>Ga0102814_10000026_pt1 | contig 96727 bp, 81 predicted proteins | sample ColrivemetaGS741_FD_79112 | JGI IMG/M metagenome (GOLD analysis project Ga0102814, IMG submission 79112) | Estuarine microbial communities from the Columbia River estuary - Flood tide ETM metaG S.741 | ecosystem: Environmental > Aquatic > Marine > Intertidal zone > Estuary | place: USA...
AAAAGTTGAAGTTCAACCTTTAGATGGTTTGAAAATCGCATATTACTCTAACGACAGCGTTAAAAAACATTTCGAGTACTTCAAGAAGGAGGAGGCTGCATTGAAAAAAATGCAAAAGCAATTTGAAACTCAATTGAAAAAATTAAATGCAAACTACGAGGCTTACGTTGTAAAAAAAGACCAAGAAGCAAGAGCTGGCTTGTTGTCTGAAAATGAAATCATGGCCGCCCAACAAAAAGCCCAGCAGTTGCAGGCAACCATTATGGAATTTCAACAGCGCGAAGGGGCGCGAATTGAGAAAGAAACGATGAAGTCTTTAGAAACCATCAATAAAAAGGTGACGAGCTGGGGAAAAAAGTATAGCGAAGTACATCACATCGATTTATTGCTCATTCAAGACCCAGGAGGGCAAATCAATTACATTAACCCAAAAATGGATGTTACTGAAGCATTTATTAATTATTTGAATGAAAATCAAAGTAAGATAGAAAAAGAGCTCTGAATATGAAACCCAACCCTTCCCTTCAGACAGAGAATGTTGCCGAATATGTTCTTTACATCTTTCAGATTGAGGCCATGATTAGATCACTTTCTTTTGATTTGAACCAAATAGATACCCAATTAATCACACCGAGCTTTACCGATTCTATACAGCGCCAAGAGCAATTGGATTGGTATGGGCAAATCATCGACGAAATGCAACAAAGGCAACTTTTTAAAGAGGGGCATCTAGAAATTGTTGATGAAATTCTCGTTGAACTCGTTTATCTCCACAACACATTGCTCACCGTGCTCAATGATGAGAAATATAAGGGGCTATGTGAACAAGCCCATGAAGCCCTACAAGCATTTAAATTGAAATCTAACATGGCCCATCGACATGATGTCGAAGTTTTGTTTCATGCTATGTTTATGAAATTACAACTCAAAATGAAGCAACAGGTCATTAACCCTGAAACAGAAGCTGCTATGGATTTATTTCGAATTCAATTGGCTTATTTGTCCCAACAATACAAACGGATGCGTTCAGGAGAATTGAATTTTATTCAAAACTGAGCATTATTTGCCTTCAAATACCGGAAAGGAAAGACATTTTTTCAAGGTTTTTTTTGAAAAATCAACCTCGTAGATCAGGTGCACCAATCCATTACTTAAAATCAGATAGGGAGCTTGAATTTTGGACTGATAGGTGGCTATTTGAATGAATACTTCATGGGAGAGTTTGACTTGAGGGGCTTTGCATTCCAAAAGAACTTGTGCTTGAAATTTTTCGTCATAAATAACTAAATCCCAGCGCCGTTTGAAACCATCATATTGAATTTCTTTTTCAATGGCCATTTTTTCCAAAGGAAAACCCTGTTGATAATGCAAGAAGGAGATAAGGTGTTGACGCACCCATTCTTCTTGGGTGAGTAAAATGGGTTTGCGACGCAATAAACATTGCACATAAATTCTGCCTGCCTTGCTACTTAGCTTCAGCGGTGCTTTTGGTAGGTCAAGAGCAACTAGTAAAGACATCAGATACCTGGGAGCAACAGATGTATGTCTTTATATTGCAAGTCAAAGACTTTGCCCAAAACTTCATTAGTTAGGACACCTCTGAATATATACACCCCGTTTCGAAAACCTTTGTGTGTACGTATCAACTCAGCTGTTCCGCCACGTTCACCCATTTCTAGGAGGAGGGGGGAAAGCGTATTGGACAGTGCAAACGATGCTGTTCTTGAAACCCGCGATGCAATGTTTGGAACGCAATAGTGCGTTACATCGTGTTTGATGAAAGTAGGTTGGCTGTGGTTGGTAATGCGTGAGGTTTCAAAACACCCTCCTTGATCAATACTTACATCTAAAACGATTGAGCCTGGCTTCATGTTGGCAATCATTTCCTCGGTTACAACACAAGGAGTTCTCCCTATGGTAGAGCGCAATGCACCAATAACTACATCGGCCCGACGAATTGCTTTGGCCAATACCTTGGGTTGTAAAATCGATGTATAAACGCGTTGACCGATGTCGTTTTGTAAGCGGCGCAGCCTAGACAGGGAGTTATCAAAAATTTTAACCGAGGCACCTAAGCCAAGGGCTGCTCTTGTGGCAAATTCGCCAACCGTTCCAGCACCAATTACCACAATTTCTGTGGGTTGTACCCCCGCAATTCCACCGAGCATTAGCCCCTTTCCGGATGAGAATGACGAAAGATGTTCTGCTGCAACTAAAATTGAGGTAGTCCCCGCAATTTCACTCATAGTGCGTACAATAGAAAACACACCTTCTTCATCTCGGATATAATCCCAGGCAATAGCTGTGATTTTCTTTTGACTCAATTGCTGTAAAATTTCTTTTGGCTGGGTAGCGAGTTGAAGAGCTGAAATAAAGGTTTGATTTCCGGGCATTAATGCAATTTCCTGCTCAGATGGAGGTGCAACCTTTAATATGATATCACATTGATAAACACCCTGCTTGTCTGCAAGCACTTGTGCACCCGCTTCGCTGTACTCGTTGTCAGAAAAATGGGCAGCTTCGCCTGCATTGCTCTCGATTCTAACCTCGTGTCCATTGGCTACTAAAAGCCCAACCGCCTCAGGTACAAGTGCCACGCGCCGTTCTTGAAACGAGGTTTCTTTGGGTATTCCAATCAAAAGTTTCCCTTTTTTATATCCAACTTCAAGTAAATCTTCTTTAGGCATGAGAGCGCCTTGTTGGATCAGGGTTTTGAGTAAATGCGGATCAGTTGTCATGGCAAAGCGTGATTTCCCGACTTTGGTCGGAATTAGAACGAATATACAGCCAAAAGTGGGCTTTTGGAAGAATTGAAGCAATATTTTGAGGCCATTCTATGAAAAAATAGGCATTTTCATCTAGGAGTTCTTCTAGACCTATGTTCTGAATATCAGTTGGTTCTGAAATTCTATAACAATCTAAATGGAAGATTTTACCCTTCGTCATGGATTGATATGGTTGCACTATTGCAAAGGTTGGTGAACCTTCAAATTGATCAATTGCCGCAGCTTTCAAAAGGGCACCAACTAGCGTAGTCTTACCACTGCCCATTTGCGCGTCCAGCCCGATAAGACAAGGTTGGGGAAGAAGAGCCCAGATTTTCTCAGCTATTTTTGGTAAAGCATCCAGGTGGACATTTGACCACGATCCAATTATCTTAGTTTCCATTGTAGGTCCTGACCTCGTTTTGATGCCATTGGAGTAGCTCAACACTTTGCCCATCAAAGCGTCCAAAAGTCTGGTATTGGAGCCAATCTCCTAAATTGATATAGGTGGTTTGCTCAGATGGTAAGAATAGTGGCAAGTGACGATGACCAAAAATAAAATAATCATGAGGATCCTGCTCATGCTTTGTCTGGGCATACTCATAAAGCCATTCATGATTGGGTCCGTTGTAGACGGCATCTTTTTTACCACCTTTCGCACGACTCCTTAGCGAAAGTAAAGAAGCCAACCCTATACCAAAATTAGGGTGTAACCTAGCAAACATCCATTGGCAAAGAGGGCTTCTGAAAATGAATTTGATCAATTTATACTTGTAGTCTCCGGGGCCTAGGCCGTCTCCATGATGTAGGTAAAGCAGTTTGTTATCTATTTTCAATGAAAGGTGATGGCTGTGAATCGTCATGGCCAATTCTTGCTCAAAATAATCTTTCACCCACATATCGTGATTTCCTTTGAAAAAATGCAGTTCAATTCCTTGGTCTGTCAAGGCTGCAAGTTTGCCAAAAAGCCTCGTATATCCTTTCGGGATTACTGTCTTATACTCAAACCAGAAGTCGAAGATGTCGCCCAAAAGGTAAATTGCTTCAGCTGAATTCTGTATGTGGTCTAGCCACGCAACGAAAGCTAATTCACGTTCACGGCTTTGTTTTGCATTTGGAGCCCCCAGATGAAGATCTGAAACAAAATAGTGATATTTCTTTTGAGCGTTCATTTAGAAGCCAAATATTTGCTCTAGCGTTTGTTCGAGTGCTGCACCTCTTAGGTTGGTTGCAATTACTCTACCTTCCTTATCTAATAATACAGTAAATGGTATAGATTGTACACCGTAGAGCTTGGCAACTTTACTGTTCCACCCGCCAAGGTCACTCACATGGTTGGGCCAAGAGAGTTGATCGTTGGCAATAGCAGCTAGCCACTTATCTTTGTTTGAATCGAGTGAAACACTCATGATAGTAAAGCCAGCATCTTTATATTTTTGATAAGCTCTAACAACATTTGGATTTTCCGCCCGGCAAGGACCACACCAAGAGGCCCAAAAATCTAGCAGCACGACCTGTCCTTGCAGCTCTGAAAGCTTCATTTTCTTTTTTCCATCAGTGCGTAATTCTTCAAAATCGGGCACCAACTTTCCTCGTGCAAATGGATTTGCAGCATCAATTTGTTCTTTTTTGGCAATATAGTTTTGATACAACCCTTGCACAATCGAGCTTTGTGGAAAACTCTGCTGTAGCGGAACAATTAACTTTTCATAACTTTCAAAATCATTGTCAATTTGAATTCCGCTGAGCGGCAAGATCAATGCTGCAGAGTTGGAATACATACCTACAAAACTTTGAAGAGCAGTTTGATATTGTCCAAAAGCTTGGGTCATGTATGCATTGATGCGTGCTTCTTGAGTTGGATCTGCTTTGATTGCGCTGAGTGCAGAATCTGCCTTGATCCGCCAATTAGAGGTCAGTACAACATATTCATGCATTTGGCGCGATTCTTCGGAATTGACAAAATTGAGGTGCTGGGCCAAATTGCGACCGTCGCCATAAATTTTAATATGGCTTGTATCGCGAATAACTACATGTAAGTTATTTGGACCAAAACGCAACAAATAATAATCTGGACCTGGAAGTTGACCCGTAAACTCAAAGGTGCCATTGGGTCCAAAAGGTACTGCCGCATAGTTATTGTAAGTATTGCCAAATTGTTGTGACAAATAAATGGTGTCTTGATTGCTGCCAAATATTTGTCCACTCAAGTGAAATGGTTGCATTTGCGCACCGATCAGAAAAGGCAGGAGGCCAAGGAAGAATATGAGTTTTTTCATTCGAAAATTGATGCAAGTTTATCCTGTAATTTTTTGCCACGAAGATTTGTTCCAATAATTTTCCCTTCGGGATTCAAAAGAACCGTATAAGGAATTCCGTCGAAATGATAAAGGTTTGGCATGGTAGAATTCCAGCCTTTTAGGTCACTGACATGGTCTGGCCAAGTCATTCCCCAAGAAGAAATTGCAGCTTGCCATTTTGCTTGATTGTCGTCTAGCGATACACTGAAAACGGCAAATCCTTTAGTCTTGTACTTATTATATAAGGCAATCACATTAGGCATTTCACTCTTACATGGCCCACACCAAGAGGCCCAAAAATCTATCAGTACATACTTTCCTTTCAAAGCACTCAAATTGTGCGTTTCTCCAAGTGGATCTGGTAAGGAAATTTCTGGGGCGGTCATGCTGCCATTGATCGTTTGGGTGTAGGCAAAGTAGGCATCATCAATCTGCTGAAATTGCCCTTGCATATTGTTACTTGCAGGTTGCCCGGCATAATATGTTGCATAAGCGGCGCTCAATTTTTCTAAGGTAAGCAGGTGATCTACGTTCCAATCTTCAAAACCAGTTGTAGGTAAAAGATTCATACTCAGCAAGATGTTCAGTGGGCTTTTAAGATCCTTGAGGATGGTGCTTGTACAAAAAGATTCGTATTCGTTTTTGGCTTTATTGTAGGCGTCTGTAATGGCCTGCTCATCGGTAGAATTTCCAGCTGCTTGTAACTTCACTTGGATTGATTCAAAACGCTCGGTGGCTTGCATGAGTGCTGCATAGGCACTAGCCCAAGACACACCACTTATTTTTGGTTTGCTCGCAAAAGTGCGCAGGTTGGCTTTAATTTTCAAATTGTCTTTTGGCTCAAGCGGCAACCAAAGCATACTACCGTTTAAGTCTGAGAGTCTTAAATTGAATATACCTAGTCCAGGAATATGAGCAGGTAATTCAAAGGAGCCATCCTCATTTATTTCCGTTTGGGCAATTGATATAGTGCCTCGATCACTAGGTGCCTCCAAATAAAGGAGCAGCCCCCCAGCACCTTTTATTTTTCCAGTTAGAGTAATGTTTGGTTGCAGACCATTAGCTTCTAATTCACTTCTTGAAACCCACCAGATGATTGCAATAATGCTTGTAAGGAGTATTACCACAAGGGTAATTTGGCGGCGTGTCCAAGATTGCTTCATTAGGCTTCTAATTTTTGTCTGAGTAGAGAGTTGGAAGCCTTTGGATCAGCTTTACCAGCTGATACTTTCATGAGTTGACCCATGAAAAACCCGATGAGTTGCTTTTCTCCATTTTTATAACGTGCCACCTCATTTGGATTGAGTTTGATTACCTCTTCGATAAATCCTTCTAATACATCGCTGTCTGAGCTTTGTATCAAATTGAGTGACTCGGCAATTTCAAGTGGATTTTGCTCGGATTCAAAAAGGGCTGGAAAGATGCGTTGTGCCGCAATGGAATTCGAAACCTTCCCTTGGTCGATGAGCTCAATGAGTGCTGCAATACGCTCTGGGGCAATTGGAAATTCGCCTATGTCCATACCTAGTTCATTCAGGTAAGATTTAATTTCGCCCATGAGCCAATTGGCGGCTGCTTTGTAATTCTTTGTGTGACCAATTAGGGCCTCATAATAGAGTGCAATGCCTTTTTGGTCTGTAATATTATATGCATCATAATCGCTAAGGCCGTATGTTTTGGTGTAGCGTTCAAAGAGTGCATTGGGCAAGGCGGGCATTTGCTCTGCCACTGTTGCAATATGCCCTCGGCTTACATAAATTGGTGGTAAGTCGGGTTCTGGAAAATAACGGTAATCATTGGCTGCTTCCTTGGAGCGCATTGCAATTGTAATGCCTTTGAGCGCATCAAAGGCCCTTGTTTCTTGACGCAGCTTTTCTCCGCTTTCGAGGGCTTCGATTTGGCGGTTCACTTCAAACTCGATGGCGCGCTGCACATTCCGAATAGAGTTCATATTCTTAACCTCCACTTTTGTGCCGAATTCTTTGGATCCGATCAAGCGCACCGAAACATTGGCATCACAGCGCAAGGATCCTTCCTCCATGTTGCCATCGCAGATATCCAGATAGCGTAATAATTTTCTTACCTCGGTGAGGTAGTTATAAGCTTCAGAAGAGGAGCGCAGGTCTGGTTCGGTAACAATTTCTAGCAGCGGTGTGCCTGCTCTATTGAGATCCACGAGCGTATCATACACATCTACATCGTGGATGCTTTTACCTGCATCTTCTTCCATGTGAATTCGCGTCAGGCCAATAGATTTTTGTTGACCATCTTCTTTACGGATAAGAATTTGTCCGCCAGTACAAATGGGGGTTGTATCTTGCGTAATTTGGTATCCTTTTGGAAGGTCAGGGTAGAAGTAGTTTTTTCTTGCAAAATGCTGATGCGTAGCAATTTGACAGCCACAGGCTAGGCCCAAGCGAATTGCGTAGTCAATCGTTTTTTGGTTCATGACTGGTAAGGTGCCTGGGTGCCCAAGGGTAATTGCACTCACATTTGTATTAGGCGCAGCTCCATAGGCGTTGAGGTCTGAAGAATATGCCTTGGTTTGGGTAAGCAATTGGGCATGAACTTCAAGTCCTATAACCACTTCATAGCGCGATCGAATCGACTCTTCCATTTTATATACTTAAATACTTGAAATGAGTTCTTTGATGATTTGCGTCATTTTGGGCTCTTGTCGGCTCGCCACATCAATGACGTCTTGGACACTGACTTTTTTAATTTTGCCCGGAACTCCTAAGTCAGTAATGATAGAGATTGCAAAACATGGAATGCTCATGTGTCGAGCTACAATTACTTCGGGCACCGTAGACATACCAACTGCATCAGCCCCAATAATACGAACGTATTTGTATTCCGAAGGGGTCTCGAGGGTAGGTCCGGTAAGGCCAGCATAACAACCCACAGACACTCGAATCCCTAATTTTTGAGCTATATCGCAAGCTTTGTCGATCAACTCTTGATCATAAGGATCACTCATATCTGGGAATCTGGGGCCTAATTCATCGATGTTTTTACCAATAAGTGGGTTGCCGGGAAATAAGTTGATGTGATCGTTCATGATCATAATTTCACCAACTTCAAAGTCAGGATTGACGCCGCCGGAAGCATTACTCACAAATAATTTTTCAATTCCCAAGAGTTTCATTACACGCACCGGAAAAGTAACTTGTTGCAAGGTGTAACCTTCATAGAAGTGAAAGCGGCCTTGCATAGCAACTACCTGTTTGCCTCCAATGGTTCCAAAAATTAACTTACCTGAATGGCTCTCTACGGTAGAAACCGGAAAATGTGGTATATCTTGATAATTGATCTCATCGATGATATCAATTTCCTTTACAAGGCCTCCAAGACCTGTTCCAAGAATTATCCCAATCGTTGGCTGAACCTTGGTTCTGCTTTGGATGTATGCGGTACTTTCTTTAATTTGTGTCAACATAGTTGCTGATGAATTGGTTAAAAGTTTCTTGCTCGTACCATTCTAACGTAAAGGTGATTAAATACCACGGGTATTTTTTTCTTTCCGTTTCATTGAGTAAAAGATTAATTTTCACCCAGTCTTTACTGGTCGTTACAAGTACGGTATTTTCATTTGCAAAGGTATCAAAAAATTGGTGAATTTCTGAGATATCTGCACGGCTGAATGGATGATGATCTTCGAAAATTTTATGAGAAATTTGGTAGTCTTTTGGAAAACTCTCTTGTATTTGTGCTGGGTCGGCAATAGCACTGATCAAAAGCACACGATCAATTTTTTCAATACTTGAGGTGAGAGGATGAAGCGGTTTGTATTGATACCTTGAAAAGAAGATGGGTTTATTCAGATGAGCGAGTTCTTTTTTTATAAGTTGAGGGTCAAAGGTTTCAAATGCCGGACACTTTGTAATAACAATGGCATCTGCTCTTCTTATTTCGGTTGCGGACTCTCGTAATTTTCCAAGAGGTAAAAATTGGTCTTGCCAGAATGGATGCTGATAAGTGGTCAATACAATTTGAAGGCCTGCTTTTACCCATCGGTGCTGGTAGGCATCGTCTAGTAGAATGATCGCATCTTGATGCTTTGCTTTGAGGTATTTGACGCCCAAACGTCGTTTTTCGCAGACCACAAAATGCGCCTGCTTTGCATACTCATTATAGAGCATTATCGGTTCGTCGCCAACGGTTTTTGGGTTTGAAAGGTGATCAACGGCCAACAAACCTTTGGTTTGGCGACCATAGCCTCGGCTGAGCACTTGAATTTGATGAGTTTTTGAAAGTGTAGAGATCAAATAACCAATGTGAGGAGACTTTCCTGTGCCTCCAACCGAAAGATTACCAACGCAAATAGATTTCCCCGGAATGGGTTGGGAGGTAAAAACACCCCAATCAAAAAAACGATTGCGCAGCCAAATTATAAGGCCATAGATTACTGAAATTGGATACAGCGCAATTTTTGTCATTTAATTTTGGTGGTAGTCAGAGAAGGCCTGATCATCGGCATAATAAAATATACGCACCATGGCAGTATCATTTAAAAAGTCAATTTTACCCACCTCAACACGATTGATTGACAATCCGGTTCTTTTCTCTAAATCAGCTCGTAAAAGCTCATAGTTTTCCGGTTTGATCAAATCAATGCGCTCGTAATTAATTGTTTTGCGAGTTTCATGCTTCATCAACCAGATATTTTCTAGCAAAAAGGTGAGTAAAATAATAGAAATGTTGATGACCCCAACCTCTGAAATACTCAGGTCATTGGAGGCCAGTGCGTTGATGACACTCACTCCAATTACCATAAAAAGGTAGGTCATCTCTTTGATTTCAATGGCATCGGTTCTGTATCGAATGATTCCAAAAATGGCAAATAAGCCAAGCCCCATACCGGTATCAATGTCCATTTGCATGAGTCCAAAACACAAGAAAAAAGTAATGGTACCTATGAGGTAATAAGTAAATAAATAATCTTTTCGCTTTGTCTTGGAGTAATACAGCACGCGAATTAGTATTGTCAAAAAGAAAAGATTAATGCCTAAGCGGATGAGAAGTCCGTAAAAATCTTCGCTAAACCACGTAATTGTATTGGGAGAAATTATTTTTTTGAGTGGCAAAAAGAGGAGTAAGTTATTTAGCATGGTTGATCTTGTTTAGAAATAAAAGTTTTTTCTTGAAGCGATTAAATTTAAGGCTTTCTTCTCCATAAATTTCAACACTTCCAATGCAATATTTAGATAAGCGATAGGGTCTGATCTGCTCTTTTTTCATGAGTTGATAGAACGGAGAGTTGCGATTCAAGGATTCCTGTTTGAGTTCGGCAATGACGAGTTGCTTGAAATCCCTTCTAGTTTCACCCATGTGAAACTGAATATTGAAATCAAGTGTGAGTCTTTCCTTACTGTGCTTAGAAACGAGCGTTATGCGTTGAAATGAATTCCACATCGTAGGTTTTAAATTGGCATCGCTATTGAGTTGACGACGCAAAAAATCGCGTTCCTTTTCATCTTGAAGTTCATTGAAATCATTGGTAAGAATGCGACGCTTGTCGGTTCTGCCTTTTATTTTATGTTTGATTTCAAGAAAGTGAATGTTGGATTCAACGTACTTACGTATGCGCACTTTAAATCGATCGGCCTTACCATTATGATGATCGTGGAAAAAGGAGAAGGTCTCATCGTCGAAATATAAACTCTCGTAATGGGGAAGCATTGTGCCTTCCACTTTGAGCGATCTATAGTTTTCAGACAATATGGGTAGAAAGCGCAATAAGTCGTCTTGACGGAAGGCAAATTTGGTATCGATGCGATTCATCAGGTTGACATCTGTCATTTCTCGAAGAAAAATGGGATCAAATTTTTCGATTTCTGTTTGTATCGTGCTCATCAATAGTTTCAAAAATAAGAATTTCTTTCCTTTTGGCTTAAATTTGCTTTATGAATCATAAAATACTCCTCCTCGGTTCGGGTGAACTCGGAAAAGAGTTTGTCATTGCTGCCAAGCGCTACGGACAAACTGTTATTGCTGTGGATAATTATCCTGGTGCTCCTGCCATGCAAGTCGCAGACCACTTTGAAGTCATTGATATGTTAGATGCAAGCGCCCTTGATGGAGTGGTAGCGAAGCATCAACCAACAATAATTGTTCCCGAGATCGAAGCCATTCGTACCGAGCAATTTTATAACTACGAAAAGCAAGGAATTGCGGTGGTACCTAGCGCGAAGGCTGCAAATTTCACCATGAACAGAAAAGCCATCAGAGACTTGGCAGCTATAGAAGTAGGAGTGCGCACTGCACCTTATCGCTATGCCAAATCTATGGAAGAACTGCGCCAAGGGGTGGCTTTTTGTGGTTTGCCATGCGTGGTAAAACCCCTGATGTCGAGCTCGGGCAAAGGCCAGTCTGTGATAAGGACTGAGGCTGATATTGAAAAGGCTTGGTCCTATGCAATGGAAGGTTCCAGAGGAGATCTAAAAGAAATTATTGTGGAGGGTTTTATCAGTTTTGACTACGAAATTACACTCCTTACCGTTACACAGAAAAACGGACCAACCTTGTTTTGTGCCCCAATCGGTCATCGTCAAGAACGTGGCGATTACCAAGAAAGCTGGCAACCTATGCCCATGGATCCAAATCACTTGGCAGAGGCCCAAGAAATGGCAGCAAAGGTAACTGCCGCACTTGGTGGTGCTGGAATTTGGGGAGTTGAGTTCTTTATAACCCAGGATGGTGCTTATTTCTCTGAATTGTCACCGCGGCCACACGACACAGGAATGGTCACACTTGCCGGCACACAGAATCTCAATGAGTTTGAGCTGCATGCTCGCGCCATTTTAGGAATGCCCATTCCAACTATTACACAAGTTCAAAACGGCGCAAGTGCAGTTGTATTGGCTCAATCTGAATCAGCCAAAGCACCCATTTATGAAGGTCTTGATTTGGTATTAACTGACCCCAAAGCCGAGGTGCGCATATTTGGAAAACCAAGCACCAGACCTTACCGCCGTATGGCGGTGGTACTTCGAAATGGTACAGACCCAGTGGAGGATCTCGTGCGGAGTGCCAAAGGTGATGCCGCAAAAATTCGCATTAAAGAATAATTAGCATAAAATCCATTTAAAATCAAAGCTAGCCATCTAACCCAAAATACATCTAATCCTATGAAATTCATTTCAATACTTTTATTATTTGCATGTCTGCCTCATATATCTCAGGCCAGCAAACTTACTTACCATCTTTCGATGCCTCAGCCTAACTCACATTACTTCGCTGTAAAAATCGAAGTTGCTGAGAATACACAAAGTGTGCAGGAGTTCAAGTTGCCGGTCTGGACGCCAGGGTCATATCTAGTTCGGGAATTTTCTAAAAATATCAACCAAGTAAAGGCCATTGATAGCAATGGAAAGCAACTTGCGGTGAAGAAAAAAACTAAAAATTGCTGGGAAGTTCAATGCGAAGGCAGGGCATCCTTTACCGTTTATTACGAAGTATACGCCTTTGAACTTTCTGTTAGAACACCTTACCTTGACCAAACTCATGGGTTTGTGGCGGGTGCGGGAGTATTTATGTATACCGAAGAGACAAAAAATGACCGGGGCATTTTACATGTACATCCATATACAAGTTTCCATAAAATAAGCACTGCGTTAGTTTCGGCTGATTTTAAATCAGATCCAACAGACCAACTTTTTACATTTAAAGATTATGATCAATTAGTAGATTGCCCCATTGAAATTGGCAATCAAAAAGAATTTACTTTTATTGCCGCAGGTATACGCCATCGTGTGGCAATGTATGGAGAAGCAAATTATAACATACCTGATTTACAGCGTGACATGGCCAAGGTGGTTGAGGCAGAAACAGCCGTTTTTGGAAACAATCCCAATCAAGACTATCTTTTTATTGTACACAATGTTGAAAACGGTCAAGGTGGCCTAGAACATATGAATTCTTGTGTTTTGAGTGTCAGCAGGTGGTCTTACACCGCAGGCAATTACCTAGGTTTTATCAATTTGGTGGCCCATGAGTATTTCCATCTTTGGAATGTCAAACGCATTAGACCCATAGAATTGGGGCCCTTCAATTATGATCAAGAGTGCTACACCTCTTTACTTTGGGTAATGGAGGGCATCACATCCTACTACGATGAACTAGTACTCTTACGCGCAGGTTTTTACACCAAGCAAGAATTCATCAATAAATTGCAATCTCAAATTAATTACGTTGAAGGCACACCTGGCTCGCGCATACAACCTGTGGCTCATGCTAGTTTTGATGCTTGGATCAAGGCTTATCGCCCGAATGAAAATTCGAGTAATACTACCATGACCTATTACTCTCGCGGTGCGGTGCTTGGAGCGGTGCTAGATGCTTATTTAATTCAAAAATCAAAAGGAAAGCAAGGGTTAGATGGATTTATGCAACTACTCTACAATAAATATGCCCTAGGCTTGCAACGTGGATTCACCGAAGTAGAATTTTTAGATGAACTGGAGCACTATTGTGGCGAAGACTTAGATGCGTTCTTTGAATCTTATGTCAACGGCACTCAAATCATCCCATACAAGCAATATTTTGAACCCATGGGAATGCGAGTTATAGACAATTCAGCAGCTCTAACCAATTTTGGCTTGGCCTTAGAGGACGGAGAAATCGTAAAAGTCAGATACGTAAGAAGTGGCTCGGCAGCCGAGGATGCAGGCATCAGTGCAGGAGATGAAATTTTGGCTTGCGATGGGTTTCGCGCCGATAAAACCGCACTGGAGAATAAATACAATGCCATGAACCCGGGATCGAGTATTGAATTATTGGTTGCTCGAGATGCCAAAGTATTTACTGTAAAATGCGCTTACAAAACCTGGGTAAAACCTCAATATTCACTTCAAATCAAAGATGCCAATGCGCCATATCTTCTTTATTGGTTGCGTTAATTTATGCAGTAGCATAATTTTTTCGCAAACTTTTCAAAATATACAAATCCCGCCCGTTGAGTCCGCTTATCCCTTCAACGAGTGCGAGCCATCTATTGCCATCAACCCCAAAAATCCAAACGAGATTTCTGCTGGTACAGTACTCAAGGGCTTTCATTTTTCTTCCGATGGTGGATATACCTGGCAAAGTAGTGCACTCAACAGTCCTTATGGCGTTTATGGCGACCCAGTTTTGCAATACGACTCCTACGGACGTTTGTATTATTTTCATCTCAGCGACTACGATAAAGGAAGCCATCTCGATAGAATTGTATGCCAAATTGCCGATGATCCTGCAAGGTTTTCAAAGGGATCGTTTCCTGCACCAAATGGAACAAAGGTCCAAGACAAGCATTGGGTTGTCATCGATCCAAAGACCAATGTTTTATACATGACCTGGACACAATTTGATGCCTATGATTCTGCTGACCCTAAGGATAGTTCTATTATTGTATTTTCTAAATCTGTCGATCGCGGATATTCGTGGAGCACACCGGTGCGTATTTCTAAATTCGCAGGAGATTGCCAAGATGGAGACAACACTGTAGAGGGAGCAGTACCGGCCATTGGCGCCGATGGTCAAATCTTTGTCGTATGGACTGGTCCAAGGGGGCTTGTTTTACAACAATCCAAAGACCAAGGCGCAACTTGGCTGCCCGAAGAACGGCAACTTATGAATCAAGTTGGTGGCTGGGATTTGAAAATTCCAGGAATATACCGCAGCAATGGCCTTCCTTTTCTAATGTCCGATTTGAGTGGCGGTCCGCAACATGGCACCTTATATTTAAATTGGTCTGATCAGCGCAACGGCATAGACGACACCGATATTTGGCTCATGAAATCTACTGACAATGGCCAAAATTGGTCCAATGCAATTCGTGTCAATCAAGACAGTACAAAAACCCACCAATTTTTAAGTGCAATGACCATAGATCCGGTCCGTGGAGATCTGCATTTGGTATATTATGACAGACGCCGTTTTAAAAATAATCGAACGGATGTGGTTTGGGCCACTAGTACAGATGGCGGTGAAAGCTTTTCTGAAAAGCGCATTTCAATGCGTCCTTTTATGCCAAACCCAAAAGTATTCTTCGGAGATTACCTAGGTATTGCTGCTTATGATGGCAGAATTCGTCCAATTTGGCCTCGAATGGACGGATCTAAAATTTCTTTGTGGGTAGCTCTCATTGACTTAAAATGATACAAAGACTGCCTTTGGAATGGAGGGCATTTTTATCCAAAGAGCTCAGTTCAACTTCTTTCAAGGAATTGACTAATCGCGTCCTTAATGCCTATCTATCGGCTCCAGACAAGGTTTTTCCAACCCAAGATCAAGTTTTTAGGGCTTTTGAGCTCTGTGATCCACTTGATTTAAAGGTTGTGATCCTAGGGCAAGATCCGTATCCAACGAGAGGTCATGCCCATGGTTTGTCTTTCTCGGTTGAGCCCAGTGTTTGGCCACTGCCCAAAAGTTTACAAAATATTGATAAGGAAAGGGTGTCAGACTTGGGTCTTAAGCCACTGATCAATGGTGATTTGACACCTTGGGCAAAGCAGGGAGTTTTGTTACTTAATACTGTCTTAACGGTTGAAGAAGGGCGGCCGGGTAGTCATCATGATTTGGGCTGGGAGCATTTCACTAGTGCCGTTATTAAAAAGATCAGTAAGGAAAAATCACAAGTAGTTTTTCTATTTTGGGGCGCAAAAGCGCAACAACTCAAAGCAATCATTGATTCAGACAAACATTTGGTACTGAGTTCAGCGCATCCTTCGCCGCTTTCTGCCTATCGAGGTTTTTTCGGGAACAAGCATTTCAGCAAGACAAATACTTATCTTGGTCAGGTGGGTAAATGCCAAATTCAATGGTAAATCCTTACCTTTGTACTAATGATTCAGAACGATTTATTTTTACGTGCCCACAGAGGCGATTCCATTGAGCGTTATCCGGTTTGGCTGATGCGTCAGGCAGGCCGAATTTTGCCCGAATATAGAGCGGTGCGCTCAAAACTCTCAGGTTTTAAAGAGTTGGTTGAAACACCCGCATTTGCTACTGAAGTTACCGTACAGCCAGTAGATTTATTAGATGTTGATGCGGCAATAATTTTTTCAGACATACTTGTGGTTCCTGAGGCTATGGGCTTGCCCTATCAAATGATTGAACAAAAGGGCCCTTGGTTTGAAAACACTATTCGTAGCCAAGAACAATTTGCTTTACTAGATGATCATATTGATGTTCAAGATCGTTTGTGGTATGTTTTTGAGGCCTTAAAACAAACCAAGACAGCATTGAACGGTCGTGTTCCTTTAATTGGATTTGCAGGCGCCCCTTGGACCATTCTTTGTTATATGGTTGAAGGAAAAGGGTCCAAGACTTTTAGCGAATCTAGAAAATTACTTTACACTCAACCAGCACTTGCGCATCGCTTACTGCAGCGCATAACCGATGTAACTATTGACTATTTAAAAGGGCAATTGGCCGCTGGTGCCGACGCATTGCAATTATTTGACTCTTGGGCAGGAATCCTTGGTCATGATCAATACGTAGAATTTGGACTACACTACATTGAGCAAATTTGCCAAGCCTTACCAAATACACTCCTTACGGTGTTTTCTAAAGGTGCGGTAGCGTCATTGCCCGAGATTGGTGAATTGTCGTGCACAACGATTGGACTAGACTGGAATATGTCTGTTCCTTTGGCACGAAGTTTGGTTCTTGAAAACAAGACTTTACAGGGAAACTTAGATCCGTGTGTACTCTATGGCAGCACAGATTTGATTGAAAATGAGACCAAAAAAATGCTTAAATCCTTTAAAAGTCAAAGACATATTGTAAATTTGGGACACGGAGTATATCCTGATATTGACCCTGAAAAGGTCAAAGTGTTCATCAATACCGTTAAAAACTATGAAATTTCAAACTTTGAAAATGCGTAATTTGCTAATAGCTTTTTCAGCGCTTACACTCACTCTAAGTGCCCAAGCCCAAAAGGGAAAGAAAACCAACGAAAAAGAAATCATCAACGTCACTTTTGAAGGTGCCTCTGAAGATCTCTCAGAATTGGGAGGTATCGCAGAAGCAGGAAAGGGTATAAGTTCACCAACTGAATTGCAAGCAGATCTTTTCACCAAAAATGCAAGTGGAGATATCGGCGTTCCAGCCAATGTCTATGGTTCTGAAGAGCCAACGACAGAAAATGGTGGCAATGTATATGCCGGAATAGTTACATATCGCCCAGGCAAGCAAGCAGGGGAGCGCTCTTACATTACCATTCAACTAATGCAAGGTAAGGAACAAGTAACATTGAAAAAAGGACTTACTTATTGTGTTGAATACGCTGTTTCACTCAGTGAATCCTCAAAATTCGCCAACAATAACCTCGGAGTTTATTTCTCAAAAGATATGCCAGCTAACGGAGAGCCCGGAGCCATTTATATGTCAGGAGATCACGTAATGAAGGCTCAGCTCAATAAAATTTATAACGGTTTTTTTGGTTGGGAAAAAGTATGCAATACCTATACTGCCAAAGGAGACGAACGCTACCTGACTATTGGAAATTTTGACCGCAACGAAAACACACAGTTTCAGGCAGTGAAAAAACCAAAAGATGCTGAGGCTGATCCCTTAACACATGCTTATTATTACGTTGATAATATCATAGTTCGCCTTGTGGACAGCCCTACGGAATGTGCTTGTTTTAACGCCAAACCTCCTAAAATTGAAGATCAGTTCAGTACCTTGGTGTATGATAAAACTCCAGAAATCAATGATAAAATGTCTGTTGAGTTGCAAATTGCCGCACAAACCATCTATTTTAGGGCAGGTAAGGCATCACTTTCAGAAAGTGCCATCACGAATATTGATTTTATCATAGAGGAAATGAATGCCGACCCAAGCATGAAGTTGGAGATCATCGGCCACAACGATGGGCTGGAGATCAAAGCAGGCGAGGAAAACGAAGATTACCAAGATATGGACAGAAAGCGTGTGGCAATGGTTGTGAAGTATTTAGTGAAAAATGGAATTGCTGAGCAACGACTCATCAAAACACATAAGTCTGATACGGTTCCTTGTAAAGAAATTGTCGAAGATGACGATCAAGAAGTCAAAGACGCAAAAAATCGCCGTGTAGAATTTAGCGTTAAGTACTAAAGGCGATCATTGAAATTTAAAAAAAACCGCTCAACAGGCGGTTTTTTTTTTGACCTTTAATTATTGCAGAAAAGGGAAAAGTCTTTGAGTCGGCAGGCCCATGACATTGGTATAGGAGCCTTTGATCTCAATGACTCCAATGTGGCCAATCCAATCTTGGATACCGTAGGCACCAGCCTTATCCATCGCTTGTTGTGTTTCAACATAATGCAAGATGTCTTCGAGGCGCAATTCTTGAAACCGTACTGAAGTGCAGTCTACAAGCTGATGCAAACCTTGTTGATCCTTGATACAAACTCCTGTATATACCTCATGGGTTTGTCCTGAAAGTAACTGCAGCATTTCAATGGCTGCGGCCTTAGAGTGAGGCTTACCCAAAACTTTGCCATTGAGGTAAACAATGGTGTCTGCACAAATAAGTTTTTCATCGGCTTGCAGTAGAGGCCAAAGTGCTTCCATTTTTTTTCTACAGATGCCCAAAACAATTTCTTCAGGTGAAAGCGAAGCATCAAACGATTCATCGATATCAGCAGTAAGCACCCGAAAATTAAAACCAAGCTCCTCAAGAAGGGTTTTTCTGCGGGGAGATGCAGAACCAAGGACAATTTTCATTCTAAAAAAATAAACAGGTAAGACCCAATAATAAGGCAATATTCTGTGCCCATTTCATATTTTTGGCCAGGAAATTTGGAACTAAGAAATGCAATAGGAGGCTTAGTAAAAAACCTAGCCCAACAAATATTAAAACTCCTTTGGTATAAGTCGTAGGGAGCGCAAAATCAGTAAACAGGAGCAAAAGAAAATACAATAAAGCGGGCAGCTGCAAAATCAATAAGGATAGCAGTTGAGCTTTGTGGCTACCGATTTTTCTTGGGATCGTATTTGCTTTGATGATGGTATCACCCGGAATGTCGTGGATGTCTTTGATGATTTCTTTACTGAGGGTAATGAAAAAAGCACAAATGGCAACAAAGTAGATGAACCTGTAATCTAAGTAGGTGCTCCAGGTTGCTGGATGATAAGGAGAATGCTCAGCGGCACTCTCATTACATGCTTGTATGTACCAACAAGATAAAAATAAGACCAGACTGGGGAGTATAGACAATACTACCGAGCCAAGGATTAATTTTCTTTTCCAATACGCACTATAAAACCATAAAAAGTTGATGCTAAGTAAATGTATGGCTACAAATAATAGGTTCTTATATTGCCAAGACAAGTAAAATGCAATCGATAAACCAAGGATGTTCAAAATCCAATTCAATAAAATAGCCCAGCGCTTGCTCAGAAATTTCGATAATACAAGATGCTCTGGTTTGTTGATGCGGTCAGCCTTAATGTCAAAGTAATCATTGATCATATGGCCTGCGGCAGCGATTAAGAGCGTTGAAAATATGAGCAGTCCAAAATGATAATTATTGAAGTCTATTACTTCATAAGGATTTTGTACATGAATAAAATAGGCTACACCCAGCATTGCGATGGTTATGGTCGCCAAATTTTTCAAACGAAGAAGTTTTAAAAACGGTATCATGGTAGAATTTTATAGCTTGTACGACGATTTTTTTGATGTGCCTCTTGTATCTGTTTTGGGTCAGTCATTTGTGCAATGGCGGCATCTGTAACGAGTGGTTGGTTCGATCCATAACCTTTGCTTTTGAGGCGTTTGGGGTCAATTCCTTCTGAGATGAGAAAATCTTCAACTGCCTTGGCTCTGGCAGCCGATAATATTAAATTCTTGCTTGGATCTCCTTGGCTATCTGTATGGCCCTGAATTTCTATTTGAATTGTTGGATTTTTTTGAAGATAGTTTGCTAAATTGAGAAGTTCTACTTTAGATTCCGGCCTTAAGCTTGCCATGGCAAGATCAAAAAACACATTATTTAAAACGTTTTCAGCTGATGATTGCAGTGGATTTAACGGCATATCTAAAAGAAAGCTTTTGGCGTTTTCTTGTAGGGTAAGGTCAAAATTTAACGAAAACGGGTGATAGCTTGGATGATTCACCAACACAGCATAGCTTTTATCGATGGGTAGTGGAAGGGTTATTTTTCCATCATAACTATCTGTAAAACCAGCAAATATAATTTTGCCTGAACTCAGATCTGAAAGTTGAATTTGAGCGGCTAATTTATCCTTACTGAGCGCATCAAAAGCTGTTCCTTCGAAATAAAAGGTTTGGAGGGCTTGAGTTTCAGTGGGTAATTCAAACCAATAGATATCTAGACCACCGTAGCCCCCCTGTCTGTCCGAAGCAAAAAATGCTATACTACCTTGCGCAGACACCAAAAGCGAGTTTTCATCGAAGCGAGTGTTGATGGGGTATCCTAAATTCACTGGCTTTCCCCAATTTCCATTTGCATCTTTTTTACTGACGAATAAATCAGATCCACCCATTCCAATATGGCCCCGAGAGGCAAAATATAGCGTATTTCCGTCCGGATGTATTTGAACCGATTCTTCATTGGCATTGGTATTGATGGTATTTGGAAGTCTTTGGGCCACCGACCACTGGCCATCTTCTTGCAGATGAGATACGTAAATATCACTATTTGATTTGCCTTCCTTAGAACGAACGGCACGAATGAAATAAAGTGTTTTACCATCTGCACTTAAAGAGGGCTGGGTTTCCCAATTGGCTGTATTGACCCCGCCCGGTAGATTCTTCGGGGTAGTCCAACGGCCATTGATTTTGTTTGTGATAAACAAATCACAAGAACCTTTTCCTGTTCGATTTCCACCATAATTGACACCAGATGGATCAGTACAAGCTACAAAAATGATCGTTTTTCCATCACCAGAAATAGTGGGTGCGCCTTCATTCCAAGCAGTATTTATATTTTCAGGCATGGGTTTGGCTTGCCCCCAAGTGCTATTTTCTGTTGAAAGTTGAGAAATATAGAAGTCTTCTTGTTCATCTTGACGACCATTATTCATAAATCTGATTCTTCTGGTAAAAAGCAACTCATTGCCGTCAACGGTCAAGGTGGGGTAGTATTCAGAAAATATGGTGTTGATGCCAGGCCCAACATTGTGGGGTTCAAAGGACTTAGGGTTCTGTATTGCAGAAACTGAGAAGGCCGCACAATTTTTCAGTTGGTAGGCTTCTGAAAGCCATTTTTCATTGGCATTCGGATTTTTTAGAAAGATTTCAATGTTTTCGAGGGCCTTTTGATACTCACCAATCGTGAATAAGCAAACCGATAAATAAAAGTGGGTACTGCCGCTCACACTGTGATAGGGGTCTATTTCAAGCGCTCTCTGATAACAACTCGCAGCCTCGGCATATTTTCTTTGGTATTCCAAAAACTCTCCTTTAAGTAAGAAGGCTTCCCAAAATTGGCTATCTTTTTTTATGGCTGCATCCAAAAGCCGAATACCTTCTGTATAATTCGGCACACCAGTATTTTGGTCGATAAGTTTTGGCGCTTTTTGTGCTTGATTGAATAATTTAATAGCCTTTTTACTCGAGGTCGAATAAGGAAACTGCGCTTTGAGGGCTTGAGAATTAAGTAAAATGAATAAGACTATTAAAAAAGAAAACCTCATGGAATTTGCATATACTTATGCGTTTGTAACGAGATTTTCCATTTTTTGTTGCGTTTGATATAGTCTATGATGAGCGGCAAGAAACGATCTTGTTTTTCCCATTCTGTTTGAAGATATAGCTTACAACTTGTACCAACTTTTGCAGCGTGTTGTTCTGCCCAATCAAAATCTGAAGGATGGGCAATAACTACCTTGAGTTCGTTCGCGAGCAAGTACGCTTCTTCCAAGGGAGCTTTGAATTTCTTAGGCGAAAAACAATACCAGTCTATCTCTCCTTTTAAAGGATGTACACCAGCAGTTTCCAGTGCGATTTCATACCCGCGCTCGTGTAAGGCCAAACAAAGAGGGGCTAGGTTGTGCATCGTTGGCTCTCCGCCTGTAATTACAATAAAGTCAGTTGGTGTTTGTCTTATGGAATCCAGAATTTGCGCAATGCTCATGTATTGATGCGGATGTGCCTCCCAGCTCTCTTTGACATCGCACCACACACAACCAACATCACAGCCGGCCAAACGAATAAAATAAGCTGCTCTACCGCTATGATGACCTTCACCCTGTAGCGTGTAGAAATGTTCCATTACAGGTAAGAAGCCACTGTCTATCATTTAGCAAAGTTACCGAAAATGTAATTTGCTTAGCATGTTTTAAGGAAGTAACGCAGCCAATTCATGGCAGCTAACACTGTCATTTCTAGGTTGCGCTTGCGTTCATCTCCAAATTGAAAACGTTTAGCAATGGTCCCTCTTGGCCCGCTAAGGCCTATCCAAATGAGGCCAACAGGTTTCTCGAGTGTTCCTCCATTTGGCCCCGCAACGCCTGTTGTAGACAAACAATAATCTACTCCGAGTATTTTTCGGCCATTTGCCGCCAATTCTTTTGCAACTTGTTCGCTTACTGCACCAAATTCCTTGAGGGTTTCCGGATTCACTTGAGCAACATTCACTTTAAGTTCATTGGAGTAGGTCAGTAGAGCGCCTTGATAATACATAGAAGCGCCACTGACGCTTGCAATGCGCTGCGCCAACAAACCGGCCGTACAGCTTTCTACAGTGCCGATGGTGGCTTTTTTTAATAGTAATTCGCTACCCAGCACTTCTTCCAGGGTGCTATCGTTATAGCCGTATATATGTTCGGGAATAGAAGCCTCCAGTTCTTTAAAGAAATTAGAAATTAAAACTTTTTGTTCCGTACCAAGGTAGGAGGTCAAGCGTAACTTTACCATTCCCGGTGAGGGTAAATAAGCTAGTCCCAATCCTGCACCACGAACACGATCTTCCCAGTGGGCAATTTTTTCCGCTAAAAAAGACTCCCCTATGCCTTGGGTCAGTATGGTTTGGTGAAAAATATTTTTCCCTTTAAATCGTGAACTTAGCAAGGGAAAGGCTTCTTCGGTCATGATTGTTTTCATCTCATATGGAACTCCAGGTAGAGAAATGAAAACTACATCGTTTTGTTCAAACCACATGCCAGCTGCGGTGCCAAGCCTGTTGGTTAATATTTTGGCCTTGGTTGGTAAAGCGGCCTGTTGAATATTCACTTCCAACATGGGCCGATTTCTACTTTTAAAAAAAGTTTCAATTTGACTTAATGTAGCTTGGTGAATTTCCAAAGGACTCTCAAAATAGGAGGCCAGGGTATATTTGGTAAGGTCGTCTTTGGTAGGGCCCAAACCACCAGTGATAATAACACAATTAGTTTGAGGTAATCGATTTTCAAGTGCGTGAATGATGGCTTCTGGTTTGTCTTCAATGGCTATGGAACGCAATACTTGATATCCTCTCAAAGACATTTCTTGCCCAATCCAAGCTGCATTGGTGTTAATTGTTTGTCCAATCAACAGTTCATCCCCTATAGCCAGCACCTCAACATTCATGCTTTTTTAAATTTAGCTATAGATTCAATATGACCCGTATGAGGAAATTGATCAACAAGTGCATATTTCTCTAGTTGGTAGCCAGCTTCTATGAGGGTGGCGGCATCTCTTGCTTGGGTTGATGGATTACAACTGATATAAGCGATGCTTTGAGCACCCAAGGAAATAACTTTCTGTAGGGTCTTTGGGGCGATACCCGCCCTTGGCGGATCAAGCATAATGCGCTTTATCTTGCCCTGAAAATCAGGGTATTCTCTTAAAAACTTACCTACATCAGCAGCATAAAATTCAACGTTGTTGATGTTGTTTTTTGCTGCATTTTCCTTGGCGTCCTCAATGGCTTTTTCTACGATATCCACCCCAATGATTCGTACCGATGAGTTTCTCTTGGCCATAAGTTGACCAATTGTGCCCGTTCCACAGAATAGATCCATGGCAATGTCCCCTAATTCAAAAGGATCCTCAAAAAGATAGTCTAGTGCTTTGGCATATAGCAATTCGGCACAGGCTGGGTTGGTTTGAAAGAAACTTTCCATACTGATCTGAAAACGCAGGCCTGCAAGTTCTTCTTCAATGACAGGTTGGCCAAATATCAATGTGGAATGGCCATTTTCTATTTTTGCTCTATCGGCAACATTGTCATTGATCGTATGCCACAATCCGGCAATGCGTCCGGGGTGAAGTTGCTCTAAAAAGTCAGCAAACTCTTGAATCTTAAATTGTTCAATTCCCTCTTGAGAAGTTACTAAATTCACAAGAAGTTGGTCATTTAAAAAAGATTTTCGCACAACAATATGCCGAAAAAAACCCTTTTTTTGCGGTGGATGCCAGGCGCTTAATCCGGTATTTTGCAGAAAGATCCGTAGATCCTTGAGTTTATTTTCCCATGCTTGGTCAAACAAGCCACTGGCCTTGTTAAGGCTCTCAACTTTCCACCAAGTTCCACGTCTTTTGAAGCCAAGGGCAAAGGCGTCGTCAAGTTCCTCATTGGAATGCAGATCGTGTTCTATGCACGAAAAACTGTATTCCATTTTGTTACGGTAATGGTAGTGCGCTGGAGAAGAAATGAAAGTGTCGAATTTCTCTTGACTATCTTGTATGCCGCTCAAACGTTGGAAGGTAGAAAGGGTACTTGTTTTTTTGTATTGTTCTTGGATCTCAACAGGTACATGAATGTATGGCCCTCCCGAAATTTCTTGAAATTCAGAGATAGTTTCTATTTCTGCCCTTTCAATGACTTCAAGTAATTTAGCCTCTGCAAAGGTTTTGCGTTTTGTTTCAATTTTTGCCCGAACGAGTTGCCCAGGAAAAGCATTGTCAACGAATACCACAAAGGGCCCTTGTTGGGTCTGTATACGCGCAATTCCTCTTCCTCCAAAGGCATAATCTTCTATGCGCAATTCAATTTCCGCAGCACGTTGAAGTGTCATATCATGCCTCGGATTACGCCATTTTCTGCATTCTGAAAAAAGCCAATAATTTCGGTTTGTATGGGGCTTGCAGGCATAGATTCTTGCACCGCTTTGATTCCTTTGGTTACATTGCTATTCTGAACATAGATAATGCGATAAATATCTTCGATTTCTCGAACTTGTTCTTCGCTAAAGCCACGTCGACGCAAGCCAACAGAGTTTACCCCGGCAAATGAGAGCGGCTCTCTTGCTGCTTTGATATAAGGTGGCACATCCTTGCGGATTAATGAAGCACCGCCAATAAATGTGTGCTTGCCAATATGGGTAAATTGTTGAGCGGCAGCCTTGCCCTCAAGTATGGCCCAGTCATCGATTGTGACATGTCCGGATAAACCTGTGTAGCTTGCTAAAATGACATTGTTGCCGATTTGACAATCATGGGCAATGTGCACATAGGTCATGAGCAAACAGTTGTCACCAATGCTGGTCTTGAGTTTGTCGTTGGTACCTCGATGAATGGTAACACATTCTCGAATCTTGGTGTGGTTTCCTATTTCTACGGTGGTGTATTCGTTGCCAAATTTTAAATCTTGAGGAATGACACCTATACTCGCACCTGGAAAAACATCGCAATCTTCTCCAAGACGCGTTCCGGGATATAGCACTGCGTTAGAATGTATATGGCACCCATTGCCAATCACTACATCAGAATGAATTACAGCAAATGGGTCAATGCGCACGTTTTGTCCTATTTGCGCATCGGTTGAGATGAAGGCGAGGTTGGAAATCATTCCGTTTTATCTTTAATGATTTGTGCGAGCATACTAGCTTCAGAGACAATTTTTCCGTTCACATATGCAGTTCCACTCATTTCTACAAGACCTCGTCGGATGGGAGAAGCCAAAACAAGTTCAAAAACTACGGTGTCTCCGGGAACCACTTTTTGTTTAAATCGCACATTATCGATTTTCATAAAGTAGGTGGAATACAAATGAGGATCTTCCACTTGCGATAGGGCATATATCCCACCAACCTGAGCCATTGCCTCAATTTGCAATACTCCAGGGAAAACAGGATTTCCAGGAAAATGCCCTGTAAAAATAGGCTCATTCATGGTGATATTCTTGACCCCAATAATTGATGTCGGATGAATTTCCATTATTTTGTCCACCATCAAGAATGGATAGCGGTGCGGAAGCATCTTTTCTATGTCAGTGGTGGTGTAAAGTGGGTCTTTTGCAAGATCAAAATGACGGCCATCTTGCTGTTGTTTTTTAATCTGCTCTTTGAGTATTTTTGCAAATTGTACATTGCCATGATGGCCTGGGCGCGCCGCTAAAATATGCGCCTTAATAGGTTTGCCTACCAACGCTAAATCTCCAACAATGTCGAGTAATTTGTGTCTTGCAGGCTCGTTTTCGACTTGGAGTTTACTGCTGTTGAGTACCCCGATGCCGTCCATGCTGATTTGCAATTTCTCCTTGCCTAAGAGTTCTGCAAGTGCATCAAGCTCCGCCTGACTAACATCAGCGCGGTCTACTAAAACGATGGCATTATCCAAGTCGCCACCTTTGATCAGGTTGTTCTTGGCTAAAATCTCGAGCTCTCTTAAGAATACAAAAGTGCGGCAATGCGCTATTTCTTGTTTGAATTCACCAATATGATACATGCTTGCATGTTGGGTGCCAAGTACAGGCGATTGGTAATCAACCATAACGGTGATGCGGTAATTGACATCGGGTATGGCTAGAAATTCAATCCCTTTTTGAGTATCTTCCCATGGAATATTTTCGCTGAGTTCAAAATATTCGCGTTCAGCATCTTGCTCTTCATAACCAACTGCTTCTATGGCCTCAACAAATGGCAAGGCACTGCCGTCCATAATTGGTATTTCTGGTCCGTTAATTTTAATCAGAGCATTGTCTACTTGACATCCATACAGGGCAGCAAGCACATGTTCTGTGGTATATACGCGTGCTCCGTTGTGTTCGAGCGTTGTGCCGCGGTCAGTAGCAACAACTAAATCAACATCTGCTTTGATCAGTGGTTGGTTTTCAAGGTCAGTACGTTGAAATTTATAACCGTGGTTGGCCGGTGCCGGACAAATTTCTAAACGAACTTTTTCACCGGTATGTAGACCAATTCCATCAAAAACAAGGCTTGCTTTGATGGTGCGTTGTTGTTCTGTCATGGGGTTTGATTTTTATGGAGTAGCTCGTTGAGTTTGTTTTCGAGCTCTTGAATCGTTCTAATGAGGCTTGGTAATTTTCTAAATCCAAAATGGGACCGTTTGTAATCGTTGATTGGGATTGCCGGGGTACCCATCAGTGTATCTGCTTTTTTGACCGTGGACGGAATTCCGGATTGCGCTACAATTTTGGTATGATCGGCAATACTTAAGTGTCCGGCAATACCTGTTTGCCCACCAATCATCACATGCTTACCGATTTTTGCTGAACCAGCTATTCCAACCTGAGCGGCCATTGCCGTATGCTGATCAATATCAACGTTGTGTGCAATTTGACAAAGATTGTCTATTTTGACTCCTTTTCTTATGAAAGTTGAACCCATGGTGGCGCGGTCAACACTACAATTAGATCCTATTTCAACATCATCTTCAATGACTACATTGCCAATTTGTGGAATTTTACTGTAAACACCCATTTCGTCTGGTGCAAAACCAAATCCGTCAGACCCAATAACCGTTCCGGCGTGAATAATACAGTTATTGCCAATCTTGCAATCCTTGTATATATTAACAGATGGGTAAAGAGTAGTATTGTCTCCAATGATTGCATTCTCACTAATGACAACATTGGGGTGAATTTGGCAATTAGATCCGATACTGACATTGGCACCTATGTAGGCAAAGGCACCGATATAGACATTGTCACCAACTTGAGCAGATTCATGAATAAAGCTGGGCTGTTCAATAATGGCTTCCTTTTTGTTCATGCTGTCATAGATGCTCAGCAACTTTGCAAAACAAGCGTAAGCATCCGCTACTTTGATCAAGGTCAAGGTTGCAGGAAGAGGCTTGACGGGGTTGAAAGAATTATTGACAATACAAATACTAGACTGGGTCGTGTAGATATAAGTTTCGTATTTCGGGTTAGATAAAAAACTCAGTGCACCTTCTTGACCCTCTTCTATTTTGGCAAGGGCATTTACAGCTGATTCAGGATTGCCAATGACTTCCCCGTCTAGTAAAGCAGCAATTTGCGCAGCTGTAAATTCCATAATTCAAAATTAAACAAAGTCCGTTCATACAGACTTGACAAAATGCTAACTTTTAAACAATTTAACGGGTAAAAATGTGAATTATTCTAAAAATTCAGGGGTTCAATTTCCAAATTGCTCACTTTGATTTTGTCTTTGTACCAAATACAGGTGGCATACATGACTGCCTTAGCGTTTTGCTTGGTGCTAAATCTGAATACATGAATGGGTCTTGGTTCGGCATTTAACTTAGATTCAGTGTAGGAAAAAAGACCTTTGAGCAAGCGATCTTGAAGCTGCTTATTGTTGAGAATGCCCTGTGATTTGAGTAATGCTTCGGCCCTTGAATTCTTTTCTACATAAACCAAATTAGAATTTTTAGGGGCATGTGCTAACTGGGCATACATTCCGAATTCTTTTTGATAATTTTTATACTTTTTGAATTCTTTAATGTTCTTGACTCGGGTAATGAATTCTGCTACAAAACTTTCGTCTGTCATGCTTACCAAGCAGTGTGCTTGTTTGTTATTACCGTCTTTAAAAGTTAAATCATAGACCTTGTGACGTCCACTGCGAATGCTTTTAGAAAATGAAATATCAGCATTTTGAAGTAGTCTGTAGAATTTTTTATCGTTGAGTTTGTGTGCTTTGTAAAAAGATTTCTTCCACTGTGAGTCGATAAGCCAAATGCGTTTGTTGATCGCTTCTTTTACACGATTTTCGGGCATCCAACTACAACCTCGTGTATTAAAGATACCAAAGGTCAGAATGAGGCCCAAACCAAAGCCTATCCCATAATACCGAAGCCTTCTCCAGAATGATTCCATGGCAAAAAAAAAGGGAGCGAACTCCCTTTAAGAATTTACATGATGGCTTCGAGCTTTTCGGCAAGCACTGCCTTTGAGACAGCGCCAACAGATTTATCGACAACTTCGCCGTTTTTGATAAAAAGTACGGTTGGAATGGAGCGCACACCAAACTGAGCAGAAACGCCCATATTGTGGTCAACATTCACTTTGCCAATAAGTGCCTTGCCCTCGTATTCTGTGTGCATTTCCTCAATTACTGGTCCGATCATGCGGCAAGGGCCACACCATTCTGCCCAAAAATCAACAATTACGGGCTTGTCTGATTTCATTACCAGTTCATCAAAATTTTGGTCTGTAATTTCTACTGCCATTTTATAATTTTTTTTTGTCGTTACTAACTTAGGAGCGTCAAAATTAATGCTTTTTTAATTCTTGGGCCAAATATTTTGCTGTGTATGAATTATTTTGCATTTTTTTTATCATTTGAGCTGTTGTCCCTTCAAATAAAACTTGACCTCCTCGTTTCCCACCTTCAGGACCCATATCGATGAGGTAGTCTGCTGTTTTTATCATATCTAAATTGTGTTCAATGATCACAACAGTATTTCCTTCATCTACCAATCTTTGCAATACATTAAGTAGCATTTGAATGTCTTCAAAATGAAGTCCGGTAGAAGGCTCATCTAAAATATAGATGGTTTTGCCAGTTGCCTTTTTGGTTAATTCAGCTGCCAATTTTATTCGTTGTGCTTCTCCACCTGACAGCGTTGTAGAGGATTGTCCAAGTTGCACATAGCCAAGGCCTACATCTGCAAGGGTTTGTAGCATGCGATGGATTTTGGGTTGGTTGGCAAAGAACTCACACCCTTCGTTAATGGTCATTTGAAGAACGTCTGCAATGGTTTTACCTTTATAACGCACTTCTAGCGTTTCGTTATTGTAGCGTTTGCCATTACACTGTTCACAAAGCACATACACATCGGGTAAAAAATTCATTTCAATGAGGCGCATCCCGCCTCCATTGCAACTTTCGCATTTTCCGCCACTTACATTGAATGAAAAACGCCCAGCTTTGTAACCGCGAATTTGAGCTTCTGGCATACTAGCAAAAAGACTGCGAATTTCATCAAAAACTTTGGTGTAAGTAACAGGGTTGGATCGCGGCGTTCTACCTATCGGGCTCTGATCAATTTCAATGACCTTATCTAAATGTTCTAGACCTGTGACTTGGGTGTAGGGAAGTGGTGTGCGAATGGCATCATGAAAATGATTCATTAATATGGGAAACAAGGTCTGATTGATCAATGAAGACTTACCACTGCCGCTAACTCCGGTGATGTAGGTCATCGTGCCAAGTGGAATGCGCACCGTTACGTTTTGTAAATTATGGCCACTAGCACCTTTTAAAGTCAGAAAATTACCGTTGCCTTTTCTAGGAGTTTTGGGCACCTCAATTTGCAGTTGGCCATTGAGGTATCCAGCTGTTATGGTATCGGATTTCAGCATGTCTTTGTAACTTCCTGCAAAAACAATTTCACCACCGTGTCGACCAGCTCCTGGGCCAATGTCTACAATGAAATCTGCGGCTTCCATCATCTCTTTATCATGTTCAACGACCACTACAGAATTGCCAACATCGCGTAGCTTTTTCAAGGATGCAATGAGTTTGGTATTGTCGCGTTGATGTAAGCCAATGGAAGGTTCATCTAAGATGTATAAGACATTCAAAAGTTCAGTGCCGATTTGGGTAGCCAAACGAATGCGTTGAGCTTCACCACCAGAAAGGGATTTGGCACTGCGATTCATCGTCAGGTAATCGAGTCCAACTTCTAAAATAAAATTCAAGCGCGCATTGATTTCTTTGATTATCTCAGAGCCAATTTGAAGCGCCTCAGGTAAGAGTACTTTAGGTAAAGATTGACACCAATCGTGCAGTTGTTGTAAATCCAGATTGGCTAAATCACCAATGTGTGTAGTGCCTATCTTAAAATGAAGGGCTTCTTTTTTCAAGCGATATCCGTTGCAACTTGGACAAGTTTTTTTATGCATAAAACTCTGAGCCCAACGTTCTAAAGCTGTTGCTGAATCGTCTGCATGACGCCCTAAAAAGTGAATTAACCCTTCGAAGCGTTCTTGATTCTCCTCTGGGCCTAAGATCATATCTTCATTGCCATACAATAGGAGGTCAATAATTGACTCATCTAGATCCGAAATAGGTGTAAGTATGCTAAAGTTTTGGACTTGAAGAATGCGTTCAATTTTATCAAACAACCAAGATTTCTTGTACACGCCCAAGGGTGCGAGTCCTCCTTTTTTAATTGATAAAGCAGGGTCTGGAATGATTTTATCGCGATCCATCTCACTCACTTCGCCAAGCCCTTTACATTGTGGGCAAGCCCCGTATGGTGAATTGAATGAAAATAAATTGGGTTCGGGTTCGGGATAGGATATACCACTTGTTGGGCACATAAGAAATTTGCTGTAATGCCGGATGGAATTATCTTCCAAATCCAAAACCAAAAGTGTACCGTCACCGAGTTTTAGGCAGGTCTCAACTGACTCTAAGCACCTTTTAAGATCCGCTTGTCCAGCAATGAAACGGTCTACAACTATTTCAATATCATGTGTCTTGTAACGGTCTATTTTTATAGGGCTTGATAGTTCACGAATTTCCCCATCGACACGAACCTTGGTGTATCCAATGCGCTGAATTTGCTCGAAAAGTTCGCGGTAATGCCCTTTTCTACCTTTTACCTTTGGAGCAAGTAGAGCTACTTTTTTATTTTTGAAATTTACATCGATGAGTTCAGCAATTTCATACGATGCGTACTGTACCATTGGCTCGTTGGTGTTGTATGAGTAGGCTGTAGCGGTACGCGCAAAGAGCAATCGAAAAAAGTCATAGAGTTCTGTGATGGTTCCAACAGTTGATCTAGGAGATCGGCCCACTGTTTTTTGCTCTATTGAAATGACCGGGCTTAAACCATCAATTTTATCGACATCTGGCCGTTCAAGCCCGCCAATAAATTGGCGTACATAGGCTGAGAAGGTATCTAGATACCGGCGCTGCCCTTCTGCAAAAATTGTATCGAAGGCCAAAGAAGACTTCCCGCTTCCACTTTTACCCGTAAATACAACCAATTGATGACGAGGGATATTGAGGTGTATATTTTTTAAATTATGCTCTCTCGCTCCTTGAATACGAATAAAATCATTGTTTTTTTCAATATCCATGGCCTTCAATAAAAGGGGGATTGAAAAGTGTTGAAAGCCAAGCCTTTAGCATCTTTTGACGACAGCAATGGAGCAGAAGAGAGGCCCCAATCAATGGCCAATGTGGGATCATTCCACAATAGACAATTCTCTGCTGCTTGCATGTACTTGTTTGTGCATTTGTATGCAAAAATAGTGTTGTCTTCTAAGGATAAAAATCCATGAGCAAAACCTTCAGGGATATACAATTGCATGCCATTTGAGGCACTTAATTCACATTTGAAATGTTGACCGTAGGTCTTTGAACCTTGCCTAAGATCAACGGCTACATCAAGTACAGAACCTTGCAGCACGGTTACCAACTTTCCTTGTTGGAAAGGTGGATGTTGAAAGTGCAAGCCACGCAGGGTGCCTTTAGATGATTTGGAAATGTTGTCCTGAACGAAAGAAACTTGCGGGCAAATTTCTTGATAAGAGATGTGGTTGTAAGATTCAAAAAAATATCCTCTGTCATCTGAAAATCGTTTAGGATGAATGAGGTAAAGACCAGAAAGTGGAGTTTCTTCGAACTGCAACATAGGTTATTTTTTGCATGTAAAATTACATTATTTTTGTTCACTATGACTCTAAGACTTTTGCTGCTTATCGCATTGACACCCTTCCTTGGCCTGTCCCAAAAACCCTTACAGCCCCTGATTATGAAGTTGGTTTCGGATCCTCAATTAGCACAAACCAAATGGAGCATTTGCGCTGTAGACCTTGCTACCGGAGATACGCTTGCTGCCTTCCAACCCCAAACCCCAAGAGTGGGAGCATCGATTACCAAATTAATCAGTTCTTCAGCTGCTTTGTATGTGCTTGGGCCTAAGCACACAGCGACTACTGAAATCATTCTAGAAGGGAAAATGCTCGCCAATGGCGTATTTGATGGTAATCTCAGGATATTAGGTCATGGCGACGTTTCGTTGGGTTCAAAATATTTTTGCAACCAAGGAGAAGAATTAGACTTCATTGATCGTTGGGTTGCGGCCGTTAAGGCAAAAGGAATTACAAGCATCACCGGAGACATCATTGCAGACGGATCAACATTCGGTGCCTATGATTGCCCCGTAGGTTGGCTCAAAGAAGACATGGGTAATTATTATGGTACAGGGGCTTATGGACTTAACTTTTATGACAATATTCTAAAACTTAAATTCAACACAACAACAGCAGGTACACCATTGAAATACACTGGTTGCTACCCAGCCGATATAAGATATAATTTAAAAATAGAGGCAAATGCTGCTGGTATTTCCTATGACAATACTCATGTCTATGGCACACCTTTTAACTTCGAAAGAACGATTAAAGGTAGACTTCCTGCAAACAGAACGGGCTTTGAGGTGAAGGCGAGTATGCCTGATCCTGAGCGCTTACTTGCTGATTTAGTCTATGCAGCCATGCAAGCCAAAGGCATCCGGGTAGATGGAGGCGCAATGTCTGCACGTTTTAATAAAAGTCTTCAAACACCTGTTTACGAGTCAGAAGTTATATTTACCGAACAGGGGCGTACACTAGAAGAAATTGTCTATTGGACCAATCACCAAAGTTTAAATATGTTTGCTGAAGGAAATTTATTGCAATTGGGCGCCCAAAGATATGGCACTGGAACCTATGAGAACAGCCTGCGGGTGCTCGATGAAGTATTGCAGCAGTGGCAAATAGGTCCGTGTAGGGTGGTTGATGGTAGTGGATTGTCAAGGGAAAATAGAATGAGTGCAGGCCAATTCGTTCAACTACTCAGCGTGCAGACCAAAGAAACTTATTATTCATCCTTCTACAATAGTTTGCCAGTAGCTGGGCTTTCAGGAACATTGAAAAAGGTGTGCAGTGGTCAAGCAGCTCAGGGTAAAATGCACGCCAAAAGTGGAAGCATGCGCGGAATTCGTGCTTACAGTGGCTACGTTGAAACAGCGGAGGGGCATCAAATTGCCTTTGCCATCATTGCCAATGGCTTTAGTATTTCATCAGATGCGATGATCTCCAAGATGGAACCATTTTTTAATGGTATGGCTACATTTCAAGCTCAACCAAAATAAGCTCTTTCCAGAAAGATTTGATAGACACCTCGGCAGAATGCAACATTTGTGGTACGATACTCGCGGGTGAAAAACCAGGCGTGGTATTGACTTCAATCACAAAGGGTTCTTCCTTGACCAGCATAAAATCAATTCTAGCAATAGCCTTTAAATCCAATAATTCATATATTGCTTTGGCTTGTTCTTGCACACGTTTTTTTGCAAGTTCTGATATACGCGCAGGTGTAATTTCCTTAGATTTGCCATTGTATTTGGCTGCGTAGTCAAAAAAATCAGTCTCTGAAACAATTTCTGTCAAAGGAAGAGCCACTATACCTTCTGCTCCTCTATACACACCACAGGTAACCTCTGTCCCATCTAAAAATGACTCTGCTACGACGTGGCTTCCTTCATTAAATGCTTGAGCAAAAGCATGGGGAATTTCAGAAGTAGAATTCACCTTCGAAATACCAAAACTTGATCCAGAGTCTGTGGGTTTGATAAATATAGGGAGTCCTAATTCTTTTGTAAGTTCCTCGGGGTCAATGATTGAACCAAAGCGAAAGCGCCTAGCCTCAGCAACTTTGAATCCAAAACCTTTTAGAAACTGATTGCAATACCATTTGTCAAAAGACAGTGCCGATGCCAAAACGCCGGAATTGATAAATGGCATTTGCATCATCTGCAGGTGCGCTTGAAGCAGGCCATTTTCTCCTGGATTTCCATGAGTGTATATGATAGCAGCGTCTATATTGGTATGGTTTGCCAATTGTGATCTCCAATTTTCTTGATTGATTACAATGAGTACGCACTCGAGATGGTCTGGAAAATGAGCTTGTATGGTTTGTGCACTCTTGATAGAGATTTCGTATTCGGAGGAGAAACCTCCACAAATAAGTCCGATGCGCTTCATGCGTTTATTTTAAGACGAAATTATCTAAAATTGGTAATTTCGCAACATGAGGCTCTTGTATTTTATTTTCTGGTTAGGATTGGGTTTTAGTTTTCGGCTCTTTTTTAGAAGGATTGCTGCAGTAAGGCCAAACCCAAATAGATTTGGGCGAACAATTTTTGTAAGTAACCACCCTTCGGCCTTCCTAGATCCTTTGCTTATCGCTAGTGCCCGTAAGCCGGTGGTCTATTTTATGACCCGCTCAGATGTTTTTAATTGGTTCACAAAACCCTTATTTTGGTTGGCACAAATGATACCTATCTACCGAGCTCAAGATGGTGGAAACTCCCAAGAAAAAAACAAAAAAGTATTCAAAAAAGCCACTGAAACCCTAGCTAAGAATAGGAATTTATTGATTTTTGGTGAAGGCCTTACAGATGATATCTTTGAGCGAAAGCTCAAACCGATAAAAAAAGGTGCCATCAGAATTGGATTTACTGCCTTAGAAGATCTCGATTGGAAATACCCAATTAGTGTACAAGGTTTGGGAATTAATTATACCAATCCAGGTGTCCTACGCAGTGATGTGCTCATTTCAGCAGCAGAACCAATTGTTCTTAATGACTTTAAAGAAGCTTACTTAGAGAATCCAAATCGTGTTATTACGGAGCTCAATAGAGAGCTTGAAATTCGAATGCAGCAACAAATTACACATCTCAACAATAAGGAGGATATGCGCTTACATGAGCATTTGATGATGTTGAGCAGAAAAGGCATGCATGTGCATTGTTATGATTCCAACTTGTCTTTATTTGAACGTTGGTCTTATTCCCAAAAACTTGCAGCATTTATTGAACAATCGAATGCACAAATCAAAGAGGATTTACATGTTCTTGGCCAAGAAATTGAGTACTACATTCAAGATTTAGAGAGACACAAACTTTCAGAGGCCGAGCTGTATTGGTTTGCCATCGAACCAAAATGGCGTATACGTACATTTTTGAAGTTATTAGTTCAATTGCCCTGTTTTATTTTAGGACTGATCCCTGTGGGTATTCCTTTCTGGGGAGTGAAAAAATTTGTAGAAAGAAAAATGAAAAGGCCTGTCTTTTGGTCCTCAACCAAAATGGGGATGCTGCTGGTGCTTATCCCCTTATGGACACTCATACTTTTGCAAATAGTATCTAGTTATTTCCAGCTAAATCTTTGGGTTTGGCTGAGTGTTGTATTAGGCATGAATGTCATTTCACTGGGCTTTTATCTTTTCATGAAGAACTTCAAATTATTGGTAAAATCTGCCAATTTAAATGCACAAAAATTAAACACGTTTGTTAATCACCGAGAAACACTCGTCGGTAAATTAGATTTATTTCAATTTTAATGGAAGAGAAAACCCGCATCAAAAAACCCAGTTGGCTTCGCGTCAAGTTGCCAACCGGTGAGAACTACCGTAAAGTGAGAGGCCTGGTTGATGAACACAAGCTACACACAATTTGCCAAAGCGGTAGCTGTCCAAATATGGGAGAGTGTTGGGGAGAAGGAACAGCAACCTTTATGATCCTCGGAAATATTTGTACCCGCTCTTGTGGTTTTTGTGGTGTACAAACAGGAAAACCAGAGGCAGTAGATGAATTTGAACCAGGTCGCGTTGCAAATTCCGTAAAAATTATGGGTGTGAAACACGCGGTAATTACCTCAGTAGATCGCGATGACCTCAAAGACGGTGGGGCAGAAATTTGGGCCCAAACAGTCAGGGCAATTAGAAAACAATCTCCCGGAACAACCCTAGAAACCCTCATTCCTGATTTTGCGGGTCATTGGGAAAATCTTCAAGTAATTATTGACGTGGCACCCGAAATTGTATCTCACAATCTTGAAACAGTGCGTCGTCTTACAAAACAAGTACGCATTCAAGCAAAATATGACCGAAGTTTGGAAGTGCTTTTTAGATTGAAAAAGGGCGGAATGCGCACTAAATCTGGAGTCATGCTTGGATTAGGTGAATCAGAACAAGAAGTCATAGAAACTATGCAAGATTTACGCTCTGTAAATGTCGATATTCTCACCCTTGGACAATACTTGCAGCCTTCCCCAAAGCACTTGCCTGTGGCTGATTTCATTGTTCCAGAACAATTTGCTTATTACCAAAAATTAGGTATGCAAATGGGATTTAGATATGTAGAAAGTGGTCCGCTTGTACGCTCATCTTATCATGCAGAAAAGCATCTTTTTGATTAAAACGACTAATGCCCAACGATGAAATTTTTTATAGAAAAATTATGTAAAACGGCGCGATAGGATATCATTATTAAGAGAATATTTCTTAATTTGGTCCACTAATCATGCACTAATAAAAAATGAACATGAATAAAAAGTTATATGTATTTGGTTCTCTGATACTTACGGGTTTAATTGCCCTAGCATATTCTGCCTATCAATTTTTGCCTCAAACAGGTTTATACCAACAGGCAGGTCTTTCCATTCTCCAAGAAGGAAAGTCTGACGATGCCTTATCTTGGATCAAGGCGCGTTACATCGACGTAACTACAGGTAACCCTGTTTCAAAAGAAACACTTGCAAAAATTGAACAAGAAATTCGCAAAAAAGGGACTTCAAAATCCATCTTATTTGAATCTTTAGGTCCGGACAATATTGGGGGCCGCACGCGAGCCATTTGCATTGACCGCACAAATATCAACCGCGTATGGGCAGGCGGTGTTTCGGGTGGTTTATTTGTTTCTAATAACAAAGGAAATTTTTGGGAGCGTGAGGTTTCTTATGCTGCTGCGAATGCCAATCCGTTCATCTCTAGCATGACCATGACCCTTGACAATACGCTCTACGTAGCAACAGGCTCAAATGATGAGGGTTGGAACGGCAATGGTGTATGGTATTCTACTGATTTTGGTGCTACGTTTAGCCAAGTTCCAGGTACAAGTAATTGTACCGAAGTGGCTTCATCTGATGTTGATAATTATGTGTGGATGGCTACACCATCTGGACTTAAAAAATGGAAAGTCGGCGATGCTTCACTGACAAGCGTGTCAGCGGCTAATGGTGGTTGTTTCGCTTTGAAAGTTTCAAAAGACGGTCAAGTGATAGTTGCCGCCTACGCTGCCAACAAAACTTACGTTTCTACTGACGGTGGGAGTACTTTTACAGATAAATCCGGTTCAATTGCAAATAATCTCGTGCCAACGGGTGCCGCTCGTATAGAATATGCCATTTCACCGACAAAGAATGTCAATAACAACTATTCGTTGTATGCAACTCGTACCAATTCAAACTTGTTGTCGATGCACGTATCCCATGACAACGGTCAGACTTGGGATCAGTTTGTTGGCGCTTCGGGGCCTCCGAATGAATTTGATATATATCGAAATCAAGGAACTTACAATAGCATTCTTTCTGTGGATCCGACAGACAACGAGCGTTTGTTGATCGGCGGTATTGATATTTGGGAGTGGAAACAAACTGTAAATAACCCGCCATCAGGTGGATTTGAAAAAATCTCGTTGTGGTTCGTTAACCCTAGTTCTCCAACCTATGTACATGCAGACAACCATGAAATGAAATGGGATGACAACAACCGTTTTTATGTTGGTAATGATGGAGGGGTTGGAATCTCTAACAACAAAGGTCAGTCTTGGTTTCCAGCGAACCGTGGCTACAACGTAACGCAGTTCTACGGAATTGCTTTTGACGCAGCGGGTCATGTAATGGGTGGTGCTCAAGATAACGGAACATTATATAATGATTTCTCACTGTCAACCTATCACGAATTCCGCGAAGTGAATGGCGGAGATGGTTTTGAATGTGAAATTTCATTCTACAATCCTAACGTGATGTTCTCTTCTATTTACTATAATAGTATTTCACGTTCTGGTGACCGTGGAGTGAATTGGACAAGTTTTGCGCCTAACCTTCCAGGTACTTACGACCCTCCAGGAACAGACGGTAGCCCAAACCACCCTTTCCACACAGAATTATTCTTTGCAGAGTATTTTGATCCAAATTCAGGAGATTCAGTTACTTATATTCCAAAAAGAAATTTTGCTGCCGGCGAGATGATGCGCATTCCATCGCGTGCCTCTGGCGATACCATTACAATTACGGCCCCAACGGCTCTATATTTCGATGACACGCTTTATTATAACCCATCTTTAACCTCTGGTGGAGTAAATTACGGAATTAACCCAGCAACCGGTGAGACCGTTGAAATGGGCTCTGATACAGTGATTTTCAATGTAGCTTGGGACACCCTTAGAGTAGCAGATCCATTCCAATCTTGGTTTTTGGTATACGTGAATGCCAACGGTGGTGAGTTATGGGGAACGCGCAATGCTGCTCGTTTTTCTGTAACAAACCCAGGTTGGATTTGTGTAGCCAAAGGAATTGGCTGTGGCTTATTCAACTCCGTTGATGTAGAATTCACTAAAGATCTAAACCACTGTTATATCAGTGCAGGTAACGGCGTATGGCGTTTGGATGGCCTGGGCAGTATCTACACGAGTGATCCTGATTTTTACACCAAAGCAGGGTATATCAACCAAGGATCGACCTCCAATCCGCCAACGGCCACTACTCTCACTAAAATAAGCAATACCTCCTACGAAGGAATTGCAGTCAACCCTAACAATCCCAATGATTTGGTTTGTTTTGCTGGCTTTAATGGTACAAACAAACGTTCTAACAACGCCACAGCAGCAACGCCTACCTATACCAACTTAGGATCGATCGTTGCAGGACTTGCTACTTATGATGGTATTATTGATCGTAATGATCCAGATGTGATCGTGGTGGGTACGTCTAATGGTGCTTGGGTAACCGAGAATGGTGGCGCAACATGGGAAAATGCATCTACTGGATTTGAAGGTACACCGGTATATGAAGTTCGCCAAAACTGGCGCTCTTTCGACGACGGCAATGCGCGCCCTGGTGAAATTTATTTGGGTACCTTTGGCCGTGGAATTTGGCGCACCACTCAATACCTTGGGGTAGGAGGAAATGGTAATACTGGCTCAACTATTGAAAATTTCAAAACTAAATTGCGTTCTTATCCAAATCCAACCAAAGACAATACAACTCTTGCTTTTGAGTTAGCACAGAGCGGTAAAGTTCAAGTTGAAGTATATTCAATTACGGGGCGTTTGGTTTGGAGTAAATCATTGCAGTGCAATGATGGGTCTAACCAGTTGAGCATCGAATGTTCAGACCTGCCTTCGGGAACATACATTGTTAAGTTCACTTCAGGCAAACAATCAGACACTGCGAAGTTTATCAAATTGTAATTCACACAATTCATCTATTCATAAAAGGAGGTCTTAGGCCTCCTTTTTTATTGTTGGGTATGACAACATTCAACTGAAGGTTGTGCGTTTGGATTCAGTGGCTTGGTCATTTCCGGGCTGATATACGGGATGCCTAATCCAAGTCCGCGAAGAACGAGCAGCGTTCCGATTATTATCAATAATAGTCTTTGTAACGAGACAGGAAGCATTTTATAGATACGCTTCTGACCCATGAGTGGAATAAAAAACATGATGGGTAGTGTTCCTATACCGAAAAATGCCATTGCCAATGAAACACCTAAAGCATTCGTATTTGAAAGTGCCAAAAGCAGTGCCATATAAACCATCCCGCAAGGGAGCAGTCCATTGACCAATCCAAATAAAAATGGCCTGAAATGGATGGGTGTTTTTTTAATTTCTGGAAAAAGTCTGCTCGATAGCACACCCATTTTTGCAGTTAGTATCCTTAAATAGGGCCATGTTTCCATCGAACTGTAAAATGCGGAAATGATAATTATTGATCCACTGATAATACTTATGATTTGAATGCCTTGCAAAAAGATTTCGCCTATGCCAAATAAACCAACAATAAAACCTATGTAGCTGTAAGTAACAATCCTTCCTAAATTATATGAAATACTGCCAAATAGTATGTTTTTTTTTGTGGTTCGATTGATTGGTGCCGCTAAGGCGAGCGGTCCACACATGCCAATGCAATGTAAAGAAGCCTGAAGCCCAAAAAGAAATGCTATCGTTAATTCAAACTTCATTTACGCAGAAAACTATGCTGCTGAAGATAAGTTTTATTTGCGATTTGGTATCGGATATCAATGGCATAGTTACCTTTTCTGAGTTGTGCAATAGGGAAGCCTATGCCTGGTTGAAGGTCTAATTCTAGATCGCTATTTTTATCATTATAACACATAAAAGAAGCATGTAACTTCTTGATTTTTTCCTTGGTTTTGCTTTTAAAATATAACATTTCACCATTAAGTTGCATATCTATAGGCATGCCTGCATCTCTTGCTCGTTCTTTGGCAATCATATCGGCGTCAATGGTTTGTTCTTGCTCGTAATAATCCTCGGTAATTAGTTCAGAAGATTCATTGGTGATTACTACAACCATGTACCCTATAAATAGTACAAAGGCGGTCATAGTTATAATAATTGCATTTCTAAAACTCATAATTTAAAGTATTGGACCAATAAATTTGGTTGATATTGTTTGAATTAAATGATGGTTACCGTAGATTTCCACCTTTATTTTTTTTGTTTTATTTCCTATGTAAACTCTAGGGAAACGAATGATGAGTCGTTCTTTCATTTCACTTTCTGGCTTGAGAATTAAATCCTTCTTGACGGTTTGAATTTCACCTTTAGCGTTTTGAAGTTTAAATTGAATGCTGTAGACACGATGTGTTTTATTGAGTACGTTCACTTCGTAGATATTGGTAATATGACCATGCTGATCTATTTGATAGGTTGAGCCCCGTTGTCTGATGAAAGTAGTTTGAAAATCATTGCGTGAGAGTATCAAAAGTGTCAAAGTGCCAAAGAGAGCTAGCAGCAAAATTGTATATGCTTTGACACGTCTTGTCCATTGAAATGGTTTGCGCGTTTTTATTCCATTTTCCGATACAAATCTTACCAATCCTTTCTCTAGCCCAACTGATTCCATCATATGGTCACAAACGTCTATACATGCCGTACAATTGATGCATTCGAGCTGTGTTCCGTTGCGAATATCAATCCCCGTCGGACAGACCTGAACACATTGATGACAATCGATGCAATCTCCTTTTTGAGCCGCTTGGCGATCTTCTCCTTTTTTAATTTTAGCTCGGTTTTCACCTCTGTAGTGATCGTAAGCAACCACCATGGAATTTTGGTCTAATAGAACGCCTTGCAATCTGCCATAAGGGCAAATAGTGGTGCATACTTGTTCGCGAAGAAACGCAAATACCCCATAAAATGCATAAGTAAAGATGACTATGGCAATTAGGCCACCTAGGTGCTGCCCCAATGGGTCTGTTTGAATTTGCCAAAGTGCATCGGATCCAATGATGTAGGCCAAAAATGTATTTGCGATTAAAAAAGATAACCACCAAAAGATGATATGTTTAGTGGCTTTCTTTACTATTTTTTTTGTGGTCCAAGGTGCTTTATCTAAAAGGCGTTGCTGGGGGGCATCGCCTTCTATGAAATACTCAATTCGCCTGAATAGCATTTCCATAAAAATGGTCTGAGGACAAACCCACCCACAAAAAATCCTGCCATAGATGATCGTAAATAAAATGACAAAGACCACGCCTAGAATCAGAAAAACCGCCATGATATACATATCTTGAGGCCAAAATACTTGGCCAAATATGACAAACTTGCGTTCAATGATATTCATCATAAGAAAAGGCTCGTCTCCAATTCGAAGATGAGGGCCTGCAAAGAGCATGGTCAATAAAAAATAACTAAGCAGCTTGCGCTTATTGTAAAAGGATCCAAATGGTTTTTTCGGAAAAATCCATACACGTTTCCCTTTTTCATTTACCGTGGCAATCCGATCGCGAAAAGCTTCGTCTTGTTCAATCATAGCTATTCTTTTTCAATAATGGTTCCGTTAGGAGCCAAGCCATCTTTTTCAGGTAAAGACAAAACAAAAGATGCAACTTGCTGAATTTGAACAGGATTGAATTTGGATGAGTGTTCCGGCATGCCGTTAGTAGTTCCGTATTTGATGGTTTTAAATACATCCTTGATATCATAACCATAGATCCAGGTTTTGTCAGTTAAATTCGGACCAATTTCGCCTTCCCCATTAGACTTGTGGCATGCCACACAATTAGCCGCAAAAAGACTCGCCCCAGTGCTTAGGTCACTTGATTCTCTTAGGAGTGTGGCATTAGTTTCATCGACATTCATGGCCATTTTATTAAGATAGGCCGTAATTTCTTTTTGCGCCACTTTTACATCTTTATCATAAGCTTTAATTTGCAAATCAGATACCCCAAGAATGTGGTAATTGAGAAAATAGATGAACGAAAAAACTATTGTTGCATAGAATCCCCAAACCCACCAGGGTGGTAAGTTATTATCAAGCTCTTGAATTCCATCGTATTCGTGTTCGAGTAGAATGGTATGTTCAAGATCGATTGGCACTGCATCTGTAAGTACCTGATTCACCTTCTTAATCACTGGTACAGAGGTTATCTTGGTGGATACATCTTTTGGCTTCACCATTGCCATCATTTGATTGAATAAATGGCGCAGATATAATACAACCACTAAAAGAATGATATCAATAATAATGACTGCCATTAAATCAGTGCTCTCTACCAATAACCAGGTGCCATCTTTTGGACCTTCACCAGGACCAATAAAAGTCAGTGCATTGGCATTCACTGAAAGCAATAAGGCACCAGTAGTAATGATCAATATAGATGCCTTTTCACTGATTTGTTTTAATTTATTTCTAAAAAATTCGGATTTTATTAGGGTAATCACGGTACCAGCCAAGACAAAAATGGCGATAATTAGAATGAGCGTAAGTACAACTAACCAATTGAATATGCTCAAATTTCCTTTATAGTCAGTTGCCTTGGTTGGTGTACTAACCGATGTACTGTCAGTGGCAACAAATGCAGTTGGTGGCACATAGCTTTCTATGTAGCTAAAAATTGCATCAATCTCATCATTTGTGACGGATTGTGCAGGCATAGCTGTTGGGCTAAAAGTAGAGATTTCCTTGGCCATTGCACTTTTTCCAGAGCCAATTAATTCTGTAGAATTTTGAACCCATTGATATAGTAATGCCGCTTCACCAGCATCAGTCCACTTTTGTTTAACCCCTTGCAATTTTGGACCAGTAGAGTTTTTATCTACCATATGACAGGTATTGCAACGAGATTTAAAAAGCCCTTCCCCATCAGCGGCATACAATAAGTCTAGATTGAGGCTAAAAACAGCGGCGAGTAAAAGAATGTTGTTGAGCAATTTCATAGTGCAATTTTTTAAAGATTTACGTCTAATTCTTCTTGACAATCCAATGGAGTTGAAGCCAATTCTGACACCCTTCCTTTGCTTAATTTCCAAACATAAAGTAAGACGACTCCAAAAAACACAGTAAACATGACAAGTGAGATGAGCGGATAAATTTCAATGCCGAGTATACTGGTTAGGTTATGTTTTATAAAGCGTAACATGTTCTTATTTTTGAGGTTGTAGTGTGATATCTAATCCTAATCGTTGTAAGTAGGCAATGACTGCTACGATCTCTTTGGATTCAATGTCCTTGATTAATTGTTTTTTATTAACACCAATGAGCACCTCTTTTGGTGTGGTATTGACAATATCGGAGGCAATGTTGTGTGCTTGTATTTTTAATTCAGCAACGGCTTTTTTGTCGTAACCTTTTTTATAAGGCACACCCAAGGTTTGCATTGCACGAATTTTCTTTGCTGTCAAAGATAAATCTAGCTTGTCCTCACGTAGCCAAGTGTAAGCAGGCATGATTGAGCCTGTAGAGACATCTTTGGGTGCAATGAGATGTTGAAAGTGCCAAAAATTTGATTTTCTAATTTTTGAATTTCCTCCTTCTCTTGCCAAATCAGGCCCAGTGCGCTTAGAGCCCCATTGGAAGGGGTGGTCATATACAAATTCTCCTGATTTAGAATAGTCGCCATAGCGAGCGGTTTCAAAGCGCAAAGGTCGTACAAGCTGAGAATGGCAGTTGTAACAGCCCTCACGGATATAAATATCTCGGCCTTCTAATTCAAGGGGTGTGTAAGGTTTAATGGATGCAATTTTCGGTACATTAGAATCTACAATCATCGTAGGAATAATTTCAATGATTCCTCCAATGGCCACTACAATAAGACTCAAAATCATAAATTGCACTGGTTTGCGTTCAATAACCTTATGCCAATATTCGCCTTTGTTCTCTTTGTGCTCAATAATTGCTGTAGGTGCTTGAGCGGGTTCTTCGGCAAGTAAAACGCCAGATTTGGCAGTTTTAACTAAATTATAGAACATTAAAATTGCACCTGTTAAATAAAGCAAGCCACCTAAAGAACGCATATAATAATATGGTTTTAATTCGATGACTGTTTTTAAGAAATCTCCATTTTTTAAGGTGCCATCTGCATTGAAATCTTGCCACATTAGCCCTTGCATAAAGCCAGCAATATACATTGGTATGGCATAAAGCAATATTCCTAAGGTTGCAATCCAAAAGTGTTGGTTCGCCATTTTTTTAGAGTAGAGTTCAGTGCGGTAAATTTTTGGGAAGAGCCAATACAGCATACCGAAGGTGAGCATTCCGTTCCAACCAAGTCCGCCAATGTGCACGTGAGCAATAGTCCAATCAGTGAAATGTGAGATCACATTTACATTTTTGAGAGAAAGCATTGGTCCTTCAAATGTGGACATTCCGTAGGCGGTAAGTGCCACCACCATATATTTAAGCGTTATGTCATCGCGTACTTTGTCCCAAACACCCCTCAGTGTCAATAGTCCGTTGAGCATTCCTCCCCAAGAGGGAGCAATCAACATGACAGAAAATACCACACCCAAACTTTGTGCCCAATCTGGAAGGGATGAGTAAAGCAGGTGGTGTGGCCCGGCCCAAATATAGAGAAAGATCAGTGCCCAAAAGTGAATGATAGATAACCTGTATGAATAAACAGGTCTATTGGCTGCTTTGGGAACAAAGTAATACATAAGACCCAGATAAGGTGTGGTGAGAAAAAATGCCACCGCATTGTGGCCATACCACCATTGCACCAATGCGTCTTGTACACCGGCATACCAAGAATAACTTTTTGTGAAAGAAACCGGTAGTTCAATGGAATTGAAAACATGCAGCATAGCAACGGTTATGAAAGTGGCGATATAAAACCAAATTGCTACATACAAATGCTGCACACGTCTGTTCAAGATGGTGGCAAACATATTCCAGCCCCACACTACCCAAATAATTGTGATGGCAATATCTATTGGCCATTCCAATTCTGCATACTCTTTTGAGCTGGTGATTCCTAATGGCAGAGTCAGCACGGCAGCTAAAATGATTGCTTGCCAACCCCAAAAATGAATCTTGCTGAGTTTGTCACTCCACATTCTTGTTTTGAGTAAGCGTTGTAGGGAATAATATACTCCAGTGAAGATACCGTTACCGACAAAGGCAAAAATTACCGCATTGGTGTGTAAGGGTCTAATGCGCCCAAACGAGACCCATTTGAAACCTAAGTAATCATTAAAGAAATCAGGAAAGGCCAATTGTAAGGCTGCAGTCAGCCCAACTAACATACCAGTCAGACCCCAAATTACAGTTGCATATGCGAAATTGCGGACGATTTTGTTGTCATAATTAAACTTTACTATTTCCATGGTTATTCATCTTTTAGGTTGGGTTCATCTTCAAACAGGACGCGTACTGAAGGGCCATAGTCATCATCGAATTGTCCATTTTTTGTTGCCCAGAAAAAGAAGCCCAAAAAAAAGGCAGCAATACAAAGACTGACCATTAGCATGAGGTACACGATTCCCATAATGCAAATGTCTAAATTGCTTCAGTAAAGAAGTATGATATGTATTTTCAAAAAAAACTGATTTATATCAGCTTTTAAAGAGCCTTTTGAATTTCAATTGAATCAAAACGGTACTTAATATCACAATCGTGATAGAGGAGATGGGCATCAGAATTGCTGCAATTAAAGGTGTAAGTTGACCTGTGAAGGCTATACTTAGTCCAAATAAATTATAGAGTAAAGAAAATGCCAAACAGATTTGTAAGACCCGTTTGGCATAACGCCCAATTTCAATCATTTGAGGTAGTTGAGAAAAGAATTTTGCTTCAAGAATTGCGTCACAACTAGGTGTAAATCTGAACATGTCCTCTGATAGGGCAATGCCGATTTCTGCAGTTCCAAGTGCGCCAACGTCATTTAGCCCGTCTCCTATAAACAGCACTTGACGCCCATTGGATTGCAACTTTTTAATTTGATCAGATTTTTGCCCGGGATTCAGTCCAAAATACATCCGTTCTGGTGAAAAACCTAGTGCAATGAGTTGATCTGAATCCTTGGGCTGATCTCCTGATAAAATATACAAATGCTCCTTGCCAATTTTTTCAATGATTGCGCCAATAGCTTTAGTTCGCCACTTACTCTCAAACTGAATATGTGCAGTTTGAGAATCTACATTTAAAAAAAGTTCATTCCCTTGTGCATTTTGCTCGTTCCCAACAAAAGCAGCAGATCCCATGATGAAATGTTGATTTTGATAACTCGCACTTAGGCCTTGGCCTTTGATTTCTTGAAAATCTTCTAGAGTGAGTTCGTCGATGTCTTCATTGGCGAGAGCCAATGCCCGTGACAAAGGGTGTGTAGATTGCCTGGCCATATTTACAAATACAGCAAACTGATCTTTATTTAAGCTGTTGGATTTAATTTTCAACTCATAGCTATTAGGATCGGTCAAGGTGCCAGTTTTGTCGAGTACTATGGTGTCGATAGCAGTGAGCGATTCCACCACGCTGACATTCTTTAAATAAAGGCCTATTTTGCCCAATACTCTAAGGGCATTACCAAGTGTAAAAGGGGCAGATAGAGCCAAGGCGCATGGGCATGCCACAATCAGCAGGGCTACAATGACTTTCATCATTTGTGACTTATCAACGACACACCAAAAAATACCACTGCTCAAGGCAAGAAGTAACAAAACAATCAAAAAATATTGCGCTATGCGGTCTTGGTAACGAATGAGTTGATTTTTCGGTGTTTTATTCTTGGTTTCGTTCCAAAGTTGAGTCAAATGGCTTCGATTAGAAGTTGCTTTTACTATCATTTGGCTTGCAACACCTTGAATTTTTCCACCGGCGTATATCAAGTCCCCTTTATTTACTAAGACAGGAAGTGATTCACCAGTTACAAAACTGTAATCAATATAAGTATTCGCACTTGACAATTCACTGTCACAGGGTATGATTTCTTCGTTTCTTACTTCAATTAGATCATCAATTTGCAAGGCTTCAATTGGGACAATATCTTTATGGTTGGCCTTGTTAATGCGCTGGATAGCAACAGGAAAAAAACTTGTAAAATCGCGATCGAATGACAAGGAAGCATAGGTAATATTTTGAAACCATTTGCCAATGAGTAGGAAGAAAATAAATCCAGCAAAACTATCCATATAACCCGCACCCTGTCCATTCAATATTTGCAATAGACTTTGTAGATATAAGGCCAAGATTCCTATTGAAATTGGTACATCGAGATTGATCGCTTTACTTCGAATAGCCTTGTAAGCTGAAATTAGGTATCCTCTTGCCGAAAAAAGTAATACGGGTATACTTGCCAGTAGGCTTAAGTAGGCCGAAAAATTTCTAAAACCAGGGTTATCCTTTCCAAGTCCAAAATAATCCGGAGTACTCCAAAGCATGATAGATCCAAATGCGAAGCCAGCCGTCCCTAATTGAAATAAAAAGGTTCTGTCATGCTTTTTACTGTTGTTTTCATTTTTACTGAAATCTGGCGGATAGCCAATATAGTTGAGCAAATTGGCCAATTCAGAAAGTGCCATTTTTGAATCTATCACAATGGAGGCTTGTTTACGTGCAAAATGAACCTGTACGCGAAGCACCTTGGAATTAATTTTATTTAAGTTTTCTAATAAATAAATACAAGATGAACAATGTATACTTGGTAGCGATAAATTCAGATGCACCCTCTGCTCGTTTTGAAAAGTAATGTAACGAGATCTTAATTCTTCAAGATCTAGAAATGCATAAGCATCTGGGCGCTCGTTTCTAGGTTTGCTGCCGGCCATTGGCTCATATTGGTAGAATGCATCAAGCAGATGTTGGTTGAGTAATTGATATACATTCGCACATCCGTTGCAACAAAACGAGTGACCTTCTGTTTCGATGGGTTTATTAGGGAGTGTATCCCCACAATGAAAACATGCATTATTTTTCAAATCGTAGAAGAAAAAAGTTGCTGATTGGGTAACTGTCTGGCTAAATATAGATCGAAAGCCATGCAAACGTTGCGCACAAAAGGTTTGCCCTTTGATAGGATGCTTAGTTTTTCTTCATCAAAGCTCATCAATTGATCCGTAAACAATTCATTTAATCTTATTTTGATATCATCGTAAAAACCCTGAGCAGCTTGAGATGGATCCCATTTTGTTTCAAAATGACACATCAAATCCAAAATATGCCGACGAAGAATCAACTCTTGTTCATCAAGAAAATGGCCTCTGAATATGGCGAGTTCTCCTTTAGCAATTTGGTTTTGATAACCCTCAACCGTTTTATTATTCTGTGCAAAGGCGATCCAAGCGTCGGAAATTGCCGACATGCCAAGTCCTAATAGTACATCTGTTTTTTGATGCGTATAACCCATAAAATTGCGGTGTAATGCTTTATTTTTAAATGCTTTGGACAGGGAGTCATTTGGCAAGGCAAAATGATCCATGCCAATGGAAATGTATCCGGCCTTTAACAATTTAAAGTAAGCCATCTCATAGAGCGCGCGCTTTTCTTTGTCTTGTGGCAAGTTGCCTTCATCATAGCCTCGTTGACCAGTGCCTTTGATCCAAGGGACATGAGCATAGCTGTATAAAGCAATGCGATCAGGCATGAGTTCAATAGTTTTGTCAATTGTATCTGAAAATCCATCTAACTCTTGAAATGGTAAGCCATATACCAAATCATGGTTAATGCGATAGCCCAAACCTTTAGCAGATAAATGCACTTCTTTGACCAATTCAAAACTTTGCTCTCTGTGAATTGCTTTTTGTACTTTGGGGTTATAATCCTGGATTCCGAAGGAAACACGACGGAATCCTAGATGATAAAGCTCAATCAAATGTGCTTGTGAAGTGGCACCAGGATGAGCCTCAAAACTTAATTCACATAGCTCCTTATGCAAGTTTTTATTGTCTATTATACCTTCAATAAGTCGTTTTAAGGCAGAAGGCGCAAAAAAGGTTGGTGTTCCACCCCCTAGATGGAGTTCTTTAATTTGAACGCCTTTAACTAAATAAGGTTGGTATAAATTCCATTCTTTGATGACTGTATCAATGTATGGAAGTTCAACATTGTGGTTTTTTGTAATTCGCTTATGACAACCGCAAAAAGTACAAAGTGATTCACAAAAGGGTAAATGTATATAGATACCTAGTGATTGCACGCCTTGCCGCATTTTTAATTCAAGCTTGTTGAGCCATTCTGATGGCTCAAGAGGTAATTTCTTCCAAAATGGAACGGTCGGATACGAAGTGTATCGAGGTCCAGGAACATTGTATTTTTGAATTAATTGAAGCTCATTCATAGTGCAAATTTGAAGAGTAAGCAGGACTAAAAAAATGACCGATATCAGCTTTATTAATACCTCGTTTTTGCTTATTTTTGAATAGGAAACTTTACCCGATGCTCGAAAAGTCATACAAACATGTTACATGTCAGACCTGTACTGGCCGTCAAAATTCTAATTTGAGTCATTTTTGCCAAGATGAACTTGAGCATTTGAATTCACATCGTTCATGCAACTATTACAAAAAACATCAAGCCTTATTTCTTGAAGGTTCTTTTCCAAGAGGAGTTTATTGCATCAATCAAGGGCTGGTCAAAATTTTCAAAAGGGGAGACGAGGGCAAAGAACAAATCATTCACATTGCTAAAGGTGGTGAAATGGTTGGTTTTCGTGCGATGTTTACAGAAGAACCCTATGTTGTTGGTGCCGAAACCCTAGAGGAGAGCAATATTTGTTTCATAGGAAAAGAAGATTTTCTAGACCTCATGGACACCAATCCAATACTACGCAATAGTATAATTAAGGAATTATCTAAAGAACTTGCCGATAGAGCAGATTTTATAACCAATATGGCTCAAAAATCGGTCCGAGAAAGATTGGCCTTTACTATGCTCATTCTAATGGATGTATTTGACAATGAACCTATCAATTTAAGCCGAGAAGATTTGGCAAATTTTGTGGGTACCGCTACCGAGACACTCATTCGTCTGCTCAAAGATTTTAAAGAGGAGGGCATTATTGAAGTGCACACGCGCAAAATTACTGTCAGAGATAAGCAGCGCTTACTGACCCTTGCTAAAAAGCACTAGGCCATCACCATCGCGGCAAAATTAGCCAAAAGTACATGGCCGTAGTTGCCCGAAACTTCAGGATGAAATTGCACACCGTAGTGCGGTAAGGTTTTGTGCTTCATCGCCTCATTGACGCAGGCGTCTGAACAGGCCAGTAATTCAAAGCCACGTGGAATAGAGATGTGTTCGCAATGGTCCTGTTGCATCTCAAATACATCTGGGAGGCGTTCAAATAAAGGGTCATCTTTGATCAATTCAATTTCCTGAAATCCACGATCTTCACGCATTTTGGCAATGTGTGCCCCATAAGACATGCCCAAGATTTGATGTCCAAAACAAATACCAAGCAAGGGATGCGTATATTCCTTTACCCATCCGAATTGTTGAACATAGGGCAAAGGGTCTATTTCTGTCAGTAAAATTGGAGCACCAGAAATAACAACGCCTTTAAATGCTTGGAGTTGGTCCAAAGAAAGATCGTAAAGTCCGATGGTCTGAACATCGATGTATTGGTCCAATTGCGCTGCAATCTCAGGCGTTTTCAAAGAACCACAGTCAATCAAAGCAATCATATTTTTTTATTAAATATGCAGCTAATAGCCCGGTGATCGCTGCTGGTTTGTTTTTGTATTTTGAATTGTGAAACACTTAAATTCGGACTATAAAATAGATAATCAATCCTTCCGGCAGGCAAGCGGCCGACATAAGTGGTGCCTATGCCAAAATTATTTCCCCTAAAGGCATCGAGTAATAAAAGTTGAAACTGGTTATAGGTATAAGACATAGGTGTGTCATTGAAATCACCGCATACAATGACGGGGTAGGGAGAAGTTTGCATATGTTCAACAACGCGCCGAGCTTGTTCAGCTCTTTTGACAAATGCGCTTCGTAACTTTCTATAAACAGCTAACATTCCTTTTTTACTCCCATAGGATTGCATTTCATTTCCTTCGATATGCGGATCTGCCTGTAGTCGTATGGACTGCAGGTGCACATTATATACGCGAAAAGTATCTTGATTTTTGACTATATCGGCGAAAATACAATAATTGAAATCCTGCTGACCTTGCGAATCAAACATGACATCTCCTCGGGCAATCATTGGATATTTGGAAAATAATGCAATGCCATAGTTCTCTCGTGTGCGCCTTTTATGAGCACTTCTTTCGTGGTAATCTTTGGTTTGCATGATTTTATTGAGTGAATCCATGATCTCAAAGCGGGTGGGCTTATCCTGTCGATAAAATTCTTGCAAGCAAAGTACATCCGGAGCCGCTTCATCGATGAAAGCAAAAATTGCGTCTCTACTTTTGATGGCGTTTTCAAAGGATGGATTGAATAAATCAAAAAGCCTGACATTGTAACTCAGCACTTTTAAACCTGAAGCAGCTGATTTTTGATCATTGTTGCTAGCTAATGATATGGTTCTAAAATGCAGTTTCCCTCCAATGAGTATCACTAAAATACAGGCAATGGCCCATTTGGACTTGGCAAATAGCCAAAGTAGCAACCAAATAAAAGTGAGTAATAAAAAAACCGGGTAAAGTAGGCCAAAAAAGGGTAGAATAGAAATGGTGGAAGGATGAATAAATGGCGCCAAATAACTTAACATCAAGCAAAGAAGAGTCAAGGTAGTTGCCAATTTCAAGGGCCAAGAAAGCAATTTACCTAATGATTTAATCATCTTTACTCTGTTGAAATAAAAATTCTTTTTCCGCTTTGGATAGGGCGTCATAGCCACTTTTTGAAATTTTGTCCAGAATTTGATCTAATTGGGCTTGTTTATTTTGTTTTTGAGCTCGAAATTGATCATCGGTGAGTGGTCGGCCACCTTTCTTTACTTTCATTTTTGTTTGCTGTGGCCTTAAATTAATTCCAATCCAGGGCCTTGAAAGCCTAATATGCCAAAATTGTTGGATGCTCCAAATACCAAAAATGGCACCGCCTAAATGTGCAAAGTGTGCAATTTGATCATTTGTACCCAGTGAAGAAAGGTCTTTAAGAAAGAAGAAAATCGCAATCATGTAAATGCGCAATGGAAAGACACCAAAAACCTGAACTTGTAATTGAGGCTGTGCAAATGCCAAGGCCATAAAAATAGCCATGATAGAACCTGACGCACCAACCACAGAAAAGGAGTTGACTGAGAGTGCTGAAAAGAAAATATGGTGAGCAAATATTTCGGCAAAATTCCCCACTATACCGCCAAGTATGTACAAGTGAATTAATCTTTTGGGACCAAAAAATCTTTCATAGGTACTGCCTGCAAAATACAAAAACAACATATTGCTCAAAAGGTGCCAAAATCCAAAATGCGCAAATAATGATGTAATGATCGTCCATGGTTGGAAGAGTACATTCAACCCATAGACTGGCAGTGCAAATAGATAATGACCAACATAACCCTGTGGCAGCATACCAACAAAGTCTAAAACTTGTAATCTTTCTAGTGCATTGATAAGCTGAATAAGCGCAAAAATACTCACATTCATACTGATCAAGCGTATGGTCATTGAGCCATTCTGATACTGTGATTTTATTTGTGCTACGAACGGATTCATTGTGTTTGGCTTTATTTTTTTACCAAAAATTATTACGATCGTTTTTGCGCCAAATTAGTACAAGAATCGCCCCTGCAAGTGCTCCACCCACATGGGCTAGGTGCGCAACGTTGTCTCCGGCCTGATTTTCAATAGCCAGGTATAGCTCCAAAAAGAAATAGCCCGTTACTAAATATTTTGCTTTAACCGGGATAGCAAAGTAGAGTCTAAATTCTGTATTGGGAAATAAAATGGCGAAGGCCGTCATGATGCCAAAAACACCTCCTGACGCACCCACCATGGGTACATATGCTTTGGTTAAGTATTGATTGATGTCATTCTTCAAAGAGGCGCTGTGGTGTTGTAGTTGATCATTTAAATAAGCATTGATTTGTGCTGTAACATCACCGTATTGATTGACACGGTTTTTTAAAAAGTAATTGAATTGTTCCATGTCCAATTCCAAGGCCAAACGTGTCTTTAATTGATAAATCTCATAGAAACCGATGAAGTTATACAAGGCGAAGGCGCCCAGGGCACTCACCATATAAAAAATGAAAAATCGTTTCCCGCCCCAAATATTCTCTAAGTAAGCTCCTAGCATGACAAAAAGCCACATGTTGAAGAATATATGCAAAAAGTTCGTGGTGCTGTGCATAAAGAAATGCGTCACTACTTGGTAGGGTTCAAAAAAGGGAGAATTGATGTAGTGTGCACCAAGGGAGTGCTCTAGACTAATTCCCTGCTTATCAAGAATAAAACTTGCTACAAAAAAAGCTATGTTGAGTAGTAAAATGTTTTTAGTTACTTGGGGTAGGTTTTGGAACATATTAGAATTTTTTTGCTAATTCGTCAAAGCTGAGGGTATACATTATTTGTTTTCCATTTGGCGTGACGCTATGCTGTGGGCATTGGAAAAGTGCTTCGATGAACCCCTCGATTTGATTATGGTGTTGGATGGAATAATTTTTAGAACCGTAAAAGGCTAATTTAGAGACAAGCAAATGCGCGATGTCGTCATGAGTGATGTCGCTGAATGTGGAACTGGTTGTCAGTTCGTCGAGACAAGCATCTAAATGGGTGTCGGTAAGCAGGGAAGGAACCGCCTCTAAAACAAGCAATTGGTCTGTTATTTGAAATTGAAAGCCAAGTTGATTCCAAAGACGCTGTTGATCTTGCCAGACTAGCTTGGATGCTTTATCAAGTTTTTTTTCAAGCGGAAAAAGCAATGCCTGTGATAAGAGGGGTTGGGCAACAAAATGCTGCATCATTTCGTCAAACAAAATTCGATTCTTTGCCCGTCTTATATCGATGACAAGAAAACCCGATTTTACTGCATTGACAAGGTATTTATCGTGAATAATACAATGTTGAGCCGAGGTATTTTGTTCAAATAATTTGCTTTGATGGTTTGCTTCTTGTTCGGTAATTTGATAGAATTCTTGCCAATCCTCTGGTTGTACACCAGTACTTGAGAATCCTGCAGACTTCATAGCGGGGCTGAATGCTTGATCAGCATAGGTGCTGCTGCTTGATTTGGTGCTTTGAAATGGATTGTAAGAAGGATCTACATCAACTTGTGGAAGGGTGGGTTCTGTTTTACGCAATGCAGCCGGCACCTCAAAGGCATTTTCTGTATCAAAATCAAGGGTCGGGAATATATTGTATTTGCCCAACGCCTGCCTTACGCTACTCAAGAGTATGGAATAAATAAAGCGGTCTTCCTCGAATTTTATTTCAGTTTTTGTTGGGTGAATGTTGACATCTATTTTTTGGGGGGCAACCTCAAGAAAAATACAATAACTCGCAAAATGCTTGTCGCTAATCATGCCGTCAAAAGCCTTTGTAATGGCATGGTTAAAGTACGAATCTTTGAAAAAACGCTGATTGACAAATAAATATTGTTCACCCCTGCTTTTTTTTGCCAATTCAGGCTTGCCCACATAACCGATAATTTTGACAATATCTGTTTGCTCCTCAATTGGCACAAGTTTGTCGTTACTCCCCTTACCTAAAATGGAAGCTAAACGCATGCGAAGGTTGGCACTCGATAAATTATATATTTCTTGCCCGTTGTGCTGGAAGTGAAAATGAATTTCGGGGTGCGCTAAGGCAACGCGCTCAAACTCTGTTTGAATATGACCCAATTCAATCGCATCGCTTTTTAAAAAATTACGCCTAGCTGGCACATTGTAAAAGAGATTCTTCACCTCAAATGAAGCACCGTTGGCACAAATGGTTTCTTGTTTGTTTTTTATTTGATTGCCTTCGACATCGATTTGTATACCAGTTTGCGCTTCTATCTGCTTGGTTTTTAGTCGGACTTGCGCAATCGCAGCAATAGAAGCAAGGGCCTCTCCTCTAAAGCCTTTTGTTTGAATTGCAAAAAGATCATCGGCATTTTTAAGCTTGCTGGTGGCATGGCGCAAAAAGCATTGTGTGGCATCTTGAGCATCCATTCCTTGCCCGTTATCGTGCACTTGAATTAATGTTTTTCCGGCATCTTTAACAATCAAATGTATTTGCGAAGCTCCTGCATCAACAGCATTTTCAAGTAATTCTTTGACCACTGAGGCCGGTCTTTGAATGACCTCGCCGGCTGCAATTTGATTGGCAATGTGATCGGGTAATAAGTTGATAATACTCATGCTGGGTTTACACTTCTGGACGCCCAACAAATGTACATATTTCCTAGAATTTAGTCAAGACTAAATCCGAACGATCGTGCCTGTATATGTAGAATTTTCTTTTGGGAGTGGTTGCTCCAAAACTACTTTCCATATATAAGCTTTTTGACTAGGAACCATTTGTCCAGAGCGCATATCGATACCGTCCCAGGGTTGTTGGTAGTCTGAGGTTCTATATACTATTGCTCCATTATCGGGATCAATGATGAGCATTTCAAATGGTGTTTGTCGGATGGTGAGCGCATAAGGCATAAAGGTAGCATTGCGTTCATCTCTAGATTGGGGATTAAATGCATTCACTGCCAATAGATTATAATCTTCATTAGCAGTTATTTTTATCCTTGCGCTTTCTTTGCACCCATCCAAAATACCCTCGACATTTATGGTGTATGTTTTAGCCTTGAATGCCAGTAAATCGGCGGCATTATATTGCGCGTTTGACAAGCGTTCATCTGAACTCCAACTCATCCGAGTGGCATTGGTTTCGGCCTTGATATGAATACGAGGTAGTCCATCTACATATGATATTGCGTCTGCATCTAATGAGATATGTGGTGCTTGGCAAGGTAAGGCAGTGGCAGCTTGGTTTGAATTTTCTTCTTTGTTGCTTCTTTTAGGGATGCTTAATTCAGTTTGTAACGCTTCAGAACCTTTAATCGATAGGGGTGAAATATAATTTTCCAATTGAACTTCAGGCTCATTGTATTGCGCTGAGGGCGAAATTATCGCAGTGCTTAGGTTGCTCGTTTTTGAGCCGAGCGCCGTTGCAATAGATTCATGTTGCGCCTCTAAAGGAGATTTTTTAGGGGCAATTAATAATGCATTGCTTTTTTTGTTTTCATTGGAATGTTGAGCTGCTTTTTGAATTTTTGAGCGCCCATGAGGAGTAATGTGTGCTTTTGAACTGGTAAGTGATGTTGAAAAGAAAACTGCAAAAACGAGCCATACAGCAGTTCCTAATAAACTAATGGTAAGAATGGTGCTAAAAAAACCAATCTGAAACCAAGAAAGGTTGCCCTTTGACTTGGGAAGCTTTTTGGAAAGCTTTTCCCAAGCTTGAGGGTCGTAATCATAGGAGAATTCCTCTACTAATGATTTAATATTTTGTTCAAATTGATCTTTCATTGTTTTTCAATCAATATAAATTCATCTTTTAAAAGCCGCTGCAAATTCATTTTTGCTTTAGCCAAATTGGATTTTGATGTTCCTTCCGAAATGCCTAGTAGAGCGGCAATTTCTTTATGACTGCGCTCTTCCAATACGTAAAGGTTAAATACGGTTCTGTATGCCGGAGAGAGCCTAGAAATAGCTTCCTGAGCAATTTTGGCTTTGAGTTGGGTAGTTTCACGGAGTTCTTCTTCGAGCATGGGATCTGATGCCATGGACTTAAAGTCGTTGTCTTGGTCCGAGAGAAAAGGATTGTTTTTAGCCTTTCTCAAATGGTCAATGGCAGTATTACTTACAATACGACGAATCCAACCTTCCAAAGAGCCAGAAAAATCAAAATGTTCCAATTTGTCAAAGACCTTTAAAAATGAAACTTGAAGCACTTCTTGAGCGCTATCTCGCTCGTTGATGTACCGCATACTTACGGCAAGCATTTTACCATAAAACATTGTGAACAAGCGCTCTTGCGAACGACGATCGCCTTTGAGACACCCCTCCACAATTAATTTTAAGTTTTCTTGCTGCTCCAATTTTCAATGTTATAATAACGTAAGCTAATCTAATGGGTTGCCTCTCTTTTACAAAGGTGTTCTATTTCCGAATAAAAAAAAGCATTTTTTTCTGAAGTATCCGTAATTTCGTGACGCAAACGCTTTTATCAATTTAAAAAAAACAAGAAAAAATGAAAGTAACCGTTGTAGGTGCAGGAAATGTTGGTGCTACATGTGCTGATGTTTTGGCTAGTAGAGAAATTGCCAATGAAATTGTATTGCTCGATATCAAGGAGGGTTTTGCCGAGGGCAAGGCACTTGATATTTGGCAAACCGCACCAATTAATTTATATGATTCACGTACGGTTGGTTCAACCAATGATTATTCACGTACTGCAGATTCAGATGTTGTAGTCATTACTTCTGGATTACCTCGCAAACCAGGGATGTCTCGAGACGACCTCATTGCAACCAATGCAGGTATTGTTAAAATTGTAACAGAAAACGTGGTGAAGTATTCTCCCAATGCGATTATCATTGTTGTTTCTAATCCGCTTGATGTCATGACATATTGTGCCTACCTCAATGCCAACATGCCATCATCACGCGTTTTTGGTATGGCTGGGGTATTGGATACAGCGCGTTACCGAGCATTTTTAGCCGAGGAGCTCAATGTTTCTCCAAAAGATATTCAAGCTGTTTTGATGGGAGGCCACGGTGATACGATGGTTCCGCTTCCGCGATACACAACCGTTGGAGGAATTCCTGTTACGGAGTTAATTGAAGAGTCTAAACTCAATGAGATCATCGAACGTACTAAATTTGGCGGTGGAGAAATTGTAAAGTTACTTGGAACTTCAGCTTGGTATGCACCTGGTGCAGCTGCAGCGCAAATGGTTGAGGCTGTAATCCGCGATCAAAAACGCATTTTCCCAGTATGTGCATGGTTGGAAGGAGAGTATGGCCTTTCAAATATTTATTTAGGCGTTCCGGTGGTATTGGGTAAAAACGGAATTGAAAAAATTATTGAATTGCAACTCAATGACGCAGAACGTGCTTTGCTTATGGATTCTGCCGAAGCAGTTAAAGGTGTGATGGATGTACTAGACAACATGACTGCCTCTGCCTAATTAAAATTCTGATTGAATTTCTTCAAACCGTGGGATGTTTTATCTCACGGTTTTTTTATGGTAATTCGATTGCACCAATGTCGGGTGGATTATTCCTGGGCTGTCCAAAAATATCGGTAAATACTGCGGAGCTTATCGCGGCATTACTCAATGATGAATTTGAGCTGAAAGTGAAATCTCGCTCTGCTGGGTTGGTAAAAAGAGGATTGGCATTCCAATTGACGTGGCTTCCATAAAAAGAATCTTGGTAGTTGGTTTGTGATTTGAATACACAATAATCAAAATCAAAGTTGAGCTCAATGCCCGCCATTTGGATGGTATCTATGGCCAACTCAGTATTGAGATTGCCATAAATTACACAGTTTTGCAGTTTGCCTTCACTAATGCTTGATACAAGCGTTTGATTTTGGTTATAGTCGTTGTAGTAATTACTAATGCCAACAGCCGGATTGGTGGAAGAGCCGTAGCCAAGTAAATCGCAATGGTTAAAATTGAAGTCCCCTCCTTGCAAAACCAATAAGGCGTGGGTGCCATTTTTCGAAATGATACAGTTTTCGGCCTTCACCTTAGCCCCAGCATATATAAAAACACCATAGCGCGCTTGATTGTAAATTTGAGTATTCTCCATGGTCAAGGTGTAGCTTGAATTATTTGGATCTTGGCTATATAAATGAACCCCAGAGGTGCCATTCTTCAAGATGGCATAATTAATTGCTGAGGGTAGGGCCTCATGGAAATAAATCCCATAATACTGACCTGCAATGTCTTGATATTCTTGTTCTAATCGATCTCCTTGAAAAACAACCTCATTACCTGCCTGTCCTTCAATTTGAAGAGCACCCTTGTAAACGTATAAAAGTGCATTTTTATGCAAATAAACTTGCGTTCCTGCCTGAATGGTAAGCGTTTTGGCTGAGTCCACAATCGCAGCGCCATAAATCACGTGAGGTTTGTCGTTTGGCCAAATGCCCTCATTGAAATCTAAGGAATCGAGCTGAAAATTCGAATAGTGGAAATAGGCATCTTGCCCCCATGCGGCCAATTTCACAAATTGATCTTGGCCATTGGTTCGAAACCGAATGGAGTCTTCAACTATGAGGGGGTTGGTTGTGTTGTTGACTTGAAGGGTTACCTCGACAAAAATAAACAAGGAGTCTTTAGGGGCTAATATGAGGTCCTTGTGTGAGGTAGCAGAAATTCCATCCACATTGATCCGATATACTGAAGCTTCGCCTCCCATGAGCTCAATTTCTTCAATGTTTAAACTTCTGAGGTCGGGGTTGTATATTTTGAGATATTTTGTAGTGGAACCAACTGTCGTAAAAACAGTATCGAAAACCACTGTATCCGTTGAAAAAGTAAGGTTCCCTTTGGAAAGCAATACAGGTTTGTTGCACGAGCTGAGCCCCCCCCAAAGGAAGCCAAACACGAGTAGCAGAATACCTATAAAAAGACGCATAAGCTTACAACGCACAAAACTAATGAATATTGGTGCGCTAGTTAAGATTTAAAAGAAAATGTTGTTTTGCTTGGCCTGGCTTTGGGCTGAGCAGGCCAAAATAAAAGCAATCCGCGCTAAAGTGAAATTGCTCCTCTTTGATGAGTGCTGTCCAGGCCATTTTATTGGTGCGCTCGTTGTGGTCTGTTACTAAAACAATGGTGTCGGGATGAACGCAAGGTGCCGTTTGCCTTTGCCAATAATCCAAAAATATACATGTTGAAACAATGGCAAATTGAGGTTGGTGCTCACTAAGAACGAACAAACCTTCTTGACAGTTTTTATCAATTTCGATAAGTTGAATATCCTCAATAGATGTGGTAAGCTTGTGAATAAAGTGCAAGGTTTTGGGATGCAATTTATAGCATAAGGGTTTGAATTGCCCAATGGGTTTTTGCCTCGCGACGGTATCTGCAAGCCAATAGGCAAATGGGGAGTGGGTGCCATGACGGCCTTTGGCAACGAAAAGAAAAAAAAGATATCGGACCCATTTAATCACGACACAAATAAACAAAAAAGAAAAGAGCTAAGCATTGAGTACAACTTGATTATTGTGTAATTTTGCCACAAAAACAATATGATCCCTGTTACAGTCTATAGCGAAATGACTCCCAACCCTTCCACGATGAAGTTTGTGGCCAATAAATACCTCTTGCCAACAGGAGCATCCGTTGAATTTGACAGCAAAACAAGTGCCAAAGGTTTTTCTCCTCTAGCCGAAGCCTTATTTGATTTTCCTTTTGTTGCTAAAGTGTTTGTTGCATCGAATTTTGTAACAGTTGCCAAAACAGACAACGTGCCTTGGGATTTTATCACCATGGAACTTAGAGAATTTATTCGTGAATGGATCAGTTTTGGCAAAGAAGTTTTAATTGCCATGCCAAGTCAAATTCAAGAAGAAAACTTGGATCAAAGCGGCTCTGCCTCTACAGAAAACAAAAGCATTCCAACTTTCGAGGCCTCTGCGCTCGACGATGCCATTATGGATTTACTAGATCAATATGTGCGGCCAGCAGTGGCTAATGACGGAGGTGCCATAGATTTTTTGGGCTACAAGGATGGAACCGTAACCGTTATGCTCAAAGGTTCATGTGCAGGTTGCCCGTCGTCTACCGCCACTTTAAAAGGAGGAATTGAGAATTTGCTCAAGCAACATTTAACTGAAGTGAAAGAGGTGGTTGCTTTTAATGGCTAGTTAAACATAAAGTTGCACATGTATTAGATTTGCATTATATTTAAGTGAACAACTTCTCTTTGGTGTTGTTTCACCTGTGTTTTAATGTCATCAGCTATTACATCATATCAAATCAAGGACGCACTCAAATCTTATTTTGGATACGATCAATTTAAGGGTGCACAGCAAGAAATCATTGAAAATGTACTTTCTGGTAGAAATACATTTGTTCTGATGCCTACTGGTGGTGGGAAGTCTTTATGCTACCAATTGCCTTCATTATTGCTACCAGGCACTTCTATCATTGTTTCTCCGCTGATTGCCTTGATGAAAAACCAAGTCGATGCGGTACGTGGCTTATCAGAGACAGGCCAGGTGGCTCATTTTTTGAATTCATCTTTAACAAAGGCAGAAATTACCCAGGTGAAAGAGGATATAACAAACGGGCACACCAAAATGCTTTATGTGGCTCCCGAATCCTTGACTAAAAAAGAAAATATTGATTTTTTAGCCTCTGTGCCCATCTCCTTTTTTGCCATCGATGAAGCGCATTGTATTTCGGAATGGGGTCATGACTTTCGGCCAGAGTACAGGCGGCTTCGTGAAATTTTTGAGAAGATTTCTAAGGTGCCAATCATTGCACTCACCGCCACAGCTACCCCAAAAGTACAGAACGACATTCAAAAGAACCTCAATATGCTCGATGCAGATGTCTTTAAGTCATCTTTCAATCGTTCAAACTTGTATTATGAAATTCGCCCTAAACGTGAAGTTGAGAAACAAATTATTAAATACATCAAACAGCACGAGGGGGAGAGCGGTATTATATATTGCCTTAGTCGGAAGAAAGTTGAGGAAATAGCTGAATTGTTACAAGTCAATGGCATCAATGCCCTCCCGTATCATGCAGGGCTCGACGCCTCTTCAAGAGCCAAGCATCAGGACGCCTTTTTAATGGAGGAGGTAGAGGTGATTGTTGCCACCATTGCTTTTGGCATGGGCATTGACAAACCGGATGTCAGGTATGTCATTCACCACGACATTCCAAAATCAATAGAAAGTTATTACCAAGAAACTGGTCGGGCAGGAAGAGATGGTGGAATCGGAGAATGTATAGCATTTTACAGTTACAAGGATATTGAAAAACTCGAAAAGTTTTTACAAGGAAAAGCCATTACTGAACAAGAAATTGGACGGCAACTCTTGCATGAAATTGTTTCCTATGCCGAAACCTCTGTTTGTCGCCGAAAATTTATTTTGCATTATTTTGGCGAAGATTTCAATCAAAATGATTGTCAGGACAAATGCGACAACTGCTTGCATCCGCAAGAACGCATGGATGGCTCTCATTACCTCAGTCAATTATTGCAAGTTGTTGTTGCCCTTGATCAAACCCAAAAAGCGAAACATTATTGCGCCTTTTTAGCAGGTCATGTCAATGCAGACATCAAGGCTTACAAACACAATCAGCACCCGCTATTTTCAATTGGGAAAGACCAAGATGAACATTTTTGGAATGCGGTCATTCGTCAGGCAGTTGTTGGGGGTTATTTACACAAAGACATTGAAACTTTTGGCACGCTAAAATTAACGGCCAAAGGCACTGACTTTTTAAAAGCACCAGAGGCTTTTCAACTTTACAAACAACACGATTTCACCAATACCGATGATGATCTTGGAATGAGTCAGAAAGGTGCTGTTTTTGATGAAATCCTATACAAACAGTTACTTGACTTACGCAAAAAAGTGGCCAAACAAGCAGGCGTTCCGCCCTTTGTTGTGTTTTTGGATCCTTCACTTCGTGAAATGTGTTTGCAATACCCTATTGAAATGAGCGAATTAACAGCCATTCAAGGGGTGGGGTCAGGTAAGGCCCAGCGCTACGGAGCTCCATTTCTCTCCATGATTGAGGAGCATGTTGCAGCTCATCAAATCGAAAGACTACAAGACTTCGTTGTAAAATCATTAGTCAATAAATCAGGAGCCAAGGTGCACTTGATTCAAAATATTGATCGAAAATTGCCGCTCGAAGACATCGCAAAGTCTCAAGGAAAGTCTTTCAATGACCTTCTTGAAGAATTAGAAACGGTTGTCTATTCAGGCACGAAACTCAACATTGACTATTACCTCAATGAGGTATTAGACGAAGACAATCAAGAGGAAATCATTGATTATTTTTTAGGTGCAGAATCAGACGAATTACTTGCGGCTTACCATGAATTTGATGGTGCGTATACTGAGGAAGAGCTCAGATTGGTGCGAATTAAGTTTTTGTCTGTATACGCTAATTAAGATAGCGGGTATTTATCGGAGTACTTTTTGCACAGAATTTCTCGTTACACTGTGGTAAGTCACTTGCGCTTCATTAAATATTTGTTTAGCTAAAGTCCGCCCTTCTTTGGTTTGAACCAAGGCTTCATAGATTGGTAAGACATATTTTCGCCGGCCAATTTTTAAAAGAAAATCTTTCAATTCTGTTTGAATTTCAAAAACATAGGGTGAATGTGCAGCCAAAACAAACCAATCGCACAAAATCTCACAATTTCCTGAATGGCTAAAAGCAAATTGTTTATCGAGTTGTCGTAAGCGCTCTATTGGAACCTGATCAGATAAGGCGCGAATAAATAGCTGCCACTCTTGAATGAGGTAATCCTTGTACTGCGGTCTGATTATTTGAGTTCGCCGCCTGGTTTTACCGTTCTTTTTAAAAGTGGTATTTCGAATCATATCTTCAAAAGGATACTTGCCCTGATTTAATAGCTGGGCTTTTGCCTCGATTTGTTCTATTCTTGGCGCCACAATGCGCGCACAATTTTTAGGAAGACCTGCGGTGTATATCCATTCATTGTAATTGAATGGTTTTTGGCCATTTTTTGTGAGGTACTTGTTCAGATGTGAAGCGAATTGTTTGGCATTGATTGTTTGAAAACTGTAATGCTTGAAATAGGCCTTTAGGAAAGCATCGAGTATTGGCCTAGTGTAAGTTTGCTCAAGGGTGCGAAAGAAAAAGGCACCTTTGACGTATGCAATATCTGACATGGCAATATCTGGGTCTCGGTTTTTTAGATCCAAGTGCAATTTGCTATCTGCAAGTGTGCCTTCGGTTTTCATTTGGCCTAAAGTTTGCTCTAACTCTCTGAATTCAACTTGTGCTAATATATCGGCAATTTCTTTGCCTTTGAGGGCCTCCATGATGCGTTGTTCAAAGTATACCGTAGTGCCTTCATTGAGCCAAAGATCTGACCATGAAGCATTGGTTACCAAATTACCGGACCAGGAATGAGCCAATTCATGTGCTAGGACTGAGACTAAACTTTTGTCTCCGGTAATAAGCGTTGGATTTGCAAAGGTCAGCATAGGGTTTTCCATGCCGCCAAAAGGAAAGGAGTAGGGCAATACCAAAACGTCGTAACGCCCCCACTGATATGGCCCATAGAGCTTTTCTGCAGTGGCCATCATTTGGGGTAAATCTTCAAATTCTGATGCGCATTGTTCAAGTAATTCTTTTTCGGCGTATACACCGCACTGATTTCCAAGATCCTTAAAACCAATGTCACCAACCGCTAAGGCAATTAAATAACTCGGTATGGCATGGGGCATTTCAAAATGATACAAGCCCTCTTTATGAATATCTTTTGGATTTTTAGCACTCATTAAGGCCATGAGGTCCGAGGGCACTTTCACATCTGCACTGTAGGTCAGTCTGTTGGATGGCGCATCTTGAATTGGAATCCAAGTGCGTGTGAGTATGGCCTGTCCTTGGGTATAAAGGAACGGTTTGGTTTTGGAACTTGTCAGCGTAGTGTCAAGCCAATCTAGGGCTGCAGAGGCTTGGGTGGTTTGGTAATAGATGTTAATTAATTGCGTGCTTGAATCTACCTTAACAAGTAGCGCCTGGCCAAATAGACTGTCCTTGTCCATGGGGCCAATGATAAAATCAGTTTCTTTCTCGTGTTTTTTGGCACCAAGCGTTACCTTTTGAATGAGTAAGCCTTTGATATCGAATATTGCTGTATCTGCACCACGATTGTGCATTCGGTGTCTGGCTACGCCATAGATGGTTTGTGATGAAAAATCTACTTCGAGGTCTAGGTGTAAATGTGTTGTATTGATTTGCTCTAAATTGGCGTAGCTATGATCGTCTTGGGCGAATGCACTGAGATTCTCTGTGCTCGAGGTTGCTGTACGCGAGGATGGGTTGCATGCCCACAAAATGATTCCAATGCAAAAAATACCCACAAACTTCATGGTGCAAATTGAAGTTGTATGTAGCCAAATATTTCTTGTGGCCCAAGTACACCATATGTGATCAGGCCGTTGTGGAGTCTATCAACCTCAAAGGCCTTCGGGACAAGCAGTATATTTTTTTCAGAGCGTTGGTGACTAACTTGCCTTTGCATGCTTCCATCTTCAAGATTGATCTGTACCCAAGCGCCAACATTCCTGTTTTTGCTTAAACTAAACGGATTCACCTCTTCAAGCCCTAATTTGAATTGACCCGTCTGATCGTAGTTTGTGGCAGCATCATTGAAAAGAAAATGAAGGTTTTGGCCATCTACAAAACTAGCATAAGAACTGTAAGGCCCAAAATCATTGATACTCACTTGGGTTTTAGGTATGCGTTGCTCCCAGCGAAGTTTCCCCATAGAATCTATACAAAAGGCAACAATATCGTTGTAATAGTAATAATTGGTAGTCATGCGCTGCCCCGTCTGATTATTGATATTTGTGCTCGTATACACATAGTATTTTTCCAGTGACCCAACATAACTACCGTCCTTGAGTGTGAAGATATCCCTTACCTGATAGCGCGAAAGTTGTGGATCCTCATTGCGTCGTTCTAGTTTTTTTTGAATTCTAAATTGATCAGCCGCTTTATGTTCACTCAACATAATTTCTTGACTAAAAGGTAAAAAACCCATGGCCATAGCAGTATCTGCTTGCAAATTGAGTTGCACATTGAAAAATCCATCCTGCATTCCATCCCAATCGCTATTGCTGTATATTCCAAAGAGCGTAAGACTTTGGGCATCTTGCCCGGTCATAACGAAATTTGAGATCCGTTTGCCTTGCAAATCAAAGGTATAGTCTTGAAGTCCTGTATTATTAAATTGGTAAACATGTAAGTTTTTAAAGGTTTTTCTTACCCTAATTCCCTGATTTTCAATTTCCTCTAGTTCAATCACGCCAATAAAAAATTCTCCGTCATTGCTCAGAAAAAAGTCTTCAATCGAACTCAAGTTGGCGTCGAATGGCAAGCCGTATTCGCCTTTGCTAATTAAATTTAGCGTTTGGTCATAAACACTAAAACCATAGATGTCAGCACCGTTTCTTTTGCCAGGTATTTGATAATAGACTGCAAAATATGCCTGATTGGGTGCTTGAATGATCCCAAAGTGGGGTGTGGCATTTGGGCGGGTATCGGTATAGTGAATGATTTCTCGTTCGTCAAGGGTATTTAATTCGGCATCGAGTATTTTCGCAAAAAGCTTCATTTCTTTGCCATTGCGGTCTGAAATAAAAACCAAATGTTGCTTACCCAAGCGTATCGCTTGTTCGAAATACCCAAATCCTTCAGGGCTCACCGGCTTGATACGTTGGCTAGCAACGGCCTGAAGATCTTCATAAAGGGTGAGTGCATGGTTGCTTGCAGAGAGTGAATTTACGCTATGAATTGTTGAAAATGCACTGTTTTGGGCTGCCATGATAGCAATCAAGCGGCCTTTGTTGCGCTGGAAATTGCCCCACTTCCAGTCGAGTTGCTGGGCTTGTAGTGTAAGACTACAAAACATGATAAGGCTAAGCAGCAAACGTCTTTGCATTATTTGAAGAATTGTACTCCAACATAATTGTCGGGGCTGATCATTTTGAGTTCATCTTTAAGCGAGTCAGAAATGGCGAGTTCATCTATAAAAGCATGAACACTTGCTTTGGTTACACGCTCATTTTTACGTGTTAAGCCTTTGAGGGCTTCATAGGGTTTTTCGTAACCTTCTCGGCGCAAAATGGTCTGAATGGCCTCTGCCACAACAGCCCAATTATTTTCTAAATCCGCCTCCAAGGCCTCGCGATTCAATAACAATTTATTTAGGCCCTTGAGGGTGGCACCAAAGGCAATGAGGCTGTGTGCTAGGGGCACGCCAACCACCCTTAACACTGTTGAGTCTGTGAGATCTCTTTGCAATCGAGAAACGGGTAATTTGGCTGCCAAATGTTCAAATAGAGCATTGGCTATACCTATATTACCTTCTGAATTTTCAAAATCAATCGGATTCACCTTATGAGGCATAGCCGAGGAGCCGATTTCTCCGGCTTTAATTTGCTGTTTGAAGTAGTCCATGGAAATGTAGGTCCACATGTCTCTATCGAGATCAAGAAGAATGGAGTTGATACGCTTCATACAATCAAAAAGGGCAGCAAGGTTATCGTAGTGCTCAATTTGGGTTGTGGTTTGGGAGCGGTCTAGGCCTAGTATATCATTGACGAAGTGATTGCCAAAAGCAACCCAATCAGTGCTTGGATAAGCTACAAAATGCGCATTAAAGTTACCGGTAGCGCCACCAAATTTTGCTGGCATTTTGATGTCTTTGAGCAATTTGATTTGCTTGTTGAGGCGCTCGGCAAAAACATAAATCTCTTTGCCTAAACGGGTAGGTGAGGCCGGTTGTCCATGCGTGCGAGCAAGCATCGACACCTCTTTCCATTCCATTGCCAAGGCTTCGAGTTTCTCAAGCACTTGTTCAAGACTAGGCAAATACACCTTTTCAATGCCCTCTTTTAAAGAAAGCGGAATAGCTGTGTTGTTGATATCTTGGGATGTCAGACCAAAATGTACAAATTCAAGATAGGCATCCAGACCCAAGGCATGCATTTTGTCTTTGAGAAAGTATTCTACTGCCTTGACGTCATGATTAGTCGTTTGTTCCGTTTCTTTGATCCAAAGGGCATCTGCCTGGCTAAAGTTGGTATAAATTGAGCGCAGAGCTTCAAAATGATCTTGAGGAAAGTCTTTAAGATTTGCAATGCCGCTCTCCACGAGGGTGATTAAATATTCTACCTCTACTTGTACCCGGTAGCGGATGAGTCCAAATTCTGAAAAATAAGCTTGCAGTGCTGCTGTTTTGGATTGGTAACGACCATCTATGGGAGAGATCGCTGTAAGGGCATTGAATTCCATATCGTATCTAAAGCACAAAGATACAATAAGCGCTAAAAATAGAAAAACCCAATTCTGATTTATCGTAATTTTGAGGCATGCAAGTTTCAAAGCGTTTTTTAAATTTTCAATGGGTGGTCTTGATCCTGATATTTCTGGTGGTATTTGCAGGCAGTTTTGTGCGCATGTCTGGCAGCGGCATGGGTTGTCCGGACTGGCCAAAGTGCTTTGGTAGATGGGTGCCCCCAACACAAATCACTGAATTGCCAGCCAATTACCGAGAGGCCTACCTACTGAAACGTCAAAAAAAGGTGGAGAAATTTTGCAAGTTTCTAAATGGCATCGGTATGTCGCAAACAGCCAAGAAAATCCTCAATGACCCCACTGTTTATATAGAAGAAGCATTCAATGCGCGCAAAACATGGATCGAATACATCAATCGTTTGGCTGGATTTTTGGCTGGCAATGCCATGTTGCTCAGCTTTGGTTGGCTTCTAATGTACTACCGAAAAAGAAAGTGGTTGGTGCTCACCCTTATCAATCTGATATTAATTGGCATTGAAGCCTGGTTTGGTTCCATTGTGGTGGCGACCAACCTTGTTCCCTGGACTATTACCGTACATTTACTTTTGGCACTGATCATCATTGGGATTCAACTCTATTTACTGCACAATATCCGTAACAAAGAGGCTGAATATTTACCTCAAAATCAATCTTTTAAATGGCTAAGCTGGCTTATTTTACTGATTACTTTTTATCAAATGTTTTTAGGAACTCAAGTCAGAGAGGCCATTGATGCACTCGTTAAAAGAGGCTATACGCGTGCCGAATGGATTGAGCAACTTGGCTTGCCCTTTTTTATTCACCGAAGTTTCAGTTGGCTTGTTTTGATACTACTTAGCTATTTATTTTGGCAAAACCGCAAAACTTGGCATTACAAGCGCATCAATGTGGCTTTTTATTTGTTGGCTGCCGAACTTACCACAGGTGTGGCGTTGGCCTATGCTGATATGCCAGGTTTGGTCCAGACAGCACATTTGGTTTTTGCCACCGTATTGTTGGCAGTTTTGCTTATGATTCGTTTTGATGTTGCCAGCTTCAAGCAAAATGAAGTGTTCAAAAAGCAGGCGTGATGGTGAGTCTGAGGGGTTCTTGTTGAATCAACTGCCATTTGTAATTCAATTGAAAGCCTGGTCGGTATGTTTTTTGCAATAGGCTGTAGCGTTGCATATTGAATGTAAGCATTACTTGTTGCTTTTTTGGCAAGACAAGCCCACAACCTATACTTACCTGATTTGTGCATAATCCAAGCAAAAATAATTCACTTTGATTTTGGTAGACAACGCTGGCATTGACATAATTGAATCCTTGGTAATTTTCGTAAAATAGGCTCGCTTCCATTTGACGAATACTGTCAAGAGTGAATGATTTTTTAAGTCCTATATTACCATGTGGTGATCGTTTCATCACAAAATATAAGCTGTCCGAAATTTGTAGAGAATCTGTTGTTGAGTATATTGAATTGAGGCCGCCAAATAGTTGCCATTTTTTATAGCGAATTTGCAACCCAGCATTCAAATTGTAGTTGCTACTCATTTTCCAATCGTAAAAGCTACCATTAGAAAAATATAATTGAGAGTTCAAAGCGCTCACCCCAATGGCAGGCCTCGCGCTCCAGTGCCGATTGATAGCAATATCCTTACCAATACTGAGACCCAATTCGGCGTTTCTTTGCACTTGGGCTAAATTGAGAAAACTGGTTTGCACACCTATTTTCCAGCTACCCAAGGACTGCTGAAATCTGAGTTTGGCATTTAATTCAGTGACAATACTGGTATTGAATCCCATGTACGACGTATTGAAATTCAAGGCGCTTGCCTTGTATGTCTTGCTATGAAATTTAGCATCAGAATGATAGGCAACATTGCTAAAATCCATATCGTCCGAGGCATTGCTGATTTGTCCAAAAATTGAAAAAGGAACAATGAGCAATAAAGCCCGAATAATTATTTGCATTAATTCTATGTATTGGTTCAGTATAACAAGCCAAGATGAAATAATGTTACACCCCACCAAAGCATAATTTTTTACGTTACTTTAGATAGCGCCACTGTTGTGCCTATGAACCAAGAACCACATGCCGACCAACTTAAAGCTGCAGGTGCAGGCGATCGCCGGGCGCAAATGGCATTGTATGAGCTCTGTTATCCAGTTCTTATCAATGTGGCTCGTCGATATTATCAGAACCAAGAAGACCAAATGACAATTGTCAATAATGCATTTGTCAAAGTGATACAGTTTGTAGACACCTACAAGAAAGGACGTTTTCTGAGTTGGGTAAAACAAATTATTGCAAATGAAATCATCGACGAATACCGCCGAAATAAACGCTATCACGAGCTCTATCGTTTTGATGCTCAAGTGGAAGATCGCGGCACATTTGATTTTCAGACTGACGCCATATTTACTCAAGAACAACTCCAACAAATGCTTTTGTGTTTGTCTGAACCAGCAAGGTTGGTTTTCAATTTATTTGCAATTGAAGGTTATAGTCATAAAGAAATTGCCAAAATGTTGGGCGTTACTGAAGAAACCTCTAAGTGGCACACCAAAATGGCCCGCAAAAAATTACGTGAATTAATAGAACATTCCCATGAACAAGCCAAACAGAGATCCATTGGATCAGCTATTTGAATCATTAGCAGAAGCTCGTTTCGAAACACCTCCAGCCTCTTTCTTAAAAGATGTAGAAGCGCGCCTAAATGCGCAACAAAAGAAACAAACTAAAACACTCGCTATTTGGTGGGTTTGGTCTGTATTTGGAGCGGTTATTTGCCTCGGCATTTTAGTATATAAATCAACAAAACCGAAAGAGGCCTTGGATTCTCATTCTAATGCGACAAAAGTTGCTGTAAGAACATGGAAAAAGAAATCAACAAATGGAACGTCAGCTTTAAGTATCCAGTCTCGATATGTATTCCAAATAGAACCTCAGCGCCTGATTAAATCCGATTCAATTGTTAATTCAGCAGCTGAGTCAATTCTTGAAGTCAAAGCCTTGGCTATCCATGAAAACTCAATTGAGATTAATCCAGCCGACACCGCTGAGTTGATTCAAATTGAGCACCAAGTTTCCATACCATCTACTACAACAATTGCTCTAAATACTCCCTCACCAAAATTAACCAACCATGCCTTTGGAATACAATTTGGAGTGAGTGCGATTCATTCTAGTTTTTCAGTGCCAGATATTATGAATAATATACCCGGATATTCTGCTAAAGATTACCGAGAAATAAGAAGTATAGGAGAAAGGCAAACCACCAGCTGGGACTTCAACTTGCGCTATCAATACACAAAAGGCCTGTGGCAGTTCCAAACTGGATTGCAATACCTGGAGTGGGGTGAACAATTGCAATATGATGTCATTTCTGTGGAGGGCATCAATCGTTATAAATATGTTCAAATACCCATATTAGTTGGTTGTCGTTTGATGGATCGAAAGGTTGGCATCTCGCCAATGGCAGGTGTGGCATTTGCTTCAGGTCTCAAAATCAATGGAACTTATATCCAGCCATCAAATAATGGAGTAACCTTAGTAAATGCAAAGGCACGAAATTGGAATGCGCTCGCTCAAATTGAATTGAGTTATAACGTCAATTCAAAAATTACATTTACCCTTACACCAATCTACAGGCAAACGTTGGGCAGGCTCATTGAAGATGAATTGATAATGAACCGCTACTCTTCAATTGGTTTATTGACTGGGTTTTTCTTTAAGCTGTAAAACCATGTCTTTGAATTGTTAGTGTATTTTGTACACTAAGTAAAAATTAATTTTAACTTTACGTATTAAACCAACTTAAAGCTATGAGTTCAAAGATTATTGGCGTGGGTAGTTGTTTACCGTCCCTTCGCATGACCAACCAAGATTTTATTGCCCACCGCTTCTACAAGGACATCGACCAGCCTTTCGAAGATAGCAATGAGGTAATTATTGAAAAATTCAAGGAAATAACAGGTATTGCAGAGCGCAGGTATGCACAAAAAGACCAAACCAACTCTGATTTGGGCTATGAAGCGGCACAAAAAGCGCTTGATGCATCTGGAATCGACCCTGAAACGCTCGATTATATCATATTTGCACACAATTTTGGTGATGTGCGCTACGCATCTAACCACCTCGATATGCTTCCTGCACTGGCCTCAAGAGTCAAACATGCTTTAGGTATTTCAAATCCAAATTGTGTGGCATACGATATGCTTTTTGGCTGTCCGGGTTGGGTAGAGGCACTCATTCAGGCCAATTTATACATCAAGGCCGGTGCGGCTACGAATTGTTTGGTGATTGGTTCTGAAACGCTTAGCAGGGTAGTTGACCCTCATGACCGCGACTCCATGATCTTTGCTGATGGGGCAGGTGCTTGCGTCTTGACTGTAGGTAGCCAAGAGGATGGTAGTGGAATTCTAGCACATGCTACTCAAACTTTTACTAAAGATGAGGCATATTTTCTAAACAATGGCCCTTCGCTGAATTCCAAGCATCATATTCATGAGAAATACATTAAAATGCAGGGCCGAAAAATTTATGAATTCGCTCTGACCAAGGTGCCTGCAGCAATGAAAATTGCCTTAGATAAAAGTGGTGTGGATATCGCTGAGGTAAAAAAGATATTTATTCACCAGGCCAATGAAAAAATGGATGAAGCCATCATTGACCGCTTTTACCGCCTTTACAGGGCAGAACGCCCAGCGCATATCATGCCTATGAATATTCAATTCAATGGCAATAGCTCTGTGGCCACAGTACCTACTTTACTCGATGCAGTTGTGCGCGGAGAATATCCAGAACACAAATTACATCAAGGAGATGTCATTATCCTAGCATCTGTAGGCGCCGGTATGAATATCAATGCGGTGGTGTATCGTTGGTAGGTTTATTCTATCTTTGAAACAATCTTGTCATTAGATCGTTTTTAGGATACTTAAGCCTCTAACTATGAAAAAATTAGGACTCTTAGCATTGTTCTTCTGCAATGTGCTTTATTGTAATTCTCAAACCCCATTGCTTTATGGTTTGTTACGGACATCTACCCCAGCAAGTGTACAACTTGGTACCTTAGATTTGCTAACAGGGAATATCAGCACGGCAAATCCAAATAGCATTGCTTCAAGTATCAACCTCACTGGTGCAGCACTCGATTTAAACACCAATAATTACTTTTTCATCACTCAAGGTGGATCTAACGGCACCATTCTTACCCTAGGAATGAACGATGGCCTGATTGCTGCACAACAGCAAGTTACCAATCCTTTGGCGCCGAGTTATTTTGATAATTTTCGTTTCAACACCTCTGATTCAACACTCTATGGCTTAGCACGGAGGTTCATACCCGCAGCAGGTGGCCAGCCAGGTTATGGTGAGTTGTTTTTTGCCTCCATTGACCCGGGCACAGGTGTGGTTAGTCAAATATCACAGCAATCCATTACTGATTCGTATTCGATTTCAGGAAATGCAATAGACCCCCATCAAATGATCTATTACTTTTCGAAAAGTACAGTGCTTTATGGTATCGATATGTATAATGGTCAAATATATACTTCACCTACATTGAGTTATCCTGAAGGAGGAATGTATTTTGATAATTATACATATAACTGTGCAGATACGTCTATTTATGGCATCATCCGCGTAACAACCACACCACCCATCACGGCCTATCTAGGAAAGGTTAATCCTACGACAGGTGTCGTAACGCGCATAGCTCAAACTCCTTTGCAATACAATACTTATTCTGTCAATGGCAGCTCAACTATTGACCCCAATACGGGAATCTATTATTACGTAAGCAGCTTGCCTCAAGGGGGCGTGGGCGTAATAGGCATTTCTATAAGTACTGGATTGCTTGTGAGTGTATACCCGGTTAGCTCTGTGGCTGGCGTGCAGACGTATTTTGATATGATTCGCCATCCTTCGGATTGTTACAACGCAGAGATTGTTCGCCCAAGCTCAATTGATGGAGGCGCTGGGTTGCTGCCAATGCTTGTTTCCAACACCAAAGTATATCCTAATCCTTTTGATGATTACTTACAAATTGATTCCCAAGAGCTCATCGAGGCCTACGCATTGCGAGATGCACAGGGTAAAATTATTCTAGAAGGTCAGGCCTTGAGTCATGAAATCCAACTTTCGCTGGGGCAAATTCCAAGTGGTGTTTATTTTTTGAACATTCAGACCAACCATGGATTTGAAAGCATTAAGTTAATTAAGTAAGTATCATTTTACAGTAGGATTACTTCTCAATTCGCCACATCATTTTCAAAATTCTCAATTACGAGGTAAGTCATTTGGAATTTTGGACTATCATCACAGGCTTCGCGGCTGATTTATTATCCAGCTAAGAATAATATGCTTAATTGGTGGTTTGCGGTTTTAAACGCAATACGGCGCTTTTCGCTACCTTATTCATATGGCCATCTACAACTTTAAAATAGGGAAAATAGGGTTTCTCCTAATTCATAGGCTAATTTTTTTTGATTGTGAAATAGAAGCAATAAATTCGAAGAAACCTAAACTATAAGAACTATGGACAAGCTCAAAAAATTTCTAAATTCTTTTGAAGAAGATTATCTATTTCGTTATGGTAAGAGATCATGGCAAGTAATCTCTTTGATCTTCTTTTTTATTCTTTCCTATACGGTGATCCAATACCTATGGAATGTTAGGCCATCTTCAAGAGAAGAGGTTTCGATTTCAAAAATTGAATTTGACCGCTCGCGCATCGATTACGATTTTGACATCACCAATGACATGGATAAATCCACCTTGGCAGATTATAACAAAGCCCTTAAGGGTCTTCAGGGTGAGATGCCTTCGGCCGAATGGAAAGATTTAGGAGATTCTGTTGAGCATACTGAATATGATTATGTTCCCTATCAAGCATACAATCCTTACTGGGATTTCTCTTATACAGATTACCGCCGAGTTGAACGTAAATACAAAGTCTTTGAAAAGAATCGCGATGCAATTCCTAATATTTTGGAAGATATTTATGAGGCCAAAGGCATAGATTCATTGCAATACTCTGAAAAAATCAAGGTCTTGAATTTGGCAAAGGCCATGGTGGCCTACGCATCAAAGAAAGAGTCTACTGAACTTTTGAGGGATTATTTTAAGAGCTACTTAATTTACAGCGGTGAATTAACCCCAAAAATGGTAGAGCAATTGGCTGCTGTTTTCAAAAAAGTGGACCGCAAGCCTTACCTTCATGACCCATACGGTGAAAATGACGATTGGAGTGAATTTAGTTCTTACTTGAGCATCGGTCAAGACGATTCACTAACTCAAGAGCGCTTTGACATTGCCAATAATTCTATTGCAAAACTCAAGAGCAAAGTGAAGTTCAAAGAAAAAGAGCAGGCGCATTTTGTCGCCAGAGTTGTACTTGGTAGCGACCTTACCAATGAAGACCTCCAAAAGGCAACTGAAGAATTCTTTGCAAGTAAAGACTACAAACTCACTGAAAAGAACACCGGTGAAATCTTCGGTAAATACCTCAGCTTATTTACAGAAAAAGCAGCTTTAGCCGATCAGCTTTTGGCCGAGGAAAAAGCCCAAAAAGAAATGAATCGATCGCAATATTATCAAGATGGGCGTTATGCTTTTGTGGCCATCATCATGATAGCTGCCATCCTAATTCTTTTCTCTATTCGCCAGATTATTAAGAGTAGGGGGTAGTGAAAATAATTTCACAATTCCCTTAAATTGGTTAGATTATGTTTTGCAAAAATACTATAGTGTTCGTTTTATGCTTATTCTGCTCTGAGAGTCTTTGGGGGCAGGCGCCAACTTTCCTGGAGACCTCAGAGCAATTGGAGAAATTACTTCGTTACGAACAAAAGAGCCCAAATCAATTAAGAGAATTACTAAATGAATTAGAGAAAAATCAGGCCGGTTTTGAATCTGAATTTCAAATGCTCAAATCAAGGGTTGATCGTGTTCTGTTGCCATTGGAAATTAAATTCACAAAGTCTGATATTTATAACAAGGATTACAAGAATGCAGTTCAAAAAATAGGTCTCATCAAGATCAATTACAAATATGACGAGGATATTCAAAAATTAGAAAATTATTTTGACCGCAAATTGTATCATGATGAAAAAAAAGCCTTATTGGCATCTAAGCCTTACTGGTTTTCAATAGAACCAAGTTTGGCTTTTTATTCTTCTGAAATTGAAGCCAAGGAATTCAATACGCTTCAAAATTTAAATCCTGTATATGGTTTAGGACTTTATGTGAGAATGAAAAATGAGCCAGCTTCTTCTTCATCGGGCAAATTAAAATTCAATTATTCTCAAATCGGTATAAAATTAGATTATCGAGACCCTAATTACACTTACAAGTTAGATACCGCAACATTTAACAATTCAGTTTATTTCAATTCTCAAATTAGCTATTTATACAGGCAGGTTCTTGGTTTTGATGCTGGACTTATGAGTTATTCAACCAAAATTGGAGAATTAAGTTCCTTTTATTCATTTACGGGATCTTTTTATATACCAATGGGTTGGATGAGTATTGGAGTCAATGCAAGGATAATAACTGACTTTTTATCGACTAACCCTCTAATTCAAGTAGGATCAACTCTTAAATTTAATTTCGGTCTCTACAAATCATTTAACAATAATGATAAGGATGAGGTAAACTCGAAAATTATAAAATTTAAAGAAGCCAACGTGAAAAAATGATGAGGTTCATATTTTTCTCATTTTCCTTTTTCATGAGCTTTTTGCTATTGTCTCAAGATTTCAATGGACTCATTGATGCACAATCGTATGCAAAAGTCTGGAAAAAGTGTCAAAAAATACTGATTAAAGATCCTGAGAATACAGAAGCCTTATTTTTTGTTTCAAAGATTCAGTCAAGAACTTTGTCATCAGCATTTTTTAATCCTGAGGAAGCATTGATAAACGCGCGACATGCTCAAAAAAATTATAGTTCAACCATTGAAGAAAAAGCCATTGAGCGTTTTGATAAAATACCAATCAATTTAACAGAATTTAGAATACTTTACGATTCTATTTCCAACGGGGCTTTGTACAAAGCAAAATTAGAGAATACTGTAGAGGGATATATTCACTTCATCGACGTTTTTGGTGACCTAAACAATAGTAATAAAACATGGGCCATAAGCCAAAGAAATCAATTGGCGTTCGAATTCGCTAAGGAGGTGCAAAAGTTAGAAGTTTGGGAAGAGTTTATCGCTAAATACCCTGATGCGTTACAAATCCCCAACGCCAAGATGTTAAGAAACAAGCTTGCTTATGAACAAGCGGTATCGTTTAATACAATCGAGGCACTTGAGCATTTTATTCGAACGTATCCTTTAGCTCTAGAAGTCGAACAAGCCCAATCTCAAATTATAGATCTTTCTTTTGCATCCGCAAAAAATGTGGATAATGTGGAGGCGTATAAACTTTTTGTTCAAAAATTTCCAAAAAGTAAATACGAAAAGCAGGCTGTAGGAAGAATACATGAAATAGCATTCAAGGATGCTCAGGCTTTACATAAGTCTTCAGCGATTTATGCTTTCATTACAACCTACCCTAATGCATTGCAAATTGAACAAGCCAAACAAATTTATGATGATTTGATTTTTTCTGAACAAATAGATTCATCCGATTGGTTAAGTGTTAAGCAATTTTATGAATCGTACCCCTACAATAGGAATCACGATTACGCATTACAAATACTATTTGACTTAGCAGCTTCGACGACAGATGTACAATTGTTAAACTTTTTAATTGAAAATTTTAACATTACAGATTCGTTTTTAATTCATAAACATTATTCACTCTATGCTCAAGATGGTGAGTTGAGCTCTCTAGTAAAGTATTCAAATAAATATTCACACTTTATAACATCGGAGTTTTATACGGATTATGAAGCTGCAGAACATGCGCAAAAGTTGAATCTTCATTTACCTTATCAAAAAAAAGATCTCAATAAGCACATTGATTATCTAAAAAAGGCACCGCAAACGGAATTAGCTTTTGTAGTTACGCAAAGAATTCTTTCTCCCTATATTTCAAGCCATCAATATACAGAAGCCGTAAGGCTCTTAGATAGGTTACCTGTTAATCATCAGCAAAAAAAATATAAGCAGTTAAAAGAATTGCTACTAGCTAAAAGCGATCCAAGTATTGTCCCAATCCCAATGACAACTTTGAATACACCTGGAAATGAATTTTCTCCTGTAATTTCTGCCGATGAAGAAACACTTTTCTTTTGTGGCCAAAATAGGATAGATAATTTAGGTGGCGAAGATATTTTTGAAGCAGAATTAAATCAAGGCAGAACTTCTTCTATTAACCTTAATTCTATTTCAACAGTCGAAGAAAATGAGGCTCCTGTTGGAATTTCTAGTGACGGCACCAAATTAATACTTTTTCAGTCTGGCAATCTTTATGTAGCATCTAAAACTGAATATGGTTGGTTGCACGATAAATCGCCTTTAGATGATCAGATAAATGAAGGAGTTTGGCAAGGTGATGCAATGATAAGTAGTGACGGAAATGTTCTATTATATGCTTCATACCGAGAAAATGAAGTATACAACTTAAATACACAAGATGATAAAGTGTATCATGGTGATTTAGCCTATGCAACAGATATTTTTATATCCATAAAAGATTCTTTAGAAAATTGGACCTACCCAAAGAATATTGGCCCGGTGATCAATACGGCTTTTTGTGAAAGATTTCCATTTCTTCATCCAGATATGAAGACTTTATATTTCTCATCAGATGGACACGGGGGGCTTGGTAAATTAGATGTTTTAAAGTCAACCCGTTTAAGTGATTCTTGTTGGACTTGTTGGTCCGAGCCGGTTAATCTGGGTAAAGAAATAAATACTACTGAAAGTGATGCCGGATACAAGGTATCAACCTCAGGAGAAGTAGCATATTTTACTCAAAATAAACGAAATATGCAATCTTCTAGTGTGATGTTTGTATTAGACGTCTCTGGCTCTATGTCGGGTGAAAAAATTGATGAACTTAAGGAGGTGAGTAAGAAAACCATTCAAGAAATAATCAATAGCAATTCCGAGGTTGCTATAGCCGCGTTCGATGGGACTTGCGCTCAACCAATAACCTATACCTTGCCATTCACAAAAAATTATAATAAGGTTGAAACTTTTATCGATGGGTTAGATGCAAATGGGGGTACTCCGATGTATGAAGCATATTACATGGCGAGTAAAATGTTGAAAAATGCCGCTAAAAATCCTATGAAGAATCGAATCATCGTATTAATGACAGATGGTGATGCAAGTAGCTGTAATTACTTGAGTGATATGCTTGAGGATTTGGCTTCACAGAATTCTTTATTTCGAACCCAAACTATTGCCTATCAGGTAGATGAAAATAGTAATGCATTTAATGATTTAAGTGAAATTGCTAGCACTTCAGGAGGTGAATTGTTTGAAGCTAATTCAACAAATGATCTAGGAACGGCCTTTGAACAAGCCAATAATAGTATTTATCAAATTTTATCAGGTAATGATAACAAAGAGTTATTTCAAATAAAATTACCAAATCAATTAAGGCCAGATCTTGTGGCAAAAATAAGGGGGGAACTTAAAGATTATAATAACAAGCCAATTTCAACATCTATTAGATGGGAGGATTTAGAGACAAATAAATTAATTGGTATTGCAAAGAGCGACCCAAAAGATGGTTCTTATTTTATTGCTTTGCCAATGGGTAAGAATTATGGATACTATGTAGAGGATAGTATTTTTTTTCCATCGGCCCACAACCTAGATTTAAGAAATTCTAATGCGGTTGTAGAAATTAATAACGATATCAAGGTAATTACTTTTGATCAAATGATTCAAGAAGGAATTGCTGTGAAAATGAACAATTTATTCTTTGAATTCGGCAAATTCGCATTACTGCCAAGTTCCATACCGGAATTAAATAGAGTTGCGAAAATAATTAAGCGATACAACTTGACTGTTGAAATTGGTGGGCATACCGACGATGTTGGGGATAACTCTACCAATCAAATTTTATCTGAGAAACGAGCGGAAGCGGTAAAATTCTATTTAATTTCAAACGGTTGTAATGCCTCTCAACTCATGACAGTAGGCTATGGTGAAGGCCAACCAGAATTTCCAAATGATTCTGAAGAGCACAAAGCAAAAAATAGGAGGGTCGAAATCAAGGTAATTAAAAAGTGAGATTTTTCTTTTTTTTGATATGCTTAGGCAGTTGGACACCTTGGTTCTTCCAAAGCATTTTTGCTCAAAATCTCCCTGAATACCTGCATCAAATTGACAACATTGAACAATTCAATGCATTAAAAGGTGACCCGAATACAGCTAAATTCTCTGATGTGGAAGCAGTGAAAGTTTTATACAAGCTTTCAACTAAAAAGACTTACTATATCAACTCCTCCAATCATGATTATCACAGCACTTTTTGTCAACAACACTTAGGTTATCCTGGTACAATAAGCACTTTTAATCTCGAGAATTATACGAGAGTCGACAATCGGGCCTACCTCATGGCTACGATTAACCGATTTCATAATGGTGCGTTTTACACTATCGAATTTTCCGTTGCAGATAACATTACAGCAAAGCAAATACAACAGCTTTATCAAATCATTTTAAATTCATTTCACTTGACCAAAGAACCTAAGGTATTTTTGAATACTAGCAGGTTGCGTGAAATAAAAGATCAAATCAATTTACCAACCATTGAGGCAGACGAAATATTTAAAGGTCAAAATGCCCAACTATTGAATTACGGGGTAAGTTACGGATACTTAAGGCAGTTTGATTTTCACAACGCTGATGTATCTAAGATTGAAGATATAGCCCTAATTGATGGTACACCTGCAGAATTACCTCCAGTTGCTGGGGTCATTACTACAGACTTCCAAACGCCCTTAAGTCACATTACCTTGCTCTGTAAAAATAGAGGCACGCCTCTTGTTGCTTCTAAAAATATTCATGAAAATGAAGAGATACAGTTGCTTTTAAATCAAGCTGTGCGGTTTGAAGTTTCTTCAAAGGGCTTCAGTATTTTGCCAACTACTGCAGATAGTGTGCTATTATATTGGAAGCAAAAAAATGCACAAAAGTTATCGATTCCGCTAAAGAAAGATACCCTTTACAATAAGATAATTCCCATCCGAGATGTATCATTTGCAGATATTTCAAAGGTAGGTGGAAAGGCTGCGAATTTCGCTTTGCTTTCTCAAATTATCGATCAACAACATTTAACACTGAAATGCCCTGAAGATGCATTTGCCATACCCATATACTTTTATCATCAGCATCTCAATGAATGTGGCGCAAACAAGATAATCGACAAATTAATTGCACTCGAAGCCTTGGGTACTGACCCAAGAGAAACATCGATTTTGCTAGATTCGATTCAAGTTTTAATTTTTAATCATCCCATTAACCCAACTTTAATCATTGAGGTTGAAAAGTGGATGATCGACAAAAACTATACTTCTTTTAGGTTTAGGTCCTCGACCAATGCTGAAGATTTAGATGGATTCAATGGAGCTGGATTGTATCAATCAAAAACCGGCCAGATCGGAAATGCTAAGAAAAGTGTAGAAAAAGCAATCAAAACCGTTTGGGCAAGCGCCTGGGGTTACAGGCCATATAAAGAACGGGCCTATTTTGGTATTGATCAAAAAAGTGTGGGTATGGGGGTGCTTTGTCATAGAAATTTCGACAACGAATTAGCGAATGGGGTGGTCATTACAAAAAATTTATACCGACCGAATTACCGCGGATTTGTAATCAATGCTCAATTTGGCCAAACGAGTGTGGTCATTCCTCCAGACTCAGTTGTCTGTGAACAGGTCATTTGCTATTCGGATAAATATGATAGTTTTTTAGGTAACAAATCGATTGTTGAGTATTTATCTTATTCAAATATTTTACCAAGTGGGATGAGTTCCGTTTTGCACGATGACGAAATTGTGAAACTAACGCGAGAAATAGCCATCATCAAAGAACAATATTATCAAAAAATGGGAAGCAAAGTGCCCTATTATGAATACGGCCTCGATTTAGAATTTAAAGTTGTAGGAACTAACCGACAAATTTATTTGAAGCAAATTAGACCTTTTAATGATTGAGGTTTTCATATCGTCTCAATTATATATAATGTAACCATTGCCGATTCTTGTGTTTAACAATGAAAACCAATTCTTAGCGCATGAAAAAATAGTACCTAAATCTACGCTTATGAAAAAGATGGTTTTTGGTATGGTATTCATGTTATTTGGTAGGGCTTTTGGTCAGATGCCCTATCTTTTTGCTGATGATACTGAGCAGTTTTGTTCGGCTAGTTACACGTTCTCAAATCAGTCCAATTCAACACATTTGGTACGTATATTTGATCGGTATGTAGAATCCATCGTTTATTACAACGATAGCACTATCGTGGCTGATTTGATTCGACTAGACTTAATAAAAAGTAGGCATAGATTTATTTTAGGCAATGTCCTTGCAAAGCAGCAGATCCAAAAATTTGATTCGCTGACTTTCATCAAAGATTTATTCCCTGAAGAATCTTTTAATGACGAGTTTTATTTTTTAACTGAACTAGAACTAAGCGAGCCACATCAAGATCTTTTGGAGTTGTTTAACCATCCAATAAATGATTTTATATTCTATGGCAACAAATATCATGCAATACTGCATTACAAACCGCTTTTACAACCAGGGCTTGTTGCCTATATGGCCAGCCCCTGGTACATTGATTCTAAAAGTGGAGCATCATTGATTTCGCCAAGTTGCGCGTCAGAACCCAATTTAAATTGTTTGTGTGCTGCCTTGCAATTTGGTGCACCAAGCCAAGAGCAAATTGCAAAACGCACTGCTTCATACCTCATTGATCGTTTTTATTACGGCTATGGTGATACGTCCCAGTACAGACCCACAGGTTTATTGCTCGGGAGTCAAAATCGGGCGGTATGTGCTGGCTATAGCCAGATGTACGAATATTTAATGGGCCAGGCTGAAATTGCGGCCAAATATGTGAGTGGTTCGGTGCGTTTGGAGCTCAATGATATGTTCTATTCTGGCCACAGCCATGCCTGGAATGAGTTAGAAATAAATGGTCAAAGATTATGCACAGACCTTACATGGGCGCTAGACGATGATTCAAACTGGTTATTTAACACCGAAGAGAACTTTTTTTTAACACATTACAGAGAACCCACAGGTGATACGCTTTGGGATCAAAAACAACAACGCACCATGTATGAATTTATGCATCAGCCAATGGTCCGAACACCCACCAAAAGTGCTTACAAAGAACTTGCTTTTTTATACAATGGCCAACCAGTGCAATTTTCTAAGGATAAATTTGATGTAATATTTACCAAGCCCATTCAAATAAACAGTATTAGTTTTCATGCCTTGAATTATCCTTTTGTGACTTTTGAAGCACAAAAATCGGAGGCTAGTAAATTCAATGTCTCTTCGGGAAAGAACATTCCATACTTACAAAAATCAAACAGAGTTAGTTTTGATTTAGTTGATCTTTTTACGAGCATCTCTTTATATGTTGAGGGTATCGGAACGCTTGATTACTGTGTCTTTAACGGCACCCAAAATGAGTTTTATGAATTTCTCATTGATCATATTGATGATCATAGCCCGTATAGTGTAGCCATGGCATTTTTGGCTTGTGCTAAATTGAATGACCCAAAGCAATTCAACAAGTTAAAAGCCTATTTAAATAACCCGAAACTAAGTTTTAAAGCCTTTCAACAGCAAGCCAAATCAATGTCAGTCAATGACTTTAAATTTGCCCTTTTTAATGCCACGGATCATTATGGCACTTTTCGTGGTTTTTCTTTCGAATATTCCAAAGATAAAAGAGCGCCAAAAATATTTTTAAGTACCACTGAAGATCGTCAGAAATATTCCTTTACAGGCTTTGATACCGATAGCTGGCATTTAGGTAAATAATATTATCTTGGTTAGTAAAATCAAACTAACCCTAAGCTATGCTCAGCGCATTCATTATTTTGCAAGTACCTTTTTTTATTTTACTGTCCTTATTTCTTCTTTGGCGGGTTAGAAGCAAGGATATGCCGGGTAAATTAGCACTTGGGTTAATGTTTTTTTATCTCTTTGTGCTGGGCTTTATATTGTTGCCATACAGGGCAAGGATAAAAAAATACTTCGGCAATTTTCAAGCTAAAGTCAAGGAAAAAACTGTTGTTGTTCATCAAAGATTAAATCCGAAGGTGACGGCCTGTAGCTGTACAGGAATGCATCTTACTAGGGATAGTTATCCCAATAAACATCGCCCAATGGCGATTTCAACTACAAAAAATGGTTATATTTTAAATGATCAAATTTTGCAAAAGAAAATAAAGTCAAAAAAATTAGTAAAGGTCATAGAAGGTGATGGATTTTACATGCAAGAAGCCACATATAGTTCACATATTTTAACCCCACTAGCCAACAAACGCTTGTTGGAGTTGGGTAGGAGATTTCGATCGTTAATTACAAAAGCAGAAAATCAAAAAGATTATTTTGTGGTATCATCTATGACCCGCACTGAAGCCCAACAAGTGGCAGTTAGAAAAAGTAATCCGGGCCAAGCAACCAAAGATAGGTCGACGCATTCTTATGGCGTGTCGTTTGATATTTCTCGGATCAATTCAAAAGGAGATTGTTTGGTTTCATACACGGCTTTGCAAACAGCCCTCGAGCAAATGCGCTCTGAAGGTCTTATTCTTTTATGCCCTGAATCAACATGCGTGCATGTTACTGTCGTTAAATAAAATTTATTTGCTTATCTGACTCATAGAATTGATGGTAAAATGCATAGGGCCAACAAAAGCCGTCCCGTAGTATTTGCCTCTACCATTGTGAGTTTGTTGACCTGCAATACCGATGTATTTATTGTTTAAAGCATTGCTTGAAGTAATGGCCCTGTAGCGCAATATTCCTTCGTTGTAGCCAGCGCTATAAACTTTAAAACAGGTTTGCAATGGCATTCCTCCAAAAAAATCTTCGAGCAGTTCATATCCATAACCACTAGTAGCAAAGTAGGCTCCAGCACCAGCCATGAAAAATGGAAGGGCTGTATCTGAAGTGCGCTTTGCTGCTTCTTCGATGCCAATATCCGGTGGGTCTCCTGCGGAACTGCCATGTGATCCACAAGCATTGAAATACATGATCAGTGGCTTATTTTTGAATTTGACCTCTTTAGCTATTGTGCTGGCATAAACAAATTCATTGACATACATGCCACCGAATTCCCCATCAAAGCCTCCATTGGCGAAGCCGTGGCCAGTGTAGATCAAAAATGAGCAATTCATTGCCTTTGCTTTGATATCAGCCCAGTGCGCATTGGGAAAATAGAATTTATAGACAAACACCCCATTTTCTCTAAAAATTTCAGCCAGACCATCTAAATGACCAATGGAATGTTCCAAGGCATCTTGCCCCACGATGAGCACAGCAGTTTTTTGATTAGCGAGTGGGGTAGTTTGGGCATTACTTAGCGTCAATACCATAAAAAAGACGATGGCAATTCTTAGTTTCATAAGTATAAAATGGCTACTTGTAAATTTGTTACAACTTTTAGTACTTATCTTCGCAGTTCAAAAATTGACATGTCAAAAATCAATCCAAAATCAGCCATAGTATTTATTCTGATCACCATCTGTCTTGATTCTATTGGGCTAGGCATTATTATTCCTTCTTTTCCGACACTCATTTCAGAAACGGCCCATGTGCGCTTAGAGGAAGCTTCTAAGTATTTCGGTTGGGTGATGGGTGCTTATGCATTTATGCAATTCGTATGCTCCCCATTGATTGGCAATCTCAGTGATCGTTATGGCAGACGCCCCATTTTATTGACATCAGTGTTGGGAATGAGCCTAGATTATATGGTCATGTACTTTGCTCCTTCTTTGTTTTGGTTGGTGCTTGGTAGGGCAATTTCAGGCATTTTTGGAGCAAGCTTCACTTCGGCTGCGGCTTATATTGCAGATATCTCTACAGAAGAAAACCGAGCCAAGAATTTTGGTATGATTGGCGCTGCCTTCGGAATAGGTTTTGTCATTGGGCCTGCCATTGGAGGGCTACTCTCCGATTTTGGCTCCAGAATGCCTTTTTTGGTGGCGGCCATATTTTCAATGACTAATTTTATTTACGGCTTTTTTGTATTAAAAGAATCCCTGCCAGCAGAAAATCGACGCAAATTTGAATGGAAAAGAGCCAACCCATTTGGTGCCTTGCAGCAAATCAAGCGTTTTGAGAAATTGAAGTATCTATTTATAGTTTCGTTTTTGGCAATACTCACTTCGATGTGTGTGCATTCTACATGGAATTTCTATACAATGGAAAAGTTTGCTTGGACCATCAAGGATGTCGGCATTTCATTGGCGGTAGTAGGGGTTTGTTTTGGCTTGGTTCAAGGTGCTTTTACAGGACCAATTGTAGGAAAAATAGGACAAAAAAATGCAGCACAATTCGGGATTCTCATCACGGTGTTTGTTTTGATTGGCATTGGATTCATTAACCAAGGCTGGATGATGTATGCCATTATTCTGCCATATGCTTTCACAGGCCTTGTAGATCCGGCTATACGCTCTATTGTATCGGGCCAAGTACAAAGCAACGAGCAAGGAGAATTGCAAGGAATTTTCACAAGCCTCATGAGCCTAGCTGAAATCATTGGCCCGCCCATGTATATGTGGTTCTACTACAACTATAAAAATAGTATTCCAGGCTCAAATCTTGGTCTAGGCACCCCATTCTGGCTAGCAGGCCTCATTGGACTAGCCGCCTATATACTGATTTCCTGGACCTTGAGGGGGTATGGGAAAAAGGATATTTGATTTCTATAAACCTATTAAGGTACGGATTTCGGCCGCGGTTAGTGCGTTTTTTAGTTCCTTTTTAATCGGTTTATATTTTTCGGCAGAATTAACAAGCATACCTTCGATCGCCACATTTATTTTAATTAAGTCATCAATGGTTGAAATTAAATTATTGTATGAGGCTGTTTTTAAATTAGATCTTGAGTCAGATTTAAGTAATTCGGCTATCCTACTAATTTCTTCAGCATCCTTTGACTGTGCCATTAAGGAAGAAATATTCTGACTTTTTGATTGACATGGTGTTATTTTATCTTTTAACAGCTCTTTTAATTTAGCATTGTATGTAGATAAGGTATCTGTAAGAGACCAGGTCGTTGACGTTATTAAATTTTGCAACCTTGTATTTTCTTGTTCACAATTCGTGAGCGCATAATCTGAATGAATGCTATTTTTCAATTCATTTGCCCGATCTTCATGGGTTTTCAAGTCATTCTTTAACCATTCATACTCGGCAAGTTTTGGGAATTCAGTAACGCCAAAATCATTGGTAAAAACTTTCTCAATGTCGCCCATTATGCTCATTAATTCAGATTGTTTGTCTTGCTGATTTTTTATTGAACGGTTGAGTTCAGAAAGTTTTAATAGGGCATTATTATATGATTTGGATACGTTCTCGGAGTTAATACTCTTGTACATTTTTGTGATTTCATCAATGCGTTCAATATCTGATTTAATTATTTTATTTCGAACATCAGAATATGGTACAGAATTGCTTGTGTTGAATTTGTTGCCATATTTAAATTCTTTGTGATTATCTAAATTAATTTGATGCGAATGCGGCACACTTGGGTCAATTTCATTCCATTGATCAATTGAGGTAAAACCTGCTTGGGCGAGTGAGTTCAACTTTTGGTATTGAACATACTTTATTTTGTTATATTTTTTTACATCAAATGACCCTTTTCCATTTAAATGACCAAAGAAGCCGTCACCCCAAATTTGCTCTAAGTATTCATTGCCTGCCTGATATGGGATGGTATCAGTGGTCACGTATATGGGGTCTAATTTCATTAAAGTTTCCTTCAATTCAACTCTTTTCACCTCTTGGCCATTGACTAATCCAACAAATAAACTTACCACATCATTTTCATCGAAATACAATTCAATTGTCTCGCCATTCTTGTTTTCAACAAGTTTCTTGTGTAAGAAGCCTTTTGGTGAAAATTCAGCAGATACTGACAATTTTTCTTCACTATTGATATGCTCAAAATGATTAGCGAATTGTCCATGTACATACGAAACTCTGGTGGTAGAATTATACCCGGCATAGTCAAACTCCATTAAAAAAACGCCATTAGGAATTCCTTGATCAAAGGTGCCAGTAAGTTTTTGATGTAATGCATATCCTTTTACTTTGCCTTCTAATGTATATATCCATTGCCCTTGAATTTCTCCATCTTTAAAACTGCCTGTTACGTTACAAGCTAACCAATTGGAACCAACTTGTTTTTCATATTTAAATTTGAAGTCACCATTAAATATGCGCTTACCGTTATTATTTATATAGCTGTATTCTGCCTCTCCTTCATTTTCGTACCACTTGTATGGACCATTGTATTTTTCAAGAGATTGTGCGTTGCAGTCCATGAAGGTTAAAAGGATACTAAGCGTTAGAAGGGCAAGATTAAGTTGTTTCATTTATTTTAAATTGATTAGTTTGTACGTAAATGTAAATAGAATAAAACAGAATAAAGATACATAAATGATACATATACTAAAATGCACTTAAGATTGTATCATAAATGTATCTTAACTTGAAATTGTTTTTACAATATTTGCTCATTCTTAAAAAACAATATGATGAAGTTTTATTATTTGATACTTTTTTGTTTAAGCCAGCTCATAGCAAAAGCTCAATATGATGTATATAAAGGGCAAGCGCATTATGAATCAGGAACAGATGGTTATACTATTAGTAAGTTCACGATTGATATTATGAACAACACGCCCTACACATTGACCGAGGTAAAAATGCACGTTTATATAATCGATGATTATGGTCGCATGAAACATGACAAAGTACATACTTTCAAGGTAAATATTGAACCTTTTGAATGGGGAAAAACTCCCAATGTGCCTTTGCAAAACAGAAGGATATTATGGTATTACAGAAGTTTTGAAGGGTTGAATTGGGAGGCGGAAATTCTGGATTACAAAGTCTATAAATCTCCAGCCCAAATTCAAGAAGAAAAGCAAGAAGCTCAGCGGCAAAAGGAAGAACAAGAACGCCTTGAACGAGAACGCATAGAACAGGCTAGAATCTTGGCAGAACAACAAGCCCTTCAAAGAAAAATTAATGAGACATTATTGACTGCCAACACCTATTATGATCAAAATAAACTCAGAGAAGCTAATATTTATTTCAATGAAGTGCTCCAATTAGAGCCCGACAATAGAGAGGCTAAGCGCAAGACTAAAGAAATTGATGAGTTTTTTGCACTTCGTGCCGGAAATGGCTACTTATATCGCAATGACCACAAGTCTGATTTAGATCAATTAAAATTATTGTTGTCCAAAGAGTTAAATATGTTAAGTACACAAAGTAAAGACGGCCAAATCTCACTTAAAATAAACGTACTTTTTGATACAAACGGAAATAATATTTCTCGCATTGATTGTACTCCTGCAACAACAATTAACTCCAAGCTCGAGACACTTTTACAACAATCTCTTAGGGCCCCTCAAAAGTTTGGTTATTTTGTCAGTGCGCATGACCAAATTGAAATTAACTTGAGTTGGAAATCGGATCAGGAATTGGTAATATCAAACGGTGAGGGTATCAATGGAACCGGGAGTCTTTTTGAGCGAAATGCTGAGGAGTTGAAAAAATATATCGAATCACAACATTACAAATACGGGGATTTCACTTTTGAAATAAAGAATAAAAACCTGCTCATAGATGGTTCAAAAACGGAACTTTCGGATATCTATTTTATTGATTACAAGCTGAATGCGGGTCCGCAATATGCATTTTACTCTCTAATATTGCCAGGTTGGGGAGCGGCCAAAGTTTCAAGTGGTGAAAATGGATACTTAACAGGCACCGCCTATTTATTGGCGCTCGGTGCAGCTGGCCTTACCAAAATAATGGAAAGAGCAGATTATCAAATATATCTCGATTCTCAAACACAAAATGATGCTGAAACAGCTTACAGTGCGGCAAATTTTGATCGGAAGTTATTTTTAATGTCCATAGGTGTAGTTGGGATCAGTTACGTCTATGACTTTAGTTGGTCGCTGGTCCGAGGATTCTCTAATGTTCAAAAAGCCCATCAGTTCAAAAAAGAATTAAAACAAAGTCCAAAACTTGTAAAACAAGCATCACTATGAAATCAATTTTAACTTTTTCTTATTTATCTTGCTTCACTCTTTTCTTACTTGTTGGCTGTACAAAAGATGATTTTACTTGGAATGTGAAGAAACGAGGCTGTTATATCGGCTTTTACAGTTCAGACTATGATTATTTTAATTTAGTTAGCATTGGTGATATGTACAATAACACTGGTGGCACAGGCCCAAGTAATTATTATTTAGATAAGCCTATTGAATTACAAGTGGGTCAATCCTATGAATTGCATACTGTTTTTCAGACTACGGAGAATTTCATTATGGCCTATGCGTATTTTGATTGGAATGCAGACGGGGATTTTTCAGATGCCGAAGAAAGCATCCTAATTTCGAATAATCCTGCCAATAACGATAATGTAATCACCATTACTGTGCCAGCCAATGCGAAGAAAAAAGCATCGAATGCAAGATTTGTACTCAGGACTGGAAGTTCGGCTGCCAATAATCCATGCAAAGAATATGAAACTTACGGAGAAGTCGAAGATTACCCTTTAGTAGTTAAATAGCAAGAATTCAAATAATTAATTATATTCGCTGAAAGTGGATCTAAAAATTTGGTTATGATTCAAATTGCTATCATCGTTGCTGTTGTTGTTTTTATTGGCTATTTCTTAAGCGGTAACAGCTTTGAAAGTTCTTTACGACAAGGATTGGGTTCTGGATTAAGTTGCCTTTTCACCTTGATTCTCATTGTAGTAGTGCTCATATTGGTTATTCTTGGCGCATTGGTTTATGGCTAAATTGTTTCCAGAAGGAGCGAAGATTGCTTCCTTCATGCATGAAAGCTGATCCAACCATCGCATAAATGAGGATAAACGAAAGCACAAAAGTAAATTGTGGATCGAGCATCATTGTTCCAATGAGTAGGACTATAAAAAAGGTATACAACCCAATGTTTCTTAAAAAGCTAGCCACTTGAATATTTGTTTCAATTGCGCTTCCAATTTGTGTGCATTTAGCCAATTGAATTTGTAATTTTTCCGTGTAGTATTTGCGTTTACGCTTAAATTCTTTATGAATAAGTTCATTGCTGCCTTCAATTCTTGTGCGCATTTCGTTGGCCAAGGCATCCTCTTCTCTACGGTTCCAAGCCAAGGCTTTATTAATTTCTGAGAAAAGCGTTTCAATTTTCAAGATGATTACAAAACGTTTGATCAGGACAGAAATATAGAGTACAGAACAAATAATACTACCAATAGCGACTAAAAAAAGATATTCCTGTTCATCCCAACCTTTTTTGGTCATGCAATAATACTTAATGAAATTATCCTTGTTGTGCTTCTGTAGTATTCTCAATACCTCAGTGCGATTATGGCCTGAAAGTGTAAAAATTCGATTTTTATTTTCATTGTAAATTTCAACGAGCTTCAATTGGTCTTTGAGTTCAATAAGTTGAGCGCATTTTTTTTCCGAAATGACCTTGAGGTTCGTTGTCACTACATTTTCTTGAATATTGCTATCCATTCCGACCCTATTAGCAACCAACATGGAGTTTCGTATCTGCAGGATTTTATAAGTCAAATTATCAATTTCAATTTTTAATTTTTCTTCTTCTTCTTTAATTTTGCTTAATTGTAGGATTTTAAAGATATCTGGTATGTCATTGTAATTGCTTGGCTTCTCTTTATAAAAGTAAGAGAATATGTTATAGTGTCTTTGTCTTGCCCATTCTTGGAAAATACCTTGAATTTGAGAATTCTTTTTTTCAATTTTTTCATTTTTTCCATTATCCCACCATAGATTAAAATTTTGTAACATTTTGGTATGAATTTCATTTTGAATTTGCTTGAAATCCGTTTGGCTCTGGGTATTTCTATTTTGTAGTTGGTTTCTCTGATGCCAAGTCTGATTGTGGATTCCATGTTGAGCTGTATTGGTTGAGTTTGGCTCATTAGCAGTTTTGAGTAACTCTACAGGGACAACTTTTAGTTGAGTGATTAAATCTTTGTAATCCAAAGAATCTTTTACTTTTTTTAAAGCCTCTAAATCCAATCCACTGCTTTTCATTTCAATTTCGTCAATATGCCTAAAAGCATCAATACTTTCAGGACTAGTGAGTTCAATGAAAGTCCCAAAAGTGAGGGCTCCAATAAAAACGGATTCAATGAGAAGAGTTTCTACACGTTGCTTGTAAATATTTGCATTTCGTTCTAATTCAAAAATTAAGTCATCATTGACATAATAGCTTTCTGATTCTTGTTTTTCATCATATAGCAGCGACATAAAATCAGTCACCTCCTGCTCGCTGAATTTCTTGTTGTTAAAGGTGATATGCTTGATACCTTTACTTATAAAATTCATACGGTAAACCCTAAATGAAAGGCCATAGATGACCGTAAGGACCAATTGGATAATTGTCGAATAATTGCTCAATGAAGTCCCTTTCAAATATTCTAAGAAGAAAAGTGTAGGAAGGAAAAACAGAAAACTCGCAAGTATGACAAAAAAGTAGTAGGGCGAATGCGAAAAGTTAGAGGAATACTGAAAATTACTATTTCCGTAGGTCTCATCTACTTTAAGCCTCATTTCAATGAAATTGATTATGCTCTTTTTGCGCCGCCCAGTACTGTATATAGTAAGGATGAGAGAAATAATGTTTAAAATGCAGAATAAGACAAAAATAAAAATCTGATGGTCTTTTTCAACTTGTCTGATTTCTATTTGCCAATAAATAAAAATGAGCACAAATATTCTCACTATAAATTCGGGTATGAGGTTTTTTTGATTATGTTCAAATTCAATGTGCAGATTATTCTTCTTTTCCATTTTAGTACTAGTTTAGTTGTTTGGCCTTGGTTATTTTTTTGAGCCCATAATGCCACATTAGAATGATAAATGCGAGCATTAAGGTCAGGATAGTAAATTTTACTTTTGGATCTAACTTTAGGGCATAATCAGAGATGATGAGTCCAAAATTATAAGTGCCATGAAAAAATATTGGAATAATGAGTGAGAGGGTGAGGAATTGAAAATTTCTCTCAGTTTTGAAACGTGCAAAGGAGTAGAAAAAACCCATTGGAACGGCAAATAGCATGTGTCCAGGTATGGAGAAAATAGCCCTCAAAATTGAAGTTTGAAATCCATAGTCCTTGACGTAGAACAAATTTTCTAAGGAGGCAAAACCCATTGCCAAACAAACAGCATAGAGAATCCCATCATAGTAATGATCAAATGCTTGGTTTCTGCTAATAACCAAATGCAGCATTAGAAATTTGGCAATTTCTTCAGGAATTGCAGCTAAAAAGTAGGCTTGAAAAAATGCACTTTTTATCTGGCCATCTACGTTGATTTGGTGCAATGGCAATGCAATTGGAATGCTTAAAAAGGTTGCTGCAAGCCCTGCAATGAAACACTTTATCAGTAAGCCATAGGGCTCTTTATTGTAGGGATGATCATGCCGATAAAAAATAAAAATAATGATCACCACAGGTGCCAAAGCAGCTAGTAAGATATTTAAATTGAATGCTTCCATTGATTGCTTTAAATCAAGTACTTGGCTAGAGATTATCGAATATATAACAATTGCATTATTATTCATAATTAATTTAAAATGGTAATAGGATAAATAAGTTCTCCTTATTGCAAGGCACTTTGGAAATTCGTAGTTTGCACTAAAATTATAACCATGAAGAATTTATTATTTTTCGCTCTGACCTTAGGTTTGGTAAGTCAAGTATTTTCTCAGCAAAAGCATGCTTTGGTTGTTGCCATTGGCGATTACCCAACTTATGAGAATAGCTCTTTGAATTGGAAAGACATCAGTTCTATAAACGACGTTGAATTGTTGAAAGCACTTTTTGCAAAACAAGCATTTAATTCAAACGATGTTACTTTCTTGTTAAATGAAAAAGCTACCTCACCAGCATTGCAAAAGTCATTTGATTCGATTACGCTCAAGCTTGCACGGGGCGATATTTTTTATTTTCATTTTTCAGGTCATGGCCAACAGGTCGCTGATTTGGACCCTAAGGATTATCCTAAAATCAAACATATTTCGTTGGATGAGCAAGATGGCTTAGATGAGTGCTTGGTGCTCTATAATGCCCCTCAACGAGTATTTGATGGGTATGATTATTCTGCTCATTTCTATGATGACCAACTTAATTTTTATCTTACAAGAATTCAAGAGAAAATTGGCCCTACGGGCCAAGTTATTGTTGTGATTGATGCCTGTCATTCGGGAACGGCAACTAGAGGTGCGGAAGAATTAGTAGTGAGAGGGTCGAATTTGGCACTTGTGCCTGAGGGTTATCAAATGAAGAACAATTCGGATAATACGCTGGGTTTTGATGCAGATTTGAATTTTAAAAAGGAAGAAGGATTGGCCCCTATGGTGGCCTTTTTTGGTTGTAAGGCAGAACAAGTCAATAGGGAAATTCAAGATCGCAATGGCAAGGGTTATGGATCACTCACCTATTATCTGACCAAATCATTTTATGAATTAAATGAAAATGCAAGTTTTCAAAATCTCTTTGCCAAAATCAATGAAAAAATGATTCTTAAATTTCGTAATGAACAGCACCCTGTATTGGAGGGAACTCAGCTGAATCAAACAATTTTCAATGGTAAATTGGTGGTTCAAGAACCGTTTTTTGAATTGCTAACTATTGAATCATTACAAGCAACCATCAATGGCGGGCAACTCAATGGTCTGCAAGTCGGCGATACCATAGGTTTTTACCCGAATACAACCACAAATATAAAAGAAAGCAATGTGCTTTTTAAGGGCGTATTGACACAACTAGGCGTGCAGCAAAGCACGATTAAACTACTCACTCCTTTCAATGGTAGAGCCGAAGAATATGTGCGTTTTAGGGCATTTAATATCAATCCGGTGAATAATGCCAATTTAATTGTTTTAAAATTAGGGGTGGAATCTAAGGTATTGAAAAAGTGTACGTCGTCAAACTAAAGTGGACTTTTTCTTAGTTGGAGTTCCGTGTTGATTCAAAACTATTTATTTTTCTTTGATTTTCAAAACTTTGGCACAAAATAGTGCGTTGGTATTCTTTTCTTC
>Ga0102814_10000028_pt1 | contig 92570 bp, 84 predicted proteins | sample ColrivemetaGS741_FD_79112 | JGI IMG/M metagenome (GOLD analysis project Ga0102814, IMG submission 79112) | Estuarine microbial communities from the Columbia River estuary - Flood tide ETM metaG S.741 | ecosystem: Environmental > Aquatic > Marine > Intertidal zone > Estuary | place: USA...
ACCCATTTACCTCCATTTATGGGGATACTCATTGGTTTATCTGTATTATGGATCGTAACAGAAGTTTTGAATAAGGACCGGGACCATGCAGAAAAAATTACAGTTACAAATGCATTGCGAAAAATAGACATTCCCAGTATTTTATTCTTTTTAGGTATTCTGTTGGCGGTTGCGGCTCTTGAATCAACAAATTTGCTTTCGGATCTTGCCACACTATTAACAGAATCCGTGGGCAACCTTAAGGTCATTGCCATATTCCTCGGGATTCTGTCCGCAATCATTGATAATGTTCCGCTGGTCGCAGCATCAATGGGTATGTACGATTTACAAACATTTCCAACGGATCATTATTTTTGGGAACTTATTGCTTATTGTGCCGGAACGGGAGGTAGTATCCTGATCATTGGATCTGCCGCAGGGGTTGCAGCTATGGGGATAGAGAAAATCGACTTTTTCTGGTACCTTAAAAACATAAGTTTGGTTGCCCTGATCGGATATTTATCCGGTGCCTTTCTGTATATTTTATTGCTCTGACTAAACATTTTAAGTACAAAGGGAATTTATGATCAACGATCCTGTTCCATTCCACCCATCGGTAAAATTATTTTAATTAAGCCGACAGGATTATTTATTGCTTTTTTAATTTTTTTTGTGAGCTATACACGAAAAGAGCCAAATACTTAATAACTTTCACACTATTGTGTTTAATTAATACAATAACAATTTACAAGATCTTATTTTGTAATTATTAAATTTAAACATGGAAACATTGAAAGAATTTTTGGAATTTACACTCATCAGTGTCGGAAATTATAAAATCCGGGTTTATACTCTTGTTATTATTTTGGGCATTTTTCTGATTACCAAACTGATGTTGTGGTTGATCAAAAAGACTTTATTCCGCAAACAGAATTTTCACAATCTCGACAAGGGAAATGCGTATGCCTTGTTTCAAATCATTAGTTATGTTGTATGGGTGATCGCCATTGGTTTTATTTTGGAAACGATCGGAATTAAAGTAACCGTATTGATAGCTGGTTCTGCTGCTCTGCTGGTGGGTGTTGGGTTGGGTTTACAGCAAACATTTAATGATATTATTTCCGGTATAATTTTACTTTCAGAGAAATCAATCAAAATCGAAGATGTATTAGAAATAGACGGGAATATTGTAAAAATTCAAAGCATAGGGTTGCGTACGTCCAAAGGTTTAAATACGGATGATATTTCAATCATAATTCCAAATTCCCTGATCACGACAAACAAGGTCATAAACTGGAGCCACCAAACAAAGAAAACCCGTTTCAGGGTCGATGTTGGCGTTGCTTATGGAAGTGATGTTGATCAGGTGATTAAAATCCTTGAGGAAAGTGCATTTGAACATCCTGACAATTCTGACCGGGAATTAACAGAGGCCCGATTAGTAAATTTTGGAAACTCTTCACTGGATTTTCAGGTGTTATTTTTTAGTAAAAACATTTTCAGGATAAATAAAGTAAAGAGTGATATCCGCAGAATTATCAATAAAAAATTTGATGAAAACAACATTACGATCCCATTTCCTCAAATGGATTTACATTTAAAGTCAAATGAAACGGATACCCCGGGGACGAGATAAAAATCAAGTTATTCGAGGGTGTAAAACTTCAAAATTGATTTGAAAAGTCAGAAAAAATAAAACCATAACAATGTTTTTTAATATTGAGATTTCCTTATTTCTCCAGGATAATAGTGGGAAGAACTAATGGTTTTTTATAGATTTGGACGTTGGAAATTTACAGAAAAGACAATAAATTAACGGTTAATATCAAAAGCAAAGAATGAATCCAAAGGTAGATCTATATTTCATTGATGGATGCGGACGTTGTCCATTAGGCGCTACGCCCGAGTGTAAAGTCAATAACTGGCAGGAAGAAATGAAGGTTTTAAGAACGATCATTCATGATTGCGGGCTAACAGAAGAATTAAAATGGGGGGTTCCCTGTTACACTTTCCGGAAAAGCAATGTGCTTATTCTGGCGGCCTTCAAGGAATACTGTGCCATTAGTTTTTTCAAGGGCGCCCTATTACAGGATTCGCTGAATGTTCTTGAAAAACCAGGAGAAAATACGCAAGCAGCCCGATCCATTAAGTTTACGGATGTTCAGACCATAGTTGATATGGAACCAGAGCTTAAAGCATATATTTTTGAGGCAATCGAGGTAGAAAAAGCAGGTCTGAAAGTAGAGATGAAGAAGAATACGGAACTGGTCTTTCCTGAAGAATTGGATGATAAACTTGAGGAGGTCCCGGAATTAAAGACGGCATTTGAAGCACTAACTCCAGGTCGGCAACGAGCCTATGTTCTTCATTTTTCTCAACCCAAACAATCCAAAACACGTATATCAAGAATAGAAAAGTGTACCGCTAAAATTCTGATTGGCCTAGGCTTAAATGACCGTTAAGCATTGTACAACAATGAAGGAATTTAATTTAACTGTTTTAAGAAAAATCTAATCAGTATGATCCACTCAATTTCCAACAAGCATTTACGGATAGAAGTTTTAGCCCGGGGTGTTGAAATTTCCAGTATAAAATCCCAAAAGACCGGCAAAGAATATATGTGGAACGCAAATCCTGATATTTGGGGGAGCTATGCACCCGTGTTATTTCCTGCCATCGGTTCTTTTAAAAACAACGAATGTACAATAGGCGGGAAAAGTTATAAAATCCCCAAACATGGGTTCATCAGAAATAATGAGGCGATCAAACTGGTAAGCCAGGAAGAGGACAAATTGGAATTTCAGCTGGATTATTCTGAACAAAGCTTAGCTATATACCCCTACAAATTCAGTTTTAGAATAAGCTTTCAACTGGAAGGGAATACCTTGACCGTCTCACACTTAGTTAGTAATAAGGATTCAAAGACAATTCATTTTTCTCTTGGTGCCCATCCGGGGTTTAAGTGTCCGATAAACGAAGGTGAGGTCTATGAGGATTATTACATTGAATTTGAAGAAAAAGAAACAATTGCAAGCACATTGCTTTCTTCAAATGGTTTGATCACAGATCAAAGCAGACCTATTTTGACGGATTACAACATTATTCCATTGCATCAGGATCTTTTTAAGGATGATGCACTCATATTTAAAGACTTAAGGTCAAGGAAAGTATATTTAAAAAGCCGAAAATCCAGTCAGGTTTTGAAGCTAAGTTTTGAAGACTTTGATTATCTGGGTTTATGGGCAAAGCCTAATGCGCCCTTTGTCTGTATTGAGCCCTGGCTGGGTATAGCGGATCACGAAAACACAGATGGAGATTTTCTCAAAAAGGACGGCATTATATCTCTGCCTGAAGCTCAGGTATATGAAGCTAAATATGAGATTGAGATTGAAGATTAGCATGACATATTGTTGAGGTTTTTCTCTTGGTTGGTGATAAAAATGATTTTTATCCGAATTAAAATCCTCTGTTAATCATAGTCAGTTCAGTGTTAGCAAAGCTTAGAACAGAAGTTGATAACTTTGACAAATAAATTAGAAAAATGAATTCAAAGGTTAATGATTTTTTAAGCAGGGCCAAAAAGTGGCAGGAAGAAATGGAAAAACTGAGAATGCTCCTGCTTGAATGCGGCCTGACTGAAGAATTAAAGTGGGGTAAACCGTGTTATTCCCACCAAAAAAACAACGTAGTTATCATACAGCCATTTAAGGATTACTTTGCACTTTTGTTTGTGAAGGGCTCATTATTGAATGATGCTTATGGATTATTGGTTAAACCAGGAGAAAATACACAAGGGGGAAGACAGATTCGCATGACTAATATTGGCGAACTATCAGAGCGGGAGGACACACTGAAAACCTATGTCTATGAAGCCATTGAGGTGGAAAAGGCAGGTTTAAAAGTAGATTTTAGCAAAAACACTGAATTGGTCTTTTCAGAAGAATTTCAAAACAAACTGGATGAGATCCCGGAGCTGAAATCAGCATTCGAATCTTTGACTCCGGGACGGCAGCGGGCATATAACCTTTATTTTTCCCAGGCAAAGCAATCAAAAACCCGTCTTACACGGATTGAAAAACACATTGGAAACATATTGGATGGCAAGGGCTTGAATGACTAACAAATTGAGCGTATTTGTTTGGAATTGTTTCAAGCAAAAAGCCTGAAAATTTATATATGGGAAAGTTGAGAAATAAGAAATCATTTAGCGGACTGGCTGTTCTGACAGCTATAGCAGCATCACTTTGTTGTATAACGCCGGTACTGGCATTTATTGCCGGTGTAGGAGGAATGGCTTCAACATTTTCCTGGATGGAACCCTTCCGCCCCTACCTGGCAGGCCTTACGATCGGGGTACTTGGTTTTGCCTGGTATCAAAAACTAAAACCTGCCAGAGAAATTGATTGTGATTGTGATGAGGAAAAAGGCCCTTTCATGCAAAGCAAAATGTTTCTGGCCATCATCACTTTATTTGCAGGATTGATGCTTGTTTTTCCATACTATGGTGAGGTTTTTTATCCGAATACTGAACAAAGCAGCATTCAGCTTGATCAGAATAATTTGGAAACGATTGTTTTCAATATCGAAGGAATGACCTGTTCGTCTTGTGAGGAACACGTTCACCATTCAATTATTGAATTAGGTGGCATCCATTCAGCAAGTGCCTCCTACGAACAAGGTCAGGCAACCATTCAGTTTGACAAAACCAAAACGGACGTGGCGGAAATTACAAAAGCGATCAATGCAACCGGATACCAAATAAAGGACTGAAAATGGAAACCAAATTACATTCAACAATTACCTGTCCACATTGCCTGCACCAAAGAGAGGAAGAAATGCATACGAATGCTTGCGCCTTCTTTTATGAATGTACTCAATGCCATAAATTGTTAAAACCGAAGGAAGGGGATTGCTGTGTTTTTTGTTCATATGGTACGATACCATGTCCACCTATTCAGAAAAATAAAAAATGTTGCTGAAAAGAAGCAAGTTGCACTTCAATCACAACTTAAAATAAATATATATATTTAACTTAAAGTCAGTCTATTATGTTTGTGTAACTTTGTTGGATATTAAAAGTATTTTTTATTGTGATCTTTGAAGACCGGAAAGGAACGATCAGATAAAAAGTGGAGTAATATTGTTTTAAATGACCCATAAAATGCGCAACACTTAATTTTGATAGATAAGAATAAACACAGCCCGAAAGTGCATCCTATGACACCAAGAATCGAAACCTTAAAAGAGAAAAAACTAATTGGGAAAAGGTTAAAAATGAGTTTAACCAAAAACAGAACAGGCGAACTCTGGTCTGGTTTTTCTCCTGAAATCAAACGTATTCAAAACCCTTGTAACAATGAAAAGATCTCCATGCAAATTTACGGATCCGGTTATTTTGAACAATTCAATCCGGATGATGAATTTGAAAAGTGGGCTTCTATAGAGGTAAAAGATTTCAATAATATTCCGAAAGGTCTGGAAAGCTTTCTGCTGAAGGCTGGATTATATGCCATCTTTTACTATAGAGGGCCTGGGAATGACCGTGCTGTTTTTCACTATATTTTCACCGAGTGGTTACCCAATTCAGGATATCTTTTAGATAAGAGACCACACTTTGAAATATTGGGAGACAAATACAAGAATAATGATCCTGATTCTGAAGAGGAAATTTGGATTCCGGTCAGAAAAAAGCCGTAAGATCATTTATAGCTGGTTTGAAAGCTCAGGATAATAGGTTCTAGCAATTAATAATGCCTGTGATTTACCAGGCTCCAAATAAGTTTAACAGATCAGTGTTTAAGACTTTGTGATTGGTAAAAAGAACAGCACCTTTATTCTGCCAATTATAAGGGGTTTTTTATTAATCTTCTTTCTTTGAAAAAACACCAGTTGGTGCATCTCCGGGAAACATTTTATATATGCTTTGGTAGTTAGCATCTTTTTTATGCCCTTTATCCCCTTTATGCCGAGAAGGCCTCTTTTTAAAGTGTTTCCTTTAACCTTAACCACTAACGCCTTAATTTTTTCAAAAACAGGAACACTGATATTTGTATTATTCCAATCAGTCTGATAAAGTATATCAACAACTGCTGACTCAGAAATCATTTTTAAATTAAAATCAAGATCTCTAAGATTTCTGAAAATTGTTTTATTTGAAAATTCGGGTTAAAACTGTCGTCAAAAACTTGTTTTGCATTTTAGTCGACGACTACGACTATTTAATAATTAGGCTAGAAACAAACGAACCCTGAAAGCGTTTTAAAACATACATTGACTGAATTCATTTAAACAACAAAAAAATCATAACCATGAAAATCACTGAAAAAACATATGTATCTGAAATTTTAAAGGAATACGGAGATATTGCAGGTGTTATGGAAATATTTGGTGTAAAACGAGTAGGAGGATTAGGCTTACGAAAAATTATTACAAAATTTATTACTGTAAAGACGGCAGCTTTTGTGCACAGGGTTCCTTTGGACAAATTCCTTATAATGCTTGAGAATGCAATTGAAGAAAAAAAGGCCAGCAAATAGGTGATTGTTGTAAAATAGGAACGGAGTTCCTATAATAATGTACCAGTTTTATTATTAAATTGATTTGAAGTTTTAATTTTCAAAAATGGAACACGAAAAAAAAACGATCAGTTACAAAGGCAGGGTTGTATTTGAGAAACTTCGTCTTCCCTACTTTGAAAGAATTCCCAAAGAATATTTTGAAAAGGAAGCATGTTTTATTTTTGTAAACGAAGGGGCATTCTCTGTCAGGTCACAAACGGAATTTATAAACTTCAACCAGGGAACCGGACTTTTGGCAAAATGTTTAAATTACTTTTTTGAAACGAATGCGCAACAAAGAACAGTGGGTACAGGTGTGGACGTTATTGGACTATTGCTTTATCCTGAGATTGTAAATGAAATTTTTCAATTTGATATATTTTCTTCCAAACACCAAGTAGATTACAACCTGAAAAAAATTGAAATTAATAAGCTTCTGGAACATTTCAGGGAGAGTATTAGTATCCTGCTTGACAACCCGGAACTTGCGGATGACACCTTGATTAAAAACAAATTAAAGGAGTTTGTGATTTTAATGTGTAAAACCGTGGATGCACCATCAGAACTCGATTTTTTAGCTTCGCTTTTTACACCCAATTTTGTGAAATTTGAAGAAATAATCCGAAACAACCTATACACGAACCTGAGTCTGGAAGAACTTGCCGCTCTTTGTCATATGAGCTTATCCTCGTTCAAAAGAAAGTTTAAGGAAGTTTACAACGATAGTCCGATCAAATACCTTTCTAAAAAGAAAATATTAAAAGCGGTGGAGTTGTTAAAAGATAAAAACAATCGAATTTCCGACATTGCTTATGATGTCGGCTACGAATCGCTAAGCACGTTTAACCGGACCTTCAAGGCTCAATACGGAAAATCTCCTTCAGCGTACAGATTGAGCTAAAATGATCAGGTTTTGGGCCAATTTGTAAAACCGGACAGATTCATTTTCCGGAACTTTGTCTTATAATCAAAGACAAATTGAAATGAAGAATAACTTGAAAAACAAATATGGTAACTGGGCCTTAATAACCGGGGCAACCTCCGGCATCGGAGCAGAATTAACAAGTCAGATCGCGGCCCAAGGAATGAATGTAGTATTGGTTGCCAGAAAAGAAAAAGAACTGGCAGTACAAGCAGCTTCTTTAGCAAAAAGATACGGGATTGAAACAAAATATGTTTCAGCGGACCTGTCCACTTCAGAAGGGATTGATAAAATCAAACAAATACAGGAAGAGATTGGCCTTTTAGTGATAGCTGCCGGGCTTGAGGTAAACGGAGCATTTGAAAAAACAGCCCTTGAAATGGAACTCAAGCAGATCCAGGTTAATGTAGTCGGAACACTTCAGTTGACGCATCATTTTAGTAAGGAAATGGTTGAAAGAAAAAGAGGGGGTATATTAATGATCGCCAGTCTTTCCGGACACATGCCAAATCCTTATTTTTCCAATTATGCAGGTACGAAGGCTTATGTATTAAATCTGGGCGCTTCCCTATATGGTGAATTAACCCCAAAAGGTGTTGATGTTTCTGTTCTGTCACCCGGCCTTACAAATACGCCAATGGTTGCAGATAATGGTATAGACTGGTCTAAAACGCCTATGAAAGCAATGGAACCCTCAGAAGTGGCCGAAATCGGACTTAATGGACTTGGCAAAAGATTTCTTTCCATTCCCGGAGGAAAAAACAAAATAATGGCTGCCATGGCAAAGCACAGTCCACTTGAAATGCAGGCAAGAATGAATGAAAAAATGATCCGTAAAGCGATCGCTTCAGATAAAATCTAAAAGTGTCAAGAAATGTTTGGAACGCTGTTGTTTTGCACCAATGATTCGCAGCGAACCGAGCATTCTTGTGGTTAAGGGATTAGCTCAGGTGTTTTCAGGAAATAGAATAATTTATTAAATTTGATTTTTTAACTCATGCTGTGAGTTTGTACAACTTTAATGACAAAAGGATATGACAGTTCCAGAAATACTCAAAGAACTACAAGAATTAGGAAACGAAAAGTTGATTACTCAAAACAAAAAGAGAGGTGCCGGAGATAATCAGTTTGGGGTCAAGCTGGGTGATATCAGAAAACTGGCAAAGAAGATTAAAACCAATCAGGATCTGGCTGTTGAATTGTGGAAAACAGAACAAATTGAGGCCAGATTGTTATCTATATTAATTATCAAGCCCCAACAATTATCTGCCGGTCAGTTGGACAATATGGTGCGATCTGCTGATTATGCCCAGCTTGCGGACTGGCTCAATGCATATGTTGTAAAACAACACCCTGAAAAAGAGTTGTTAAGAAAGGATTGGATGACTGCTGATCATCCCTGGATTGCAAGGGCAGGATGGAACCTGACAGCGGACAGGATTGCAAAAAACCCTACAGGTCTTGATTTGGATGCGTTATTAAAAAGGATAGAGGCAGAGATGGAAAAAGCTGCCCCTGAAGTACAATGGACCATGAATATGACGCTGGCTCAAACAGGCATTCACTTTCCTGAATTCAGGCAGCGCGCACTTGCCATAGGTGAAAAACTGGGTGTCTATAGAGATTTTCCGGTATCTAAAGGTTGCACTTCGCCATTTGCCCCCATTTGGATAAATGAAATGGTCCGTCGTCAGGGATAAAAAAGCAATTTGATTGAGATCAACTTTGACCCGGTATGTCTGTTTGAAAAAAAATAGTTGAAATTTTATAATAGCAAAATATGTTCAATTAATGATGGTTTTGCATGGCCACACCAAAGAACTTTATTAATTTGGGATGATGGTTTTGATTCAAGACTATTTTAAATAACTTTATAATTTTCGCACCAACCCTTGATCCGCCCAAAAAACATATTTCGAATCCAGATAAAACTTTATCTGATTATATTGATAACAACTTGTTTAGCTTGTAATTCGGAAAAGAAAGAACCTATAAATACGGACGACTTTAACATTGCTTTTGACAAAATAAAATGGCAAGTCAAAGAGGGTCTGGATTTTCCTTTTCGGGATCAAATGCTCAACGACATCGTTTATAACGATTCTATCCGAGCCTTGGATAAACCTGAAATTTTTGAGTTGCTCGGAGAGCCAAACCGGATTAATGAAGGGCATTTATATTACATGGTTACACAAAAACGTATCGGATTGTTGCCGCTTACGACAAAAACAATGGTTATCAAATTGACCGAAGACAATAAAATTGAATGGATAAAAATTCATGGCGGGGAGAAAAAGGGTTCTATGCTCAATAAGCTTTTAAGCAAGCTGTATCTGGAAAATTTTAAAACAAAACAAATTCCTTCAAAACAAATATCAGCGTAGAAGAATCTATGAATGAAAGAAGGTGGCCTGAAATCAAACCACCCTCTTTTATTATAGTTTGTGCCAATCCTGGCTAAAAGAATATTGTTTTACAATTCTAATTAGCATCAGGCCAGATCAAAACGATCCAGGTTCATCACTTTTATCCAGGCAGCAACGAAATCATTAATGAAGCGCTCTTCCCCATCCGAGCAAGCATAAACCTCTGCAAGCGCCCGCAATTCGGAATTCGATCCAAAAATCAGATCGACACGAGTTCCCGTCCACTTTATCTTTCCTGTTGACCGGTCTCTGCCTTCAAAAACATCCTGTGTATCGGAAGTAGACTTCCAGCTAATACCAAGGTCGAGCAGATTACGGAAGAAATCATTTGTGAGTTTACCTACACGATTCGTAAATACACCGTGCTGACTCATACCGAAATTTGTGTTGAGAACCCGTAATCCTCCTATCAGCGCCGTCATTTCAGGGGCTGTCAAAGTTAGTAGTTGAGCTTTATCAATCAGCATTTCCTCAGTTGAAGCAGGACATTTTTCCTGAACATAATTTCGGAAACCGTCTGCAACAGGTTCGAGAACATCAAATGATTCAACATCTGTTTGTGCTTGTGTGGAATCGCCGCGTCCGGACGTAAAGGCTATAGTAATATTGTGACCGGCCTCATTTGCTGCCTTTTCGATGCCAGCGCAACCGCCCAAAACGATCATGTCTGCCAACGATATTGTTTTTCCATCAGATTGTGCCGTGTTGAAATCACTTTGTAAACCCTCCAGTTTCTCCAGTACCCCTTTCAGTTGCACTGGATTATTAACTTCCCAGTTATTTTGAGGTGCAAGTCGAATTCTTGCTCCATTGGCTCCTCCTCTTTTGTCTGAGCCCCTGAATGTTGATGCGGAAGCCCAGGCGGTAGAAACAAGTTCAGAAACGCTAAGACCTGAATGGAGGATTTTAATTTTTAATTCAGAAACGTCCTTTTCTCCTAATTTCTTATGTTTTAACACAGGAATGGGATCCTGCCAGATCAGTTGTTCAGAAGGCACTTCCGTTCCAAGATATCTGCTTACGGGCCCCATGTCCCGGTGTGTCAATTTAAACCAGGCTCTGGCAAAAGCATCTGCGAACTGGTCCGGATTTTCATGAAACCTCTTTGAGATCGGTCCGTAAATTGGATCCATCCTCAACGCGAGGTCAGTAGTAAGCATCATTGGAGCATGTTTTTTTGAAGGATCATGCGCGTCAGGCACGGTGTTGGCCCCAGCGCCTCCCTTTGGGGTCCATTGCTGGGCACCTGCGGGACTTTTCGTCAGCTCCCACTCAAAGTTGAAAAGGTTATCAAAAAAATTATTGCTCCACTTTGTAGGTGTTGTGGTCCAGGCTCCTTCCAGGCCACTGGTGATGGTATCAACGCCTTTACCGCTACCAAAAGTATTTTTCCATCCGAGACCTTGTTCTTCAATCCCGGCGCCTGCTGGTTCAGGACCGACATATTTGGTTGGATCCGCTGCGCCGTGAGATTTTCCAAACGTGTGTCCCCCGGCGATCAAGGCTACGGTCTCTTCATCATTCATGGCCATACGGGCAAAAGTATCCCTTATATCTCGTGCTGAAGCGATTGGGTCCGGAACCCCGTTCGGGCCTTCGGGGTTTACATAGATGAGGCCCATCTGAACAGCCCCCAATGGATTCTCCAGTTCCCTGTCTCCGGTATAACGTTTATCTCCAAGCCACTCGGTTTCAGAACCCCAGTAAACATCTTCTTCCGGTTCCCAGACATCTACTCTTCCGCCACCGAATCCAAATGTTTCAAATCCCATGGATTCCAGCGCGCAATTACCTGCCAGTATCATAAGGTCCGCCCAGGAAATTTTCTTTCCGTATTTCTGTTTTATGGGCCATAATAACAAACGAGCCTTGTCCAGGTTGGCATTATCAGGCCAGCTATTAAGGGGCGCAAATCTTTGGGTTCCGGTTCCGCCTCCCCCCCGGCCATCTGAGATTCTGTATGTACCTGCACTATGCCAGGCCATTCGAATAAAGAATGGTCCGTAATGTCCGTAGTCGGCAGGCCACCATTCCTGAGATGTGGTCATCAGTTTAAATATATCTTTCTTTAGGGCATTCAGATCCAGGCTCTTAAATTCCTCTGCGTAGTTGAAAGCCTCACCCATTGGATTTGATAAGGTAGAATGTTGCCGAAGAATGTTCAACTTCAACATGTTTGGCCACCATTCCCGGTTGCCTGTACCCCCACCGGCACTCTCCTTTTGGGTACCACCAGTAAATGGGCATTTACTTTCTTTATTAACATTGTGACCTGAAAGGTCATTTGATGTTTTAATATTTTCTTTTTGGTCCATAATGAGTTTGTTTTTTATACCTATTATAAGTATAAATTTACCAAAATGTTCAATCAATTACAACTTTACAAACTTGATAATAAATTAATTTACAGATAAATAAGCTTGTAGCAGAAAAGTTTGGTGGACAATTACTCTTTATTTGAAAAGGATAGGAGCGTTTTAGTAAATTTCAAAAAAACCGGACCATCAGCAGGTATGAACACGGTGTCGATTGGTTTAAAATAAATTCATTTTGTGGTGTGGTACATATTTTAAGCAAAACCCATTTAAATGCCTCAAAGTCTTTTTAGAATGTTGCAGGCACGTTTTTTCAATCTTTCTAACAATTAATCATTATTTGAGGGACCCGAATAGATAATGTTTGGCATTTGCTGATTTGATTTTTGCAAGGCTATTGGGCCAATACCTGAATTGAATTCCAGCGTATCCATTTTATCGTCCAAGAATGTGAACGTCGGCAAGGTCCATTTATAAAAATCCTCTTCCTTTCCTAAAGCAACAATAGACCATCTCGATATGCTCCCTGATAAATCGTCCCGTCATCCGAATCCAAACCATATGCTTCTCTTATTGTATACTTTCCGTCACTTTCGATTTTTATGTCTACGATCGGGTAAAAATCCGGGTTACTCCAGACACCAATGAAATAATCCTGTTCTTTTATTAAATTTTTTGTGGAAGAATTATTTGTATCCGGTGCTTCAATGATCGTTTCTTCCGCTTTATTGACCTGTGTATTTTTACTTTGTTGGCAAGAAAATAAAAATAATCCCGAAATTAGTATTTGAATTAAAATTTTGCTTCTTTTTATGTTTGATTTTTTAGCTTTTTTGGTATAAAATAAAGGGTTAATTTAATTAAAAATACATTAATCAACTAATTGCTTCTGCAAAGTTCATAATAGGAATGTTGTTTTGATTTGTACAGGCAGAAAAAAGCAAAATGAATAAAAAGCAATTAATATTAAATCAAAAAAAACGGTTTTAATTAATTCAAGTAAATTTGTTTGTGCTCACTTTGTTTTATGTCCATAAGTGTGCACCCATCATAGCTAAATAATTAATAAAACAGCACTTCAGAGATGAACATTGACCTAAAATTTGTACGCGCACAATTTCCTGCTTTTTCTGAACCCACTTTGGAAGGATGGGCTTTTTTTGAAAATGCCGGAGGATCGTATCCATGCCAGCAATTTATAACACGCCTGACCGATTTTTATCTGAAGAATAAGGTTCAGGTCAACTATCCTTATCCAGCTTCAATGTTGGCTGGAGAATTAATGGAAGCATCCTATAAAAGAATGGCGGATTATCTTAATGTTGAAGATTCAGAAATTCATTTCGGGCCTTCTACCACTCAGAATATTTATGTGTTGGCAAATGCAATGCGACCCATGTGGGAGGAAGGAGATGAGATCATTGTTTCTTGTCAGGACCATGAAGCCAATGCCGGAGCGTGGAGAAAATTAGCAGATAAAGGCTTGAAAATTATAGAGTGGCACGTACATGCTAAAACGGGTTTGTTGAGTATCGAAGATCTGGATACCTTGTTTTCAGACAAAACAAAGCTAATTGCTTTTCCACATTGTTCGAACGTAATCGGACATGTCAATCCAGTGAAAGAAATTTGTAAGAAAGCTCATAAACACGGGGCTCTTGCCGTGATAGACGGTGTGGGTTATGCACCACATGGATTTCCTGATTTAAAAGAAATGGGGGCAGACATTTACCTGTTTTCATTGTACAAAACCTTTGGTCCGCATTTGGGAATGATGTATGTAAATAATATCCTGATCGGAAAGATGGAAAACCAATCTCACTTTTTCAAGGAAGGGATTACGAGGAGTATGATAACACCTGCCGGTCCGGATCATGCACAAATTGCATCAGCCTCCGGAATACTGGATTATTTTGATGCCGTTTATGAGCATCATTTTGAAAAAGAAGCAGCGCCTGCTCAAAGAAACAAGGCTCTGAATGAGTTGTTTCAGTCGCACGAAAACGCATTGTTGGAGCGCTTGCTTGATTTTTTAAAAGCCAGAAAAGATGTTCAAATAGTAGGACCGGATATTGCAAAAGACAGGGCACCAATTGTTTCGATCATTCCCGTCAATAAAAGCATTAAGGATGTTTATGCCCGGTTAACGAAACACAAATTAATGTTGGGAATGGGCAATTTCTATGCGCTCAGACCCTTAATGGATATGGATATTCCAACTCAACCGGGTGTATTAAGAATATCTTTTTTGCACTATACAAGCATTGAAGAAATTGATCAGTTAATTGAGGGCTTAAAACTTGCTTTATAATAATAGTAATAAATTACGAGTGTATGGTTGAATTTATTGAACATTAAACAGAAACAAATTGTATTACCTACAAAATAGATTGTGAAATCGATCAAGAATAGATTTAATACAAAATTTAAAAGCTGAAATAATAGTCAGCGTCCTTGAAATAGAAAAATCAATCCGGGTGGTACTAGCTTCATGTTCAATCAAAAGATGGTCAAAAGGGTGGTTTTCCGGAGAGACAGAAATTTAAATTTAAGTTGACAATAAGAATAAATAATATATGATTCAAAAGAAGACCTTATCCCCGTTTCAAAAGTTTGTCAGGATTGAAAGCTTTAGTGGTATTTTACTATTAGCGGCCACCCTAATTGCCCTGGTTTGGGCAAATTCAATTTTTAGCGAGAGTTACCAATCAATCTGGCAATATAAACTTGGTTTTGCAATGGACCACTTTGAGCTTTCTAAACCACTGATATTGTGGATAAACGATGGTTTGATGGCTATTTTCTTTTTCCTTATTGGTCTGGAGATCAAAAGGGAATTTTTGATTGGGGAGCTGAATTCAGCAAAAAAGATGGCTTTCCCCCTTTTTGGAGCCTTGGGAGGTATGTTGGTTCCTGTTATATTCTTTCTTTTTCTCAATAATAACCCTGAAACATCTAAAGCCTGGGGAATTCCAATGGCAACTGATATTGCATTTTCCTTAGCCATTTTAAAAGTTCTAGGAAAGAGAGTTCCCCTCAGTTTAAAAATATTTTTAACTGCGTTTGCAATTGTTGATGACATCGGTGCAGTTTTGGTAATTGCTGTTTTCTATAGTAATAGCATTAATTATGAATTATTACTGCTTGCCTTTGGATTATTAGCTGTACTCTATTTTTTATCATTCCGGGGTTTTTATTCAAAATTCTTGTTGTTGGTTTTTGGAGCTATTATCTGGTTGTTGTTTTTAAAATCTGGCATTCACCCAACGATTGCCGGGATCTTACTGGCATTTTCAGTTCCTGTGAGGCAAAAAATTGACACGCCGTCATTTATTACGATGCTGGAAAAAATAACCAATAGTATCAAAATATCAATAGTAACAGAGAAACCGGTACTTTGTAAAGAACAGATAGAACAAATAGATTACCTGGAGGATTGGATTGAAAAATACCAATCCCCACTTCAACACCTGGAGCATAAATTGCACGGTTGGGTCGCCTATTTTATTATTCCGCTTTTTGCATTGGCAAATGCAGGTGTTTTGTTGAGTAGTTCAACAGACCTGGACTCAAGTTTAGTTACCAATATAATACTCTGTTTGGTCTTCGGAAACAGCATTGGTATCTCATCTGTAATTCTGTTTGCTGACAAAATTAAACTGATCGAAATTCCCAAAGAAATTAGCAAAAGGCAAATTGTCGGTGTTTCATTTTTAGCTGGAATTGGTTTTACAATGGCCATTTTTATAGCAAGCCTTGCTTTTGAAACCAATCCGATATTTATTGACTCTGCTAAAATTGGAATTCTTGTCGGTTCCTTGATCTCTGCTATCTTAGGATACACGATATTGAGATTCGGCTCTGGTAAACCACTGCAGGGATAAGCTTGTCCGGTGGTCAAATAATAACTTAATGTGTTATTAAAATTCAATGCCTATAAATTTAAACAAGAAAAGTTTATGCAGTAATTACAATTCGGTTATAAGTAAGCCAGTCCTTTGATTTTCCGTTAAAGGAGACTTAAATTTGGCAAGCCATCAACTAAATTAAGCCCTGTGGCCCTATTCGTCTGGTCCTTAAATCCTAAGTTTGTTAATAAAGGTTAATAATTTATTATTAAGTTTGAAAAATGCGCTCTGGATTTCAAAATCAAATCAGGAAAAATTAAAACGGTCCACTTTTTAACATAAGAAAAAGAGAGAAGGCAAAAAAAGGATGTCATTTCTTGTTTTGTTAAAATGAGTTAAGTCGCAAATCCAAGTGGGAGAATAGGAGAAATGAACAAGTCCAGTTAATGCTCGTTAGCATTTAATACAATCAGACAAAATAATAATATAGTTGAATGGTTTTTGCAAGTAGTGCCAATTTTATTTTGCAGGTTTAGTTTTAGTCGCCTTGCTGAGTTTTCAGACTAGTCAGTACTAAAATAAAAGATGTTTTTTGTTGATAGTATTTGAAGAAACATCCCATGGCCAGGAATGTTATATTCCCGCGTATTCAAATGTTTTATCTGCGCCAGGTTAAAGAAATATATGAAATTAATGGAGACAAGAGTGAAATGGAAAGAACACAGGGGCATTAAATTTTTGTTGTGTGATTTTAGCGAACTTAGGTGGAAAGAAGATTTAGTTGAATTGACTCAAATTGCATTAGACATTTTAGAAAATGCTGATGAGCAAATTTATATCATAATTGACTTGACGAATACTTATTTGCCTTTAAGCTATTTTAAATGGACTCTCATCCACGCTAAGAATTCGGATAAATTTATCAAGAAACAAGCCATAACAGGGGTTCGGGGCAAAAAGAAAATAATGATTGAAAATTTTGTTGAGATATTGTCAAATAAAACAAGAACAATGGTAGATCAAAAAGCTTGCGTAGATTGGTTTGTGCAAGCATAATTGAAATTGTTTGAGCTTGGAAACCATGGCCGTTGTCAGCAAAAACAATGGGGCTTAAGTCTTAAAATTTGACTGTAGTCAGATTATAAAAAACCATAACCCCCATCATAAAATGTAATGTCGCCTGATTATCTTTTTTATGTTGAAAATGAAAAGCCTTTTTATTAAAGGACTTCTTTACTTTATTACTTCTGTACCATCTGGAAACCGGGCAAATCGCCCTCTGGATTTTCCATGAACAGGTCCTGAAGTTGGCCATGGCCAACCCCCAAATTCAATTCTTCTAAAGTTTTCCATGGTTTCCTGCAGATCTGCTCTTGAGTTCGCAACAAAAGGACCATATTGTTCAATGGGTTCATTTATTGGACGCCCTTGTAAGAGTAAAAAATAGCCATCTTCTGAACCGTTATGTATTTCCGCAAGTTGAGTTGGATCCAGTTCAAACAGGTGATTGTTTAGAACATCCGTATTTCCAATGGTGCATGTTGCTCCCTGGTAGAAATACAAAGTTCGTGTCATTTCATTTCCAGCTGAGGGGATGATGAAAGATGCGTTTGCTTCCATTTTTATTGTCCAGATCTGCACGTCATTTGCCGGGTCATTTGCCCAGGAATTTTCAGTTGGCGGCAATGCGGATTGATCGTTGATCGAACCAGCGATCAATTTTATTTCTGTCGTTTTTTTATTGCTGTCCGTTAAGCGTACAAGTGGAATATCTTCACGCCAAAGCATTTTATAATTTGGATCTGCTTTTTTATTTTTCTTTGGCAAATTCAACCAGATCTGGAAAATTTCAAAAGGATTGGAATCTTTTTTCAAAAGGGGAAACATTTCAGCATGCTGTACGCCTTTGCCGGCAGTTAACCACTGAACGTCACCATCCCCAAAACGCCCGGCTGCGCCAAGAGAGTCAGAGTGGTCTACCAAACCTTTGGTAACATGGGTCACTGTCTCAAAACCACTGTGTGGATGTGCGGGGAAACCAGGAACTTTCGTGCCATGATACATGTTCCAGCCATCTTTATCTGCAAAATCTTCCCCGAGGCTTCTGCCTTCCAACGAACTGTTGGGCCCCAGATCATCGTTGCCTCCTGGATAAAGATCATTGTGATAGGAGCAAAAAATAAAAGGATCCTGTGTCTCCCAAGGAATCCTTAAGGGTTTGGTTTTTAAGATCGGGCTGTTATTATTCGTCATATCTATTATGTTTTTAGCAAATCCTATTTTTGATAATAAAATAGAGCCAGCACTGATTAATCCTGTTTTCTTAATAAACTTTCTGCGGTCTAATGATCTTTTCATTTTATTTGTTATTTCATTGATCTGACTGTGATTAAAGGCTTATTTTTTTCCCAACAAACGAATCAGAGCTGATTTTCCGGAATGAAAACCACCCTCTTCGAGAATCACCTCCTCCTCCCAGACTTCAAGAGAAGATAAGCCGGCAAAATCAGCCGTTAATTCCTCAGCTGAGTAAAGCATGTTAATATCCTTTGGGCCTCCGGTACCATGGTGGATTTGAGCTTTAGAAAAAGCCTCAAGAATGATCGTTCCCCCCGGTTTTAGAAAGCTTAAGAGTTTCCGGTGATTGTTTTGCCTGTTAGGGTTATGCGTATAAATAAATGCCAGAACATCAAACGATTCCTTTTCATATTCTGCCGTTTCCATATTATGAATAGCATATTCTATGCTGACATTATTTTGCGCAGCTAGACGCATTGCTTTCTCTCTTGCCTTCGTGCTAAAGTCAAAAGCCTGAACCGCCCAATTCTGACCAGCTGCATAAACAGCGTTTCTTCCTTCACCCTCTGCCGGCAAAAGCAATTTGCCCGGTCTGATAATATCAATGCTTTTTTTAAAAAAGATATTCGGATGAATGCCATAAACATATTCATCACGGCTATACCTTTGATTCCACATTTCTTTCATGCCTAAAATAATTTTCGCTCGACCTGATCAACTGGGACGATCTATGGTGAAAACAAAAAAGAGGAAATCAAACCCCAGGGCCTAATTTTCCTCTTTCATTAGTAATTTTTCCCCGCTAAGCCCCTAAGTTCATGTGCGAACCATCACAATATGGCGGATTCTTTGTTTGCTTGCACATACACATTGCCGCCTTTTTTGATTGTTCTGACTTGAATATAGTCGGTGCCATTCCTGAGCCTTTATGGGCTCCGTCACACCAGGGTTGATTAGCAGATTTGCCACAGGCACACCATGCATTAGACTTCCCGACAACCAGTTCAACCATAACAGGGACTTTTCCTGCAACTTTTGGCTTTTCCATATCTTAATAATTTTGTTAATAATACATTCAATGTATTCTATAATATTGATAAAAAACCTTTCAGATCTTTGTTTTGCTGGAAAAACAAACAAAGAATTCAATTGACCTTGTTTTAATTCAGTACCAAAGTAATATCCAGCGTAAACATATCTTCAATTGCTTTATCTCCCAGATTGTCAAAAAACGAATTTGAACCATATTTTACATCAAATTTTGAACGGTCAATTTCAATTTTAGAAGTAAAAGTTTTTCCGGAAACCATCGTTTCAAAAGAAATTTGTTCTGTTTTGTTTTTTATAGTCAGGTCTCCGGTAACAATGGTTTTACCATTTTTATCGACGCTGCTTTTAACCACGACAAACTTTGCTGTTGGATAATTCGCCACACCAAAAAAGTCATCTGATTTTAAGTGTCCTACTAATTTCTGATTATACGTTTCGTTTTTGAGATCTTCATTGGTGATAGTTGTCATATCAATAACAAATTCCCCGGCTACGATTGCATTATTGTTTAGTTCAAGGTAGCCACTTTTGATGTCTATGTTGCCATTATGTTGACCGCCGATCTTTTTACCCAGCCATTCAATATTTGACTTGTCAGTGTTAACTTCTGCTTTTTGAGCGAATGCCATATTGCTGAACAATAAGACAATTAAGGGGAATATCAAATTCAATAATTTCATTTTTTAATTTGTTTAAGTGTTTAAATATTTATTTAATTTTTTTTGTTAAAAATCGTTCGAAATAACAATTGATCAAAACGACATAATAACAAAAAATATTATCTCCTGATCTTTTGCATTATATTCCTGAGTTGCTTTGCTTCTTCTTCTGAAATTTGTTCTTCAAAGAAATTTCCAATGGCTTGTTTTCCGGAAATATGTGCTTTATTAAATAATTTGCCGCCCTCAGAAGTCAAAGAAACATCGATCTTCCTTCGGTTGTCCGGACAAGTTTTTCTTATTACCAGCTGTTTTTTAACCAAACGATCAAGCAAGCGGGTAACATCCGGGTTGCTAACCAATATCCCGGCTTTCAGTTCATTTGCAGAGACCGGTTCCGGGGCCTTTTCCATTAATAAATGCAAAACATTTAGTTGCGCATGCGTTAAATTAAAAGGTCGTAATGCTTCTTTTATTTTCTCTTCTATCCAGCTTCCTGTTTTCAATAAATTGAAATAAGCCAATGCATGTATGGATTTTGAATCTTCCATTTTTTGTAATTTGTATCTTATAACAAGCGTAAACAACATTTGTTTACAACAACAAAGATTTTTATTAAAAAAATTGAGAAGGCCTGGTTTTTAGCTTCTCATTATTTAAAAATTAATTAATATCGTTGACTAAAGCTTATTTTTTTTACCAATCAAAAAAAGATGGTTTATGGCAAAAAAGTACTTTATGGTTATTGGGGTTTTGTTGATCTTTCTGACGGGTATTTCAGGGCAGAATTATAATATTGGCCATACGACCCATCTCTTTTTTGATAGTGACAGAAACCGGGAGATTGAAACAGAGATCTATTATCCTTCAGAAATTTCAGGAGATAATGTAGCAGTAAGCGAAGGTGTTTTTCCTGTTATTGTCTTTGGTCATGGTTTTTTAATGAAGTGGGAAGCCTATGAAAAATACTGGACGGAATTGGTCCCCAATGCTTATGTTATTTGTTTTCCTACCACAGAAATGGGCATAAATACAAATCACGAGCGCTTTGGAAATGATTTAAAATTCGTTGCCAGACAAATGCAGGATTTAAATGAGGACTCATCCTCATTGTTCTTCGGATCAATTGCACAAAAGACTGCCTTAATGGGACACTCAATGGGAGGCGGTGCCTCTTTTCTGGCGGCCGAAAACAATAATGACATTCATACCCTCATTAATTTTGCTGCTGCAGAAACCGATCCATCATCCATTTCAGCTGCTGCTGAAATTCTTGTTCCTGCTCTTATTTTTTCAGGGGAAGATGATTGTGTTACACCACCCGAAAGCCACCAGGATCTTATGTACGACAGCCTGGCTTCAAATTGTAAAACGCAGATCTATATTAAGAACGGAGGGCATTGTTTCTTTGCTGCAAATAATTTCAATTGCAACATTGGGGAAAGTTTTTGTGGTTTTAGTACCGAGCTCAGCCGGGAAGAGCAGCAATCTGTAACTTTTGATTTCCTGAAGATCTGGCTGAAATATACCCTCAAAGATCACCCGGGTTCCTTTGCCGTTTTTAATGACTCTCTCCAAAATTCGGAGAGAATCAAGTATATCCAAAAGTGTAACATTACCGATGTACAATCCCTGAAAGAGGTTCAGGGCGCAAGCCTGTTTCCCAATCCATTTATTGACCAATTACAAATTGAAATTACCCCCGAAAATCAAGGCGGCTTACTTAAAATATTTAATTTATCCGGTAATTGTGTCTATGAGAATCAAATCAGGAACAATAATTTCCGGATTGATTTGTCTGGCTTGCCCAAAGGAACCTATAATGCAAGATATGTCAAAGGTACATTTAGCTATTCCGTTAGTCTGGTAAAATCCTGATACGGCATTTGAGCTTCATTTGAGTACCACGAAATAATATAGTAAAAACCCTAAAATTCGGATAATTAGACCATATAGACTTAAGAAATAACGTAGATTAAAGCGGTTAAAATAATCGGTATTAAAGCAAGAACACCTTGAAAAGGGATCCAATTGCATTTCAGGTTCGCTGGTACCATCCTTAAAATGAATACGCCATGATAATTACTTACCTGGTTTTTGGTGAAAAGCTTCAGTTTTATCAGGAAGCGATTTTTTCAATTCTCAGCTTTTTGCCAAAAATCGAAGAGCAAGATAAAATAGTTGTTCTAACGGATGCGCCGGACAAGTTTAAACTGATCAGTGACAGGATTGAAATTATTACGATAGGTGAACAAAAGCTCATTGACTGGAAGGGGAAGTATCATTTTTTCTGGCGGATCAAAATCAAGGCAATACAATTCATCGCAGACAGATATAAGAATGAATCGGTTCTATATTTAGATTCAGACACCTTTTTATTTGGTGACCTTGAGCGGATTCGTATGGATTTTGAAAACGGCATAAATAGTATGCATACCAATGAAGGGAAGTTGTCTGAAATGGCCGCCAAAACTACCCGGATTATGTGGAAACAGATAAAAAACCGGACGTATGGAGGGATCAAAATTGATGAAGGCAAATGCATGTGGAATGCAGGTGTGGCGGGAGTGAGCGGGCAAAACACCAAATTGATTGGTCTGGCACTTGCGATCTGTGATGAAATGTGCCGGGATAAAGTTAAACCCAGATTGATTGAACAATTCGCCTTGTCAATCGCTCTTGGGTCAATTTCAGAGCTTTCCGCTGCCGAGACATTTATTGGTCATTTTTGGGGAAACAAGGATCAATGGAATGAAAAGATCAATCAATTATTAATAGAAAACTTACTGAAAAATCAAGGGGTAGAAAAATTGACAGAGGAAGTTCGGAAAATGGATTTTGAGGAATTTCCTGTTCGGATAAAAGTCAGGAATACCCGATTGCGCCTGCAAAAACATATCTTGAAAATATTCCCTGACAGAAGAAAAGTATTTATTTCGAATATAAAAAAATAAGACTTTAAAAAGGGGCGAATGTATTTTTGGAAAAAACAAATTCGTTCAAACCTGTTATTATTGAATATTTCGTGATATGTGTCAAAACGGCAAGCCTCCAGCTTATTTTCTTTGATACACAGACCTGAAAAATGGAATAAAAGTCAATTTCTGATTTCGAATCATATTAGAATTTGATCCAAAGTAGGGTGATGTTTTCTTCAATATTCTAGAATTGGAACCTTATTTAATTAGGTTTGCAGGAAATGTGACGAAAACTAAATTACACAACATTTCGTCACTGGAATTATCTGAGCAGAAATGTCATTAACAAAAAAGATTCCAATGCCCTGAAAAGCTAAATGGAGATTGCGTTTTGGTGGGATCAGTATAAAACTATAATAAATGCGATATGTATTAATCGTTTTTTGCTTGCTGGGTATCATTTCGGGATCATTGAGTCAAACGCTTCCGGAGGATAGAAAAGTTGACTGGAGCCAGGCTGGCCTAAGGGACACAAGCACGTTTGGGTTTTTGGAAATCGATATGGGTATTTACGGCGCAATGGGAGATGGAGAGACATCGAATGATTCCATTGTCGCACAGGCTATTTCTTCTTTAAACGATGCTGGAGTTATTCTCAAATTCCCGGAAGGCAATTTCTTGTTTAACCAAAGCATTTCACTGCCGAGCAATACCATCATCAAAGGCCAGGGGGCGGAAAACACGATATTTACAATAAACCTGGGGGGAACCGGACAATCTATTGCAATAAAAGGATATGCTGATGAGCTTGATACCACCTCCCTAGTTCAATTTGCCGCAAAGGACAGTAATTTTATTCGGGTATCAGATCCGATTGGTTTTTCTATTGGTGATTGGATACAAATTATTCAGGACGATTCTGATCTGGTCACGTCCGTCTGGGCCAAAAATACGGTTGGCCAAATTGTCAGAATTACAGATATTACGGATGATGAAGTGACAATATCTTCCCCGCTCCGGCTTGAATACGGAATGGAAAGAAAGCCATATATTCAAAAGATCATTCCTGTTCAAAATGTAGGCGTGGAGTGCCTGAAAATTGAAAGAAAAGATAATACAGAACCAGAGCAAACAAGCAATGTATATTTTAAATATGCCGTTAATTGCTGGGTTCGTGGCATTGAATCGCACAAATGCACATTCAGCCATATCGAAGCAAGGAACAGTTCAAACTTAAAGGTTTCTCAATCTTATTTTCATAATGGATTTGATTATGGTGTTGACGGACGTGCGTATGGTGTGATGCTTCATTTTACAACAAATGAATGCCTGATCGAAAACAATATTTTCAAACAATTAAGGCATTCGATGATCGTTCAGTCCGGCGCAAATGCAAATGTTTTTGCCTTTAATTACTCCGAAGAACCCCTTTGGTATACCATACCGACAGATGCCGCAGGCGACATGGTATTGCATGGGAACTACCCGTATTGCAATCTGTTTGAACAGAATATTTGCCAGAATATCGTAATTGATAATTCTCATGGTCCCAATGGTCCAGACAACAGCTTTTTAAGAAACAGAGGAGCGGGTTATGGCATCTTTTTTAGCGAAAGTAATTCGCCGGGACAAAACCTTTTAGGCAATGAGGTCACCAATTTGAACTTGCCTTATAGTTATGTAAATTATACTATTTTAGGAGCAGGTCATTTCATTTATGGAAACTATGATAAAGGGGTCATTGATCCATTGGGTACAACGATGTTGGCAGACAGCAGTTATTATTATTCAGAAAGACCGGATTTCGTTCCGCTTTCTCAATGGGTGGAAATCGGCAACCCGGCTTCACCCGGCACTTCTTCCATTCCGGCCCGGGACAGGTTTAAAGCAAATGAAATTTTCAAAGATGCCTGCGAAATATTTTCGACAACCACCGCCAAACAAAACATTAAAAATGCCCCTGGAATAATGATATTTCCCAATCCAATTATTTCAAGTTTAAAATTTGAGAGCCGCCTTTTTGTAAAGCACATTGAAGTTATTAATGGCCTGGGACAGGTACAACAATCCTTCGTTGATCCCGGATTTTCAAAACAAATTCAAACGGACAATTGGCTCGGGCATATCTTTTTAGTCAAATTCACTTTTTCGGATAACAGATGGATCGTAAAAAAAGTCATCAGGGTCAATTAGACCAATGACCAGCTTAAACAGGACCATTCAATCGATTACTTAAGGCACAATAATTTCCAACAAATGGGAAAGTCCGGGAAATTATGTTCTAAAGAGGATTGTGTATCTATGATGGATGATAACTTGACTGATCAAGCCGGAATGTATCTAAAGAAAGTGGATCAATAACCTTCAAGTCACAAACATTTTTACGTTATTAGCATTATGATGGTAAACTAAAACAAAGAGTCATGAATCCAATTTTACGTAATATTTTAGCAGTTGTTGCCGGTATTTTTATCGGAGGACTTGTGAATATGGGCATTATTAACATTAGTGGTTGGGTGATTCCACCCCCTGAAGGTGCGATTACTACAACCCTGGAGGGATTAAAAGAATCGCTTCATTTATTCGAGCCCAAACATTTTATAATGCCATTTCTAGCCCACGCATTAGGTACTTTTGTTGGTGCATTAATAACTGCGTTTATTGTATTAAAACGCAAGATGAGATTTGCAATGGTAATTGGTATATTCTATCTGATAGGTGGCGCGATGAACATCCTGATGTTGCCTTCTCCAATCTTGTTTAGTATTATTGACCTTTCGCTGGCCTATATACCCATGGCTTATTTGGGCGGCATTTTAGCGATGAAATATTCAAAAATTTAGCTTGAATGCCAATAGAGATCCTTTTAAAAGATAAGGGCATGAAGCCCAAGGAGAAAACAGAAATGTTGAAAAACTGGTTGATGGAAAATCAGATCAACGCTGCTGAATTAATTGATTTTGCCAACTCGGCAAAAGACCCGGCAAAAGCCACTTGTATTGAAGCGATCGAATTTGCAAGCCTTACCCGACCAGAAATTATTAACGATCAGGATTTTCAATTTATGATTGATTCTTTAGGTTCAAAAGCCCCTAGAGTAAAGTGGGAAAGCGCCAAAGTCATAGGAAACACGGCCCATTTATTTAAGGATTTACTAGAACCGGCAATAAATAATTTAATAGAAAACACAGCACATAAAGGTACTGTAGTTCGCTGGAGTGCGGCTTTTGCTTTGGGTGAAATCCTCAAACTCAAAACGGATCACAATCAAACCCTTTTACCTGCTGTTGGGTCGATCCTGGAAAAGGAAGAAAAAAATAGCATAAAGAAAAAATACCAGGATGCCATTCGAAAAATGGAAAAAAAATAAAATAACAGGAACAGCTTTGTTCATCCTATTTACAGCCGCCTCCCTTTAAGTTGCCGAAATGCCTGAGTCAGGTCAATTTCTCCAATTCAGCTTGTTGAAATCGAAACAAAATCCACCTGCGTTCCATAAATAATGTTTAAATTGAAAGGTATTTGATCGTTAAAATAGTACGGAAATCAATATTGATATGAATCTCCTGATCATTCAGACCTTTCATCTAAATCTATAGTGGTTTTTAATTTGGAAAGTTGCAGAACCCATTTCATTTGAGTGTGCCGGGCAATAAACAATTAAAATGATGAACACATCAGAAAATTATTTGGAAAATCACTTCATCCACAAGAGTAATTGGCTCAGAGCTGCAGTTCTTGGTGCAAATGATGGAATTTTATCAACAGCCAGTCTTGCCATAGGTGTCGCAGCAGCGAGTGAATTCAGGGAGCCAATTGTGCTGGCCTCCCTTGCAGGTTTGGTCGCCGGGGCATTGTCCATGGCAGCCGGAGAATACGTATCTGTTAGTTCTCAAACAGATGTAGAAAAAGCAGACATTGAACGTGAAAAGGTGGAACTGGCCGAAATGCCCGAAATTGAATTGGAACGCCTGGCAGAGATTTATGAAAGGCGGGGTGTCTCGAAACAAACGGCAATCGTCGTGGCAAAGGAACTAACGGCCCACGATGCATTAGGGGCACACGTCAGGGATGAACTTGGGATCAATGAACTTAGTCAGGCAAAACCCATTCAGGCTGCCTGGGCATCCGGCGCCGCTTTTACGATGGGTGGTATTATGCCGCTCCTGGTTGCCATATTTATGCCGATGCAGTACATGGAATACTACCTGTACTGTTTTGCAATATTTTTCCTGATCATTTTAGGAACCATAGCGGCTAAAACCGGTGGATCCAGCATCAGAAAAGCAATAATCAGGATCACTTTCTGGGGTACTTTGGCTATGGGATTAACGGCTCTGGTTGGATATTTGTTTAATATAAATATTGGATAAAAAATGGCTTTCATACCATATGAATAGATGTAAGGTGACAGACTTCAAAGGTAAATTTGAATTGTTCAGTGATGGTTCAAAATCGTGCTCATTCTTTTCATGTATTTAGCTAATCAAAAAAACGAAACGAATAAAATGAATTATAAAAATTAAACTCCAAAAAGTATGATTGCATCACGCCCCCTAAAATCAATGATTATATTATTGGCAATCGCAATTTGCAGTTTTACATATGGTCAAGCCGGATCAATTGGAGAATATGTTACAGCCTCCTCCTGTCCTTTTGAACTCCCGGATGGATTGGTGCTCGGGCAAAACTTTTCTTACGGACATATAAATGTTCCGGTATTTCATAAGCAACCCACAGGCGCTTATATCAGGCTTGATGTTGCAATATTTCCTTGTAGTGATCCGGAAAATAAAAAGGAGCCGATGGTTATGAATACCAGTGGTCCAGGTAAATCCAACATGGATAATTTTATTCCGCAGATAGCCAGTGGACTGGGCAGCTATCTTTTGCCCGGCAGGGACATAGTGATCATTGAACTCAGAGGATTGCGATACTCATCCACTTTTCTCAATTGTGAGGAAGTTTTTCAGGCAAACATTGATATGCTGGATGAAAACTTAAGTTATGACGAATCGATGACCAGACTATCTGAGGCTTTGAAAAAAGCCAGAATTCGCTTTGAAAATGACAACATAGAATTGTCAGCCTATAACAATACCGAAACGGCAAAAGACATCCATATGGTTATGGATGCCCTCGGCTACAGTAAGTTTAATATTGTCGGCTCATCAGCCGGTACCCTGATTGCACAAAATGTGATAAGAGAAAACCCGGAAAGGGTCCGTTGTGCGATTCTTGACGCTGGTTTACCTGTAGAAAAGACCTTGTTGTGCAACTATGTAGGTTTCATTGTTGAAAGACTAAAGATTTATTTTTCAGAATGCCAGCAAGATTCAGTTTGCAATCAATCTTTTCCTTACTTGGAGGAAAGGTTTCTTGATCTTGTGGAAAGTTTGAATAATAAGCCATTAGAAATAAGCACTAAAGATCCGGTTTCTGGCGAAGAAAGAACCGCACTCATAAATGGATACAGACTATCGGAGCATGTTTTTATGAATATGTTTTACACAACTCAGATTCCGTTGCTCATATCGAATATACTGAACGGAGACTATAGTTCACTTGAACAGTTTGCCAATGGAAAATATATTTCGAATCATTTTGCAGACGGACTGGGCCACACGATTTTCCTCAGTGAAACAGGCGACTGTGAAGCTAAGGATATCCAAATTGATCCGGCATACCGGCTATTTGCAGATGGCATTACTTTATCTGGACTTGGATGGAATTTTTTATGTGAAGTCAAAAAACAATGGGGCATCGATTCTTCAAATTTATTCCGGGCAACTGAAAAGGAAACATTGGATACCCCCATTTTGGTATTAAATGGGAAATATGATCCAGTAATACCTGTGCAGTTTGACAAAATCCTCAAAAAGCAATTTATTAACAGCTATATATATCGTTTTGACGGTGTAGCGCATTCTGCATTTGACAATGCAACTTCCTGCGTATTGCCGATGTTTCTTGATTTCCTGAACAACCCGAATCAGGCCCCGCAAAGCGATTGTATAAAGCTCTTTAAGCAAGAATATCAAGTTAAATAAAATAGTTAATTTTGTTTTCTAACAAGCAGTGATCATTATGAAGGTACTACGCAATTTTTTCTATTTGATTTTCACCATTTTATTATTGTTTCCCTCCGGAATACCAGCCCAAAACCCGAAGCCGGATGATCCGGATGATGTTTTAATTAAGGCAGCCAGAGAAATAATGACAGAAGCGTCCACCTGTGCGCTGATCACATTAGATGAAGAAGGGCGTCCAAGGGTTAGAATGATGGACCCTTTCAAACCCGAAAATGATTTCATCGTTTGGCTCGGCACGAATCCAGAAAGCAGAAAGGTAGATCAGATAAAGCAGGACCCACGCGTCACATTGTATTATGAAGGAAGAGACGATTCAGGTTATGTGATGATCCACGGCCAGGCTCAACTTGTTTCTGACAAAAAAGAAAAAGAAAAATGGTGGAAACCAGAATGGAGTGCTTTTTATTCCGACAGGCAGCAGGGGTTCTTACTCATAAAAGTCTCCCCTCAATGGATGGAAGTGGTCAGTTATAAATACGGATTGGTGGGGGATTCCATAAGCTGGGAACCGCCTGGAAAAATATTTAAAACCGAAAACTAAAGACTCAAAATTGCTTTAAAATCTATAAATGAAATGATTAAATGTGCATTTTGAGGAATTCCAATTTGGTTTCAGGCTAATTAGGAAAGTGCAATTATTTTTCGGACATTGCTGACTGAAACAAAAATCTATTTTTACGCGGGTTCATAGCCTTGAAATCCAAAATAAATAATGATTTGTTAATAGTATAACCATAGTTTTTTGCTTATAAATTTGTGCAAAGATTAAAAAAAATAAAAACACTTAATGACCACAATTAATCCTTATTTAACATTCAATGGAACCTGCGAACAGGCGTTCAATTTTTATAAATCTATTTTTGGGGGAGAATTTCCTTATGTTGGAAAATTCAAGGATATGCCTGAAAACCCTGAATTTTCATTTTCCGAAGCAGAAAAAGAAAAAATAATGCATATTTCATTGCCCATAGGTGGCGATACGGTTTTAATGGGAAGCGATTCTTCAGATGCATTTGGACAGGCAACGATAGAAGGTAATAATTTTTGTATTTCCATCAATACAGATTCTGTAGACGAAGCTACTGGGATCTTTAATAAACTTGCGGAAGAGGGTAAAGTGCAAATGCCATTAAGTGAAACATTCTGGCAATCGTACTATGGTCAGTTGACCGATAAATTTGGCATACACTGGATGGTTAATTGTGCATTGGAAGGGCATAAAAACAAACAGGATGGAAAATAAATACAAAAACTGTCAGAGTTGCGGAATGCCCTTAAAAAAGGACGAACTAGGTGGGGGAACCAATTCTGATGGTAGTAAAAGCAACAAATTTTGTTCCCATTGTTATCAGGATGGTGCCTTTAGGAATTCCGAAATTGACACTGCAAAAAAGATGCAGGCATTTGTAAAAGACAAGTTAAAATCCATGGGCTTTCCTGGTTTTATAGCAGGTTTTTTTACAATGGGGATAACCCGGCTGGAACGTTGGAAATAGGGGTAAACTATAAATTTAATAATGTAGTTATCCCATAATCTAAAATAAAGAAGATGGAAGATATGATCTTTTACGATAGGATGCAGTTTGCATTTACTATCACATTTCACTATTTATTTCCGCAACTAACCATGGGGCTTTCATTGATCATTGTCTATTTTAAAGGAAAATTCCTTTGGACTAAAATTGACCAATACAATGATGCTGCAAAATTCTGGATGAAGATTTTTGCCCTCAACTTTGCCATGGGTGTTGTAACGGGTATTCCTATGGAATTTCAGTTTGGCACGAATTGGGCTAAGTTTTCTGAACTCACAGGTGGTGTTATTGGCCAAACACTGGCAATGGAAGGTATGTTCTCCTTCTTTTTAGAGTCCTCCTTCCTTGGATTATTCATTTTCGGAGAAAAATTATTGGGCCATAAACTACATTTTGTCACTGGTTTTTTGGTTTTTTTAGGTTCGTGGCTAAGTGGTTATTTAATTATTGCCACACATTCCTGGATGCAACATCCGGTAGGTTTTGAAGTCTTGGAAAACGGAAGATTTGTACTTAATAATTTTAGCGCATTATTTTCTAACCCATGGTTACTACCCTCCTATTTACACAATCAATTCTCATCGTTAATTACGGCATCGTTTGCTGTTGCGGCAATTGGCGCTTTTTATTTGTTGAATAATAAACATCATGAGTTTGGTAAACTCTTTGTTAAAACGGGCGTGATCTTCGGATTTATATCCAGTGTTTTGGTCGCTTTTCCAACGGGAGACTGGGCGGCAAAAAACGTGGTGAAATACCAGCCAGTAACCTTTGCCGCAATGGAAGGGATATTTGAAACTGTGGAAGGGGGGTCAGAAATTGTGCTTATTGGGCAACCCAATGTTTTAGAAAAAAAACTAGATAATAAAATTGCGGTCCCTAATGTTTTAAGCTTTTTGACGTATCAAAAATGGGATGCTCAAATAAAAGGACTTAATGAATTTGAAGAAGAAAATTATCCGACAAATATTCCAGGCTTATATTATGCTTATCACATAATGGTTGGCTTAGGGACAATTTTTATAGGTTTAATGTTCCTCGCAGGCGTGCAATTATACAGGCGAAAATTATATAAATCGAAATGGATCTTATGGTCGCTAATGTTTATGTTACCATTTCCATACATAGCAAATACAGCAGGTTGGTATACCGCAGAATTAGGAAGACAACCCTGGTTGGTTTACGACCTGTTGCGTACCGTGGACGGAGCATCACCAACAGTATCTTCCGGAAACACATTATTTACTTTACTTGGTTTTATTGGCTTATATTTATTATTGGGCTTATTGTTTTTATTGATCGTAGGTAAGATTATAAATAAAGGACCGCAACTAAATCAGCATTAATTATGGAATTATTCTGGTATATTGTTTTAATGGCTATGTTGACTGTCTATGTAATTTTAGACGGTTATGATTTTGGAGCGGGGATCATTCATCTATTCTTCGCGAAAACAGAAAAAGACAAAAAAGCAATCACGAATGCAATCGGTCCTTTTTGGGATGCGAATGAAGTCTGGTTAATTGCAGCCGGAGGGATTTTGTTTTTTTCATTTCCTACCTTGTATGCATCCTCATTCAGCGGATTTTATTTACCCTTAATTATAATTTTATGGTTGCTTATTTTTAGAGCAATTGGTTTAGAATTAAGAGGACAGTTGCATAATAAAATGTGGGAAACCGTTTGGGATAAGGCTTTTGGTATTGCAAGTTTATTATTAGCCCTCTTTTTTGGAGTAGCACTCGGTAACATTGTCAGAGGTGTAAACTTAGGAAATGTAGTAGATGGTGTGTCAACGTATGAGGCACATTATTTCTTCTTACCGCTTTGGAACCCCACCTTTAGTCCACAAACGGAACAACTGGGAATCATCGACTGGTTTACCCTGTTATTAGGAATTATTGGCGTAGTTTCCTTGACGATTCATGGTGCAAACTGGATCATTTTTAAAACCAATTCAGATTTAAACGAAAAGTTAAAAAAAGTAGTTTTCTATCTCAATTTTGTGTTGTTATTATTGGTAATTATTTCTCTTTTGGTTTGGCACATTATCGAGCCTGAACCATTTCACAATTTTATCGACAATCCTTGGTTGTGGATTTTCCCAATCATTACTTTTACGGGCTTATTCGGACTCTTTAAAGTAAAATCCTTTAAAAAACACGGGGTAGGGTTTTTGTTTTCATCGCTGTTTTTATTTGGAGGGCTTATAACTACGGTTGCATCAATATTTCCTAAAGTATTACCCTCTACTAATTCGATTAACCCGGACCTAACCATATATAATGTCGCGGCAGATGAATATGGACTAAGTATTGGTGTATACTGGTTTGTGATTGCGATAGTATTGGTCGCAATTTATATGGTCATTCAATATAGCGTGTTTAAAGGGAAAATGGACGATGTTGGTTATGGCGAACATTAAAAAATGTTTGAATTGCCATCAGAAAAAATATAATTTTTATTGGGTTAAAAGGTCTAAAAACAATGTGGTTTAAAAGCGAAAAAAAAAGCAAACAAAAACATACAATGTCGGTGTAATCCCCCAAAATTCTCGTTTCACAACTGCCTCTAGTCATATTCCAGATTCTTTTAGTTCATAGAAAGAAACAAGGAATCATGAATAAAACTTTTAGAAATATTTTAGCGATCAGTATTGCCATATTGCCAATCAATATTATTATGATTTGGTACAGATTGACGCAAACCGAAAATTTTTCAACTACCGAAATGACTGCTTATCCATTGCTGTTTGGAGGAGGGTCAATTCTGCTAATTCTTTTACTGAACCGTTATTTAATAAAAGAGACAATTAAAGAAAGCTTTAATTCAGGTCAAGGTTTTTGGTATTGGGATGTTTTAGCAGGCCTTGTACTCACTGTAATTTATTTTATCTTATTTTTCCTTTCAAGGGCAACACTTTATCAATGGATACCCAACCATAATCCACCAAATACGGAGTTGATTGATACAATGGTTGATTTAGCAAATAGTCCCTTATTATTAATTATATGGTTTGGACCAGTATTATGGATCGGCATCTCACTTTTTGAAGAATTATCACGAACTTTTTTACTTAAATGTCTATGGAATATAAACGAGAATAAGAATTGGCAAATAATTGCAATAATTCTTGCTTCTTCTTTAATTGGCATTGCTCATTTATATCAAGGTTATGCAGGTATAATCTCAATCGGCGTTAAGGGCCTGGTTGCCGGATTGTATTTTTATAAATATCGCCGGATATTTCCGTTGATCATTGCACATGGACTCTATGACGGATTGCAATTTCTGTTTTTTGTCATGCAATTCAGGAGTTAGTATTACAAACAGATTTCTGATTGACCTAACCCGGAATTTAATGCGACCTAATAAACAGGATCATATAATTTGGGACCAGTGTAAGAAAAGACTAATGAAAGAATAGTGAAAGACAGATCAGCGTTTTTTATGAAAGCTATTGGGTTTTTATAACGGATACAACTAGTCGTACTGAAAAACAAAAAATATTATACCACAAAACATCGTTGAATAATTGTTGAAATTGCATATTTTCAGCAAGTCAAATTTCATATTTAACACAAATGTCAATATATTATTTCTTAATTTAAAACATTCAAAGTGCGTTAATGCGTATTGCCGGAGGGTTGGAATAGAATCACAAATATGAAAAACGGATTGTTTGGACTTGTTTTGTTGATAATAATGCACGCAAGTATGGGTTGCAGTCTGATAAAAATAGAAAAAAGTGAAAACAGAAACCCGGTACCCCAAAGTATAATCCTGAATAGCGGACTTGAAGTTTCAGCAACAGGGCTAACAACAATTTCCAAATCAGATTTTTTCCCTTCAAGTTTCAGAATAGAAGCAAATAACACGATTATTTATATTGATCCACTTGCAGTTGAAACGGGAGAGAAGGCAGATTTAATCTGCATTACGCATGCGCATCCGGACCACTTCTCTAAAGCTGATATTCAAAAATTGATCAAAGCGGATACCCGTATTGTTTGTCCCAAAACAGTTGCCGGGAAACTGAGGAAATATGGATACAATATTTCTGTTGTAAAGCCTGGAGACCTTATAGAGCCTGCAGGCAACATGATCATAGAAGCAGTAGAGGCATATAATATAAATTCTGCCTTTTTATGGATAAAGGCACATCCAAGATCAAAGCAAAATGTTGGATATATTTTTAGAATTAACGGTAAAAGCATCTATCATGCAGGGGATTCAGATTTTGTACCTGAAATGAAAAACATCAAAAACATTGATCTGGCATTAGTACCCGTTGGAGGAGATAATCTTACGATGGGCATCGATGAAGCAGTCAAATTAATCCATCATTTGAGGCCAGGTACAGCAGTGCCGATGCACTATGAAACAAAAATAAATCGTGACATGAATCGGGCTTTTAAGGGTTTTAAAAGCGATGTGAAAATTGTAAAATTGGATTAGCTTTTCAAGTCTATTAAATACAATTTCCATGCTTATCCATAGCTTTAAGTACAGATTGGGAAATCTCTTTTTATTAAAGTAATTTTGGAATTCCCTAATATAGAATTAAAACCCTATGATATTTCAAAGCAAATAACCGGGTTTAACGCATCAAAAAATCAATATTATGAATATAGTTGTTCGAATTTTTATTACCCTGTTTACTTTCCTCGCAAGTTATTTTTTCATTTACTGGGTTCCTTTTTCATTAATTTCTGCCGGGACGGTAAATCCTGTAATACAGTTGATCGTATCGGTTATACTTGCCTCTGGTATTGCTTATTTTATATGGAAAAATACAAAGTCACTGAAGAAAAAAACAACTTACATGCTGACGGCAGCTGTGATCATCGGTAGTGTTGGTTTTTTACTTGGATTTTTTCTTCCCATGTTGCTTGATCCGGAAGCAAACCAGGGCCCAATGCTTGGTTTTGTAATGGGGCCATTCGGTTTTCTTATCGGATTTTTTGGCGCCGGCATCTCCTGGAACCTTAAATTGCTAAAAGCTAAATCACAAGAGAAAATTGAATGATACAAAGCAATGTTCAGTACAAATCCATTCACTTGGAGCATTGATTGATCTGAAGAGCAGCCATATAGTGGTATTAAACCGAACATCCGATTTCTTAAAATGACCAACCAGAAAATACTTTTATTAATACGGAATACAGATAACCATAGGAAGAGATGAGTTTTCGGGTGAGATCGGGATGATAATTGGATATTCGTCCACTGAAACAGACCTTGTTTCGTAAAACAGATTAATTGACACAACACATTTGAAAACAAATTAACATGAATACAATGAAAAGAACAATATTACTTTTGATTTTTTTGATGGGATTTATCATTCAGGGTGCTTTTGGCCAGGCAGACCTTTCCGAAACGAAAGAAAACGAAACAACTAGTCTGGGAATCGTTATTTATTCAAACGATATTGAAACAGTCTGGAATGCCATGCGTTTTGCTAATTTTTCCAAAAACCAGGGGGATGTGGTTAGTATTTTTCTTCTTGGAAAGGGCGTAGAACTTGATGACCTGGCCAAAACAGATGAAGATATAAAATATCAGACCGATACATTTTTAGAAAATGGCGGAGAAATTATGGGTTGTGGAACCTGTCTCCAAAGTCGTAAAAACAACGAACCTCAGGTATGTAAATATTCTTCTATGAAAGATTTGTACGAACTTGTACACAAAAACGATATTGTACTGACTTTTTAAAACCATATCAGATGAAAATAGGATTGATCATTGAAACTAAAGAATACGAGAAGGCCTGGAATGCTTTCAGGTTTGCTGTAACTTCAAAAGAGCAGGGGCATGAAGTTAAGGTATTCCTGATGGGAGAAGCGGTAGAATGTGAGGGATTGACCCATGAAAAGTATAATGTAGACGAACAATTACAGCGATTTATTGAAGTTGGCGGTGAGATTCTGGCATGTGGAACCTGTTTGAAATCAAGGCAACTTGACAGTACTGAATCCTGTCCGCTTTCAACCATGACAGACTGTGTGAACATGGTAACGTGGGCCGACCGTGTAGTGACATTTTAATTTGAGTAAAAATATTCTGATTTATTAGTTGAGTACATGAGCCGGACAAGCTTTCATTTGTCTGTTTTTCTTAATACATTTATATCAAAGATCGCCAGTTGCCAATTGGTTGCTTGATTTTTGCGATCCGGATCAAATAACCTCACAATAAATTATGAAAACCATGAAAATGAAAGGATGGGTAAAGGTGTTAATCATTGTGGCAGCAATCCTGCTCGGAGTTTTTGCTTATGTGTTTTACAAAGTCAGCGATATGGTCACAATGGAAACCGGAAAGGTCAATAATTTTCTTTATGCCGGGAAAACTGGTTTTGTAAATTTCTTTGTAATGGAATATGATTCTGGCCTGATCTGTTTTGATGCCGGAAATAGCATTGCGGAAGTGGAAATTGCGATGAAGGAACTGAATCTTAATGTTAAAGACGTAACCCATGTTTTCCTGACTCATTCAGACGGAGATCATGTTAATGGGGTAGAGGCCTTTCCAAACGCAAAAATATTCTTGCCGGAAAAAGAAGTTGGTTTACTCGATGGAATGGTCACCCGTAAGATTTTCTTTATGGAAGGAAGCAATAAATTACCAGTTGATAATTATTTGACCATGAAAAACCAGGAGACGATTATGGCAGGAGAAGTTAGTGTTAAGGCCACTAGTGCCCCTGGCCATACGCCCGGACACACCGTTTTTCTTGTAAATGACTCAATTTTATTTGCGGGGGATGCATTTCACCTGGCGGAAGATGGCACATATGAAGCATTGTGGGCTCCGATAAATAATGATTACGAACGTGCCAAAGAAACTGCAGAAACACTCAGGAACATTCCAATTAGCCTGGTTGTAACAGCACACGATGGTTATTATCGGTTTGAAAAATAGCACGAAGGTCAAGGAAATAATTCTCTTACTCCATGTTTTATTTCCTGTTTTGCAGGATTAATACTTTTATTTTTTCATAAAACCGGATTTTAATTTAAAAAGCAAATGGAGCAATTTGATGTTGTAATTGTCGGAGCGGGTCCAGCCGGGACATCATGTGCACTTAGTTTGCGAAACAGCGGATTAAACATTCTGCTGATCGAGAAGCAAAAACATCCAAGAGATAAAATATGCGGGGATGCGATCCCGGGTCCGGCGTTCAGGGCGATGAGAGCCATCGATCCGATCCTGGAAAAGGAGATGAAAGCATTTGCTCAGGATGCTTTTGTCCATACATCAGCGGGGGTTTTTCCAGGGGGTAAGGAGATCATCAAAAAATGGAAGCTTTTTTCGTATAACGTTAAAAGACTTGATTTTGATAATTTTCTCATGGGTTTGGTTAGAAAAAACACCCATACTACGATCTGGGAGCATACGAAAGTCAAAGACGTCTTACCGAGCGATAATAAAACAGAACTTTTACTGGACAATGGAAATACAATTTCTGCTTTATTCCTAATTGCATGTGATGGTGCCAATTCGATTGTATCTAGAAAATTATCAAAGCACGATTATCATGATCATCCCTACATTGTAGCGGTAAGAGCCTATTTTGATGGTATAGAAGGTCTTGAAAAAGGAAAGAATGAATTTCATTTCATAAAAAAAATCCTACCGGCCTATTTCTGGATATTTCCTCTTGGTAATGGGAGAGCAAATGTTGGTTTTGGAAAACTGAAAAACACCCAAGGGATGGGTTCAGAAAAGCAGAATATGAAAGAACTTCTGAATCATATCATCAAGACTGATCTTGTATTAGCGCCAAGGTTTGAACACGCGACATTACAAGAAAACATAAAGGGCTATTCTTTACCTATAGCATCTAAAAGCAGAAAAATTTCAGGCAAGCGGTTCGTCTTGTGCGGCGATGCGGCATCCCTGATTGATCCAATTACCGGGAGTGGCATCGACACGGCGATGTGGAGCGGTCATTTTGCGGCTCAACAAGTCATTAAAAGCAATGAGGCCAAAAATTTTACTGCGGAATTTATCAGGCAATACGATGATGAGGTGAACAGAAAAATCGGATCTAAGTTTAAAACTAAATTTCAAATTCTTAGGACATTCAACCAATTTCCATTCTTGTTCAGGCTTCTTTTCAGGCTCGTAAAAAGTGATTATTTGGTCCGGTTGATCAATAAACACATCTAACAATGAAAGGAAGTGTAAGTTGATAAAAAAACTATTGTAAATTAATGTCGTAATTCTATTGGCCCGGATTTTAATAAATCTAACAAACAAAATATCATGTTCAAATTTCAAAAATTCAACTTGTTGTTGCTTTTATTCTTACCCGGAGTTATTTATGCTCAAGGGGAAATAAGGGATACATTTTACTTGTTTTATCTGGGCGGTCAGTCGAATATGGACGGATATGGCCTAAATAAGGATTTGCCGGAATCTTTAAAAAAGGATTTTGAGGATTGCTGGATCTTCCATGGCAATTCATTGGCGGATGGTCAGTTGGATGGCGGGAAAGGCGTGTGGCGCAGATTGAAACCAGGGCATGGTGCCGGTTTTTCCTATAATGGACGTTCAAATAAGTATTCCGAAAGATTTGGCCCGGAACTGAGCTTTTCCAAACGAATCCAAGAGTTGATGCCCGGCAAAAAAATTGCCCTGATCAAATATTCTAGGGGTGGCACGTCTATTGACAGTATGGCAACCGGGCAATTCGGCTGTTGGGAACCGGATTTCAGAAAGTTGAATGGAATCAACCAATATGATCATTTTTTAAATACAGTTAAAAATGCTTTTGTTGCGGATGATGTCAATCAGGATGGTGTAAAGGATTATTTATTGCCTGTTGGCATACTATGGATGCAGGGGGAAAGTGATGCTTCTTTTACGGAAGAAATTGCCCTCAGATATCACGAAAATCTTAAAAAACTCATGGATCTGATCCGGGCAAGTATGCGGATGGACGATCTTCCGGTAGTGATTGGAAAAATCTCGGATTCCTGGAATAGCGATGAAAGAAAAGTTTGGAAATATGGTGAATTGGTGCAATACGCACAGGAAAAATTTGCCAAAAATGATTCCAAAGCTGAAATTGTAAGGGAAACCCGATATTATAAATACTCGGATCCCTGGCATTATGATAGTGCCGGGTATATAGATCTGGGGGAAAAGATGGCGGATGCCATGCATAAATTAATTCAGATGAACTGACCGGACCAGTCAGGAAAAAGAGATTCCTTCATGGAGGTCCCGGGCTGGCAAAATAAAACGACAGAAATATTTTTTACAATAAATGATAAGATGGCCTCACTAACAGATCTGCCGAATATTGGAAATACACTCGCTGAGAAACTGATAAGGAGTGGAATAAACACACAGGAAAAACTTATAGAAATAGGAAGCAGGAATGCATTGATAAGTATATCCACGTTTGAGAATAAGGGTGTTTGCCTGAATATGTTCTATGCGCTTGAAGGGGCAATTCAGGGAATTCGTTGGCATAAACTGGATAATAATAAGAAAAGTGAATTAAAGGAAGAGTTTAATATATTAAGCATTAATACTTGAATAATAGACCATTATAAAGATAGAAATTAATTATTATTATTATTTGAATATGATAAGGTCAAATCAAAACAAAGATCAGCTGAGTTTACGGGCAAGATGGATCTACGATACGTTAAGGATATTGCGAATCCAAAAAAGGATCTTTCAAAAATTGATAAATGATCCACAGAGGGGAAGTGAAGCAATAGCTCCGAAAAATTTTGACAGGCGTCTAATAAAGGAAGAAAGGCATATTGATGGTTTTCAGTTGCTGACCATTCAAGATCATGAAGCTTCTGATAAGCACATCCTCTTTTTACATGGAGGGGCATACGTGGCTCAGGCATTTTCCGGACATCGATACTTGATGCAAAAACTGGCAAAGGATCATCTTTTTAAAATTAGCTTTTTAGATTATCCACTGGCTCCGGAACACGATGCATTAACAACCCATGAAATCCTGAAAAAGGCTTACGGTTCTTTAAAAGAAGCATATAAAAATGATACATTTTATTTTTTGGGAGATTCGGCAGGTGGCGGTCTGGCGCTTTCGTTTATTCAGAAATTGCGGGATGAAAATAAATTGCCGCAGATAAGTAAAACCGTTTTGCTGTCGCCCTGGCTGGATTTAAGCCTCTCAAATCCTGACATATTAAATTACATGGAAAAGGACGTAATTCTGCATCTTGAAAGTTTAAAAAGTTGCGGTCAGTTGTATGCAAAAAAAACCGACATTAAGGACCCAAGTGTGTCCCCCATTTACGGTTCATTAAATGACCTGCAAAAGATTAAAGTATTTGTAAGTGATGCAGAGTTGATGTATCCGGATTGTTTGCTCTTGCATGATAAATTAGAATCAGCGACCGGTAGTTCCAGTGACCTCGTTATTGTGCATCAAATGATCCACGACTGGGTTATATTACCCATTCGTGAAAGAGACGAAACAATAGAGGAAATTGCCAGTTTCTTCGTGGTGGAATAAATTTCATTTTTATGAAAAGAAAGCCATGTTTCCTGCTTATAAATCGTCAACTACTACCTTATAAGTTGGATCCTCGATAACATTTACATCAATGATCTGTTCTGCATTTTTCAACAATATTTTGCAGTCCGGGCTAAGATGTTTTAGATGCACTTTTTTTCCAACTTTCTGATATCTCTCCGTAATTTTATTGAGTGCTTCAATAGCGGACATATCCACCACGCGGCTTTCTTCAAAGTCTATGATTATTTCATCCGGATCATTTGCCACGTCAAATTTTTCACTGAAAACGCTAACCGATCCAAAGAATAATGGACCATAGATCTCATAATGTTTGACACCGTCTTCATCAATTCTTTTTCTGGCACGAATCCTAAGTGCGCTGTCCCAGGCAAAAACCAGCGCGGCAATGATTACGCCTACGATAACTGCCAGTGCCAGGTTATGCAACAGAACGGTAACAAGTGTAACCATTATCAAAACAAAAATATCTGATTTTGGCATTCGCCTGAAAGTTCTTAAACTCGCCCACTCGAAAGTTCCGATCGCCACCATGATCATCAGACCTGTCAGTGCGGCCATGGGTACTTTTTCTATAAGCCCTGATCCGAACATCACAAATACAAGCAACATGATCGAAGCGATGATACCCGAAAGCCTGGCTCTGGCACCATTTGACACGTTGATAAGACTCTGACCGATCATGGCACAACCACCCATTCCTGAGAATACACCAGAAAGCATGTTGGCAGCCCCCTGAGCAATGGCTTCCCGGTTGCCCTTTCCTCTTGTTTCAGTGATCTCATCAACAATATTCAAGGTCAGCAGACTTTCTATCAGGCCTACACCTGCTACAATAGCTGCATACGGGAATATGATAATGATACTATCGATGTTAAATGGCACTTTGGGGATGTGGAAAGGAGGAAAACCTCCCTGGATGGAAGCCATATCTCCAACCGTTTTGGTATCGATCCCACCGAAAGCAACAATTGCAAAAACAATTAGAATCGCGGCCAAAGATGCGGGTATGGCCTTCGTGATCTTTGGCAGTCCCCAGATAATAATCATGGTCAGAAATACCAGGCCGAGTAAAATATATAGAGACATTCCGGAAAGCCAGGTGCCGGAACCATCCTTAAACTGATCGAGCTGAGACATAAAAATGATGATGGCAAGTCCATTCACAAATCCAAAAATAACCGGTTGTGGAACCAGTCGTATAAATTTTCCCAGCTTCAGAAACCCGAATGCCATTTGTAGTGCACCGGCCAGGATGACCGTTGCGAATACGTATTCGACTCCATGATCCTTAACCAATGATACCAAAACAACTGCAATTGCTCCCGTCGCTCCGGAAATCATTCCCGGCCGGCCTCCAAAAAGAGAAGTAACAAAGCCCATCACAACCGCGGCGTAAAGCCCAGTTAAAGGGGATAGTCCTGCGATCATGGCGAAAGCTACCGCTTCCGGCACCAATGCAAGGGCAACCGTCAGTCCGGATAAAACCTCCGTTTTATAATTGATTTTCTGCGAACTGTTGAAAAAGTTTAGATATTTTTCCATGTTTAGATTTTAGCTGTACATAATTCCGGAAACAGACAAAGCAAAGCGATTTTTAAACCCAATGGGAATGTACAAAATTATACGCACTTTTATCCGGAGATCTGTATTTCAGTTAATTGGTTCTCATTTTGGGGTCGCAATAGTACGCCCACGAATTTATTTGAACAAACCTGACCTTAAAAAGTTCTTGATCTGAACTTTTCAAATATCAGATCGCCAAGTTTATTTTAAGATGTTTTATTAACTTTAAGGTATTAATTTTCAGATTTAATTTGTAACAATGAATCATTCCCATAAATACCAGTTGAGCCTCTTAGCGCTGTTAATAATTACCGGTATCTTTTTTTCCTGTGATTCTTATCAGGCCAGTCCGATGGATCTGTCCAGGCACAAGATCATTCCTGTTCCGGTTTCAGTAGTGTCCACTGGCAGTTCTTTCAGAATTACAGCTAATACAACTATTAATGTTGCCAGTGAGGATGAGGAAGTAATTAGTGTCGCGGGTTTTCTGAGAGATATTTTACGTCCGGCAACCGGATTTGAACTTCCAGTATCAATAAATAAAGCTGCCGGAAAGAGAAGTATCAATCTGAATTTGATCGATGAGGAAGAATTGGGTAATGAAGGCTATTTACTATACATAGCAGAAAAAAATATCAGGCTTGAAGCCAATACAGCGGAAGGACTATTCAGAGGAATTCAAAGTATCAGGCAACTATTGCCTGCCCTTATTGAAAGGGATTCAGTTCAGGATGTTGTATGGGAAATAGCAAGTGGATCAATCAGGGATTATCCGGTTTATGAATACCGGAGTGCCATGCTGGATGTGAGCCGGCACTTTTTTGGTCCGGAAAATATCCGGGAAGTGATAGATTGGCTGGTCAGGTATAAAATGAATAATTTGCATTTACACCTTTCTGATGATCAGGGTTGGCGAATTGAAATAGAAAAATGGCCTGAATTGACTAAAACAGGCGGCAGTTCCCAGGTAGGAGGAGGAAAAGGCGGGTATTTGTCCAAGGATGAATTCAAGGCGCTTGTTCAATACGCTACCGAGAGATACATCAATATCGTTCCCGAAATAGATATGCCTGGCCACACAAATGCTGCGCTGGCTTCCTACTCTTTCCTGAATTGCAATGATAAATCTCCGGATCTTTATACGGGAACAGAAGTAGGGTTCAGCACGCTGTGTACGGAAAGAGATAGCGTTTACTTCTTTATCGATGATGTTATCGGTGAAATAACGGAAATGATTCCCGGCCCCTATTTTCATATTGGCGGAGATGAGTCACACGTGACTAAAAAAGAAGATTATATTTATTTTGTGCAAAAGGTACAGGAGATCGTGACTCGTCATGGCAAGCAAATGATCGGTTGGGATGAGATCGCTCAGATCAAACTCAGAGAGGATGCATTGGTGCAGGTTTGGAATTCCGAGGAAAATGCAGTGAATGCAGTTAGACAGGGTTCAAAAGTTATCTTGTCTCCGGCCAATAGGTGTTATCTGGATATGAAATATGATTCAACCACAACACTTGGTTTGTCCTGGGCTGGATTGATAGAAGTGGATCATGGATATGACTGGTATCCTGAACAACTGATCCAAGAAGTAAAAAAGGAACATATTCTGGGGATTGAATGTCCTTTGTGGACAGAAACGGTAACGAACATGGATGAAATGGAGTTTCTTGTTTTTCCAAGACTGCCAGGCTATGCAGAGATCGGTTGGAGCCAGAAAGAAAACAGAAGTTGGGAAACATATAAACAACGACTGGCTGGACAAACGGCTGTTTTTGAAGAGATGGGCCTTGATTTTTACAGATCAAAGCTAATTTCCTGGGAAAAATAATAGAAAAATCAGATGAAATCAAAATCGAAACGAAGCCTGAGAATTTTTGGTGTTTTGCTAGTGACCCTGTTAATAACACTTGCACTTTTTTATTTCAGTAGCATCAATTATAAGTATTATCCGCTTCAGGTGGATAAAAGTAAATTTCCGGGAATCAGTTCGAACGAACAGATAGATGCCCTTGCAGAAGCACTAGTTGATTCTATGAGCCTGGATGAAAAGATTGGGCAACTTTATGGCAACACCATGTTCAGTGCACCAAAATTAGCGATCAATCTGATCATTCAGAAGCGATTTCCGCATGTTTATGTTGGCCGAAACGATAGATTGAATATTCCACCATGGGTGTTATCAGATGGGCCGAGAGGAGTTCGAGTCATGGATAGACTGATTGATGGGGTTACGAATTTTCCGGTTGCAATGGCCAGGGGAGCCAGTTGGGATACCGACCTTGAACGGCGGGTTAATGAGGTTATTGCAATAGAAATGCGGGCCAATGGCGCCAACTATGCTGCGACACCCTGTATTAATCTGTTGAGGCATCCCGGTTGGGGCCGCGCGCAGGAGACCTATGGAGAGGACCCATGGCTTCTCGGTGAATTTGGTGTTGCAGCCGTGCAGGGCATTCAAAAACACAATGTTATGGCCTGTCCGAAACATTTTGCATTAAACAGTATTGAAAATTCAAGACACGTGATCGACGTTCAGTTGAGTGAAAGAGCTTTAAGGGAAGTATATCTGCCCCATTTCAGGAAAACCCTGATGAAAGGCAAATCAGCCTCATTGATGAGTGCATACAACAGTGTGAATGGTGCATTTTGTTCCAATAATAAATATTTGCTAAATGATATTTTGAGGGAAGAGTGGGGCTTTGAGGGTTTTGTAAGTTCGGACTGGTTCTACGGCACGACGGATGGTATTGCAAGTATTAAAGCAGGTTTGGATGTTGAAATGCCTTTCCAGCAAATGTATGCCAATAAAGTCATAGGAGACGGAATAAAAGAAGGCTTGATCTCAGAATCAGATGTGGATAAAATTGTAAAAAGGAGCCTGAAAACGAGATTGAAATATGCCTTTGCAACAGATGAAATGACTTATGGACTGGAGCAGGTTGGTTCACAGGAACATATTGACCTGGCAAGAGAAACGGCGCAAAAAAGCATGGTTTTAATCAAGAACGAGCAAGTATTGCCTTTCAATAAAAAAAGCGGGAAAACAATAGCTGTGATCGGTAGATTGGCTAATTTGCTTAACACGGGAGACCGGGGAAGTAGTAATGCTAAAGCCAAACATATTGTTACGCCTTACGAAGGCTTGGTCAATTATCATAAAAAACGGGGTAATACGCTTGTTTTATATGATGGAAAGAACCCGAAAGAGGCTGCAAAAATTGCTGAATCAGCGGATGATGTGATCCTTGTGGTCGGTTTTACTTTTGAGGACGAAGGAGAATATATGGTTTCGGCATCAAAAATGGAAAAATCGGCTGATGCAGGCAAGCCAATTGGTGATAAGGGATCTGGCGGAGACCGGGAAAATTTGTCATTGAGGCCGATTGACGAAAAATTGATCCACTCAGTTGCAAAAGCTAATGATAATGTTGTGATCGTTTATGTAGGTGGAAGTGCCATTGACATGAACGCATGGGAAAATGAGGCAAAGGCAATTCTGTTTGCCTGGTACGCAGGAATGGAAGGTGGAAATGCCCTGGCCAATATTTTATATGGAGATGTCAATCCTTCGGGTAAACTTCCATTCAGTATTGCCAGAAATGATTCTGATTATCCTCTGTTTACGCCCTATGCGCACAAGGTCACTTATGGTTATTATCATGGGTATACCTTGTTTGAAAAAGAAAACATTGAAGTAGCCTGGCCATTTGGACACGGACTCAGCTACACGCAATTTGAATACAGTGACATCCAGCTGGAAAATGAAAATATCTCATTAAAGGATACTCTCAGGTTGTCCGTTTTAGTGCAAAATACAGGTAAGATGGCCGGGGAGGAAGTGGTTCAGCTGTATGTTGGTTTTAGCAATTCAAAAGTGGATCGTCCGGTAAAATTATTAAGGGATTTTAAAAAGCTTTCAATTCAGTCGGGTGAGACAAAAGAGCTTTTGCTAAAAGTAGCAGTAGATGATCTGGCCTGGTATGACCCTGCCATTAAAAAATGGGTGGTGGATCAAATGGAATATGAGCTTTTTGTGGGAGGGTCATCAGACTCAAAAAACCTGCTCACAGCTCGTTTTTTCGTGGGTCAGAGAAATGATTAATATTATGCCTAAAATTCTGCAAGGTTATTTTTTAAGGCTTTTGCAAGATTGTTTCAGATAGATTTGACCTGCACTTAAAGGATAGAAAAAAATGATTTTCGGATAGATTTTTTTTGATGCACAAAACTATTGACGCACAAAGTTGTTTAATAATTCAACTAAAACGCTCAACAAATTAAACACACGATCTTATTCATATTGATTTTTATAATGACTACAAACGAGTATATCCTTTTTGATTTTGACGATCCGGATAAGTCCGGAAAATGGTATGTTGTTAATGACGATGTAATGGGCGGGGTTTCACAAAGCAGTTTTAAAATGGATAAAGGAATTGCGGTTTTTAGAGGAACCTTGTCTCCGGATAATAACGGTGGGTTTGCTTCGGTAAGAACCCGTCTCTCAATTGAAACAAATGTTGCTTATCAAGGCATTAAAATTAGGGTTAAGGGGGACGGAAAAACATATAACATGCGGTTCCGAAATGACAATAATTTTGATGGTTATGCTTATCAGTTAAAGTTTAAAACTGAAGTTGACACATGGATTGAAGTTGAAATGCCTTTTAAGGCATTTGAGGCGATATTCAGAGGCAATAAATTATTTGATAAACCAGGATTGGAATTTGATCAGGTCAGACAAACGGGTTTTTTGATCGCAGATAAGCAATTTGGAGAATTCAAGCTGGAAATAGACTGGATCAAATGTTATTAGTTTGAACAATTCTTAGATCTGTATTTTGATTTTGATCTCCCATTCTATTTTGTTAATGCAGCCTTCATTTTTACTACCTATTGCCGTAGGCATGTTAAAAAATAAGACCTAAAATCAGCTCTTTTGAAAGTTCCTTACAAACAAAGGAATCAGAATTGTGTTTTATGCTTAATAATGTCGAATTTATATGCTGATTTAATCAAGAGCACTATAAAATTTAAATAACAAATTAAAAGTAAAAGCCTTATGCGAGTCCGGAATTTTATCTTTTTTATGACAATTCTATTGAGTTCTTCTCTTTTACTGAAAGCGCAGGAAACCATTCAGGGAAGTATTGAGCATGATAATCTGACCAGAAGTTATATCGTATACGTTCCGGCAATGTATGACGAAAGTATAGCGACTCCACTTGTTTTGAATTTTCATGGATTTGGTAGCAATGCCACCCAGCAAATGTGGTATGGTGATTTCAGAACAATTGCTGACACCACAGGAATCATTGTGGTACATCCGGAAGGCACTCTGTTTCAGGGAAGCGGCCACTGGAATGTAGGTGGTTTCACGACGGGCAGTACGATTGATGATGTCGGGTTCACGGAGGAATTGATCGATCATCTTTCATCAATATATAACATCGATCCGAACCGTGTGTATTCAACGGGTATGTCAAACGGCGGGTACATGAGTTTTTTGCTGGCTTGTCAGCTTGGAGATAAAATTGCGGCGATTGCTTCTGTTACCGGATCTATGACTCCTGAAATCTATGAAAGTTGTGATCCCAAACATCCTACCCCGATCATGCAGATTCATGGTACAACTGATCCAACGGTTCCATATATGGGTGAGACCTGGACCAAACCCATTTCAACCGTGCTGGAATATTGGGTGAATTTCAATGATTGTAATCCTACTCCTGCCATTGTTCAGCTTCCTGATCTTGACGCAACGGATGGCTGTACCGCTGAGAATTTTGTTTATTCCGGTGGTGAAAACACGACAAAGGTAGAACATTATAAAATTCACGGCGGCCTGCATACCTGGCCCGGATCCATTTTTGGAAGCGCGGGGACCAACAAAGACTTTAATGCTTCGAAAGTAATATGGGATTTCTTTTCACGATACAGCCTGGATGACCTGACAGGTACTTCAAGGTGGTCACAGAACCAAAACAAGGAACAGGCAATTTCAATTTACCCCAACCCGGCGCAGAACAGACTAAATATTCAAAAAGAAATGGAAGGGGACATACCGTATGAGATCATTTCCCTGGAAGGCAAGATATCCCAGTCCGGTGTTTTAAACGGAAAGGATCAAAAGGTTGATATTAGTTCGCTTCCTGAAGGGATTTATATTTTGAAAGCAGGAAATACTCGGGTAAAATTTTTGAAATAAGAATGACCTTGATCCGGGATCTAACATAATGCAGAATAAAATTTTTCTGCTCAACCAGCAGCCGGTATTAAGATAAAAAAACTGAATTTTCTTACTTTTTTCGAATGAGTGAAGTGAGAAAATTCAGTTAAACAAATGCAAAAGTCCTGGTCTAATTCTTTTAGTCAGGCTATTGTTTCAAAACAGCCTTCGTGAAAATATATTCCGGAATATCCTGATTGAATTTAATGTCAGTTATTTGCATTTCGGTACCATCACCTTGCTTCAGCATGTCCTTATAGACAATTTTCATTGGATACCATTTTCCCTGAATTTTTTGCACGTCAGAAAGGGTTGTCCTTTTCAGGAGCTGTCCGCTTTTTGCGAAGAGCTCTTCCTTTAATGGTACAAATCTTTCGACATCTATCCACATTTTTCTTAAATAATAGGAAGCATCGTCAACGAAAGCGGTTAGTTCCAGTACAAAAGTATTTCTGCCCTCAAACAATTCCTTTCCAATCATTTTTGCCTTATAAATATCCATTAATTCCCGGTCATCCATCATGTCTTCATAGGAGAAGTCTGAACCCATTACGGATTGTTTCAACAAGTGACCTGAGATCTGAATCGTTCTGTCCGTGCCAGGTGAATAGATCCAGAGTTTGTCTGTCAGTTTGAGCATTTTGGTTCCTTTTTCTCTGGCCGGAGACAAATATTCTGTAAATGCCTGTTTATTGCCAACCGAATAGGAAACAGAGGTCATCGTTCTGCTTCTTCTTTTTCCATGGATAGTCATGGATGATTCAACGATTCTATTCTCAGCCGACATATTAAAGTCCACTTTTTCAATGATCTGTTCTGCCGTTTGAGCATACACAGAAAAGCTGAAAACAGTTAAAAGTAATGCGGTTATAAATTTCATGTATCTTGATTTAAGTCTTTTTCTAATTAGAATGTTCTCCTGTTCAATAATAAAAAAGATGATTTTAAACTTCCAGTTCTTTAAATAAAGTGGCTGTTTTTCGTTTATATATAGCATAACCAGCCAGGGCACTTCCAAGGGTCATGGCAATCAACCCAGGGAAAAAACCGATATAGAACAGATCTGTTGAAACTTTTGCGCGGTAAACCGGTGGTATCATCATGTCCACGTTTTTTAGCATGGCGCTGAAATCCAGACCATTTTTTTCAAGATAATAACACATGGCAATTCCCAGGATCGTTCCAACGACAGAACCTATGAATCCAATGATTACGGCTTCTAAAATAATCGTTTTGTAAATGTGTCCTTTTTCTTCTCCCAGTGCCAGACGAACGCCATATTCACTATACCTTCTCAGTCCGCCCAACAAGCCAGTATTCCACAAAACGATGGACATTGCCAATACAAAAATGAACACCATGATCCCACTCATGCTTTCTGCCCTAGTCAGCATTTCATCCAAACTAGGTTCGTCCCGGAGCTTGAACATCTGAGGAGAAAACTCATCCTCCGTGGAAGTATAAGCATCATTAAACGAGACTTTAATAGCATCAGCGGCAAGATCGTCGTATACTTCATCCTTAAAATACCCAAGGATCTCGCTTGTGGCATCTTCCATGTTTAAGGCCATTTGAGCATCTGATATGTCAACAATAATCGCACCTCTGTCCAGCATACTTACTCCAAAACTTATGGTTCCGCTTACTTTAAAAGTTTTGAACATCATGCTCCCATACATTGTGTTTCCGAAAATGGTCACCTCATCTTCAATATTCAACCCGAATCTTTCGGCAAAATCGTCACTGATGATCGCTTCGCCCGGCATGGTGGGTATCGAACCCTTAACGATACTTTTGGCAATGTTCATTCGTTCGGCTTCATCACTGTTTTTTGAGAAAAAGTCAATGCCTTTTCCAACGGCAGGTCCCTGTGCCCTTGTATCTCCGTTAGCGTCCGGGACATCCAGCAATCCACCAAAATGGATCCGTTTAACCCAGTCCATTTCCGGATAATCCTTGTTCAAGTTACCCATCATCGTTTCTACATCCATCAATGCCAGATCATTTGGCAATTGATTTTTATTTTCAGCATAGGACCTGGTCATTATTTTGACGTGGCCGGAGCTGAATTTTGCACTCATGTCAACCATATCCCCAAAAATACCGGTCATCCAACCACTTAAAAATACGGTTAGAAATACACCGAGTGAAACAACGATTATTGGCAGTAAACTCCTGCTTCTGTCCCGGATTATTCCTTTAATTAAGAATTTTATCATTATATTTTCTTTTAATAATGTTAATACCTCACATAGTGGTCAAGCTATGTAATCCGATTATTGCAACTTACCTTTCAACGCATCGGTAGGTCTCATTTTTGCAATTTTACGCGCTGGCAGATAACTTACAATGGTGGCGGATATCACGACAAAAACCAATGATGTGACGATTAAGCCGACACTATAATAAGGATAGATGATTTCTGCAACCGTTATTCCGGCATCTCCGCTGGAAGTTCCGAAATTCAAGCCGATCGTATCCAGCCAAAGGAATAATGGAATACCATATAAGGCACCGAAAAGCGCGGCCAGAATACTATGAGCACCCCCTTCAACAGTGAAAAGACCCACCACCTGCGAACGGGTCATGCCGAGCGCAATGTAGGTTCCGATCTCCTTCTGTCTCCTGAAAATGGATAAAACCTGCGTATCAAATATGGCCAGTAAGGCAATGAGTAGCAACATGCCGCTTAAAACCATTCCACCCCCTTTTTTGGCCTGTATCATTGCATCCAGATCAGCGAGTAAAAAATCGGTATCCCTGAAGGTCCAGTCTGTAATGGGGTCGAGTGAACTATTGTCTCCGGCTACCAAAAACGTGGCTTCATTGGTCATACTTGTCATTTTTTGTAAAACCCGGATCGGAAGATACATCTGTCCGATATCAATGGATGGCACATCTGTTTTGAAAATGGCTCCAATGGTTATTTCCATGGCATCAAACATGCCTTTATTGTCGCGCCACCTTACCAAAACAGCATCTCCTACCTTTAAATGAGCATTCTCGGACATCCTTTTACCTATGATGGCTGCTGTTTTATCCTGAACGTTGATGAGGTCTGCAGTTGGTAGTTTTAAGATTTCTTGTTTAGGGTCCACCCCTTTTAAAACAACGGCCTGCATTCTGCCTTTCGGATACATCGTTGCCTGTGAAATCAACACGGGGGTTAGTTCACCACCGGAGATCATGGCTTGAATGTCATCTGAGATGAGCTGGTGTGCATCCTGAATTGTATAGGGATCATATTTGTCATATTCCGGGTGCCAGTACTGGCCTTGTCCGATCTCCCAATCCTGGGTGTCGTTTCGGCCCTGTCGGTTCCAGCCATCAATCATTGCGTTGTAAAATACCATTAGTACAAAAGCAAATGACAGGACGATCACGTTCAACCAGGTTCTTAAACCGGCACCGATGAGGTTTTTAAAAGCTAATGTTAAAGCTAACATAATCTAATTTTTGAAAATTAATGAATGATTCAAATCTGCCGATTGATATTAAACGGACAGTTCTGAATTACTTGTCATTCGTTCGTCTTTCACGGCTCTGCCATCTTCCAGAGAAATAATTCTGTTCAGATATTTCATAACTTTCTCATCATGTGTTGAAAACAAAAAAGTCACACCCAGTTCTTTGTTCAGATTCTTCATAGTCTGCAAAATATGGTGTGAGTTTTTAGAATCAAGATTTGCGGTAGGCTCATCAGCAAGTACCAATTCAGGTTTTTTTACCATCGATCTGGCAATCGCCACCCGCTGACTTTCACCTCCGGACAACATGCTGGGTTTTGATTTAGCCTTGTCGGTTAAACCTACCCAATCCAGCGCTTCCATAACGGCTTTTTTACGCATGGTACCGGACATGTTTTGAAGTAAAAGGGAAAACTCTACATTCTCAAAAACGGTATATACCGGCAACAGGTTATAGGTTTGGAAAATGAAGCCAATATGCTTATTTCGCAATTTAGCTGCCTGTTTATGGCTCAGCCCTCCTATGGATTTACCCAATACGTTTACCTCACCCTCCGTTGGCGTATCCAAGGATCCCACTATATTTAACAAAGTGGTTTTGCCGGACCCACTCGGACCCACCAGACCTGCAAATTCACCCTTGTTAAATTCGAGATTGATTTGATTCAAGGCTGTAAAAAAACCATTTCCCACCGGAAATTTCTTTACAAGATCAGTAATTTTAATTATTGCCATTATGATTGCATTTAGTTGAAAATTTCTTTTTTCTGTTTAATGATTCCATACGAACATCAGCTGCATTCCTGCTCCTTTAAACAGGTTTTCGCCGGATGTACCTAAAAAGGATAACTGGTTGTTTTTGGGGTTTAAATACCCCATCAGATAGATAGAATAATTGTTAAACTGTTTGAACCAGTTGATAAAATTATATAGATTATTATTGGTCCAGTCGTAATAGACGATCACGTTCAGATTGTCAAACATGCCTATTGGGTAACTTGCCGATAATGCCGTAAAATTGCTTGTTTGCGAAAATTGAAAAGCGGATTGGTCGAAGGCGGCGAGCATGTGTTCCATGGTTATATGCAAACCACTGCCTATTCCGAAGGTATAATCCATGCCTGCTGTAAAAATTTCCTGATTTTTGAAAGGACCCAGGTCTTTAGCACTATTAACCCAAACGGCTTCAAGCCAAATTCCGACTACCCAGTCCCATTTAGCATCAATACCTATCCTGTTCTCGGGAATCTTACTATATGGATTGACAATGCCTCCCAGGTCCCGGGAATCAGCATTTCTAAAATGATAAGAAATGCCACCTTCTCCTCCGGGTATCGGGCTTTGGATCCTGCCTCCTAATTCCGGAATCCGGTCGTTGCTTTTTAGGAATTCCATGCCTTTTGGATTTTTATTTCCATAGAGGGCCCACAGCCAGACATTTGTATTATTGAGGAAATAATAACGAATTAAACCGCCATAAACTCCGCTGGTTAAACGAAGCGGATCCCGGTTGTCTACTTGGTCAAACCAACGTAAAGACCTAAGCATGACAGCTGAACCGAAATCAATTTTTTGGAGTCCGAACCGAATTTCCAATTGTTGTGTTGAATATCTGCCCCAAAGCCTGTACAAACCGGCATCGGTTTGGATATGGGTTGAATCAAAAAAATGAATGCCTGCATCGGTGAACAAACTTGTTGACGCTTCAAAATCAATCAATTTTTGTTTTGGTAGCTGGATTTCAAAATTGGTTTGAGGAATATACCTGGCTCCAAGATGCAAAGGGTAATTGTTGTTGCCATTTAACAGACCCCATGCTGATAATTGTCCTTTGAATGCCAATTCAGTTTTTATTGGAGCAATACTGTCCTGTCCAATTAATTGGAAACTAAAAAATGTAAGAAATGTAAAAATCAACAATCTATTCATGATCATCTACTATTCCGTAAAACAATAAATTCATCATCTCCATCACCATATCCTGAGGTTTTTCATATTTGGCCATTAATGACTCGTCCCCGAGTAATTTTGCAATATGACTGGAGTAGGCCATAATAAAATCGATTTTCACGTCTTTCCTGATAAATCCTTTTTCCTGAGAATCAATGTAGAAATCCACAATGCTTTGTTTAAAAACAGTTGCTTTCGACTCTAAATATTCATCTAATCCCCATTTGGGAACAATGTAAATATCCCGGATCAATTCCGGGCTTAAACTATTCATCGAACTGAATTTAAGATGAAATAATTCTTCCAGTTTTTGAGAAAAACTTATATCTGAATGAAAAATTTGATTGAATTTTTCATGATTTTCATCAAACAGTATATCAAACAAAGATTTTACTAATTCAAGCTTGTTGGGAAAGTATTTATAAAAAGTCATTTTGCTCACACCTGCTTCCCGGCAGATCTCCTCGATACTCACCCGCTTAATCCCATGTTTCCAGATAATTTTTCTGCCCTCCCGACAGATATCGTTGTATTTGGTATTATTTAATAAAAGCTTTTCCATGCATACGATTGTTGTATAAATATACGATAAAAGTAGAATAATACCATAATCGTATATCTAGTATTGGTTTATTCATGGTTTTTTCCCAGTTGAATTGGTTTTTGCAATAAATATTTGACCATAACCAAGTGAAAATAGTAAGGTTTATGTCCATTGATACGTGTCTCTTGTTTTTTTTACTCATAATGCACGGGAGAAATTCCACTCGCCTGAAATGATCCAACCAGTAAGTCTGCCAGCGCTTTTTGGGTAAACTCATCCGACCCATAACAATTGATCCGGCCCCAAACTCTGGGCATGTAGATCAGGTTCTTGTATGGATCCCCAAAACATACACTGATCACCTGGTCCATTGGAAGTGTGTTTGCAGACCACATGGTCAAAGCGCCTTCATCTTCAAGAAGCAGAGACCCCCAGGGAACGGCAGGGAAAGCGTAAAAGGCAAAAATGATCTTATCATATTTTTTTGAGAGGTTTTTCAATTCTGACCCCATCGTAAACATGGACAAATTAGGTCTCATATCAACATTGAATCCCTTTTCAATCAATGCTTCCTTCAGGTGGATCAACGACTGGGCGTGATCACTATTGGCCGTAACGACCAAAAGAATGTTTTTCGAACTGTCCGGGTGAATGGGCAGGATCTTGTTTTTATTGCTAATGATCGTCAGCGCTGCTTTTGAGATCTCCAGGGATTTTCTTTGATGCAAAGCAAGTTCATCTTGGCTCAGTTCGCGGATCAACTGATAGTCTTTGTCAAATAAGCCGAGCTTTTTCTTCATGTTCCACACACGACTCACGGCATCATTTAATCTTTCAATTGGGATTTCCTTTCTAAGGATCCGTTGTTCTAGGGTATCCATGAAAATCAGGTCCGGCCATAAAAGCACATCGGCTCCTGCTTTAAAGCATTCGATTTGTGTTTCCAGTTCATTTTCATAATAATTGGCCATTCCGGCCATATTCAGGGCATCGGAAACGACAACTCCTTCAAATCCCAGTTGAGTCTTGAGCAGATCTGTCATAATTTCACTGGATAATGTTGCGGGCAATGCTTCTCCGTTTAATCGCTCCAGTTGATAAGCAGGAAATGAAATATGGCCTGGCATTATGGCCATTACCCCATTATCAATGGCATTTTTGAATACACTTCCGTAGGTGTCACTCCATTCTGAAACCGTTAAATTGACCTTCGATGTAGTGAAATGCTGGTTGACAGGATCAGTGCCATCGCCAGGAAAATGTTTGGCTGTTGCTGCTATACCATTTGATTGCATGGCAAGGATCTGCTGGGCAGATAAGCGTTGAACCAACATTGGATCTGAACCCATTGAACGAACATTTGTCAGGAAACTATATGGATTTAAGTTGAGATCGACAACCGGGTTCAGAATCCAGTTTATACCCAGGGCTCTAGCCTCTTTGCTCAGGATATTCCCATAGCTTTCGGCCAATATTTCAGAATTGGCAGCGCCCAGGCCCATTCCGCTGGTCAGGGCCGTCATTTGGGGTATGGCGGAACCTAAACCTGTTTCAAAATCCTCCAGGAAAAGCAACGGATTCGGTGAGCCAGCGCTTAGTTTTGATATTGAATTTCGATAAAGATCCATCAGGGCATTTTTATCGGCATACTTTATCATTTCCCAATTGGCCATAAAAAAAGATCCTACCGGATAATGCCTGAAAAAGGAATCACCATTCTCATTCCCGGCTGTAAAAATTAGATCCCGGTTATAATTCAGACACATGATCTGACCGATCTTTTCTCTGAGATTGAGTTCTAGCCAGCTACTGTCTTTAACCATTGTGGTTTCCGGAAAAACGGATGTATTTTCGGCTTCGTTCCTGCAGGAAATAATCAGAAATAACGCAAGGAACAAAATCAGAGATGAAAAGAAGTTGCGATTCTTTAACATGGTCGAAAAATTATGTGATTCAATCTTTTTTAAGGTTGATTTTTAGGAATTCCTGCTTATGATAATTATAATATAAAATAAAGCGCTTTATATATCTCTATTTAATAGCCGAGCAGACCATTCAAGGAGTATTTTGTCCCCTTCAGCCTTGTTTCACTATAAAAAGGAAATACATTAGATATATTTGTCATTAAATATATGAACTTTCAGGCGTGGGCCTGACATGTATTCAAGCATTAATTGTATTTATAAAACAGAAAGATGACAAAGTATTTTATAGCCATATTATTCACACTGGGTTGTGTTTTTATAAGCTCCGGGATTTGGGCGCAGGAAACGATACAGGGAACGATTTATTTCCAACAAACAGACAAATTTGAATATGAACCCTCAGGAAGAATTGAAATGGATCAATTCGCCAAAACAATGCCGAGTGAATTCAAATTTGAAAAACTTTTGCATTTTGATGCAAAGAGTTCGCTGTTTGAGAAATCCGATAATCCCGAAATAACTGAACTTTCCAGGAGAGAGTCCTGGTTTCTGCACCGGGCGAAATATGGAAGAAAGCCCCGACCAACTGCAGAAAAGATCTATTATGATTTTGAAAAAGGAGAACGTACGGAACAGCTTGATTTTATGACCCGAGCATTTTTGATTGAATCAGGAATCGACCAAAAGGCCTGGAAATTCACCGGTTCACCCAAAATAATCCTTGGCTATACCTGTATGTCAGCTGAAACAGAAATGGACAGCAGTCAGGTCATGGCATGGTTTACACCTGAAATTCCCATACCGTCCGGTCCGGAATATTTCACCGGATTACCGGGAATGATTCTGGCTGTGGAAAAGAATGGGGAAACGATTTATCTCGCGACTAAAATCGAGTTAGACCCGGTTGACGAAAAATTGATCAAACCAACGGAAGGTAAAAAGTTGACCAAAGAAAAACTGGATAAGATCATCGAGGAAAAGATTGAAGAATTTAAAAATGCCAGAGGAAAAGGAGATGGCAGACACGGAAGAAGGCATTAATCTTAATTAACAGACACAATTCAAAAAAATGAAAATAGTTTTCAGAACCTATATTATTTTGTCCTTTTTAATGGTGGCAATGTATGGTCAGGCACAAAACACCCTGACTGGAACCATCCTGGATGAAAAGGGCGAACCACTCACTTATTCTACAATTACCCTGTTGAATCCGATAGATTCAACCTTGAAGTATTTCGGTGTATCTAAAGAAGACGGCACCTATAAAATTAAAAGCATAAAGAGTGATAATTACGTCCTGCAGGTTTCATTTGTGGGTATGAAAAGTGTTTTCAGGAACATAACGGTACCTTCCGGTCAGGGAGAAGATCAGGGTGTTATTGAGATGAGTGCTTCTGTTCTGGATGAAGTCGAGATCGTGGCAGAGTATATTCCAATTCAGTTTAAAAGCGACACGGTAGAATTCAATGCAAATGCTTTCACGAACAAACCCGATGCTGTTGTTGAGGATCTGTTGAAAAAGATACCCGGCATTGAGGTGGATGAAAGTGGTAACATGAAAGCACTAGGTGAAGACGTGACCAAGGTTTTGGTGGATGGAAAGGAATTTTTTGGTAAAGACCCTAAAGTTGCAACAAAAAACTTACCTGCTAAGGCCATTGAAAAGATACAGGTATTTGATAAAAAATCAGAGGATGCTGAATTTATGGGAATTGATGACGGAGTCAGGGACAGAACCATCAACCTGATCCTGAATGAAGATAATAAACAAGGCTATTTTGGGGAACTGGAAGCAGGCGGAGGTGTGGACAAACCCAATTCAGATGCAAAAGCATATTACACTGGTTCCGGAAAAATTTATCGTTTTTCTGATAAATTACAAAGCGCCGTTTTGGGGATGTACAATAATATAAATGAATTTGGTTATTCAGATAAAAGACATGGCAACTGGGGACAAAAAGTTGACGGTATCAATACAACTGGAGCGGGTGGATTGAACTTTTCCTACATAGCGACAAAGCAAAACAGGTATTTTATGAGTTATCTCGGTAGGTCAACTTCAACCATCAATGAGAAGGAAACGGAAACTGAATTTTTTAAGTCTGACGGGTCCTATTATCAAAAGAGCCAATTGACAACGGATGAACTGGATGCTCCGCATGCGATCAATCTTGGATTGCGTCATAATTTCAATGATAGGCACAAATTGACCCTGGACGGAGACCTGAATATTGAAACCAACAATCAGAACAATTCCCTGCTTACAAACACTTTGTCTTTGGGAAATTCAGTAAATAATCTTGACAATAATACCACCAGCAATTCAGATTTCCTGAGTGGAGATGCAAGAGCGGTCTATATTATTAAGTTCGGAAATGAAAAAACTCAGATGAAAACGGACTTTTATGGTGTTTTAAATGAAAATTCCTCCAGTTATGACCTGGTAAATACCAGTGTTTTTTATGATCCTTTGTCAGAAAAAACGATCAGTCAATTTCAGAATAATGATACCCAAAAGAACTATTTTTCAGCCAATCCAACGCTGGTACAACAGTTGACCTCATTTTGGTATTTAAGTACCAATGTAAAACTGGGTATGGGGAAAGACCAGCTCTATAAGGAACAGGGCGATCAGCTTACAAATATTCTTGTTGATACGCTTGGTGCGGACTTTACCATTGGCTCAAGCCTCATAGAACCAGGAATTTCATTTAAAAGAAACACGGCACAAACACAATTGAACATTTCATTTAATTTAGGTATTAACTCGCAGGATAAAACCCTATTCGAAACAGCGATAGGATCCAACACCTGGTATCATTTTTTACCAGGCATCCGGTACGAAAATAATTACAAAAAAGGCAGACGTTTTACTGCTTCATATAACTCGAATGTAAATACCCCTTCTTTGAGCCAACTATTGCCTGTAAGCAATACGATCAATCCACAGAATATTTTTGTTGGAAATGCTGACCTGGAACCGGAATACAGACATAATGTCTCATTAAGGTGGTCCATTTTTGACCAGTTTTCATTTACTTCTATGTTTATGCGCATAGGTGCATCGTATACTCAAAATAAAATAGGTACGTCCAGAACGACAACAGAGGATTTTATTCAGACGGTCAGTCCAATAAACGTTGCTTATCAGTATTCTGCATATTCATTTGTTTATTTTACCACTCCGATCAGGCGCTTAGGCATAAAATTGAACATTCGGCTTAATGAATCCTGGAATAGGGGGATTTCTGTTGTTGACACTGAGGACAACATCAATACAAACCTGACACACAGCATAAAGGCAAACATAGAAAACAGGAAAAAAGAAAAATGGCACCTTAGTTTTGGCGGTTCATTGAGCCTGACAAATTCTACATTCTCTTTAGCCACCTCTCAGGACAATCAATATTACAACACCAGTTATTTTGGTGAAATGAATTATACACCCTCTGAGAAATGGAATTTTGAGGCAGACGGAAACGTAGTCAATTATAATTCCAGAAACTTTGAAGATTCTTTTAGTATTCCGATCCTGAATGCTGGAATCAGTTATTTCTTCTGGAAAGGAAACAAGGCTTCCATTTCATTGAAGGGATTTGATTTGCTGGACAAAAACACCAGTATCAGACAGATCACAGAAAGTAATTATGTTCAACAAGAAGAAAGCAATACTATTGGCAGAAGAGTAATGCTCGTTTTTAAAATGAAAATGGGAAAGTAGAAATAATAAATGAATACGATTAGGAAAAACACAGCGCTGATCATTTTTTTATGTGCCATTCTTCTGGTTGTATTGATCAATTTCAGGATGTTGCAAATGTACATTGTACACATGGGTCCTGAGAATATACCTGAACATCCCAAGAGGTTCAATATGCGTCTTCAGCTTGGCATGTTTGGGGCCGGAATAGAATTTATAGTATTCCTGGTGGTTACATTTTTTAATTTCTCCTGGGTTGGCAACCTTACCCGGAAAATAGAACGGGAGGGCAGGAAATTGTTAATCAACATAACAAGTAACCTGATACTGTTTGCATTTTTTCTATTGATTGAATACTTCATTTTCCAGTTGATTTTCCAGGATGGCAGGCCCAGGTTTGTATTCAACTATTATATCGTTCTAAATTTGTCCATATTTATCCTTGCCGTTACGATCGCCAATTTTCTAATTTTGTACAGGAAGAACAAGATCTCTGAAATAGAAAATATTAAATTGAGAGAGGAAAAGACGAAAGCAGAATTAACGGCACTTAAGGAGCAGATCAGTCCCCATTTCTTTTTTAATACCCTGAGTACACTCAGTTCAATCATCCGGCACGAACATAAAGATGAAGGGTTGGAATTCATTCAGGATATGTCAAGCACCTATAGATATGCGCTATCCAGTGGCAGGAAAGACCTGGTGGAATTAAGGGAAGAGCTGGATTTTTTAGAATCTTACATTGCGCTGATGAGAAAACGCTTTGGAGAAAAACTCAACATTAAAATAGACCTTGGTGATGATTTTCTTTTCAGCCAAATTCCGCCCATGTGCTTACAGGTTTTGGTTGAAAATGCGATTCAACATAATATTATTACCCAGATAAAACCCTTGAAAATTGAAATTTATATGCAAAGCGGCATGATTCATGTCCGGAACAATCTGCAGGAAAAAGAACAGGCAGAAGGGTTCGGACTAGGACTTCAAAACCTGAATAACCGCTTCAAGCTTTTGTTGAATAAAGATATTTTCATAGAAAAAACCAAAACACATTTTATGGTCAAAATACCGCTGACATGAAGGTACTGATCGTAGAAGATGAATATGGCGTTGCTCAGAATCTTAAAGACCTGTTGCTGGACCTCGAACCAGATACGCAGATAATGTGTATACTGGAGAGCGTCGAGGAAGCCGTTGCGTGGATCAATGAAAATCCAAAACCGGATCTGGGTTTTTTTGATATCAGATTAGCAGATGGTTCATCTTTTGAGATATTTGAAAAAGTAAAGCTTACATTTCCAATTATTTTCACAACCGCCTTTGATGAATTCGCCATCAAGGCATTCAAGGTCAATAGCATAGATTATTTATTGAAACCCATTGGAAAGGAAGAAATTAAATTTTCATTAAACAAATACAAATCACTTTACGGTCCGGGAGATTCTGAATTAAATACAGATTCAAAGGAAATTGAAAAAGGGCAGGAACAATTGCTCAATGTCATTAGAGAAATGAAGGCTTCCCGCCAATCGACCTATAAAAAGAGCTTTCTTGTTTACATAAAAGACAAAATAATCCCCATAGTTACAAGCGAAATAGCGTATTTTTTTCTTCAGAATGAAGTGGTTTACTGCATTACGCTTGAAAACAAAAAATACACGATGGATCAAAACCTTGAGCGAATAATGGCACAACTTGACCCTGAGGAATTTTTCCGGGCCAACAGGCAATGTATCATTTCACGGAGAACGATCGATGCCGCCTCCCAACACTTTAACCGAAAGTTATTATTGCAGCTTTCGCCAAAGGCACCCCAGGATGTATTTATTAGCAAAACAAGGGTTTCCGCTTTTAAAAACTGGCTCTCAGGCTGAATATAAATAAATTCACAAGGACCTTGTATTTGCTGTTTTGAAGGATAACCCGGTAATATACATCAATGAATTATCCGGGTGTAAAAATCAAGTAAAATTTACAACAGATTATGATACAATTGATTAAACAGAATAAGTTTAAAGAAGTATGACAATTTAGGTCGTGAGATCTCAGTTTGTTAATTCTTGATTTGGTGTTGTTAAATAAGCAAGAAAATATCCTTATATTTAAGTTTGTAATTGTCATTTTAAATCAATAAAAAGCAAAAGTATAATTCTAAATCGTATTTAGTTTCATTAGAATTGCTTGAAATTTTAGATCAATCAAAAACGTTAAGGCAAATGCTGACAATAGAATTGGTTAAGGAACTTTGGTCGAAGACTTATAATACGGAGGGTAAGCCGGACTGGGAGCATATATTTCCATATTATTCAGATGACATTGTTTTTCAGGACTCCATACAGCGTATTGAAGGAAAGGAAGAATTTCTAAAAATGTGCAACAGGCTAACTACGCGAACCAAGGAGCTGAACATGGAAATTTTAAACATAGCTAAAAATGATAACATCATTATTTTTGACTGGGTTATGACCATGATGTTCAAAAAATATCCAAGCACGCCCCTTTATGGTTCTACCAAGTTAACCCTGAATGATGCTGGCATAATAAAAGAACAGCGGGACTATTATGATCTTTGGGGGGACATATTCAACAAGATACCCCGATTTGGTAAGGCATACAGACGATTTTTAAAGAAAAAATTTGGATAAAAAGATACTTATGAAGATCAAATTACCAGATGAACTGGATTTTCTCAGGGTAGGCAGATTGCCTCAGAAATCATCATCCTTGCGCGTGGATGACAAAGTTGTATTCCTAACAGGTGCCACAAATGGCATTGGGTACGAAACGGCTAGATTATTCGCTTCCAGAGGTGCAACTTTGATAATCCTGGTCCGGAATGAAAATTCGGGCATCGCCTTAATCGAAGAACTTAAGGCAGAATTCGGAACAAAAAGCAGTTTGTATATTGCAGATTTTGAGCGACCCGATCAGGTTTCTGAGGCGATTGATCAGGTTTTGGAAAAGGAAGAAAAAATTGATATTCTGATCAATAATGCAGGCGCTCACAGAACAGTTAAAAAAATTCTGGATTCAAACATTGAAGCGACCTTCACGGTAAATCACCTGGCGAGTTTTTTGATCACAAAAAAATTACTGCCTTTGATTGAAAAGGGCTCTGAACCCAGAATAATCAATATTAATTCAGAAGGACACCGGTTTGGAGATGTGGACCTGACTGACCTGAACTGGTCGAAACGATTCTATACCGGGTTGAGGAGTTATGGCGCCTCAAAAACAGCTCAACTACATGCCATGTATGTTTGGAAACCAAAGCTTGCTGAAAAAGGGATAACCATTAATTCAATGCATCCCGGAGCCGTAAAATCAAATATTGGTAACCATAGCGGCAAACTATACAATTGGTATTTAAAGTATATCATAACACCCACACTCAGAAAACCAGAAATTTCTGCCAATGCAATTTATTATCTGGCAACCAGTCCGGAAATGAAGGGGGTAAGCGGTAATTTTTATAACCTGACAAATATTGAAAAACCAGCCCCTCACGCGCAGAAATCTGAAATCTCACAAAAAGTATTTGACAAAACACTGGAATTGATCACAGATGGAAAGAATTGATTCGATTGTAGTAGGCGGAGGTATGGCCGGCCTGACGGCATCGTCTTATTTGGCGAATGCAGGAAAGTCCGTTGCTCTCTTTGAAAAGATCTATTATTTTGGTGGTTTGGTAAACTCATTCAAGCGAGGAGAATTCACCTTTGATGGAGGATTGAGATCAATAGAAAATTCCGGAATAATTTTCCCGATGCTCAAACAGTTAGGAATCGAAATTGAATTTGTTAAAAGTCACGTTTCACTGGTAGTTGGAACATCAGTTCTACGTTTGAGCGGCAATGAAAGCATCGACCAATATCAGGACTTTCTGATAAAGGAATTTCCGGAAGATAAAGCAGATGTCATCAGGATCATACAGGAGATCAAAAAGATCACGAAATACATGGATGTTTTATATGGTATTGACAATCCTGTGTTTATGGATCTAAAAAGTAATCCTGCCTATTTGATGAAAGTACTTTTACCCTGGTTGTTTCGTTTTTTAATGACCATTCGTAAAATTGAAAAACTAAATGAGCCGATCTATCCATATTTAAGTCGTTTTACTTCGAATCAAAAGTTGATAGATAATATTGCACAACACTTTTTTAAGGATACACCCAGTTCTTTTGCGCTGAGTTATTTTTCATTATATAATGACTATAATTATCCAATGGGCGGGACGGAAATGCTTCCGAATAAACTAAGAGATTTTGCTGAAGAAAAGGGAGCCCAGCTACATCTTAAAACAGCGATTGTGAAACTTGATCCGGAAGAAAAATACGTAGAGGATAATCATGGAAACAAATACTATTATAAAAAACTCATCTGGGCCTGTGATCTCAAAACCTTATATAAAATAATAGACACGGATCAGGTCCGGGACCAGAAAATAAAGGAAATTGTCTTAAAAAGAAGGGAAGAGATGAAAGACCTGGTTGGGGCGGAATCGGTTTTTACCAGTTACATAACGGTTAACAAACCGCCGGAATACTTTGGTAACATAGCAACTGAACATGTATTTTTCACTCCATCCAAAGTTGGGCTCTCAAACGTAAAGTGTACTGCTGAAGATAAGCCAGCCATAAAAGCATACCTGAAAGATTATGTTCAATATAATACCCTTGAAATCTCCATCCCTGCCTTAAGGGACCTCTCCTTAGCCCCGGAGGGAGAAACAGGCATTGAAATTAGTCTCTTATTCGATTATAAACTGACTAAAAAAATTGTGGAGCAAGGTTGGAAAAAAGAATTCAAACATTATATGGAAGAATTGATCAACGAGCAAATGATCAAATTATATCCTGAAATTGAAAATAATATAATTAAGCAATTTTCATCCACTCCGCTGACTGTTGAACGGTATACCAGCAATACGGATGGTGCAATCGTGGGCTGGTCTTTTGCCAACCCGGTAATACCGGTCGTTCATAAATTCAGGGAAGTTGCCAAATCCATAAATACTCCGATAAAAGATGTGTTTAAAGCCGGACAATGGACTTATAGCCCTGCGGGTGTTCCTATAGCCATTTTAACCGGAAAAATGGCTGCTGATAAGGTAATCAAAGAACTAAAATAAGGTGCAATTGATGTAAGCCCATTCACCCATTAATTTTTGAATAAAAAAATCAAATTATGCCAAAGTTTATAAGTTTACTCTTCCTGTTTTTTCTAATTTTCAATACAAACCTGAAAGGGCAGAATAGCAATGAATCCCTTGAACTAAAAATTGAAGAAACACTCATGCAACTGACCCTGGAAGAGAAGGTTTCCTTGTGTCATGCACAATCGAAATTCAGCACAAAAGGCGTTCCGCGGCTTGGAATTCCCGGGATTTGGATGTCGGATGGTCCCCATGGGGTCCGTGCTGAGATCAATTGGGACAACTGGAGTCATGCGGGCTGGACAAATGATTCCATTACAGCATTTCCTGCCCTTACCTGTCTGGCTGCGACATTCAATCCGGCGCTTTCCGGTCAGTTTGGTTTTGCCGTTGGTGAAGAAGCGAGGTATCGTCAGAAAGATGTTTTGCTGGGTCCGGGAGTCAATATATACCGGACACCGCTGAATGGACGGAATTTTGAATATATGGGTGAAGACCCTTTTTTGGCATCAGCCATGGTGGTTCCATATATCAAAGGCGTTCAGCAAAACGGGGTTTCTGCCTGCGTTAAACATTTTGTCCTGAATAATCAGGAACAATGGAGAGATATTATAAATGTTGAGATCAGTGACCGGGCTTTGCACGAAATATATTTACCTGCCTTCAAGGCAGCTGTTCAACAAGCAGGTGTATGGTCCATAATGGGCGCTTATAATAAATACAAAAGTCAATACTGCTGCCATAATGATATTCTGTTGAATAAGATACTCAAGGAAGAGTGGAAATTTGATGGTGTAGTTATTTCAGACTGGGCGGCAACCCACGACACAAAAGAGGCGGCCTTGTATGGCCTGGACATTGAGATGGGCACCGGAAGCAATGGCCTAGACGTTCATACAAAGAATGCCTATGACAATTATTACCTGGCAACCCCCTTCCTTAAGCGTATAAAAAGCGGTGAGATTTCAGAGGCGGTTCTGGATGAAAAAGTCCGCAGGATCCTTCGACTTATTTTCAGGACCAGTATGAATCCGGATCGAAATTATGGCAGGATGAATAACGAGGAACACCTTCAGGTTGCAAGAAAAGTGGGCGCAGAAGGCATTGTTTTACTCAAAAATGAGGCTGACTTTTTTCCAATTGATCCGGAAAAGAACATCACAATTGCAGTTATTGGAGAGAATGCGATCCGATCGATGGCGATTGGTGGCGGTTCATCGGAATTGAAACCTAAAAAGGAGATTTCCCCGCTGGAAGGTTTGAGGGAAAGGTACAAAAAAGCGAATATAATCTATACAATGGGCTATTCGTCCGGTCCTGCAGAATATGGAAAAGCTGTCGAATCAAAATTAAACAATGATTCACTGTCGCAAAAAGCAATTGAGCTGGCTCAAAAGGCCGATGTCGTTCTGTTTATAGGTGGATTGAACAAAAACCACAATCAGGATTGCGAAGGCGGGGACCGAAAAGATATGGCACTGCCTTTCGGCCAGGTGGAACTACTTAAAAACCTGCATAAGGTCAACAAGAACATTGGCGTGATCCTTTTAAGTGGAAATGCAGTTGAAATGTCCTGGTTGGAACAAGTACAGGGATTGATGCAAGCCTGGTATCTGGGAAGTGAAGCCGGTCATGCGATCGCAGATGTGGTCAGCGGAGACATTAACCCTTCCGGAAAGCTGCCATTTACTTTTCCGGTGAAACTGACAGATAATTCGGCCCATCATTTTGGTGAAATATCCTACCCGGGCGATGGGATCAATCAGGAATACCTGGATGATATTTTTGTTGGTTACAGATGGCACGAAAACAAAAAAACAGCACCGCTTTTTGCCTTCGGCTATGGAATGTCTTATACGGAATTTCAAATTTCAAATCTTCGGTCAATGAAAAAAAGCTACTTGTCAGGGGACAAAATTGAGATTTCATGTGATGTACGGAATACGGGTGGTCAAAATGGATCAGAGGTAGTTCAGGTCTATGTTGGCAAACCCGAGTCTGAAGTTAAACGGGCGCTGAAGGAATTGAAAGCATTTCATAAAGTATTCGTTGAAAAAGGTGACCTTGTACAAGTGGAAATAATGATCGATGCTGATCAGCTTGCATATTATGATGAAAGCACACAAGGGTGGAAGCTTGAGAAAGGAAGATATATTCTATATGTTGGTAATGCCTCGAATCAGATTGCAGAAACGATTGAGGTTGAGATCCGGTAAATTATATCCAATTGAAAACAATTGTTATAAAAAGACATAAGAGAAACAGCTATGAAAAACCTATTTAAATACTTCCTTCAGGGATTATTGCTTGCGGCACCTTTCGGTGTCACCATTTACATTATTTATGCCTTGTTTTCTTTCGCAGATAATTTGTTAAGTGATATTATAACCCAATTTTTCGAACAAAGTATTCCGGGACTTGGGTTATTGCTGGTTATATTGATCCTAATCCTGGTAGGATTGCTGGGAGAAACATTTATTGCCAGACCCATTCGTGTTTTGTTTGAAGGAATGCTCAAAAAAGCACCTTTGGTTAAGGTCATTTATTCAGCTTTAAATGATCTGTTTTCAGCATTTGTTGGGAAAGAAAAAAAATTCAGCAAACCTGTTTTGGTAAATGTTAATCCGGTTGCAAACCTTGAAAAACTTGGATTTGTCACTGAAGAGGATCTTTCTAACCTTCATTTGACCGGGAAGGTGGCCGTTTATTTTCCCCATTCTTATAATTTTTCAGGTGAACTTTTTATCGTTCCTGTGGAACAGGTCCGCGCCATTGATATCAATCCGGCAGATGTAATGAAATTCATCGTTTCAGCGGGCGTTTCCGGATGGGAAAATGAATTGAAGGAAGAATAATTATTGAAACATTGATTTAAGATCATAAATATGTTAGAATATAGTCAAAATCCTCCGGATAAAAATAAACTAATGGTTGTCTGGACCAGCGGCGACAGAGAAGTAGCCTTTAAAATGGTTTTCATGTATGTCTATAATGCCAAAAAAAATGGATGGTGGGAAGACATTACCCTTCTGATCTGGGGACCCTCTTCAAAACTGGCATCTGAGGATACTGAGATTCAGGATTCCCTGAAACAGATGATGGAAATCGGTGTACAGGTTATAGCCTGTTTAGCTTGTGCCGACCTGTGTCACAATACCAAAGAACTCGAAGAACTTGGTGTTACCGTAAAATATACGGGTACTGATCTGACCAGCTATATAAAAGAACAGCACGTTATTACTTTTTAATAAGGACAAGTTTTATGGCTTGTCCTTATTGAATTTAATTCAGAACGAATTCATTTTTTGAGTAATAAAACGACTATTCAAAATACACATTGTCCAGCAGAATATCGCCAACAAAATAACTGCCATCTGCATAAACGGGGTTCCATAATGCAAAAGGAATTTTGAGGTCCGTCAGTTCGAGATCTGTAAAATCAGAAATCGGGATCGTATATTCCAAAAAGCCATTGCCAGCATCCAAGCCGGAATAATTAGCCAGAAATAGTGAATGTGCAGTAGAAAGAGATTCAAGTTTGATCTCAATATCGGTCATTTCAGCGGGTGCTTTTATAGAAAACTTCAGATTGCTCCCTGATAAATATTGTCCGTCTATCACAGGTTCCAGGATAAAGAAGGCACCGCCCCAGCCGCTTCCAGGATAAGACAGCAGTAAACTGGAGTCTCCTTCAACAACGATATCGGAAGAAGCCAAATCCGGTTCTCCTCCAGCTCCGTAAGTTTTAACAAGGATGTCTTCAAATTGAGCCATTTCTTCGTTGAACGCATATTTTGCGAGATCTCCGGACACTGTTCCCAGCGTTTCTTCGGCTACATCCAATGCAGGCGCCTCCGGAATTTCCAATCCATCCATGCTATATACGCGAACCCAGTCTACAAACATTTTTTGAGGAAAAACGGTGGTTTCATCCGGCAGACCAGGCCAGTTACCACCAACAGCAACGTTCAATATGATGTAAAAAGAACGAAGAAATTCCTTCATGTCTGCCTCAATGAGGGTTTCCTGAACTATGGTTTCATCTATCATGAACTTCATGGAATTTGGGGTCCAGTCCAGTCGATATACATGATAATCATCAGCAAGATTTTGTCCATTGTCAAAGGCAGCGGTATTACTGCTTACTTTGTTATCAGCATTTGTGTAATGCACAGAACTATGTACCAGATTTGGTTCGTGTCCAATGACCTCCATAATATCAATTTCTCCACAACCTGGCCAGTCCACATCCGTAATGTTGTCTCCAAGCAACCAGAATGCCGGCCATAAGCCTTTACCCTGAGGTACTTTAATTCTGGCTTCCACTCTTCCGAATCTGAATCCCTTCAAACCCTGAGTTGTTAATTTAGCGGAACTGTATTGATGCTCTCCTGCTTCTTTTTTGGCTACAATGGCTAAAACTGAATTGCCATCATCGCCCTGGATCAGTGAATTATTCGAAGAACTGGTGTAGAGTTGCTTTTCAGAATTACCCCATCCTGCAGCTAATCCATAATCTGTTCCATCTCCGGTCTCATATACCCATTTCTGTTCAGAAATGCTTGTATTAAATTCTTCAGCCCATTCCAGCGTATAGCCTTCATAGTCCTTTTCGTCCACGGGTTCAACTTCATTTTTACAGGCAACAGCAAGGGTTAATATCATTACGAATAACAAGAAATTCTTCATCTTTCAGGGTTTTATTAATGAAATATTGTTTTATAACGTGAATATAAATTATGAAATTTTAAAAAGCATTCGTTTAAATGTAAATCGAACAAATTCTGTTGAATTGACCAGGTGTTTTGTTTTATTGATAATGGATAAAACAAATGAAAATGACTTAAATCTGAGGGGTTTTAGGTCTCAAATTTTCAGAATTAACGGTTTCAATCAATATAATTTAATATTTTTGATGCAGCCTGATATCGATTGAAACAAGCGTCATCGGTTTAATATAATTTTATAAGCATCAGGTTCGACTGCTTTGAAGTCGAACTTTAAAATCAATGAATAGTTGTAACCGGCTAATATATGAAATACATAACTTCCTTGCTCGGCATTTTTTTCTTTTTGGGAAATAGTTACGCACAGAATATTGGAAATATTTCCGAAGCTGAAATGAATCAGATCTCCTCTGAGGTAGACCGGGAGCTGGCATTTTATAAAACACAGCTGGATCAGGAAATCTATTATTCAGATCTGGAAAAAGAGATGCGAATTGAATTTCAGTCAGATACATTTGCCATTGAGCGGACGCTGTTTAAAATGTTGGGCACAGATTACTCGACAACCGGTATGACTAACGCCGTTTATTATGCAGAAGCTGCTTATGATAAGTTACTCAACAAATACTACAAGTTGTTAAAAAGTAAATTGAACGAAGAGGATAAAAAACGATTAACAGATAGCCAGCGCAACTGGATCCTGTTTCGGGATAGTGAAAGAATACTCAGTAATGAAATTTCAAAGGAAGAGTACAGCGGAGGTGGAACGATACAACAGATCATTATTTCGGATAAGCAACTGGAAATTACCAAACAAAGAGTTATAGAATTATATGGGTACCTTGACAGGGTTATCCTATTTTGAGATTTATTATAGAACCTGAAAAAACAAAAAATGAAGAAGATAGCATCATTGATAATATTAGCAATTTTCATTTTGGCTTGTTCACCTGCTAAAAAAGAAACGGCTGAACTTGAAAAAAAGGAAGACAAAGTCCTAACGGAAGCCACGGTTTTTACTACTGCATATAATTCCGAATTCCAACTTGAGAAAACGGGAAGCATGGCTTTTGGTAGTTTGGCACAACCCCTTGAAACTGAAACCGCGATTTTTGTAAATCCGCACAAGAAATTTCAGACTTTTCTGGGAATTGGTGGTGCGATCACGGATGCTTCCGCTGAGGTTTATGCTGAATTACCAGCGGATAAACAAGCGGAAATAATGAAAGCCTATTACGACAAAAAAGAAGGTATCGCTTATTCATTGGCCCGAACCAATATTCACAGTTGTGATTTCAGTTCTGGCAGTTATACCTATATTGAAGAAGGGGACAGTAGTTTAAGCACATTTAGTATCGCACACGATATGGAATATAAAATTCCAATGATTAAAAAAGCGATAGAAACGGCTGGTGGTGAACTGACCTTGTATGGAAGTCCGTGGAGCCCGCCGGCTTTCATGAAAGATTCCAAAAACATGTTGTATGGTGGAAAACTATTAAAGGAATATTATCCTGCCTGGGCAAAATATTATACAAAGTTCATTGAGGCTTACGAAGCCGAAGGTATGCCGGTTTGGGGGATTTCTATTCAGAACGAACCGATGGCTACGCAGACTTGGGAGTCTTGTATTTTTACGGCCGAAGAGGAAAGGGATTTCTTGAGGGATCACCTTGGTCCTGTGATGGAGGAAGCTGGATTGGGAAATAAAAAAATAATAGTTTTGGACCACAACAGGGATTTACTCAATCACAGGGTTAACACTATCCTTGAAGACCCTGAAGCCGCAAAATATGCCTGGGGTGTTGGATTTCATTGGTATGAAGACTGGACAGGAGGAGAGCAGATGTACAATAATATTGGCAACGTAAACGAATCTTACCCGGACAAAGCACTGATTTTTACGGAAGGTTGTAACGGCGCTTTTGATGAATCTAAATATCAATTCTGGCCCCATGCGGAAAGATATGGAATGTCTATGATCAATGATTTTAACAATGGAACCGTTGCGTGGACAGACTGGAATATTCTTTTGGATGAAACCGGTGGGCCCAATCACGTTGGTAACTTCTGTTTTGCACCGATCCACGCCGACCTTAGAACCAATTCTGTTATTTATACACCGAGCTATTACTATATAGGACATTTTTCAAAATTTATCAAACCGAATGCAAAAAGGATCAGTACGGTAAGCAGCAGGAGCTCATTACTTTCAACTTCTTTTATGAATGAGGATCAGGAAATTGTAACTGTAGTAATGAACCCAACAGAAAATGTGATTGAATATAAATTGTATGTCAGAGATTCCGGTTTTAAGCAAAGTATATTACCTCACGCTATTCAAACCCTGGTTTATTAAAAAGAATAAACACAAGTTGCATAGAAGGACTCCTCATTTCGGGGGTTCCTTCGCGCACTTTTCAATTGTCAGCAGACATTAATTTGTTTTTTATGTATGCCGTGCATTGTTTTAAATTTTTTCAATAAAAACGAATATGAGAACAATAAGGCTACTTCTTTTAACAGTTATTTTTTCTGCTTCATATACAACTTCTTCATTTTCTCAAAACCTGGAAAAGCAACTGGATGAACTTTTGAATGATCAGTTTTTACCGGATGGCCCAGGGGCTACGGCGCTGGTTTCTATAGATGGTGAAATAATTTATCAAAAGGCTTTCGGGATGGCCAACATGGAGCTCAGCGTAGCGATGCAAAATGATAATGTGTTTGAAATTGGATCAGTTACCAAACAATTTACAGCTGTTTCCATCCTAATGCTGATGGAACAAGGGAAATTAAAGCTGGATGATGAAATAACCAAATTCATTCCGGATTATCCGGTGCAGGGCAACAAGATCAGCGTTCACCATTTGTTGAATCATACTTCTGGAATAAAAAGTTACACTTCTCTGGAAAGCTGGACGGCTATCTGGAGGCAGGATTACACCCCTCTGGAAATGATTGGTCTTTTTAAGAACGAAGTTATGGATTTCACACCGGGGGAAGCCTGGCTCTATAACAATTCTGCTTATTTCATACTGGGTTATATCATCGAAAAAGCCTCCGGCGAGAGCTATGAAGCTTTTATTGAAAAAAATATATTTAAACCACTGGAAATGAGTAGTTCATACTACGGGTCCATGTCTGAAATCATTCCCCTGAGGGCCAGTGGTTATCAAAAGTCAGAAAAGCTTGTTAATGCGGAATATCTTAGTTTGACTCAACCTTATGCGGCAGGCTCCATTATGTCTACCGTCGAAGATCTTTACAAATGGAACGAGGCCATTAAGGCGAATAAACTGGTAAAACAAGAATCGATAGATCTCGCTTTTAGAAATTATGAAACGACGGATGGAATGAAGACGAACTATGGTTATGGTTGGGCATTGTCAGACATTAATGGAAGCCCGACATTAGAACATAGCGGGGGCATCTTTGGCTATCTGTCCAACACCATCTATCTGCCGAAAGAGCATGTGTTCGTTGTTGTGCTTTCCAATTGTAATTGCAATGACCCGGTGCAGGTTTCAACGAAAATGGCAGCTGTGACGATTGGTAAACCCTACCCGGATGTAAGTCAAAAAATATCCGTGGCGTCTGAAGAATTGGAAAAATGGACAGGTGTATATGATTTTGAAGATCAAACGGTAAGGCAAATCACCATGGAGGAAGGGCAATTGTTCAGCCAGCGGGAAGGCAGCACAAAAATTGAAATTTACCCAGTAGGAGAAGACAGGTTTATCTATGAAAATAGTTTTGCAACAATCACATTCAGTGAGGAACCGAATGGTGTTTATGCTGATTTTGGCAATAGGAATGTGCAGGTAAAGGGAGTCAAAGTGGATAGGAAACCAAAGGTCAGAGAAGAAAAAATGATCTCAGAGGAGATACTTAAAAAATATGTAGGAAAGTATACTATTGCTCCCGGTTTTGACATTGCGATAAGCCTGAATGCAGGTAAACTCATGTCTCAAGTCACGGGTCAGGGGATATACCAGGTTTTTCCGGAATCGGAAACCAGGTTTTTCTTCAAGGTGGTAGATGCTCAACTTGAATTTTTGCCGAACAAAAAAGGCGATTTTGATTCTTTTATCCTGTATCAGGGAGGTATGGAGATCAGGGGTACTAAAAATTAATAATTGAATATTATACTTTGCCATAAAAAGCAATGCAGATGAAAAGAAGAAAGTTTATCAGAAATAATGGAATAATGATTGGAGCAGCCGTTTTGGGACCTGCGTATTCATTTGCATTAGGAAATGCGCAGAAGAATGCTACTTTTATTAGCAACAGACCCCCGTTGAACAAGAGGACATTTACCAGTGATTCTGTTGAAAGATTGCTTGAAAAGGTAAAATCAGCTATGATGGATCAGGAGTTGAGTTGGATGTTTGAAAATTGTTATCCAAACACGCTTGACACGACCGTTGACCATGAGATTATTGATGGTAAACCGGATACTTTCATTATTACAGGAGATATTGATGCCATGTGGCTTCGGGATTCCACGGCACAGGTTTGGCCCTATATGCCTTTGATCAGCGAGGATGAATCCTTAAAAATTCTGATAAAAGGATTGATAAACCGACAAGTAAAATGTGTGCTAAAAGATCCATATGCCAATGCATTTTATAAGGATCTGGAACGGGAATCACACTGGAAAGATGATCAGCCCTCACCGATTCCCGGCGTTCATGAAAGGAAATGGGAAATTGACTCCCTTTGTTATACGATCCGCTTGTCAAATGAGTATTACAGGATCACCCGCGATACCAGTATTTTTGATGATGATTGGCAAAAGGCGATGAAAAGCATCATTGCCGTATTCAGGCAGGAACAAAGGAAAGATGGAGATTCTCCCTATCATTTCAGCAGGAAAACCACTGCGATGATAGATGCACCAACATTTAGCGGAACAGGTAGGCCGATCAAACCGGTTGGGCTTATCGCCTCTATGTTCCGTCCTTCAGATGATGCAAGCCTCTATCCATTTTTGATTCCATCCAATATTTTTGCGGTGCTCTCATTGCGTCAACTCGGGATTATTTATAAAAACGAAATACTGGATTATGAGTTTTCAAAATCTTGCTTTGCCTTTGCAAATGAAGTGGAAGCTGCAATAAATCAATATGCAATTGCAGATCATCTTGATTTTGGCCCTGTTTACGCATATGAAGTGGATGGTTTTGGCAACAAACTCTTTATGGATGATGCAAATGTTCCTTCTTTGATGTCTCTTGCCTATCTTGAAAGGGGATTCAGTAAGGATCCGATTTATTCCAATACCAGAAAGTTTCTGTTGAGTGATTCAAATCCTTATTATCTTAAAGGCAGCGCAGCTGAAGGTCAGGCCAGCCCGCACACAGGGAAAGAGAAGATCTGGCCAATGGGCATTATTCTTCGGGCAATGACATCTAAAGATACTGCCGAAATCAGCCATTGTCTTAAAATGCTGAAAGAAACGCACGCCGGAACAGGATTCATGCACGAGGCATTTCATAAAGATGATCCGAATGATTACAACAGGTCCTGGTTTGCCTGGGCCAACACGCTTTTCGGAGAACTGATCATCAAGATCTATTATGAACACCCTGAATTGCTGAGGAAAGAAATTTAGAAACGAAATAGAACAGGATGGCGCATAAAAATAGTTGGTTTGTCTTATACTTTCAGGTCAATTGACCTTATCTTGTGGACAAGCTTAATAAGCACCGCTTAAAACTAAAATCTTCAATATTGTCCATTAAAAACCTGTTATGAAATTTCAATTTCTATCTGTTCTTTTCATTCTGTTTCTCTTTTCCTGCGCTGAAAATAATCCGAAGGAAACGACCAGTAATGACAATTCTATCAACGATCCTATAAAAAGCAAACTGAGTCAGGAAATAATTGATGAAACATTGAGGTCCTGGCAATCCTACAAGAAATACGCATGGGGCCATGACGTCCTAAAACCGCTTTCCAAAAGTTATAAGGACTGGTATAGTGAACCGCTTTATATTTCTCCGATTGATGCTTATAGTACCTTGCATTTGATGGGATTGGAATCGGAAGCGTTGGAGATTGAAAAATACGTGATGGATTCGCTTGATTTTGACAAGGATGTTTATGCAAAGATATTTGAGGTAAATATCAGGATCCTGGGCGGCCTGCTTGCGATGTATGAGATTTCTGAGAATCCCAAAATACTTGAAAAAGCAAGAGATTTTGCGGATAGAATGCTACCGGCATTTGATACAAAAACGGGCATTCCGAAATATTGGGTAAACCTGAAAACGGGAGAAACGAAAGGAGATACTGTAAATGTCGCTGAAGCCGGAACCTACACATTTGAAATGGGCATGCTTAGCTATTACACCTCGGACCCGAAGTATTATCAGGCAGGCAAAAAAGCCAGTCTGGCCTTGTTCAACAGGCGATCTGATATCGGTCTAATCGGCGATGTGATTGATGTGCAAACAGGAGAATGGGTGTCTGGTCAAAGTCATATTTGTGCCGGTGTGGATTCTTATTATGAGTATTTATATAAGAGTTATCTGATGTTTGGGGATGCAGAAATGGGCAAAATCTGGACCGAAAGCATTGACTCTGTTCATAAATATATTGCTGACAATTATGAAGACAGACTATGGTATGGGCGGGTTGATATGAACACCGGTGAAAAACAAAGTTCGGTTGTGACTTTATACGATGCTTTCTTTCCTGCGATCATGGCGCTTTCGGGTGATATGAAAACAGCCAGGGAGTTTCAGGAAACACGATTTTGGCTCTGGAACAAATACGGTTTGGAACCCGTAAGTTATGATTATAAGAAGGGCGTTACTGGATATCCGGTTTATGACCTGAATCCGGAGATCATTGAATCTGCTTATTATTTGTATCATTTAACTGGTGAACAGGAATATTTTGATATGAATAAGAAATTATGGTCCGACATCAAGAAATATTGTCGTACAGAGGTGGCATTTACATCGGTTGAGAATGTTGAAACAATGGAAAAAAGGGATTACATGCCGACTTTCTTTTTTGCTGAAACCCTGAAATACCTCTACCTGACTTTTTCAGAGGAAAGCTCCGGGTTTGATTTTGACGATCATATTTTCAATACAGAGGCTCATCAATTTAAAAGAAGCGGGATAGATCAGAATGAAGCTAAAAAAAGACTTGGTTTTGATTAGAGTTTTTCGATAAGTTTTCCCATCAATGGGCCCTTGTTTGGCATGACAAATAAATAATAATGCCCTGGATTGAGCTCTGACAGATCAATGGATAAATCCTTAGTCTTATTAAGCTGTTTTGCCAGGAGCCGTCTTCCCGAAAGATCATATATCTGAATGGAAGATATCAGCTGATCTGTTTTAAGGCACCGTACTGTAATTCTGTCGCCTGCAGGATTTGGAAAAACCTCAAAACCATCCCTATTGCCTTTGTCCTCTGTGTCAGAAAGAAAATGATTGGTGGCACCGGGCGTACCCGTTCCCGGGAATGCGCGCCAGCTTCCTTCCAAACTATTATCCAATTCCGGCGATAACAATTCCAGGGTGGGCCCATTGCCGTTAGCATTCAGTGGCCAGGGCGCTATGGACAGATAATGAACAGAGTCCATTAATTCTCCGGATTCATTATACAGGCGAACCTCATCCTCGTCGGAACCAAGACCGAAATCAAAATTACCCGTTACGAAAGTGATAAAAGGATTGAAATAGCTGAAATCAGTCTTATTTCGGCAAAGAATATGATATCCACGGGGTAAAATCACAGTGTTTTCGGGAAGCACAAAGCTATGCTGATCATCCATGTCCTTTAAGGTCCATCCGGAAATATTAACTTCTGAATCAGAAAAATTATGCAATTCAATCCAGTCGGCAGTGTTCTGATTTTGGTTTGAATTGTAATTGATCTCATTGATTACCACGGGCTGTTCCAGTCCCTCAATTTTAGAAAAATTAGCTTTTACGCTTGTGTTTTTTGTCAAATTGATAGTAATGGTCGGAGTGTCATCATTTCGGTCTCCGGACCAATGGTCAAATACATGACCAGGTTTTGGAACAGCGGTCAAGGTAATGGGGTTGTTCTGAAAATAAATACCACTCCAATAGGAAGTAGTGATACGCAAGCTGTTTAACTGAATGATGCCCATTTCTGTATTGTTCACCTGGGTATAGATCCTCTGTGTCGCGGGTAAATCAAATCTTTCTTTTATAAAACCTCTAACAACACCTGGCCGGATATTAAAGAAGTTTTTCATTGTTTTTATTTCATTATTCCAATTGCTGTAATGCTCCCACCGATTTCTATGGGCGACAATTTCTGCACTAATATTATTGGCCGTTGCTTCTATGAAAGAAGCAGCATAGTCCGGCAAAAAAATGGTATTCATTGCATCTGCCAGATAATTGACAAATTTTAACTTAAATCCATCATTTTCCAGCATTCTCCTTAAAAACAAAGTGGACCAGGGTGGGTTTGGCCAATTGGAACCATTGGTTGTCGTTGCAAATGCAAGCGTATTATGGTAATGTCCATTGGCATCAAAAAGGTCAAGACCAAAATCCGTGTCATACATGATCCAGCGCCATTTTGTGTCTTTGGTTTTCCAGCATCTGATATTGTTACCCGGCCAGTCCGTATTATCATAATATATATTGGCCATCTGGTACTGGATAAAGTTCGTCTCATCGAGCTGACTTATCACATAGTTATAATTAGTCTGATTGGACAGGTTATGTGAAGAAAAATAATTACGTAATTGCAAATACTCTGTATTGCTTCCCACTTTTATTTCACCATTCAGTTCGATCAGATCCACATCGTCCGGATTGATATTATGCAAAGATGCAAGATAGTGTTCATTGATCTTTTCACGCATATTATACAAACCCCAATAATCTCCATTCAGGTAAGCAGCTACAGGTTGATATGCCTGGATATCCACCTCGGTTTCCTTCACCAGTCCGGTCATGACCGCATCTCTTATAAAAGCCCTGTCCCAGTCATTCCCGGCATTTCTGAGTATAAGTGCTTCAAATTCTGAATAAGGCCGTGTCTGGAAAAATGGATATTTAAATGACTTGACATTATCGGTGGCCCGGGCAAATAATGAAAATGACTTTTGGGCAAACCCTCTGCTATAGCCTCCGAATATCTTTGCGCTGACATTCGATTCAAAAGCGACTTCCCCGTTGGGAGAGAAATAACTAAAATGAAAGGGATATTCAAAATCTTCCCAGAAATTGGCACCAAAAAAAGGAAAATTATTATCGTAATTATATCCATAGGTATACATTCCGATATTGTTGTCCCATAAATATTTTTCTTCCGTATACAGCGAAACAACAGGTATCGTGTGAGTGCTATTGACCAGATAATTTTGACTGGAGACCTTACTGATAAGGTCGTCTTCAAAGATCCTTGCCCGGATCATCGTATTGGAGCTTATTGAAATTGGATATTGATATTTAGCAGAGGTTTCTTTTGGAACACTGTTGTCTTTTGTATATCTGATATTGTTACTGCCGCTCAATTGAAGAGAAAAAGAGGAACCATAAATGCCACTTGGATGAGAAAACACGATTGTATCAGGATTTATACCCAGATAATACGTTCCGGAGTTTGGATTTCCGGGGCTTGGCTCATTGAAGACAACCCAGTCCGCGGAAGTACCCGTTTTTCTGCCAAATGAAATATCAGGCAACAAAGCAGGAAAAGCAATGGAATCCGAAAACGTACCATCCGCATTGAATAAATATAAGTTTTCTCCTGTTGAGGATAATTTGAAGTCAGTATGAAGTTGATTTCCAGTCAGCGGCAAGATCTCAGGGACAGAATGATCAGACCCATTCGCAGTTCCTACCGTCAAAAAAGGGATCAGAGAAAAATCACTCGAGGAAGTTGATATATTATACCCCTGAATACAGAGGACGTTTTCTCCTTCCTGCAAAAAAGACCCGATATCATTCAATCTGAATTCGTCGGGATACCCGCCACCATAGATCAAAGCTTCATGATCGGTAAAGGGCGTTGCATTGTACCCGGCCTCCTGCCCTGGTGAGCCAATATTGGAACGTGCAATTTCGTGGTTATTGATGTATGCAATAAATGCATCGTCATAATCAACATGCAGTACCATTTCTAAGATATCTGCGGTATCACTAACAGTAAACTTTTTGCGAATGAAAATGGATTTTAATCCATTTGACAAATACGTATTGTCATCCCCATCCCCATAGCCAAATCCGGATGCTCCGTTACTCCAAGATGAATCATTATAGTCGGTTTTTCGCCAGCTTTCTCCCAGGTTTTGGGAAGGGACCCTGTACTTCCAGGTATCTCCCCGTTCGATAATTGTTTGATAAGTAATCGTTTTTGAAATATTCCTTCCGGAAGCAAAAATAATAAGATAGCTTTTGGGTTCCATTTTCATATCGCCGATCTCCCAGGCATTCTCAAGATCAGGTCTGTCTGAAATTCTCATTCCTGAAAGATCCTGTATGGAATTACTTGAATTATAAAGCTCGATCCAATCTGAAGATTTACCAAAATCATCAAGGAAAACAGTATTAACAGATACCAGTTCATTGATCAGAACATTTTGTGCCGATCCACCAAGTACCCAGGCAAAAATAATTGCCAAGAAACTAAATATTTTTATCCCTCGAATCATACATCAAAAATAACAAATATTGACTAATACAACTCCTTTAGACAATGTCCTCCTATATTTTCATCAACCTTTTTTGTAAATTCACCTCTACACCGTAGTTAGTTAAATATACAGATCATGGCAGAACCCTTCAAGAATTTATTTAGCAGAGCGTTTTTCGAATTCTTTACTGATGTCGTGGAGCAATATGTGCCTTCATTTGAAAGGGATCTGTTTATGGAACAAATCTTTGACAGGGAATGGGATAACAAGGAATTAAAAGCCCGGGCCAGACATGTATCAATGGTTTTAAAGGACAATATGTTTGAAGATTATCCCCGAAACCTGGAGGCTATTCTGAAAATGATACGGTTTATTCGAAAAAACAAAAACAGGAAAGGAGGGATAGAGTCAATGTTTTTTCCTGATTTTATCGAATGTTTTGGATTGGACCATTATCAGATATCGATAGAAGCCATGGAAGAAATAACAATGTATTTCAGCTGTGAATTTGCGATCAGACCATTTATCCTCAAATATCCTGAAAAAACCATGCAACAGATGTTGCTTTGGGCCAGTCATCATCACCCATTGGTTAGACGTTTGTCCACAGAAGGTTGCAGACCAAGGTTGCCCTGGGCGATGTCCCTTCCTTTTTTGAAAAAAGATCCGTCGCCGGTTCTTGCAATTCTAGAAAAATTAAAAGACGATGCTGCCGAAACAGTTAGGAGAAGTGTCGCAAATAACCTGAATGACATTGCCAAAGACAATCCGGAAGTCGTCATCGGAATTGTGAAAAAATGGCAGGGAATTTCAAAGGAAACAGACTGGGTCGTTAAGCATGGTAGCCGAACTCTTTTGAAACAGGCAAATCCGGCAATCATGGAAATTTTCGGCCTTTCAGCAACAACAGATATCAAAGTTACGGATTTTACAATTGAAAGTCCGCTGGTGAAAATAGGTTCATCGCTGATTTTTTCATTCAAAGTGGCGAATAATTCAAAAAAGGATCAATTGATACGGCTGGAATATGGCTTGTATTATTTGAAAGCAAATGGCAGCCTAGCCAGGAAAGTTTTTAAGATCAGTGAAAAAATCTATCCGGCCGGCTCTGAAACCATGGTTGTAAGGAAACAATCTTTCAAAATCATTACAACCCGGGTTTTTCATCCCGGTTTGCATAAACTATCAATCATCACCAATGGACAGGAAAGTATTTTAAAAGAATTTTCCCTTAATCCTGAATAAATCCCGTTAATTGCAATTTATATTTGACAAAATGCAATGTATATATTACATTTGAATAGTGAAAGTGAATAAAATAAAATTGGCAAGAGTGGAAATGGGATATTCTCAGCAAGATCTGGCAGACCTGGTGGGTGTGACACGGCAGACGATAGGCCTGATCGAAAAAGAACGATACAATCCCACGCTTCTGCTTTGTGTCAAGATTGCGCGGGTTTTGGAAAAAACGTTAAATGACCTGTTTTGGGATGAAAAAGAAAAATGAATTTTCCTTGTTTAACATGGACGAAAGGAATAGACTGGTAGCTTATCGCATAATAGCCATCATGTATTTTTCCACGATTACTGCAATTACGGGCATTGTATTATACCGCCAGTTTGGACTCCATCAGGAGATTGAACAATTTGAGGATCTGGCTATAATTATGACTGTTAATAGTTTATTTTTGATCAGTGCCTTATTGTTTTTCGGAGCGATTCCATTTCAAAAGATCAGGATCAGGACCATTTTGCTCGGATACCTGGTTTTTGTAATTTTGGGATGTCTTTTTACTTATTTTAAATACAATGTTTTTCAGGAACCAGGTCTCAGCTGGACTGAATTTTTTGATAAAATGATCATAGTTGCTTCGGTCACCGGACTCATGGTGGTCTTTTTTATACTGATGCAATCCCTGGGTAAATGGAAGGCGGACCGGGAAATAATTGATTAGGACTAAATGGCTCAAATTATATTATTATGAAAAAAACGAAAGTGAAGAATAGTTTTGAATGCATATTGAAATTTAGTTTCAGGATCTTACTTCTGATCATTTTCCCTGTTTTATTACAGGGCCAATCGATTGAAAAGGAGACGATCAAGTTGAAAGGTAAATTTGCCGGAGAATGGACCAGTTATAAACGGAACGTTGCAGGTGAGATTGAAATTGCCAGCACCTGGAAGGACACCGTCACAGCAGGAGAACCAATCATTTCTGACAAAATGGTTTATGTAAATGTTCATACGGATTATACTTTTGATAATCTCCAGCTTGATCCATTTTCGCTTGATTTTAAGGAAGGTTTTTATGTGGACAACAACAAGGTAAAAGACCGTTTCTTTTCAACAGGCGGGGAGATCATCAAAATGATACAGCTTGATAAAAATACTTTTGCCTATTCGCAAAAAATGCATCAGAATGAATTCACTCAAATGCGTTTTTTTACCGGAATTGAAGGTTTTCATACCATTATTAAAGTTGAATCAATGGAGAAAAGACAGGAAATTCACCGAATTACACGCCTTACAACCATACAGTATTATAACGAAAAAGAAGAGATTGTTACCACACAGTTTGTTAGCCTCAAAGGATATCATAAACGAATCGCTCCATAAGTAAAACAGACCGGATGCTTTCACCCCCTTGCTTCTTTTTTGGTATACGAAAGATAATTGGCTGAGCTTATATGATCAACTACTTATAAAGTAAAAAGATAAAGTCAGACTTTCCTTTTAGCTCCTTTTTGACTACATTTAAAGGAGTTAATACATATTGATGTAGAGGTTATTCTAATCAATGATATATTCAATTATTTCAAATCAAATTTCAAATCATGCCATTATTACTAAATGCCGAAGAAGTCAAATCAGTTTTGAATATGAAGGATTGCATACAGGTAGTTGAAAGTGCTTTTGCCGAGCTTTCAAACGGTACGGCAGCCCTGCCTTTGCGAAATAACATCTCACAGAAGGACGACCTGCCAGGCATCGCATTGTATATGCCGGCCTACCTCAAGGAACTCAACGCTCTCGCCTGCAAAGTTGTAACTGTATATAAAGACAATCCGGATAAATATGATATGCCAACAACCATCGGGAAGGTTCTGTTGCAAAACCCGGAAACAGGAGAAGTGATCTGCATTATGGATGGCGGATACCTTACCGCTGTCAGAACGGGTGCCGCCAGTGGAGTAGCAAATAAATACCTGGCCAGGCAAACAGGCAAACAGAACATTGGAATTTATGGAACGGGTGTTCAGGCTCAGATGCAATTGTGGGCCATGAAGGAAACGGTTGATATTGATACGGTAAAAGTCTATGATATTAATCCTGACGCAGCAGATACTTTTGTGGTAAATATGACAGCCATGCACGGTTTGAATATTATTAAAGCGGAGAAACCCGATCAATTGTTGGATTCTGACATCATTTGTACGGCTACCTCTTCTGCACAACCATTATGGGACGGAGCACAGCTCAAACCCGGAACGCATATCAACAATATTGGCAGCCATTCTCCGGGATACCGAGAATTGGATACTGAAACGGTAAAAAGATCAAAATTCGTAGGGGATTCAAGGGCTGCTTGTTTGAATGAAGCCGGGGATATAATCATTCCGATCCAGGAAGGTGCGATTGGTGAAGATCATTTTTATGCTGAATTGGGCGATCTGGTTACCGGAAAAGCCTTGGGACGACAAAATGACCAGGAGATCACCGTTTTTAAGTCAAACGGACTGGCAATTCAGGATGTTGCGGCAGCAAAACTTATTTATGATAAAGCCATCGAAGCAGGGATAGGAACTTTTGTCGATATTTAATAATGGAAAAGAATAGGTAAAACCCTCATTTTTTTTGCGGTACAGAATTTAGCTTATTTGAGACGCATCAAAACCATTGAATTAGATTCAATTGACCTGATTCATTGGTGCATGGTCTGGCTTAAACAATAAACAGGTATGATTAAGCAGGTAAATTTTAAAGGCTAAATAATTTTGGTCAGGCTCCGAATACTTCAATGAATTTTGGCAAATAGGTAGACAGGGCAAAAATTGAGATCAGTAAAAGGATCACAATGATCAGCATGATCAGCAGACTATACCGAAGGTTGAAACCTCCGCCACCGGGAGCCCGTTTTCTAAGGCCTGCCTGAATGTTTATTTTTGTATTTTCAAGACCCTTGGCCTCCTTTTTCTGGTACCTGCCCAGGCGGTTTTGTAATTCTTCCTTTTCCGGATTATAAAATCGCGGAATGTAGTCAAATTTCCGGTGCTTGATCTTGTTGAAAAAATTGAATAAGGCCATAATGAGTTGTGAATTCTTAAATTAAATCGAAAGTTAGAATATTAATTTCCAATTGACAAATGAGAAACGATAATTTCCAGGAATCCCAGATCTATAAACGAACAAACCTCATTGATTTGAGTATCGTATTAGAGCTGACCTTAAGTATGTAATTTCCTTTTTCAAGCTCAGCTGTTGGAATAGAAATATGGCCTGTCCCGGTCTCCAAAGCGTCATTCAAGTGGTATATTTTTTGACCATTCAAAGTATAGATCTCAAGCTGAATGTTCATACTTGAAGGAATCTCATAATACAGGTCCAACTGGTTTAGGGTCATCGTAGGATATAGGTTAAAGTTAATAGAATCCTTCCTGATATCATTTGAGGAAGTTGACCCTGGATAAAAGAACGCCATCAATTTAGTTATAAAAGCATCAATTTCGGTTTGACTACCAGTACTCTCAAGCGGGAAACCGATGTTGACAAGGGCTCCCTCTTTATCGGATGTGCCGAAAGTGCCTTTGAACTTAATTCCGGCATTTGCACCATTTTTATAGCTCAAAATTGAAGACGAGCCTCCAAAAGGACCAATTTCATCCGGAAAATCCTCCGGATATACTTCGCCAAAATGAATGGTCAGGGAATCAAATCCGGATCCGGGCAATCCGGATGCCGGACTCAGACCATTGGCACCATCATCCAAATATTCTGCCTTTAGGTAATTATTGTAAAAGGCCAGGTCTTCAGGCGTTCCTTTGGCCACCAGATCCCAGGCTATTTCAGATCCCGTAACAAATAACTTTCTACCCGATTCAAGAAACTGCTTTAGCCTTAATTGCTCCGCATTATTAAATGTTTCATTTGCAGTAGACTCATCTCCCAAAAACCAGATTACCACATCATGATCGATCGAAGAAACGGTTTCGCTGATCACCGCATAATTTGAACAGGAAGAAATATTATGTGCCTGCATTTTGGCAAGCCCTAATGTATAGCTGCTGACAAATTTATGGTTCAAGCCTGTATAAGAGGCATTTCTGTTAAAACCGTTTACAATGAGAACATTGGGTTTATCAGCCGGGTTTTGGCTTTTATATACTGAATACACATCGCTGTAATCGCTAAATTTATTGGCTATATTTTCACTTTTCATCCTGAAAAAATAGAGTTGATCCTTTTCACCAAAATCATCAAATTTGGATTGATTCTGGTCCGGATCAAGGCTCGACAGTAAAATTTCATCTGAAAAATCAGCCTTTTCTGAAAAATAGATATGATACCCTGCTAAATTGCTTTCCGGATTTGTTTTCCAATTAATGAGCAGGTCTTTATGTTCATTGATATAGCGGACCGAAATCCCTTCGGGAATTGAGGGATTCTGTGTTATGATATGAATCGGTTTTGTGATTGAAGACTGATTTCCTTCATTGTCAGTTGCCGTGAGCGTCACTTCATAATTCCCATCCGCTGCAAACAGGTGGGTTACAATCACACCTGTTTCTGTGCCGGTACCATCGCCAAAATCCCACCTATATTCTTCGATAAAGCCATCATCGCTGGATTTTTCAGCATTGAAAGTTAACCATTCGCCTGCGCCGGCAGGTAATCCAACTACATAAAAATCAAGATTTGGAAATCCATTGTTAAAATACTGAATTGTCAGATCCAGATCCAGGTATTCATTGGCTGAAATTGTAATATTTTGAGAATTATCGAGATAACCGGATTTGCTTAAATTCAGGGTGTAATTTCCAGGTACCAGGTCACCGATCGCATAGAATCCGTTGTAATTATTGTCCCCAGTATATTCAATCCCGGCCGGAATACATTGAACCGTAACTTCATTGACAACTGAACTGCTGGTAACATCTGTAATGATTCCACCCACCCGGCCACTCGAGAAACCGGCGCCTTCAAAATAATTCAGAAAGGATTGACAAAGTGCCCAGGCATAATTTTTCAGATACTCAGAATTTGTCAGACGCAAACCCTCTTCCGGCAAATCGTGAAAGGAAGATTCTGATAATGTAGCGGGCATAAATACATATTTTAAAACACCGAGATTGAAACCGAGGAAGGAAAAATCTCCCTGGAAATAATTGGCTTCTGTTTTCATCAGCTTCTGTAAATTGGGAGCCATGAACCCACTCATTTGCTCTGCCTGGGGAAAAGCAGGTTCACCATTTTCTTCCTTATAAAGTACGAGTGAATAATTGCCGCCGCCACCATTGGTGTGAATGGAATGGAAATAATCAGAATTAAATGTATTGGCTATCTCCGCTCTTTCAGAAAGGGAGATATCCGAAGCATCAGAATTGTCACTTCTGGTCAATTTCACCGTTGCACCTAATGCTTCAAGCATGGTCTTCAGGTGCTGTGACGTTGTGAAATCACCTTCAGATTCCCAATAAACAATCCCATTGGGCAGAAAGATCTGGCGATCATCAGATGTATGACCACCATGTCCCGCATCTAAGCAGATTCGGGTATCGGCAAGAGGCTGTGCGTTTCCAGTTGAAGAAAAAAAGAAAAGCAGAAGAAAAAAACATACTATAAATTGCCGGTGTCGGAGCATCATGTTATTGTATATTCATTTTGTAAACCACGCCACTTTCATCATTAAAAACGATCATTTTTTCATCAGGAGAAATAGTTGGAAACAAGGCAATAATATCCGTTTTGCTTGTCAGGATCTTACTATTCTTCCCATCCGCAGTGTACATTACAATATCTGATTTTGTATACGATTCTCCATTGTCATAATCATTCATTCCAATAACAAATTTACCACTTGGCGACCAAACGGGGGCATGAAGTCTTCCATATTCAATTAATCCACCTCCATTTAGATCACATGAATAACATGCTTTTCCTGAAATTGAAAACAAGATCCTTCTGGTATCTGGTGAAACGGAAACCCATAAATAATCGCCCGACCCCTTTGGTTTAAGAGCATTCATCTTTCCGTTTTGAACGGTGGTCAGATTAAGATCATCGTTACTGAAAGCGAGTACTAATTCAGCGGAGGAAGACTGGGTTTTTTCAGTTGTCAGGTTATATTGTTTGATTTCATCATTCTCGGAGAAAACCAATATATTGTTATCTGGTCCAAAAAATGAATGGATAACTTTCAACTTCCTGATATTGCTGGTGACGACCTTTCGGTCGGAGGACACTACCCGCTGTAATATCAAATTACTTCTACTTCTAAAAGTTGTAAATGTTTTTGTAACATAGAAAATCATTTTGCTGTCCGCCGTAAATCCTGCATCCGATCCGGTCCCTTTTACTGTTGTTACCGTTGTTTGTTTGTCTTTTTTAATGTCATATAAGTATAATCCATTATTATTAATTCCGGTGAATAAGATCATTTTTCCATCAGGACTGAATTTTGGATTGAAAAAGCCAGTTGCCATTTTGGTTATTTTTTCAGGGTTTTTTACTTTATAAAAAACGGATGATGTGTTTTGAGTACAAGCATTTCCAAATACGACAAAGACCCCGATCAAATAAATAATAATGTGCTTTTTGTGAATCATATCTGTCTGATTTTATAATTACTAAAAGTAGAAAAAACAAACAGGCTTATCAACTTTATCCTGAAATCTCTCGATTTGGTCTTAATTCTTTGGGGGTTTATATTGTTGTTTATACATTATAATTCTTTCAAAAAATCATTATTAATCTGCAACAATGAAAAAACAAATTATAATTCTTTCCTTATTGGTTATTGCATCCATTTTTATTTCTTCTTGTCTGGCCGGGCCCAATACGGAGGCATTTTTACCAGACAATGGTGGTCAAATTGACGGATTCCTCATGGGCTTGTGGCATGGATGTATTGCCCCCGTAACTTTTGTGATCTCCCTATTTTCTGATAATATTCATATGTATGAAATACACAACAATGGCGGATGGTATGATTTTGGTTTCGTGATCGGCGCCGGCATCATTTTCGGAGGTGGAGGAAAAGCTTCACGAAGAAGGAGAAGAAGATAAAAACAATAAAATGTGGCAAGCTATCGGCATGCCACATTTTTGTAAAATTGGTCCATCGGTAAGTAGAATGGTTCAATGCCGCTTTTCAGTTCTTTTGTTACATGAATGTTTTTCATCTTTTTAAGTTTTTGTATTCCGACCTGCATTAAACGGGACGATGCGCTATTTTAAATCTTTCTATCTCTAAAAAACAAATATTAACCCTATTTATGGTATTCGGTTTCTGTTCTCATAACAGCTGTTTTAGTTTTAATTATTCAGATGCATTAAAGTATTGACTAAATCAAATGGATATTATTGAATTATATAGTAATTCATTTAATAATTTCTGGACCGGGATCTTCTTTCGGATCTATTAAGGCTTTCATTTTTTGTATGTTTTGTATATTGAGTCATAATTTTCCAATATGTTTTAATCAAAATCTACAGATGATGAATAAATTGACAAATTTTATAATGCTTGGTATATTCTGTTTGCCAATCTTTTTATTTGGACAGCAAGCCAAAGACCTGGGGCGATTGACCATTTACGAAAATCATTTTTATAATGAGGTCCTGAAAGCGCTTAAGAGTGAGACTTCGGGAGGCAAGGAAGTTTTTCAGGCTATTCCTTCCAATATTGTCATTCCTTCATCCATCGATGAATTTAAAACCATTTGGAAAATGAATCCGGTCTCTCAAGGGAGAACAGGCACTTGCTGGGATTATTCTGCCAGTTCATTTTATGAATCAGAAATAAAGCGGATAACCGGGCGTACTATCAAACTTTCAGAAATGTATTTCACTTATTATGAGTATTTGTCAAAAGCAGAGGAATACATTCAGTCAAAAGGAAATTCAAACTTCAGTGAAGGATCTGAAGCCAATGCCGTCACTCGGCAAATGAAACTTCACGGAGCAGTTCCATTCGAAGCGTTCAGCGGGAACAAACGCAACACAGCCTATCCGGATCATGCCACCATGGTCGTAGATATGGTTACGTTATTGGATGGTTATAAAGCAAGAAAACAATGGGATAGAGAATTGATCCTGAATGGAATCAGGGTCATCCTTAATAGTTATCTGGGAGTACCTCCTGAATCCTTTGAATTTGAAGGCGTCAAACATACACCGGAAAGTTTTCTCAGGGAAATCGCATTTCTTGATCCAAGTCAATATATAGATTTCATGTCTTTAAAATCTGAACCTTATTGGTCCCTGGCAGAATATAAAGTTCCTGACAATTACTGGCACAGCAATAATTACCATAATGTACCCCTGGATGTGTTTATGGATGTCGTGAAAAATGCGATTAAAATGGGTTATTCTCTGGCGATCGGAGGGGATGTTTCTGAAGCGGGTTACCTGGCTCAATACGACGTTGCTTTTGTTCCAAGTTTTGATATTCCATCGGATTATATCGATGAAAATGCGCGTCAATTCAGGTTTTCAAACCGATCTACAACGGATGATCACGGAGTGCATCTGGTCGGCTATAAAATCACAGATGACGGTACATGGTGGTTTTTGATCAAAGACAGCAGTAGCAGCTCGTTTAATGGCAAACAGAAAGGATACTATTTTTACCACGAAGATTATTTGAAATTGAAAATAATGAATATCACGGTTCACAAAGATGCGGTTCAGGAAGTCTTAAAAAAGTTCTGATTTTCATTTGATTTTAACTGATCTCAAGTTTGCATTCCGATTCAAAAAGAAAACACTAAAAAAAATAAGACTGGATTTTTTCGAAATTGAAAACCACAATGGAATAAATTTTGTTGTAAGTCCGACAGTAACTACCGGCTAAATACCTGAAAGTAAGTTGGATGTTAGGACAATAATGGATTTGAAATATCTTTGCGAAAAAATTGGAGTATGTTTCCTGAATATGATGTGATAGTTGTTGGAGCCGGACACGCCGGTGCAGAAGCCGCAGTTGCGGCTGGGAATATGGGTTCGAGTGTATTGCTTGTTACCATGAACATGGGCAATATGGTTGAAATGTCCTGCAACCCTGCTATGGGTGGTGTTGCAAAGGGACAGATCGTTCGTGAGATCGATGCCATGGGAGGATATTCAGGCATTGTAACGGATCACACGATGATCCAGTTCAGGTTGCTCAACCTTTCCAAGGGGCCTGCCATGTGGAGTCCGAGGGCCCAAAGTGACCGGATGGCATTTTCGGCTTTATGGCGCAAAAAATTAGGAGAACACAAGAATATCGACTTCTGGCAGGAGATGGTTACGGAGATTATTGAAGTGGACGGTGTGGTGAAGGGAGTAAAAACCCAATTGGGTATCGAAATACCTGGAAAAACCGTTATTTTGACGAATGGTACATTTTTAAATGGGCTCATTCACATTGGAGAAAAACAATTTGGTGGCGGAAGGATAGGAGAAAGAGAAGCAAAAGGGCTTACAAAACAATTGGTGGACCTTGGCTTTGAAGCCGGAAGAATGAAAACAGGTACACCTGCGCGTTTGGATGGGCGTACCCTCGATTATGATCGGATGGAAGTTCAACCGGGAGATGAAAACCCAGGTAAATTTTCCTATACGGACACTCCAAAACTCGAAAATCAGATTCCTTGCCACATAACTTACACCAGCAATAAGGTACACGAAACACTAAAACTTGGATTTAACAAATCTCCTCTGTTCAACGGCAGGATCATGGGATCCGGTCCTCGTTATTGTCCTTCGATAGAAGATAAGATTGAAAGATTTGCAGAAAGGGACAGGCACCAGTTGTTTGTTGAACCAGAAGGCCGCAATACGAACGAAGTATATGTAAATGGATTTTCATCTTCATTACCTGAGGATGTTCAATTCAAAGCGATCCGGCAGATCCAGGGTTTTGAAAATGCAAAAATGTTCAGACCTGGATATGCGATTGAATATGACTTTTTCCCACCCACACAGCTCAAGGCGACACTGGAAACCAAATTGATAAAAAACCTCTTTTTTGCGGGGCAGATCAACGGTACTACGGGTTATGAAGAAGCAGGTGGCCAAGGTATGGTAGCAGGAATCAATGCACACCTGAATATTCACGAAAAAGATCCATTTATTTTAAAAAGATCAGATGCATACATCGGTGTATTGATAGATGATCTGGTAAATAAAGGGACCAAGGAACCCTATCGTATGTTTACGAGCAGGGCTGAATTCAGGATCTTGTTGCGTCAGGACAATGCGGATGTTCGACTTACGCCGCTTGCTCATGAATTGGGTATATTCGGAATGGGGGA
>Ga0102814_10000029_pt1 | contig 89869 bp, 77 predicted proteins | sample ColrivemetaGS741_FD_79112 | JGI IMG/M metagenome (GOLD analysis project Ga0102814, IMG submission 79112) | Estuarine microbial communities from the Columbia River estuary - Flood tide ETM metaG S.741 | ecosystem: Environmental > Aquatic > Marine > Intertidal zone > Estuary | place: USA...
ACTCTTTCACCTTTCATGATCACACTTTCAAAATAATTGAGTGTGCGTTTGTTCCAAGTAGAATTTCCTCCTGGACCATGAAACGTAACCAGTCCGGTTCTCGAAGTGATGACATTTAACAACGTTGTAATATCACTGAATCCCATGATGATCTTCGGGTTTTCTCTGATCACATTAAAGTCGATCAAGTCTAATATCCTGGCACAACCCCATCCTCCACGAATCGTAAAAATGGCTTTTACCTCTTTATCTGAGATCAGATCCATAAATTCCTCCGCTCGTTCTTTGTCCGGAGCAGAAAAGTATCCATACTTTGAAGAGACATTCTTCCCCAGCCGAACGTTAAAACCCATTGAACGCAGCGCTTGTGCAAAATCCTTTACTTCAGATGGATCAGAAATACATCCTGCTGGTGCACAGACTCCGACCATATCCCCTTTTTTAAGAACATTGGGAAGAATCTCATGAAATACCTCCGTTTTTTCTTCCTCCTTCATGTCATTAGACATTAAAGGAATTGACAACGGTGCTAGTCCGGCGATTGGTAGAAATGCTCTTCTGGAGATCTTTTTCATGACTTTAATTTAAGTAAAATCCTTTTGCTATTAACATTGAGCTGTTCGAACCCTGCTATAAACGAGAATACTCAACTATTTTTTTCCTTACATTTGCTTTAAATCGTTAAAACTATTTGTATGAAAAAACTACTACTTATGTTTACTTTGGTAAGTGCAGCCATCACAGCAAGTGCACAATGTACACCAGGAGCTGACTACCCTTCTGCGAATTGGGCAGATACAGCTGTTTCTCCTGGATATGGAGTATGGCCAGATACTTTGGAAAATTTCCCGCCGGCGTTTGTTGGTGTTGCGTATTCGACGAATCTTTCGTTCATGGTTCCTGATCAGGTAACTCCTGAATTAGCTGGAAATGATCCCGCAGCACAAGCGGTTATTGGTAGCGAAATTCAAGAATTCACTGTAACAGATGTTCAAGGTATCCCTCCGGGAATGACCTACCTGTGTAATCAATCAAGTTGTAATTATCCTGGTGGATCTTTTGGTTGTGCTACTGTTAGTGGGACTTGCAATACTGCTGGAACTTATCCGGTAGAGATCTTTGTTGATGCTGTGGTTTTGGTTGAAATCATTCCTGGTTTCCCTACCCCTGTTACTCAGCAAACTTCTTTCACAGGATATAGAATCGAAGTTGGTAACACTGGTCAGATCGAACTGACTCAAGCACCTTATATCGTTGTTCCTAACCCTGCAAGCGATAAGATCTCTGTTAAAGGATTTGCAGCAGGAAATGTGGTTGATGCAATCGTTATTACAAACATGAATGGTCAAGTTATGTATTCAACAAACGTTGAGGGATTGGCTTCTGTAGATGTTGATCTTAACGGATTTGATAATGGAATGTACTTTGTGACGATCTACAATCAGACAGGTTCTGAGGTAGTGAAATTCATCAAAGAATAATATTATTCTATAGTTGAGAAGGGGGCTTCGGCCCCCTTTTTTATTTTAATATTTCTCCAGTCACAGCCTTTATCCTTTCAAAGATCTGATCTGTAGGTAGATCATTGTCATCCGTTCCAAAAGGATCTTCAATCTCCTCAGCCAGGACCTCCATACTGACAAGAACATAAAATACAAATGTTGCTATGAGGGCAGAGTAAAACCCAAACGTATGAACAAAAGCCAATGGGAGTGTTGTAACATATATGAATATAAATTTCTTCAAGAATAAACTATAAGAATAAGGAATGGGAGTGTTTTTGATTCGTTCACATGCTCCTAAACTATCCATAAGACGATTCATGTTTCCTTCCAACGCAATATACTCTCCATCCGATATTGACCCTTTCTCTTTCAGAAACCTTAATCTTTGATACATCAGAGCAGAAATTCCAGCTGGCAAATGTGATTGTTGTTCAAGATATTTTTTTTCGTCTTCAGTCAATTCAAGATCTTCGAGTTCTGCTCCATCTCTTAAATGCTCCTTCATGGTCCAAACAAAATTGACGATCATTCTTTTAAAGAATTCTCGATGTTCATCTGTAAGGATCGGAGACAGTTTTACTGAAAGATTTCTGGTGTCATTCACCAGCTCCCCCCATTTCTTCCTTCCTTCCCACCATCTGTCATAGGCTGTATTGGTTCTGAAAACCAGCAACAATGAAATGACAAATCCAATCAGAGAATAAACCGCGATCAGTTTTTCCATCACCACTGCTTTCGGAAAATAGGTGATTTCTGCCCAGGCGACCACCAAAGTAAATGCTCCAATGTAAAAGATTTCCTTCCAAAGCATTCGGAAAGTATCGCTCTTGTGAAAGGCGAAAATTAGACTAAACCAGGATTTAGGATTGTATTTGATCATACTTCAAATGTAATTCCTTTTCAAATAACTGAACACGGCACAAAATATTGAAATGGTGTTAATATTTTAACGTTGATTTGTAAGGGTTACAGCTTATTTTACCTTTGCTTTGTTAAAATATAAACTGCATGGAAATAACTCCGGAAATACAGCAGCGTCTTGAACTACTCAATGAGAAATATGCATCTCTAGGTCAGAATCTAGTGTCATATCTTGATGGACTATTGTATTCAGATACAGTAAAATACTGGGATTACATTGAATTAGACACCTTATTGAGTCTTCAAAAGCCTCGTACTCAATTCCCGGATGAGCACATTTTCATCATGTATCATCAGATCACTGAGCTATACTTTCACCTTGCATTGAAGGAATTCGAGCAGCTCGCTACCAAAGAAGATATGAATGAGGCATTTTTCATTGACCGCGTTTCGAGGATCAATCGATATTTCTATGCCTTGGTAACCAGTTTTGATATTATGTCAAAGGGGATGGACCAAAAGCAGTTCATGCAATTCAGAATGTCCTTGCTTCCGGCTTCTGGTTTTCAGTCTGCACAATATCGTTTCATTGAGATGTACAGTACTGATTTCATCAATCTTGTTGCTAAAGAAATGAGGAGTCGTTTTAATGAAAATTCCAGTATTGACGATATGTACGAGTTTATCTACTGGAAGGCCGGAGCTACAGAAATTGCAACAGGAAAAAAGACATTGACATTGATCCAGTTTGAAGAAAGATACCAGGATGAATTTATTGAGCTTGGTAGGCAATGTATTAGCAATAATTTATGGCAAGTATATCTTCGATTACCTAAAGAATCTCAGGAATCAGATAAAGTTAAATCGGTTCTTAGACACAACGATATCAACGTAAACATCAACTGGCCATTAGCGCATTATAAGTCTGCAGTTCATTATTTGAACAAGGATTCTGCTGATATCGCAGCCACAGGGGGAACCAACTGGCAAAAATATTTACCGCCGCGTTTCCAGAAAAGAATCTTTTATCCAGCTCTATGGACTGATCAAGAAAAAGAGAATTGGGGAAAATCTTGGGTTGAAGATGCCCTATCTTGATGTTTTGACCTCAGCCAAAAATGCTGTCATAGAGTCAAATTGATAATCTGCAAGGATCAATTTTGGCTCCGGGTGATGTGTTTTTTCCGGAATACAAACCACCTTCATCCTGGCTGCTTTGGCAGAAACTATCCCATTCAAGGAGTCTTCGATCACCAGACATTTTAACGGCGAGACGTTCAATTTTTCAGCTAGGGTCAAATATACTGCCGGATGTGGTTTGCCAAATTCTTCGTGTTCCGCAGAATGATAAAATTCAAAGTGCTCTGCGATCTTCAATTCTCTCAGTACAGTCTGAATGAGCACCTCATACGACGAAGTAGCCAAACCTATTTTAATTCCGTTTTGAGATAAATATTGCAATGTCTCAACGACTCCTTCTAATGGTGCGGCATTTTCCTCGATCAAATCAACCATTTTCATGACGATCTGCTTTTCTACCTCATCAGGAGAAACACCCTTCCACCCTTCGTAGGCATGCCAGAATGCAACAACTTCATCGATTCTTAATCCAACTGTTTTCTGAAAGTCTTTCTTTGTTAAATTGGATCCAAGTGACCCAAACACCTCAGCCATAGCGATCTTCCACAAGGGTTCAGAGTCGATCAACACTCCATCCATGTCAAAAATGACAGCTTCAAAATTGCTTAAGTCTATTTTGTTCTCCATTCGATCGTGTATAAATATGGTCCACCCAGAATCCGGTTATATTCTGCAGCAACGAGGCATTTATACTTATTGATAAATACAAGTGCTTCTTTCTGGGTTAATTTTTTGAAATTGATCAGTTGTTCCTCCTCTTCGCCTGACCCTTTGTACTCATACATTCCGTCGTAGGTAAGAAAGAAAATCTTTGAATTAAAGGCGTCAGCACTTGTCACCTGATCTTTAAATCCTTTCCTTATTCGTTTTATGTTCAAGGTATCCATCACAATGGCCTTACCTCCTTTTACTCGGTCCAGTGCATATAAAATCGGTTGTCGTGTTTTCAGCCCTTTCGCCTCTTTTTTAGAAATCCTGTTTTTGGAGATCATCCACAGTGTGTCTTCCCTCCAAAAGATCGACTCACAATCGTAAGGGTGACTTTTGACTTTTTCTTTTTGATATGGTTGCCCTTCAAACGAAATCCCCATTCTAAAGGGAACCAATGTATCCTTTTTAAATCCTTCTTTGAGATCTAATTTATAGATGGCTCGATCTTTTCGATTTCCAAGATTATTCCCAAAATCTCCAATATAAAGGGTGTCATTCTTCCCTATTGTGAGGTCTTCCCAATCTTTATTTCTGGCATTTTTCAAATAAACCTCATGTACAATTTTACCTTCGAAAGTCAAAAAATAAACCACAGGGAGGTTACCACCATCATTCACCGCAACGACAAGCGTATCTTGCCAAATATCAATTCCTGAAATTTCAGAAAGCCTCCTGTCCAGTTTTATTCTCTGTGTAATTCTTTGAGCGTATGACGACAGGAAAAAAAAGAGAAGTGTTATTGTCAGTAGCTCTCTGATCATGTTCTCATTTGAGTTGAACTCTAATCACTTCGATCCTTCGGTCACTTACCTCTTCAATCGTAAGCGTGGCCAGATCGAGCTCGAGCGTTGTGCCCGCTTCAGGAATTGTTTCCAGTTCATGGATCACCAATCCGCCCAGGGTTTCATACTCCTCTGATTCCGGCAAATTCATTTTGTAGGTATCATTCAAGTAGTCAATGTCCGCTCTTGCTGAAAGTCTGTATTCTTTATCTGTGATCTTTTCTTCCAGCCAATCTTCTACATCGTGCTCATCTTCGATCTCTCCAAAAATTTCTTCAATGACATCTTCGATTGTAATAATACCAGCAGTCCCTCCATATTCATCCACAACAACTGCTATTGAACCACTTTGCTTTGTAAACAACTCAAGTAATTCCTTTCCAGGTATTGCTGCAGGTACAAACGCTATAGGGCGCAAGATCTGCTTAATGGAAGTCGGTCGCTTGAACATTTCATAAGAGTGCACATAACCGATGATGTTATCAATGCTATCGCGATAGATAATGATCTTGGAAAGCCCGGTTTCTACAAATGTATTGGCCAAAGTTTCGATTTCGTCATTCACCTCAAGAGAAACAACCTCCGTGCGTGGAATCATACAGTCGCGAGCTTTCAAGCTTGAAAAATCTAACGCATTCTGAAGAATAACCATTTCATTCCCCATTTCCTGCTCTTCCCTGATCCTTGAGTTAAGGTCTTGAACGTAATGTTCCAGATCCACTTTTGAAAAGACATGTTCACTTTGCTGAGCATTCGCTCCCAATAATCTCAGAAACCCACTACTCAAGAACATTACGATCATGGTTGGAATAAAAAGCAAGCCATAGATCAAAAGCATGGGTACTGAAAACAATTTTAAAAATCGATTCGGATTGATCTGTACTACAGCTTTTGGAAGAAATTCTGCCAACAGCAAAACCATTATAGTGGATAGTGCCGTTTGGATCAAGAGATCAATACTTTGCTGCCCTATACCCCAGGAGTGAATGATCGGGTCAAGTATTTTAGCGAAGCAGATACCATAAATTACCAGGGCAATATTATTCCCCAATAAAAGCATTGCAATAAAGCTTGATTCTTTTGCGTAGAAGACTCCCAGGATCTTGCCGTTGATGGTTCCTTTGGATCGATCCAATTCCACTTTCAAACGATTGGAAGCTATAAAAGCAATTTCCATCCCTGAAAAAAATGCCGAGAAAATGAGCGAAACAATGATCGCAGTGAAAAGTAAGGAAGGGTCCATTTACTTGATTAACACATCCGAAGATACGGAATTTTCATTTCAGACAACGTCAAAACCAATATCCTTGCGATAATACGCTTTATCAAATTCGATTTTTGCTGCAGAATCATATGATCTTTTCAATGCGCTTTCCAGATCCTTTCCATAAGATGTTACAGCGAGCACTCTTCCTCCGGCTGACTTAACCGTTGGTCCGTCTGCTGATGTGCCTGCATGAAACACTATGCTGTCTGTAACCGTGTTCAATCCAAAGATCTGCTTTCCTTTTTCGTAGTCCTCTGGATATCCACCACTAACCATCATGACAGTAGTTGCACATTGGTCCATGTACTGGATATCTCTTTCAGAAAGGGTGTTGGTCGCAACTCCTTCAAATAGGTCTAATAGATCTGAGCGCAGTCGTGGCATTACCACTTCCGTTTCAGGATCTCCCATACGGCAATTGTATTCGATCACATAAGGCTCACCCTTTACATTGATCAGCCCGAAGAAAATAAATCCTTTATACGGAATACCATCCGCCTTCAATCCTTTGATCGTTGGTATTATTATCTGATTCTGGATCTTATCCTTGAATGTGGCGTCAGCAAAAGGAACAGGAGATACGGCTCCCATACCACCAGTATTCAAGCCGGTGTCTTTTTCGCCAATTCTTTTATAGTCTTTTGCCTCCGGAAGGACTTTATATGAATCCCCGTCTGTAAGCACAAAAACAGACAACTCTATTCCACTTAAAAATTGTTCAATTACGACTCTTGAGCTTGCATCGCCAAATTTGGCATCTGCCAACATGCTCTTGAGTTCTTTTTGAGCATCTTCAAGGTTGTCAAGAATAAGCACGCCTTTTCCAGCTGCTAATCCGTCTGCTTTTAAAACATATGGTGGTTTCATCCCCGCAAGAAATGAATACCCGGCTTCCAGTGTATCTTTTGTAAACGTGGCATATTTCGCCGTCGGGATGTTGTGGCGCATCATGAACTGCTTAGCAAAATCCTTGCTTCCCTCTAACTGAGCACCAATTTTACCTGGTCCAATAACTGGAATTCCTTTTATCTCCGGATCTGCAAGAAAGAAGTCGTGAATTCCTTTAACCAAAGGTTCCTCTGGTCCAACCACAACCATGTTGATGTTGTTTTCAAGAACGAACGCTTTAACCTCATCAAAATTTGTGGGATTCAAACTTACATTCTTCCCATGTTGACGCGTTCCCGCATTTCCGGGTGCAATAAACAACTCTTCAAGCATTGAGCTTTGAGCCATTTTCCATGCCATCGCATGTTCTCGTCCACCAGATCCTAAAAGGAGAATTCTCATATCGTTTCTTAACAGAATTTAAGGAGAGATTCAAGAATGGCCTTCCCGTCCGTATTGCCTATGGTTCTGTCGGCAGCTCTTTCCGGATGCGGCATCATTCCAAATACATTTTTAGACGGATTTGTTATTCCCGCTATGTTCAATAACGACCCATTTGGATTATCATCATCATTCACTTCTCCTTCCTCATTGCAATATTTAAAGATCAGCTGATCATTGTCCTGGATGCTCTTTAGCATTTCTTCAGGCGCATAAAAACGTCCCTCTCCATGAGCAATAGGAATTTTATACGCTTTGTTTTCTAGTCCTTCAGTAATTGCCGAAGAGCTTGAAGAGGGCTTCAGATAAACGTTCTTACAAATGAACTTTTGAGTGTTATTGTGTAACAACGCTCCCTGAAGAAGTCCAGATTCAGTTAGAATCTGAAACCCATTACAGATCCCCATTACATATCCTCCTCGATTGGCATGAGCGACCACTTCGTTCATAATCGGAGAGAATTTCGCAATTGCACCTGATCTCAGATAATCTCCATAAGAAAATCCACCAGGAAGCACTACAAAATCAACACCTTTCAAGTCTGTGTCCTTGTGCCACAAACGCTCAACTTTTTGTCCCATAAGGTCTTGAAGTACATATACCATGTCTTCATCACAATTGGAACCCGGGAACGTAACAACGCCAAATTTCATCGAATCCAGATATTAAGCGGAAATGACCGCAATGATGCCACAAAATTAGTCATTTAAAACCGATGTTTCCCTGAAAATCAGATGAAAAATTTGAGCCCTGAATAGATCAAAGCGAAATAAAAGAGGATCGTGGCGAACATGCCATATGTCTTATGAATAAAGGCAAATGTCATAAAGATGGAAAGAGGGATCATGATAAAGCTAAAGCGCTCGATCTGACCGTACATTATATAGTCTCCCCCCCCAAGAATCAATCCCAGCAACAAAAACCACCAGAGAATGTTGATGAGCTTTTTAAGTCGAAGGGAAGACTTCTGTGTTCTTAAACGAATACTCACAATGCTCAGCAGGAAAAGCAGAGTAAAAAGAATAGCTGTTATCAGGAAGTCGGTTTGTTTATTTGTGTAATCGGTAACCTGTTCAAGTAGTTTTAATTCAAGGTCATTGCCCGACAACCACAGATATACTCCGGCGTATAAAAGAGGGATAGAGAACCCTCCTATTGCCAGAATAAACTCCCTCATCACAAAAGGTCTTATTACCCAGATCATAAAAAGCAAGAGCGGAAAAAGACCCATTAATGGCGGGTGAAAAGTTGCTGCCATCCCGGCAAGAAACATCCCGTTAAACACTTCTCTTTTTCCATCCTCGTGTTGACTTAGACTAAACAATCTATTCATCATTAGAATCAGGAAAGTATGGCTCAGTAAAAGCCCGTCAATGCTATAAAACGAGTGATAATAGCTCAAAAGCACCACATACAGAAGGGAAGAAAGATAACTGTTCCGGTCCATGAACTCATTTGAGTTATATATCCAGTTGATAGAAACCGCATTGATAAAGATCAAAACCGCTGAGAGTATACCTGCTAGAACAGGGTATATCACCAGGGCTTCTCCCCAGAAACCAAGGTTTGACGTCTCTTCCTGAACGTAATATCCGGTTTGAAAATTAAGCCATACATACCCAAAAATGATCAGGGGTAAAGCCAATAAAACCCAGGCGTTATTTCCAAAAAACAATCTTACCACAGCGCGAAGATACACATGTTCAGCTCATTGAATAAGCTAATCCTTCACATTAATTTATGATTTTGTGTGCTTGTGAATGAAATAGGGCTCTCTTAAAAATTTTTTAATTTATATTTGTTCTCCTTCCAAAAATGGAAGATTTTCAGAATCTAATACTATTTGGCTATGGCAACTGAGAAAACGAGATATTCGGACGCGGAGTTAGAGGAATTCAAAGAATTGATCCTTAGCAAACTTAAAGAGGCTCAGGAAGACTTTGATCTTCTAAAGGGCTCATTATCACATAATGACGATCACGGGACAGACGATACTGGACGTACCTTCAATATGATGGAAGATGGTTCAGAAACACTTTCCAGAGAAGAAGTGGCTCAGTTAGCCGCACGTCAGGAAAAGTTCATTCAAAGCCTTCAGGCGGCATTAGTGAGAATTGAGAATAAAACTTACGGCATCTGTCGTGTTACTGGAAAACTCATTCAAAAGGAACGCTTAAAATTGGTGCCTCACGCAACAATGAGTATTGAAGCAAAAAATGCTCAGAACAGATAATCATTTCAGAAATAATCTGATCATTGTGGGGGCAATCGTTGCCCTCATTTTGTTGATAGACCAGGCAATAAAAGTGTATATCAAAACGCACTTCATGCCCGGCGAGTCTATGCCCGTATTCGGTAACTGGTTCGTGCTTGAATACATTGAAAATCAAGGGATGGCTTTTGGGACCACCTTTGGTTCAGCAATCTGGCACAAATTGGCATTAAGCATTTTCAGGATCGTTGCAATATTTGGGATCGGATATTACTGGTTCAATCAAGCTCGAAATGGAGTTCGCAGATCTCTTTTGGTTGGAATTGGTTTGATCCTAGCCGGCGCAACCGGTAATCTTATCGACTCAATGCTTTACGATTTTGTGTTCCCATATGATCCTTGTATGCCGTTCAATCACCTGGAAGGATCAGGGGTTGTTTCTGATTGCGGTATTTTTGGAGACATTGAAACAAGACACACCGGATTTCTTCTTGGGAATGTCGTTGACATGTTCAAGTTCCAAGCCATATGGCCCGAGTGGATGCCTTTACTAGGTGGAAAAGAAGTTTTTCCAGCTATCTGGAACCTTGCAGATGCTTCGATCACAGTGGGTGTTGTCTATGTCATCCTTAGACAAAAGACATTTCTCCCGACTAACAAAAAGAGTTCCGAACCAGAAGAGCCAGTTACAGAGGAAGCTTAAAATCTGAAAGTCACCCCACCCATCACCTGGAAGATCTGAACAGGATAATTGTACCAGCGCATGTAACGTTGAGATGCCAAATTATTTAACTGTAAAAACGCTGAAATTCTCTTGTTGTATCTATACTCCAATCCCAAGTTGACATCTGCAATAAACCCTAAGGATTTTGCAAGCTGACTATTTTCCAAAGTTACGTTTGTTTCCAGTGAATCATAAACCAACGCCCTGCGTCCCTGCTCCAAATTAAGATCAAGGTCGATCATAAATTTATCAAACAGATTATAATGTCCTCTTACAATGAACTGCAGCTGAGGCAAGTTCCAGGCATACGTGTTGGTCAATAATTCATATGAATTGTATCGTCCTATTCCGTCAATTTTCAGTTTTTCATTCAACTGATAAGAAATCGCTCCTTCAATTTTCAGAACATTCATCGTGTCGTAAATGACAGCAAATTTATTTCCGGGAGAGAAGATTGTATCAGTCACGAAAAGTGCCTTGTCCTTAATTCTGGAATAACTAACATTTGCATTGAAGCTGATCCTTTTGGAAAGCGTCCCTTTAATTCCTCCATATACATCGATCACAGTGTTCTCGTTGCGAAGCTCAGGGTTTGTTCTTACGAATTCGTTTTCAAGTGTAAGAGACTTATACGTTAATTGCTTCATTCCTCCTCTTAACCCAACATACGGAATGAATATGTCATTGAACATTGAATACTTGACCTCAGCAACAGGATAGATGTGTGCTTTCGTTTTAAGATGTGCGTTGATCACCACGTCGGCACCTATAACCGCTTTGAATCGATCATTCTTCAAATAGGTAGAAATCGTTGGTTTAAAGTTAACCACCGTGTTGTTCAAGAAAATAGCCGTGTCTATTGGAGAAAGTTGTTCGTTCTGTATTCCATATTTATACCCGTTGTAACGCACATTGAATTCTGCCGCATACACCTCTCTCCCCAGTTTGTACCATCCGCTTGAGGTTACCCCAAAGAAGTTTTCCTTTCCCCTCCAATCGGTTAGAGAATCTCCAAATTGCTTTCTTGAGGAGAACCAATTGTATTCAACACCAACCGTGTAATTCACTTTGGCACTATCCTTTTTATGCGATGAGAAGGAGAACTTTCCACCTAGGTCGTTGTATCGCTGTGCAATACTATCTGCAGGAATAGAATCCGTCGGGATCCTTAGTCCGTAATAATGTAATCCCTGATTTCGGTAATTCAGGTCACCGCGCAAAGAGTACCATCTTTCATTGATTCCACCATACACTCCTATTCCCGAACGATCAAATTGCGCAGGGGCATAGTTTTTAAAGTTTCCATAATTACTCAAATGCTTGGCATGTGCGCCATAAATGAATTTCCTGGATCTCTTGGAATCATAATACAGCTCTCCCATCGGCATCAATTCAGTTCCTATTCCCACTTTTGCATAAAAGGAATAAAGCTGTGCCAGCTTCTCAGTTGACTTGATCTTTGCTGCTGCAATCGTATCAAGCTCTGCTGTCACTTGATGTTGAACAAGTAACAATGGATACTCGATCACATTGTTTGCGAGGTTCGTATCTATGATCGCTGGTTGTTCGTTGATCCTATATGCCGGTTCAACCTGGCGTATTCCTGTACCCTCAATGATCACATCCGGTCCTTGAGCTTGAAGGTTAAATGCAACCAATACGATACTTAAGATTTTAATTGTCTTTTTCATGATCAGTTTCCTCCATTCTCTTCGTTAACTTCAATCTCAACGTCCCCTTGCTGCTCAAGGCTCTTCGGTTTGTTTTTCAGCTGCATCAATTCATCATACAATTGTTGCGCTTCACTAATAATCCCGTCATTCTGATCCGGATAGTGATCCAATACTGATTTCAATGTTTGTTCAGCCTGGAACAGATCGTCCTGAATGATCAGGATCCTAGATTGTAAGATCAATGATTTCGCAATCCAGTAATTGTAGGCCGGCTTCATTTTTAACAAGGCGCGGATCTCAGCATCCGAATTAGTATAGTCCTGAAGCTTGAAGTACATCTCCGCAATCGTGAACTTGGCTTCAGCAGCCATGACAGTCGTTGTGTTCTTAGTGATCCATTCCAGCGCCTTCTTCGCATCGTTGTAACTTTCGATCGCATAGCTCGACATACCAAGTGCATAATTTGCCTCAAGACGCAGCGTGTTGTTTAACTGTGAGCTTTCCAATACCTCCTTGGCATAAATGGCCGCACTGGTCCAGTTCTCTACAAGGAAGTGACAGCGCATCAAGCCAAGTTTCGCATTAAACAGCACTGAAGGTTTTGATCCTACTTTTTCAAGCCTGTCATAATAAACGAGCGCCTTGTCATATTCACCATTGTTGTATAGATGTTGCGCCACCCTCGAGGCTGCAAACTCAGTATAGTTGTTGTTCGGCCTATCCAGCGCAGCAATATATGTTGCAATCGCTTTCTCCATGTTATCAATTGCGTAATAACAATTTGCCAGGAAGATCTGACCTTCTAAGGCATATTTTCCATTCGGGAATCTGGATAGATATTTTTCGAAATTCGGTATCGCAACTGAATATGAACTATCCACATATGCGTCGATCGCAGGAGAATAGAACAGATCTTCTTCCTCGTCATTGCTGAAGTTCGCACATGGATACTTAGATGCTAAAGCTGTTGCCTTTTCCGGCTGCTTCAAAGCCTTGTAAATGTCGATCAAGCCCCTTGCACATTGTTCGCAAACATTTCGATCTGAACCGTGAGCATCAAGGATCTTCGTGTATTCAGATTCAGACTTGCCATATTCTCCTCTTTTGAAATAGATGTCGGCAATTTCAATCTTACAATCCACTACAATCACAGCATTTGGATAATCCGTCACCACCTGATTAAAGTACTTGTATGCCTTGTCATAATCAGCCTTCGACTTATAGGTCATCGCCAGTTCATACGTCGATGTCTGCATGTATTTAGACCCTGTATAATTATTGATCAGATCGAGCAATGTTTTGATCTTAAGATCCGCTTTATCTGCGTACCCATAGGCTTTCGCCATGTAGTAGAGCGCCTGATCTTCATAACCCTTTTTCAACTTAAGAACTTCCTGATAGTTTTTGATCGCTGGATCGTTTTGCTTAAGCATATAATACCCGTCACCCAAACGCATGTAGGCATCTGCCAGTTTTTGTTTATTCTTTACGTTCGATTGAACATACACATTGAACGCATCAAGAGACATGGAGATCTCCTTCTTTTTGAGATATGCATAACCGATGTTGTAATAAGCATCCGCTTTCATTTCCATCAAATTGGTAGCAGGCAACGCTATGAATTCTCGATAGTTCTTGATCGATCGATCCATATCGTCCAATCGATAATAGCTATCACCCATCCAGTATCTCGCCTTCCCCGTGATCACTGGGTCAATCGGGTACTTGCTGACCAACTCGAAATTTTTGATCGCTTTCTGGTAGTTCGCTTTTTGGAAAAGATCCACCCCATAATTGAAGGCCACCAATTGATAAGCTGTCTTTAGTCGAACATCCTTATTGGGAATATTGTCTAAAGAAGAGAGCGCCTTTTCGTGGTTGTTGGTCGTTGTATAAACGTTTACTAGATATTGATACACGTCGTTCTTTCTGCTAGAATTTGGATACTTCTTCAGGAAGAGCTCCAGGGCCATCACCGCTTCATCGTATGGATTCAGGTCCAGTTTATAGGATAGCACTGCGAAATTATACAACGCGTCCTCCTGGATCTTTGGATCCTCCTTGATTTCCGATGCTGATTGGAAGGCCGAACGAGCGGGAAGCAATTCTTTCAGCTGAACATAACACTCAGCGATGTGGTAGTACGCGTATTGACCAAGTTTATCTTTCACTCTGGTCACCTTATCAAACATGCGGATCGCCTTGTCATATTCAAGACTTTTATAATAAGCAAAGCCTAACTGATAATCCTCGTCTCTAGACGTTTTTGACTTTGAATTAAATGCCTCCAGGTACGGGACAGACTCATCGTATCTGCCCAGTTGATAATATGAATCTCCGACAATATGATTGAGGTCAGTTAAATTCGATGGGGGCATCGAATCCATGATCTGAGGCGCGTATTCGATCACTTTTTCGTAATCCCCCTGCTTGTGATAGATCTGTGCAACATAGTAGGGAACAACTGAAGAAAAACGACTATCGTTCTGCAACTTCAGGAATCCTTCCAAGGCTGTTTGATAAGCTCCTTCCGTGTAAGCAATGTGTGAATAGTAATAGAGTGATGGTGCCGCATATTGTGACATCCCATCTTTCACTTCATGAAAGGCACTTCTTGCTTCTTTTAAATTACCCTCTTCGAAGTTCGCGTAACCCAGTTTAAAATAGAATTCCTCTCGCTGATCTTCATCCAGGTCTTTTGCTCCAAATTTATTGAACCATGCTAGTGCTTCCTTGTAATTCTTTTTCTGAAAAAAATATTTTCCTAAGCGGTAATAGATCTCGCTTCTATAAATACTCTCCGGGTAATCTTTTAGAAATTGCTCGAGCAATGGAACAGCATCATTATTGTATAATTCCAGCGCAGATACTCCTTCATAGTATCTTGCTTTAATGACCATAGGATCATTTGTTTGTTGATACTTATCCAAAAAGATCCTGAATTCTTTTCTCGCTGCACCATATTGCTCTTTACGGTACAGATCTTCTGCACGATAAAAATTCTCATAATCACTGTTGTACTTCTCGGAAGTCTGCGCCATACCCGAAAAGGAGACAAGGACCATCAGAATGATCAGAAATCTGTTCATAGCTATTGCTTTTAATCGAGTAAAATTACTGGACAAGAAGGGGAGACTGGAGAGGCTGTCCAAAAGTTTTAAACGTAATTCTGTTAAGATTATTTTATTTGGAAGCAAAGGGTACAGGGCAATAATTCTGACATTTACTCAAAATTACACTCTTGGAAAAAGTCATTGAGATCAAAAATGGTAAGATTACCCAACAAGGCGCAATCGTTCTTGATGACGTACAATTTTCACTTCAACGGAATGAGTTCGTTTATTTGATCGGGAAGACGGGGAGCGGAAAGAGTAGTCTCCTCAAGACGATTTACGGTGAATTACCACTTTCAGAGGGAGAAGGAAAGGTGGCAGACTTCGATCTCCGCGAATTGCGAAGAAAAGAGATTCCAATGCTTAGAAGGCGCATTGGAATTGTGTTTCAAGACTTCCAGTTGTTAATGGACAGATCCATTATGCAAAACCTCATTTTCGTTTTGGGAGCTACAGGCTGGGCCGATAAGCGACTTATGGAAAAGCGAGCGATTGAGGTTCTGCAATTGGTTGGGCTAGAAGGGAGGGCGAACTCGATGCCTCATACTTTATCAGGTGGAGAACAGCAAAGAGTGTCAATTGCGAGAGCACTTCTAAATAAGCCGGAGCTTATCCTTGCAGACGAACCAACAGGAAATCTTGACCCTGAAACAAGCGAGGAGATCATGAGGCTTTTACTCGCTGTGGCAAAAGAAGAGGGTTCAGCTGTTGTGATGGCGACTCACGACATGTCAATGGTAGAAAAATTTCCCGGAAGAGTTGTTCGTGTAGAAAATAGCCGCCTAAAAGAGGTGAGTAACATCAATCAATTCGACCCGTTTAGCCCATTTGATTCTTCAAAGGGTCACTGAATCACAAAACGAACGGTTTGTTTACCCAACACTGTATTCAGTGTTACAAAGTAAATTCCCTTTTCTTCCGATAAGATCTCATAACTATTCCCAAGTTTAATGAAAGGAATTACATGCCCCTTAAGATCAGTCACTTCTTCTATTGAGCTATCTTCAGAAGCCAGGTTAATTTGTCCAGAATCATTCGGATTAGGATAGATCAACGTATTTGAATTCGTTATTTCAGATAGTCCACCCGTATTGCACTGCGGCGAAGTTCCTGAGTTGATGTTCAAAACACCGCCATCTACTGACCAATGTTCCCAAATTCCTCCGCTACCGGTTTTCCAGTCTGAAAGGTCGAATGTCTGGACCCCTGTTAATGTTCCTTTTGCATGATAAACCTTAAGGGCGGTTCCCCCGTGATTCCATGTCAATGGTAATGAAGACGAGCAGACCTCAGGTGCCATGTCAACCAATTCGCAGTTTGGTTGAATGAAGTAAATATCTTCATCATAGGCAGGGTACTCTCCAAAGATTTTGCATAAGCCAAGAGTGTCAATACAAATTGCTGTATATTCCTCACAGGCAATTCCTTTCCCTACAATTTGATGATCGTTCATGATCCTGCTTAAAAAAGTCACATGCCTACCTCTTCTGTCCGGATTATCGTAATGCGTATCCGTTATTACATCCTCCAGAAATTGATTTTGAAGAAACGGTTCATTCGAAACTGTGACCGCGGTGTTAAACGGATTATTTAATGCCGTGGCACTTGTAACCGTTCCATATTGGGCTGAAAAATAAAACCCTCCCTGAATCGCCATGCCCGCACTTGTTCCTCCAATGACTGCCTTTCTCTCATTGATCGCTATATTGATCAAGCTATCAACCGGAGTATCTCGCCAGTAAGAGATATACGTCCATTGGTCTCCTCCAGCAAACCAGATGGCCTCCGCGTTTTTTATTTTATCATGTAAATAGGTCTCTTGGGAAGCAGATGCATTGTGGCATACGATCGTTTCAACTGAATTGATATTCACCCCCAGTTGATTCAGCATGTAATCATTGTAGCCATTCGAACCACTTGTTCGCAATACGAGCACGTCTCCACCGTTTGCCTGTTCAAGAAACCACTTCATGGCATTATCATGCTCAGATGCTCCCCCCATTAGACAAACTCCGCCTTTTGGAGTAGTGATCATATCTGTTGGGTTGCCGGAAAAATATGAGGTGTAATTTTGTGCAATTCCAAAAATCGGAGACAACAACAGAATATAGAAACCCTTAACCACGACTATAATTTATGGTTTCTTAAGGCTTACTTCGATCAGCTTGTTCCAGTTCTTACCAGTCATGTACAACTTATTGGTCTTTTGATCCAATGCTATTCCATTCAAAACATCACCACCATTTCTGCCTTCTTTGATCAATTCCGACCCATCAATAACCGCAATCACTTTTCCGTTTTCCGGCTGGATAACCACTACTGAGTTCGTCATCCATACATTGGCGTATATCAGCCCATCGATATATTCCAACTCGTTGAGCTTTGTAATTGGTCCTCTATCATCATACACTTCAATCGTTCGTTGGATCTGAAATGTTTCCGGATCTCTGAACGCGATCCTTTCAGTTCCGTCTGACATGATCAGTTCCTCTCCGTTGTTACAAATCCCCCAACCTTCACCGGTATAGTTCATGTCCTTGATCAGCTCAAGGGTTGTTTTATCGTACACAAAGCAACGCTGTTGCTGCCAGGTGATCTGATACACTTTGTCATCAAGAATGGTTATTCCTTCTCCGAAATAATTTCCATCAAGGCCAATCTTCTTTTTGTGTTGTCCGGTTTCAAGATCAACAATTGCTACAACAGACTGACCAAACTGTCCCGTCCCTTCGTAAAGTGTTCCGTTATTAAATTCTAGTCCCTGGGTAAAGCTTGTCGATAAATGGGGTTTTGTGCCTGCTACCTGGGCAATCCAAATTTCAGGTTTAACATCAGATAAAACGCGAACCATTCTGTTGTCTGTAAATTGAGTTCCATCCTCCAATGTTGCCATTAAAACAAGTGATCGCGTTCCTAAACCAAAAAAGGCCGCATTGAAGTTATAGCTGACAGTTCCTTTAGGATTATTCCAAACATTAAAGAGGCTGTCGTTGTAAAAAAGTTCAAGTTTTGTTACCCCATCTTTCACCTTGATCTCAACTGGAATTGTCTGATTCCATCGGACCGCCAGGTTGTCTGCAAAAGCAAATGCTGCAACAGCTTCATCTTCCTGGCCATCATTACCTCCATTATCATTTATTAGAGGTACAACAAGTAGTGCAACTCCAACAATAATAATTAAACCAATGATCAAGTATTTTTTCATGATAATAGTTGTTTGATCGCTTGCGCAGAAATAGCACTATGAGATGCATGATAAATTACACGGCCTTCTCTTAAAACAATTACCTGAGGTGATTGATGGTGCACACCTGTCATCTCAGCAATCTGATTGGAAACTGCTCTATATTTCAGTAGATCCAAATAATAGATCTTGCATTCTTCATTACTCAATGACCATTCTTTTTCAAAATTTTCAAGCGCCATAAAAGAAACACTACATCTTGTACTGTGCTTGAAAAGGAGAACGGGAACCATGAAAGATGATTTTATTAGTTCCTCAACAGAGGATTCTCCTGTTAGAATTTCCCATTCCAGGTGCAGCTTTTGAACCGATCCAAATCCAAATAGTCCCATTAAATTCCTGCTGTAAACTGTTTCAAGAAACGAATATCGTTTTCAGAATATAAACGCAAATCATTCACTTTGTATTTCAACTGTGCTATCCTTTCTACCCCCATACCAAAAGCAAAACCACTGTATGTCTTTGAATCGATCCCGCTTGCCTCAAGAACATTCGGATCTACCATTCCGCACCCCAGGATCTCAAGCCAGCCTGAATATTTACAGACATTACACCCTTTTGAATTACAGATGGTACAAGAGACATCAACTTCTGCTGATGGTTCAGTAAACGGAAAATAACTTGGACGAAGACGAATTGTCGCTTTGTCTCCGAACATCTCCTTTGCGAAATACAGAAGGGTTTGTTTCAAGTCGGCAAATGATACTTTTTTGTCAATGTATAGGCCTTCCACCTGGTGAAAGAAACAATGGGCTCTCGCTGAAATCGCTTCGTTACGGTATACTCTTCCGGGAGAGATCGTTCGGATCGGTGGTTGTGATGACTCCATTACGCGCACCTGGACCGAACTTGTGTGCGTCCTAAGTGCCATTTCATTTTCACCTTTCTCTACGAAGAAGGTGTCCTGCATGTCTCTTGCCGGGTGTTCTGGTGGAAAGTTCAATGCTGTGAAATTATGCCAGTCGTCTTCGATCTCAGGTCCTTCGGACACGGAATAACCAATCCGTGAAAAAATCTCTATGATCTCGCTTCTAACCAAACTTAAAGGATGTCTTGATCCAAGTTCATCCATGTTTGCAGGCCTGCTTAAGTCTAGTTTTTCTGAATCACTTCCTTGAGATTCTAATACCTCCTTGCTCTCTTCAAATTTTTGTTCTGCTTTTTGACGAAGTCCGTTCAGTAGCTGTCCTACAGCCCTCTTTTCTTCGTTGGGAACATTCTTCAGTTCAGAAAAAAGCTCTTTGGTTATCCCTTTTGATCCGATAAACTTTATGCGATAAGTCTCAAGACTTGCCATGTCGGTGATCAAGTATTGCTCGATCTCTTTTTCAACCTGCTCAATTCTTTCTTTCATCCTGAAATCCTATAGTTTCTTTGGCAATGTGTAACTTTTTTACAGGAAAAATTGTTTAAGTAGTACATCTCTGCCTAAATATGGGCGAAGATAACAATTAATACTGAGCAATTAAGGATTCTGAGTATTGCAAAAATTAGATTATATTTGGCTTCAATTATTGAAAGAATATGATGAAGAAAGGGTTAAGTATGAGTGTGTTAAGTGTTATGGGCCTGATGGTGCTACTTACACTTTCCGGCTGTGAAAGCAAGGACCCGTCTGTACTCAAGATTTTTGTGCGTTCGATGAACAATGAGTTGATCACTGGCGCTCAGGTAATTGTGATCGGAGACCTAAACTCCAACCCTCCAACGAATCCATACGTTGATACAGTATTGACAAACGAGTCTGGCTTTGCTGCATTCAATATGGATGAGTACTTTAAAGATGCGGGTGAAGAGACAGTAGGATTCTTTAATATTATTGTAAAATACGACCCAAAAACAGTGGAGGGTCATGTAAAATGTAGAGAACATATTACGGCTGTAGAGACGCTCTACTTACCTAACTAATAAAAGTGAAGATTATGAAAACGATGAATGGAAAATACGTTTTATTCGCCCTGATGGTTTTATTTACTATCGGTCTTTCGGTTGGATGCCGTAAGAAAGGTGATACGATCGCTAAGATCTATGTAAAGAATTCTTCAGGTCAGTATGTTGAGGGGGCCACAGTTATTCTTTATGGAAAGTCCACGATCAACCAGCCTGCAAATGTTGTGTTGTATGATACTACTGAAACGAATTCATCGGGAGTAGCGGTTTTCAATTTTAATGATGTATACCAGCTTGGGCAAGCAGGAGTAGCTGTATTGGACATTAAGGCTTATACTTCGAGTGGTTTGACTGGTCAGGGAATCATTAAAGTAGAAGAAGAAACAACTTCTGAAGAAACGGTTTTCGTTCAGTAAGAATTTAGTTAAATAAGGATAAAAGCCGTTGCAGCCCTTTTGTTGCAGCGGCTTTTTTTATTCTATTGATGAGAATAATGGATCTCGGCCTCTTCAACAAGGTTATCTCCTCTCATTTTTAGAAAAAGCTGAATCAACGCAACGACATCCTTTTCGCAATACACTTTGATCCGTTCCAGATCACCATCCTCATAGTAGACCCTGGCAACGTCAGCTCCTGAAATATCATCTTTAGGAGTGGGGATTCCGAAAACATGACAAAGCAACGATAAAGACGTATAAGCTTTAAAATCGCCAAATTTCCATAGCTCCATTGTGTCAAGATGTGATATCTCCCATGGTTTTTTACCCGCTATATCCAATATGGGTGGAAGTTTCAGCCCATTAATGAGTATTCTTCTGCAGATATACGGAAAATCAAATTCTTTCGCATTGTGTCCACATAAGATATGATATTGCGTGTTGTAGTTGTTGTTTAAAAGACCGATGAATTGTTTCAAGAGTGTTTCTTCATCATCATGATAAAATGACTTCAGCCGCATCTGTTTTCCTGTTCTTGTTTCAGTTACTAATCCAACAGAAATACAAATGATCTTGCCAAATTCAGCATAAATCCCGGCCCGTTCGTTGTAGATATCGGTATATTCTTTTTCTTCAGACTGCATGAAACGAGTCTTTGCATCAAATAGTTCTTTTGTCTTTACATCCAGATCTACATACTTATACTGTTGGGGCACCGTTTCAATATCAAGGAATAACACCTTATCCAGATTGATCTTTTCTAGCATTTTTGTACTGTTTTCTATTGAAGATACTTAAATAATTGCATTATCACTTTAAAAAATCCAACTTTGTGTAACTTAAAGTTATGGCTGAGGAACTAAAACAAATCGTCGGAACAAAAGAGGAGATCTACCAATCTTTACTCCCTCAAATCAAGGGATTGATAACAGGAGAAGGTGACCTGATCGCTAATCTTGCCAATGTATCTGCGGCCCTGAAACAGGGTCTTGGGTTTTTTTGGGTCGGTTTTTATATCGTTAAAGGAGAGGAGCTTGTGCTCGGTCCTTTTCAAGGTCCGATCGCTTGCACCAGAATAAGATCGGGCAAGGGGGTGTGTGGTACTTCATGGGCTGAAAAAAGAACAATTGTCGTCCCGGATGTTGATGCGTTTCCCGGTCATATTGCCTGCAGTTCAGATTCGAAAAGTGAGATCGTTGTTCCGTTGATAAAAGACAGCTCTGTTGTAGCGGTGCTCGATGTAGACAGTGACAGCCTGAATTCATTCGATTCAATTGATGACAAATATTTAAATGAACTCTGCTCATGGTTATCAGAATACTTCTGATACTTTTGGCAGGCACACTGCTTTTCTCTTGTGCTCAAGTCGGAACATTGAGCGGCGGGGATGAGGATAGCTTTGCCCCATCACCGGTAAAGATCATTCCTGAACCAAATCAAACGAATTTCACAGGAAATACTGTCGAACTAAAATTCAATGAATTCGTTAAGTTAAATGACCCAACCAGAACGATCTTCTTTGTGCCAGACGATGCAAAACCAAAAGCACAATTAAACGGAAAAACATTACGTATTTCCTGGGAAGAAAACCTACACCCTAATACCACTTATGTTCTGTACTTCAATGGCGCAGTGAAGGATGTTAATGAAGGGAACGATTCATTAATGACCTATGTTTTCTCTACTGGAAGCGTGATAGACTCGCTTCAATACCATACTTCTGTAGAAAACGCTTTTTCGGGACAACTTACAGAAGGTGTTAATATAGGACTGTATACTTCCGACACCGCCCAAAAGCCATCTTATTATTCAAGAAGTGATCGTTTTGGGGGTGTACATTTTCAGAATCTCAAGTCTGACACTTACTTTGTGAAAGCCTTTAAGGATGCCAACTCAAATGGTAAAATTGATCGGTCCGAGCTGCAAGGGTGTTTTGAAGAGCCTTTCCAATTAGATTCGAATAGAGTAGATTCTCTACCTATCAAAGTTTCTCTTCCAGATTCAAACTATATAAGCAGCTTTACTTATTTGGGTGGAAACACCTTTGCTGTGGGGGCAACCTATCCCATCAATACGTCCGGTTTAAAATTCAATAATGAAAATCTTCATTATGATGAAATGAGGGTCATTAGCACTGACAGTCTTCATTTTACTAAATTTTTCGATGCTAAAAGCTCCCAATCTCTTGTGGTTGATGAAAACAACTGGTCAGACACTCTGGAACTAAGAATAAACCCCATTCAACTTAAAAACAATAAGTTAAAACTGAGTTGTAACAGGGAAGCCAATGTCTTCCTTCCAAAAGAGAATCTAGAATTTTACTCATCACATGTCATTACCTCATTAAACAGATCGATGATTCAGCTCCTTTCCATGAAGGATTCTTCATTCATCCTCCCGGATAGTATCGATTTTACTAAAAACACAATCACCCTTGGTTTCATCTCAGGTCTAGCGCCTGGATCTTATACGTTGATCATTCCTGAAAATACAATTGAGTCACAAGGATTTATTGCAGATCCCGTTCGGCTTTCTTTCACTGTAAAAGCAAAAAAAGAACTTGGTTCCATCCTTGTTGACTTAACTGATTTTGGAACCGGAGTGTTTCTCGAGCTGATGAATAATGGTGTTGTAGTCGGTCAATATGAGCCAGATGCATCTTCTAAAGCACTTTTAGAAAGCCTTGAGCCGGGAGATTATAGTTTCCGTGTTGTAGAAGATGAAAACGGCGATCAGCGTTGGAATGGTGGTGCCGTGATCAACTGTGTACAGCCGGAAAAGATCTATCGCTATTATACCCCAGTCAAAGTTCGGCCTAACTGGCAAGTTGATGTAAAACTCGAAAAGCAGGACTAATGGGAAACACTTCTCCCCTGTCAAAAGCGTTTAGTCAATGGAAATTGTGGGGGGGAATTCTATTGGGTGTCTCCGTGTCGCTTTTCATGCTTTTCAATGCACTTAGCAAGGAACAATACTATTCCACTCCGGGAGAGGGAAAATATTCATGGGTAGACAAGAACAACGACGGAAAGGTTCAGCTGGATGATGCAACCGAATTTATTAAGGTTCAAACCGGGGATTATTCTAAAAATACCGTCAGCAATGTCGTTCAAAAGATCAATTGGGGTCCATCTACCCTTTTTTGGATGGGCTTAGCGATGATTTTTGTAATTGGCAGGGACCTCTTTTACATCATTCGTATTCGTCTGCTAACTCATAATTCACTTTCCTGGAAACAAGGATTTCGAGTAATCATGCTCTGGGAGTTTGCCTCTGCATTATCTCCCGGCGTTGTTGGCGGGGCGGCCGTAGCCATGTTTATTCTAAACAGGGAGAAGATCGCCCTGGGTCGTGCGACGGCAATTGTTGTGATCACGGCATTGTTTGACAACCTCTTCTATGTTATTATGATCCCATTTATTTTCTTGTTCATTGATCAGCAGGATCTATTTCCCTCGTCCTATGAGGGAAGCTACACGGTTCAAACTGTTTTTTGGATTGGTTTCATCGTTATTTTCAGCGTGTGCCTGTTTTTGTTTTGCGCAATCTTTATATATCCTAAGCTTGCGGCTATCGCATTGAACGGTCTTTTTTCTCTTCCTGTATTAAGGCGCTGGAAGAATAGGGCCATTGAAACAGGAAATGACATTGTTATAGCATCAAAAGAGTTGAAGGGGGAGCCTTATTCGCTTTGGTTCAAGGTTTTTCTTGCCACTTTCGGCAGCTGGATCTCTCGTTATCTCGTTATCAATGCCATACTTCAGGCGTTTGTGGGATTTGGATTTAAAGAGCATATTCTAATCCTGGGAAAACAACTAATCCTTTGGTTATTCATGTTGATCAGTCCAACACCTGGTGGAAGTGGAGTTGCAGAATATGCGTTTGGAGAGCTCCTCAGTACTATGTCTGTTTCTGCGCTGTTATTAGCTGCTATGGCATTTGTCTGGAGGGCTTTTTCTTATTTTCCTTATTTATTTATTGGTTCGATCATGCTGCCTCAATGGCTTAAAAGTTCATCGAGAAGAAAGTAAGAATTGCAGCGCTGACATTGTCAGAATGATCAAGACCAGGATCATTATCTCTGGTAGTTGCACGTAAGCAAGTCCAAGTCCAACAAGAGTACAAATCAACAGGATAAGTCTCTTTTTAATGTGGGCTTTGATAAATATATCTATGTTGATCGTATTGATGTCCCTCCTCATTTGAAACAATTTCATTTCCTGAAAAGCCATTAATCCAATCAAAGGGATTAATATATATCCCTGTGCAATACCCATATCCTCGTATGACAAGAACTCGATCAGCTCCTTCAGTGGATTTGATTCTGAATACAGAACCAATAAAGAAAACTGAATAATTGCTAAAGAAATCAGAACAAGCGGCAAGGACAGTAATGAACCCTTTGAAAAGCTATGGTTCTGAAACTTCCTCAAAAAATTAAAATTCAAATGGTACACCAGTTCATGAGAAATGAGATCCAAACACAAAAAGAGAACGATAAAATAGATCGACCAATCCCACAAGAAAAATCCTAATAGCGGAATAATGGAGTCGCTGACAATTTTAAGCCAAACTGTTTTATCTGCGTTCATTTAGCGAAGGGCATCGGCCTGCTTTCTGGATAATTCGAAATTTGGATCGTATTTTAAGGCTTTTCCATAAGATTTCAGGGCCATCGTTTTATCTCCTTTAGTCTCATAGCAGAGTCCAATGTTGTGCCATGCTTCAACATATCGTGGCTCCGTCTGAATAGCGGAATTGTAATAATAGATCGCGCTATCGAGGTCACCAATGTAAAACTGTTTGATATACCCGATCTGAAACAGTGCTTCGGCGTACGTTGTGTCAAGCTGGATCATCTGTCTGTACAAATCAATGGCCTCATCGCGCTGACCAAACTCCTGTTTGGCGTATGCAAGGGGATACAATACTTCTGCATTTTCCGGTTGTAATGAAGCAGCAGTGGTATAATACTCCAGACAAATAGGGTTTTTCTCTGCCTGATACAATGATCCCAACATTAAGTACGCTTCATAAAAATTGGGGTCTTGCTGTACTGCGGTCTCATATGACGATTTTGCCAGGTCAAGGTATTTCTTGCCGGCTGAACCATCTTTTTCTGGGTTTAGTTTACTCAATACTAAGTAATTTGAACCCTTCATTATGTATGCATCTCTGTACTTAGGATTTACTTTAAGTGCCTCATTAATGTATTGAAAGGACCTTTCGAAATCCATTTGCTGACTAAACGTAGATGCCAATCCTACTAATCCCCTTTGGTTGTTTGGTTGTTTGGAAATGATCAACTTGTAATGCACTTGTGCTTCAGCGATCTCTTCAATCGTTCTTTCCGGTCGATTATTCAATACATCTGCATAAAGCATTCTTGCATCGACATTATTGCTGTCCAAACGAAAAGCCTTAGCGCCATCGGCCATCGCCTGACGATAATCGTAGACCTTTAAACTGTTATTTCCTCTTTTGATCAATAGTTCAACTGAATCAGGAAACATAACAATAAGGCTATCCAGGTCTTTAGGAAGTTTCGTGTTCTTTTCAGTTCCACCACAAGAAACAAGCTGGCCAACTGCGATGGCTAACATCCAAGCCCAAATCCAATTCTTATTCATCATGACACAAATTTAATTCAATTTCTTCTCTATCCTTAATCCGTTAATCATTGTGAGCTACAGTTCACAAGTTTATCAACCAGGATAAAAGTCTTTTCTGGTAGAATTACTAACTTTACTTCATGAAGAAATGGGTGCTCTTTGCTGTTTTATTGATTGTTGCCGCTGGCGCAATCTCTTATGGGCAAGGTTGTTCACAATGCAAGTTGCTTACCGAACAGGGGAGTGAGCTGGACGAGGATTCATTTGGTAGCAATATCAATACAGGAATCCTTTATTTAATGATCATCCCGTACCTTCTGATCATGTTTCTTTTCAGAAAGAGGATCCTTTCCTTTTTCAGATCCCTGATTAAAAAGTAATTATCTCCTTCCCTTGAATAAAGCGTGACTGAGATTGGTATAGGCCAGTGTGAACTCCAATGAACCTCCATTATAAGCATTCCTTAACGCAGAGATCGTTACATCGTATGAAACCCCAAATCTGAAACCTTTCCAGTCTAACATGATGGTCGGTGCAATGGCATCTCTATGTCTGTAATACATTCCGAAACCAAAATATGAATCTTGAAAATTTCCTGTGATCTTTGTTCCATCTTGGAACCTATAACGAAACAATAATCCTAAAATCGTTTCCATGTGAGGCCCTTGGATAACCTGTACTGCGTTTGCGTCAATTGACCAGTTTGTGGCTGTTAAATCTGCAATTACACCTACGTGGCCAATCCATTTGCGATAAAGTCGATCAGCATCAACAGTTACATATTTCAGTTGGGGTCTATTCAAATTGTATCCAGAAAATCCAATCTGAAATTTGAAATCATTATTTCGCTGAAACGTATTCTGGCCACCATCATAGGTGTAGAAAAGTCCTGCAGCTGCATCCATGTATGTAAATGAGCTCGCGCCATTTGCTTCACCAGAATACAGCGTTTGATCAAATCCCGACCCGTTCCATTGTGACATCCATGTAACACGTGAAAGATCTGCCTTCCTGGAAGCAAAACCACCCTGAATTCCAGCAGAGAAAATATGACCATTACCCGCTGGAAGAATTCCACTCAAGGTAAGAGCACCTTTTTGCATTCCAAATTTTGAATCGCCTCCTATATCATTGTAGAAATTGACCCCAACACCCAAGTGAGCCTTATCGTTCAGCCTCGTTTTTCCGAAGTTAGCATCGGCAGCAATGTTTGTTGTCATGAATTGAGTGCCTGCTCCCAACCACTGATTTCTATGATTGATCATGACTCTTTCCCAACCGTCATAAACACCCGCAGAAGCAGGGTTAATGAGTAATGGAGTTTGGGCTGTTTGAGTGAAATGAATATCCTGCCCAAACAACGTGAACCCCGAAAATAATACTCCAATTAAAATTGTGTGCTTCAACCTCATCTTATCAACGTTATATTACCTGAACGCATTTCCTTTTCACCTGTAAGATATTTAATGTCCAGCATAAATGCATACACTCCTGCATTACAAGGCTGACCATTGAATGTTCCATCCCATAATTCTGTCAACCCGGCAACTCCTTCTGTTTTAGAAACAGTAACAATCAAATTACCCCAACGGTCATAGATCGAAATAGAGAAGCTCAATACATCCTTTCCTGCAATAATCGATAGCATATTGTTGCCATTCGGTCCTGTCTCGTTTGGAGAGAATGCCGTAGGTAAATATACCCCGGTCACACACTCAACTCCTGCGTCATTAGGGTCACAAGGATCAAAAGGATCTGTTCCGTTTGCAATTTCAGTTTGATCGATGATTCCATCCTGATCACAATCTTGTCCTGCAACCATTGGAAGGGTGATTGACGCAACCAGATAATCACATGGCTCATTTGGGTTCGTGCCGTCAGTCGTCTCACGAGCATCAGTTACTCCATCGCCATCAGAATCTGTCTGACATCCAGGTAGCATATCGTTCGGATCACATGGGTCATTTGGATCTGATCCACCTGTCACCTCATCACCATCATTTATTCCGTCACCATCAGTATCTGGATTGGTTGGATTCGTTCCTTGAGCTCCCTCTTCTGTATTGGTCAGGCCATCTCCATCTTGATCACACGGTCCTGCATTAAGATTTGGTATACATGGGTCGTCATTCGCAGGGTCTGACTCATCGTTCACCCCGTCACCATCTGAATCGACGGTAGAGGACTCCAGTGCATCAATAATTCCATCTCCATCCGTGTCAAGAGGATTATTCACATCCGGTCCGATTTCAGCACAGTCATTTTCGCCATCTCCATCTGTATCAGGGTTGGACGGATCTGTACCAGCGGCAATTTCATCTACATTTAAACACCCATCGCCATCCAGATCAGGATTGTCTGGAATAAAAACTGCAACAATATTTTCAGGTATATTGATTACTATACTATTTGTGTCTTCTGTGATTGCCAAAGCCATTGGTCCTGTAGTGAATTCCCAATGATCAAATACATAACCAGGGAACGCTCTTGCAATTACGTTTGTATTTATTCCCCCAAAATAGTCGGCTGACCAAGGGTAAGTAGGGGCCCAAATTGAATTTACTTTTATTTCTCCAGCAAGTGGTGGTGATACATCAAAAGTGGTGGCAAACGGACCTGTTAATTCATAACAATCGATAAGCCCATCAACTAATCCAGGACATCTTGCATTGATAAAATCCCGGATATCCTGAACGTTACTTTGCCATTCGGCCATTGAGCCACCCCATCTTGCAATTTGAGCCGGCATTTCAGGGGCAATTTCATTCACCATACTATCCAGCAACTGAATCATGTAAGGGCAATCAAAATACGTGTTTAAAAGGTCAACATATCTCGTGACATAATACTGCTCTACTATAGGTTGTTCATTTATTAATTTTTCGAGAATGTCAGTGTGTCCTTGCCCCCCAGGGTTATTTAAACTTTCAGCATTACATGGGTCTGCATTTGGGCTGTTGTCCGGAATTCCGGTGTAGTTGACGTAATGTCCAAAAGTAGCATCCATATCCCAAAGCGTGTATCGCCATTTCTTTTTATCACCAAGAGGGTCTCTTCCTCTCCACCATGCGGTGTTCCAGTTGAGCCAGTCTTGATTAACGGTCCATGAATTAACCATAAAGTAATCTGCCAAAGACTCCCAGTTAAATAAAGAGTCAACATAGTTGAAGTTTGCGGCATTCCCCATATTGTTGGTCATGATATAGTTCCGAAGATTGTTCCAGTCTGTTTGGGACTGTGCTCCTCCGTATTCTGTCCATGTACCTCCCCAGGTTTTTAGAAACTGTAAATTGTATTCGTCCTGATCGTAATAATAGTCTGTAAAATCGGCATCATCCACCTTTTCTCTTAGCTCATAAACACCCCAATACTGACCGTTTACGTACACCACACATGGTCTCCAGGTTCTTTCATCCACCTTCAGCTTGGCTCTTTGAGAAAGAGTATGAATGTATGGGTCACGGATATGGGCACCACCATTTTCAAAAGGATAATTATCAGACGCACCAGGCTTCAAAATCAGTCGTTGAAAACCTGTTCTTGCTTTGTTTGGAAAGATCTGGTGATCTATGTCTCCGTTATAACCAAACTGATCTTTCATGATGACATCAAAGCCCCTTTGATCGTAGGCCCAAGAGTCATTCCCGTGCTTGTTGAATTCTCCTTCTCCTTTATCTATGTACGTGCCATCTTCTTCGAATAATTCAAAAAACCCTTGCGGGGTAAGGCTCTGATTTCCATTTAATAATGACTGAACACTTCCTGTGCCTGCACCAGCAACTGAAACGACAGGAACCGTATGAGTAACATTAATGAAGTAGGTAGAAGACATTGTAAAACTAGGCTCGTTGGAAGAAAATGCTTTTGCCCTTAGCACTTTAGTGGTAGTAATGCTCACTGGTGCAGAATACAAGGTTGACGTTGTTGTGGGAACCGATCCATCTACCGTATAACGTATTGTTGCTGTTAGATCAGGGCACGTGATCGTTACCGACTGAGCCCCTGGATAAAAACCTGGTGCAACACTAAATACTGGTGTCGGAGTGTAAAAATTAACCCCGCCTGTATTGTTTGCATTTGGGGTTGGTGTTGTAAATAGTTTCCAGGTTGCGGCACCGTTTGTCTCCCTCCCTATCGAATGATTTTGTTTTGTTGTCTGCGTAATTTCATAGGATTCTATAATGTTGCCAAAGGAATTAGACAAAATAATCCATTCACCATCCGTCTGGGTTAACTTAAAATTTGGGTGAAGTTGTGTGCCGTTGACGGTTCCCCTTCCTGAACAAAAAACCATTAGAAATCCATTTGCTGGAATCGTTCCCGACGGTATCATCCACTTCGTTGGATTGGCAATTTTATCAGACAAATAATAACCTGTGAGGTCCACAGGAGACGCTGATGTATTATACAGCTCGACCCAGTCTTCTCGTTGCCCGTAGGCATCTGTAGGGCCGGTAATATTTGAACAAGAATATTCGTTTATGATAACCTGAGCATTCGCTCCAAAAAACATCAACGAAAAAAACAGAAATAGCGACTGTTTCATAGTTAGTAAGTATTTAAACCCGCAACGAGCAAAGTTATTTATCAATATTACGAAAATATTAAATGTCTTCGTATCTTCGAGACGATCAAACTAGATGAAAGGTTGAATTCATAAGCTGATCGAAATCAATACATGAGAAGAATGAAAGGATTGCTTACGTTAGTTTTTGGTTTATTGTCTTTGGCAATGATCTCATCTTGTAAAAAAGTTGAAGGTCAAGGGGGGACATCAACCATCAAAGGAGTTGTTATAGAACAAAAGTACATTGGGTCTAACATCGTGGCAGAATATCCCGCGGCAGATCAAGACATCTTTATCATTTATGGTGCAGATGACACTTTTTATGATGATGACCTGAAAACTTCATACGATGGTTCTTTTGAGTTTAAATACCTGAACAATGGTACTTACAAACTTTTTGTTTACGAAGACAGCAGTACTGATCCAAGCGGAAAGGCCGCAAAAATGGTTGAGGTTGAAATCACCAACAAGAAATCAACAATTGAAGTAGACACGATCTACATCAAAAAGATCTGATGAGAAAAATCACGCTTCTTTTTGCAATGTTACCATTGATTCTGGGTGCTCAGATGCAGGAGGGAATGCTGTGGACCGAAATAGGAGTAAGTGGAAGGGTTATTAAGAACCTTGACTGGGGAGCAGAAGTTACAACCAGGTTTGGGTCCAATGGTTTAAGCACTATATTTCCTCAAGCGTCCTTAAAATACAAAGTGAACAAATTCTTGCGTTTTTCCTGTGACTACAGGTATATTTACGACAAGCAATTAACCGGATATTACACAAATTCTCATCGCGTAAACTTTAATCTTGACGGGAAATATCAGATTGATCGTTTTTATTTCAAGGCGCGAGCCCGATATCAGTATTCCTTTGATAGGCTGTCATCATCTGAGTTTTATGAGCCTGAATTTGATCGAGCACTGAGAGGAAAGCTGGAAGTAAAATATGATGTCAACAATTTTATCTTGTCTCCGATCATAAACGCAGAAATGTTCTACAATCCAAAATTTGGAGAATTTGGTCGGCAGATCAACAAGATGAGAATCTTTGGTGGATTTGAGCTTGATCTCAAGTCTGATCATGAGGTTTCCTTTGGATATATTTATGATACCAGGATTAATCTTCCGAATCCAAGGACAAGACATATTGTTAGCCTAAGCTACGGGTATACCATTAAAAAGAAGAAGAAGAAAGAGAAGTAATTACTTTTCTTTGGACACCCTGTCTACTCTGAATCCCATGTCCAGCACTTCGGTGATCTCTGTGGCAGTTATTCCTTGCTCAACTACGAACGAATAAACACCTTCCTCAGGTAACTTCCTGCTGTTGAATTTAAGTGGAAACTCGACAACTGTACCAGTTTTAATACCCGCCCAAGATCCATCAGGATTGGTTACTTTTATCTCGAAAGGTTCTCTTGCCTTCTTTCCAGAAGGTGTTATTGTATTCAGAAAGATCCAAAGATTATTATAGTTATAGTCCGTTGTTGTTCGAAGGGTAATGATAAAATCATATTCCTGATCTATATCCTTGATGTCCACTTTGAAATTAAGTTTTTGTTGCTGATCCCAGCTTTTATTCTCAAAAGAGTATACTTTTTCATAGACAGGAGCTTCATCACAGGAAGTAAGCGAAAGCGTGCTTACCAAAAGAAAAAAAGCAATCACTCTTTTCATTCAGCTGGATTATTATTGTTTCCTCCCTTTTTTCGGTTTGGTCTTCGCTTTTTCTTGTTCGGATTAGGGGTTCCAGATGGCTGAGGATTCTCAGCTCGTGGCGCCCTTGGTTCTACCTGTTGTGGGGCAGATGATCCTTCCGGTCGATTATCTCTTCTAGGTTTTTTCTTTTTCTTTTTTAATTTGAATGCGTGCTCAAATCTGTTCAGGCTATCCTGACCCACTACATTTGAATAGTCAGGCTCTTTAAAGACCTCCTTCTGCTCTGTATATTCAACGAGTTCCTTCGGTTTTTTACCCTCCTTGTTCATTTGAATGATCTCGCGAACTCTTTCAGGAGAAAGTGCGATCAACCCAGAACCTGCACCCGCTTCTCCATCATACACGTACCACATTTGTGCTTTAAACACGTCTGTTTTTATATGATGTGCAGATCCTTTTTCCGTTTGTAATCTCGTGTCTCCTTTTGGGAAAGACTTGATCGTATCAAGGTACATATCCAATTCATAATTCAGACAGCATTTCAACTTACCGCATTGACCGGCGAGTTTTTGAGGGTTTAAAGATAGCTGCTGATATCTTGCTGCACTCGTAGAAACAGAGCGGAAGTCGGTTAACCATGTAGAACAACACAACTCACGTCCACAAGATCCAATTCCTCCTAAACGAGAAGCCTCTTGCCTTGAGCCTATCTGCCGCATTTCAACACGGATCTTAAACTGATCCGCCATATCCTTGATCAACTGTCTAAAGTCTACTCGGCTATCCGCTGTATAGTAAAACGTTGCTTTTGAAAGGTCTCCCTGATATTCTACATCCGAGATTTTCATTTCGAGACCAAGATTCACTGCAAGCGTTCTGGATTTGTACATTACCTCTTTTTCAAGAGACCTAGCTTGTATCCATTTGTCAACTTCCTCCTGAACTGCTACCCTTGTGATCTTTCGAGCTTCCATCGGTTTGAAACCAGGAGCCTTTTTCTTCACTTGGATCTTCGCAATCTCTCCAGTTACAGAAACTACACCTACGTCATATCCCGGACTAGCCTCAACAACGACAATATCCCCTACATGTAAGGCAAGTGATTTTGAATTTCTATAAAAGTTCTTTCGGCTGTTCTTGAATCGTACTTCTACGATGTCATATTCTGAGTGTCCCTGTGGCAAAGAAATATTCGCTAACCAATCAAATACCTCAAGCTTATTACATCCTCCCGAACTGCATGTTCCATTGTTCTTACACCCTCTTGGTGTTCCTCCTCCACTACTACAATTTGAGCATCCCATAAATCGCTTTTAATGATTGTAAAAATAACAAATTAATCATTGGATGACCCTCAAGCTTTGTGAATGTACCTCATCACATTGAAACACAGGGTTGTGAAAAGAATCCTTGAATTGGCGTTTCTTTCCAGGTGATAATGTGCATCATTGAAGGACTTCATAAAGTCGAATATATTATTCCCGGTTATGTATTTCGCAAAGTTCTCGAGAAACAAATCTTCCTCCGGTGAAACTCTTGTCAAGGTATCCTGAGTATAATTCTTCAGCATGCTTTGCCTGAACATGTGCAAACAATACTCCAGAAACTGCTTCTGTGCTTCTTTTCCCTCCGAGGCGATGGTCTCTGCCCAATCCATCATGTCGATCACATTCTTTTTGTAGCAGACCCTCATCATCTGGATAAATATATCTCTTGTTGTCTTGGTCTCCTCCTGAGCCTGGGCCAGTTTTTCTGCTTCAATTCTATCCCCCTCTGCACGAACGAGAACAGACTGAAGATTGACAGGAGAAATATTTAATTCTTCTCTAAGATGTTTTGATAAACTCTCTGAATCAATCCTCGGGATCTTGAGTAGTTGAGTTCTTGATAGAATGGTGGGTAGAATTCTATCAACCGACTCTGCCAATAAAATAAACACTGTGTTCTGTGGTGGCTCTTCTAAGATCTTCAACAATTTATTTGAACACTGTAGGTTCATTTCTTCCGCCATCCAGATCACCATCACCTTGTACTTTCCTTCAAATGCCTTGAGTGAAAGCTTTTTCAATATTTCCTGACTTTGATCAACCCCTATGCTTGGGTTTCTAAGCTTGGGGTCAATTCTTGCGAGCCACTCATTCAGATCAAAATAGGGAGACTCCGCAATCTGATCTCTCCATTCTCCTAAAAGCGGATCGCTTGTTTTGTTTTCTGACAATACCGTCGGAAAGGTAAAATGAAGATCTGGATGCTGAAGGTTCTTTACTTTAATGCATGAAGGACATGTTCCACAACTATCGTTCGTCTGTTTGTTTTCACAAAAAATATACTGAATAAAGGCTAACGTTAATGGCAACGAACCGTAACCGCTTTTTCCAAGAAACAATTGAGCATGACTGATCATTTGATCATTCACTTCCTGAATCAGTAATCTTTTTAACTCAGCATGTCCGGTTACCTGTTGAAATAACATGGTCTAAAATTACTTGATTTTTGGAATTGTTTTTGCTCAAAGCAGACGCAAAACACGAATAATTGTATATTTAGATGCCAAAACACGACATTCTCAGAACAATGAAGAAAAAATTAATATTAGTTGGATTGTTACTTGCTTCTTTTGGAGCTTACACCAAAACATTCGCGGCTGTTAACAAAACAGAAACACTGGTTAAGGATGCTATCACAGTAACGGTCAATGTAAGTAGCTCAAAAGGTCCTGTTGCGGGGGCGCTTGTAAAGATCGCTGCAAACGGAATGACAATTGGCGCCGCGACAACTGACGCTTCAGGAAAAGCAAATATCACAATCCCCACTTACGGTGGTCAAATGGTGAGCATTGAAGTTTCACATGCTTTGTACAAGAATGACAACAAGACTGAAGTTACTCTTACGAACGGTGGAACATTTTCTTTTTCGTTGAAATCTAAGACTGAAACAGCCGAAGAGATCATTGAAAATTCTGAAGAGAAAGTGAACAAGTTGGAGGAAAAAACCAATGAAAGCCTTGAAAAAACAGAAAAATATAAAGAGAATACTGAAAAGTATAATGAGAACAAGGAAAATGCGATGAAATCGCAGGAAGAGCTTCGAAAAGAAAGAGAAGAGGCTGAGCGAATTGCTGAGGAAAAGCGCAAAAATGCTGAAATGAATACGTCTGAAGCTGAGAAAAACAGACAAGAAGCAGAGCGAATTCGTTTGGAGAATGAAAAGAAAACAGAAGCAGAAGCAAGACAACGAGAAGAAGAGGCTAAAAAAAGAGAGCAGGAATTAGCAGAAAAGAAAAAAGAGCTCGAAAACTCTAAGCTAGAAGAAGCAAAATCCGAGGAGGAGCGTGCCAAAAAAGAAGCTGAAGAAAAGCAACAAGAACAGGAAAAAGACATAAAGGAAGCGGAGAAGAAAGCAAAGGAAGAGGAGGAAAAGGCGAAAGAAGCTAAAAAGGAAGCTGAAGAAAAAGAAAAGGCTGAAAAAGAAAAAGCTGAAGAAGCTAAGAAAGAGGCAAAAGAAGAAGAAAAGAAAGAGAAGGAAGAAGAAAAAGCCAAGGAGGAAGCAGAAAAAGAAGCCAAGGAAGCTGCTAAAGAAGAGAAAGAGGCTGAAAAAGATGCAAAGGAAGCCGAAAAAGAAAAAGAGCGTGCGGAGGAGTATAAAAAAGAAATGGAAAAACTCGATGAGGATCAGAAGAAGTTGGACGATGAGCGCAAGAAACTTGATGGTAAGATCAAAGAGTTAGACAAAAAGATCGACAAGGCGAAGAAGAAAGGAAAAGATACAAGTGGGTTGATGTCTGATCTAGAAAAACTTCAGAAGAAACACGAAAAACTGGACGACGATCAGAAAAAGATCGACGATAAACGAAAGAAGGCAAAGAAAAAAGCAAATTAAGAGTAAAGAAAAGCGGGTGATAAATCATCCGCTTTTTTTATTTTCGGCCCGTGTTAAAGCAATTCAAATATCATATTCTCTTACACACCATTATCTTCATGTGGGGGTTCACCGGAATTCTGGGTAAACTCATCCATCTTGACGATCTAATTTTGGTTTGGCACAGGATATTAATTGCGGGAGTCGCTTTAGGGATCGCACTGATTTCACTTCGAAGAAGCTTTGCCGTTTCTAATAAGAAAAATCTATTTTTTATTCTGGGTGTTGGGGTTGTTGTCGCGTTGCATTGGTTGACTTTTTACCGGTCTATTCAATTGTCTACCGCATCGCTCGGAATCTTATGTCTCTCAACAACCACCCTTCATGTTACCTGGCTTGAGCCGCTGATCATGAAAAGAAAGTTTTCATGGACTGAGTTTTTTATGGGGATCATAGTAATCTATGGAATCTATTTTGTTTCAGGAGATTTTTCAGGAAATGATTACATCGCTTTAGCATATGGTCTCAGCTCTGCGTTCTTTGCCGCATTGTTCTCCGTAAGTAACGCCCGCCTTGCAAAAGAAGAGTCCTCATCAACCATTACCTTTTTTGAATTGATCTCTGGTTTCGTGTTCTTGAGTGTCGTTCTGTTGTCTCAAAACAAACTGAATGCTGATCTTTTTCAAATGACTCTAAGCGATTTTCTGTGGTTATTGTTCCTCGGGATTCTGTGTACCTCATTTGCGTTTCTTGCCACTATTGAGGTGGTTAAGAGACTTGGTGCATTCACGGTTTCTCTGAGCATTAACCTGGAACCGGTTTATACCATTCTTCTTGCCATCGTTATTCTGAAGGAAAACGAGATCCTTGGTTCTCAATTCTACATCGGATCAACAATCATCGTAATGGTGGTTGTTGCAAACGCTGTCCTGAAATATTACCTGAAAAGCAGACAATTAAAAAAGGAATTAAAAGAGGGGTTATAAGAGTCCTTCCTTCCTCAGGTAATCGAGCCACATCTCACTCTGATGGGCATTCATAACACGCGGAACTTTGTTCTGAGCACCGGTTTTCCCGATGGACTCCATAAAACGATAAAACACATCGGATTTGAAGCAACGAATCTCAGGATCTGAAAGTGTATATTTTCTAACCGCAGCATAATCGTCATTACCACTTTTTAATACTTGGTCGATCTGATCCATAAGCCTCGAAGGATCAACATCTTCATCCAGACCTATGAACCAATAGTGTTTCATTTCCTCATTGCTTGGTATAATGCAAAATTCTGTAATGCCAATTCTTTCGGATCTATTGATCTCATTGATTGCCTGATTGATATTGTCAAGTGAGAGGTGCTCACCACAAAGACTCAAGTATTGTTTTATCCTGCCCGTTATTTGGATCTCACGTTCTTCTACATTGATGAATTTGATCAAGTCGCCAATCATGTATCTCCATAAACCGGCGTTTGTACTGATCACCATCGCATACTCTACCCCTTCTTTCACTTCTGCCAAAGTGTACGCAACATGCTTATCTTTCAACTCGCCTTGCTGATCGAAATAGTTCGCGTTGAACGGAACGAACTCAAAGAAAACCCCAGTGTGTAATAAGAGCTGCATCCCCTTTCTATTTGTAGATGTCTGGTAACCGAAATATCCCTCGCTCGCTAAATAGGTGTCAAGTAGATGAACTTTTTTTGCGGTAACTTTTTCAAGTCGCTGCATATAGGGTTCCATAAATACACCTCCATGCACATACACCTGAAAATTCGGCCAAATGTCATGGATCGAATTTAGGCTGTAGTGTTCTACGATCTTTTCCATCAACATGATACACCAACTTGGCACACCTGCGACAACTCCAATGTTCCAGTCGGGAGCCTTTTCGATCATTTTTTTCAGTTTCTGATTCCAGTCTTTTAGGCCTGAAATTCGGTTTCCGGGTTTTGCAAAAGGAGATAAAATAAACGACGTATGTTTTTTAAGAATCCCGCTAAGATCTCCTTCAATGTGTGTTTCTTTCTTGGTAAGCTTTGTACTTCCTCCAACAGTAAGTACAGATGCATTAAAAAATGTGTCCGGCAGGTCAAGTTCGTGAAGCATTGTTATCTGTCTCATGCTTGACTTTTGAAAGGACCTGATCATTTCTTCAGTCACAGGAATTCGTTTTGATGGAGATCCGGTTGTTCCTGAGCTCAACGCATAGTACTTTATTCTTCCCGGCCAGGTGTTGTCTTTTACTCCTAAAATGGAGCCTTTCAACCAGTTTTCATGAAACTCATCATAATCTGTAATGGGGACTTTCTTCTGGTATTTTTTTACCGGATCCTCTTCCTTCAGTACCGATGAAAAGTCGTGCCTAACCCCAAAACGAGTTGCTTTTGCTTTTTCTAATAATCCACGCAATGTTTCCAGCTGATCCCGATAGTCGCGTCCCTTTTTTGCCTGACGTAAATAGCCGATCTCAGTGGTTTTTTTAAGAAGCTTTCCGATAATCTTCATTGTAGCGCTTTGCACAAATTTACGCTAATTGAAATTAATGAGGTTTGGCTTCACTACCAATTAACCATAAAAAAACCATCACTTCATAAAAGAAAAATTGTTTATTATTACATTTGTAAATGGAACTATAACCAGAAACATCCTGTATGAAAACGAAGACCTTTATTGTACCCCATGATTTTACACCGGTAGCTGATATTGCTTTAGAGCACGCTATCGCAACTGCAAAACCCCTTGGCGCTCAAATTTATGTGCTGCATGTTGTCCCTAAGGAAAAGGATATCAATGAGGCAGAGGGAAAGTTAAGTGCTGTTCTTGCTGCCCATAAGGATAGCGGAGCACAGTTAATCCCTTACGTTCGTTTAGGGTCTATTTTTGAAGAAATCGGTGATTTCGCTGCAGAGCATCACGCTGAGTTGATCTTTATGGGAACTCATGGTGCACATGGATGGCAGCATATTACAGGAAGCCACGCGCTCAAGGTGGTAACCAGTTCTTCTGTTCCATTCATCATTGTTCAAGAAAAAGGAATTAAGGAAACAGGTTATGACGATATCGTTGTTCCAATGGACCTAAATAAAGAAACCAAACAAAAACTGGCTATTGTTGCTAACCTTGCTACTTACTTCAAGTCTCGTGTTCATGTGATCACGCCAGATGAGACGGATGAGTTCCTTCAGCACCAGGTTCAGGCGAACATCCAGTTTGCGAAGAAATTCTTCTCTGAAAGAGAGATTGAAATGACAGCAACAGTAGTGCCTAGTTCTGGTTTTGATAAAGAAGTAGTTAAACATGCTGTTAATATAGATGCGGACCTTATCGCGATCATGAACCTACATAAAGGAGGTATCTTGAGTGGTTTGGGAACCAACTATGAGCAGTACATTATTACGAATGATGCAAAAGTTCCTGCCCTTATCGTAAACCCAATTGATATCAGTGGGAAATATGGTCAGAGTATTTTGTTCAGTTAATAGAAAAAAACAAAAAGGAACCCTGGTAGAAATGTCAGGGTTTTTTATTGCATTGCCCAGCGGATCAACTTAGGATTGTTCTTGTCGGTGCAATCTATCTCTATCCAGCCGTACTTTGGAAATTTTGTGTTTCCCACTAGTTCAAATCGTCTGAATGCCAGATAATTGGTTTGCTGAACGCCATTATTGTCCAAATCATAGGAATCAACAGCATTTCCATAAAGTACATCTGCGTCCCAGCTGATCCTAAATGTCTCTCCTGTGCCATTATCAACATAGTTCCACGCGGTCCGATTGAACACCTGCATGAGCCGGCTGATTTTGCGGAATATCAGGTTTCTGGCAGCTATAAGCAATTGTAAAAAGTACTATGAGAAAATAGGTTGCCTTTTTCATTGGAGCGGTTTTACATGATTTACGTTCCCGGCGCACTATTCGTTGATCAATCGGGGTATACATCTCTTTCCAGTCGTTCTTTGACCTCATCAAGATTCTGGAGTTTTTTTGCCCTTCTCGTGCTAATAGATGTTTCTGTAAAATACTTGTGTTGAGTCAGGAAAATTACCTGAATCTCATCCCATTTACGATCACTATCAATCTTACCGTGTTCTTTTAGCTCTCTTCTCAATCGATCCGCAATCTCATGGAAATCATCTCTTCCAAGGTAGTCGAGGTCAGCGTCACACATGATCTCTTCCAGCTTGTTCTTTGGTTGATGTGGGATCTGGGTAACGAAGATCAATTCTTTAATCGTTTGAATGTGTTGTTCGGTATAGCCGTATTTTGGAAGGATCTCATCTGCCATTCTCGCTCCAATCGGTTCATTCTTGTCGTACTGCTCCACAAAGCCGGCGTCATGGTAGGTCGCAGCAGACTTTAATAAGAAAAGCCCTTCATCGGTTACCCCTTCGCTTAAAGCAATTCGTTCCACCGCCTTCACCACATCCTTTGTGTGGGCAATACTGTGATAGTGGAGTTTATCTGAAAGGCCTTTTTCTAGTACTTTCATAATGTGTCTTTCTGCCTTGTAATAGTTGATCGAACTATAATGGTGAAGATTAACGATCTGTTGAAAACGCTCATTCGGATAGATTCCTTCTCCATTTACAGACAGTTCCGGTTTGATCCTATCAACAGTATACATATCGATCAGCCCACGACTCTTTGATTGCGCTTTACCCCTGAATGTACACTCAAAATACGGTTCAATATGCTTAAATGTGTTTCCGGTGATCGTTACTTTACCCGGCTCACCCAGCATTTCCATTCGTTGTGCTTGATTCACGGTTGCCCCCCAGACATCATACGCTAAACGTTCGCTACCGATTACCCCGGCGGTTACTTCTCCTGTATTGATCCCTAGTCTTAACTCCCAGTATTCACCATCGTTTGCAATGGCGTCATACTTCAGTTTTGTCATATAGTCCTGGATCTGCAAAGCAGCAAGACAAGCATCAATCGGATTTGTGTTGTTTCGCACTGGTACACCACCAGCACACATGTATGCATCACCGATCGTTTTGATCTTCTCAAGGTTGTTTTCTACGATGATCTCATCAAACTTTCTAAAGTAAACATCGAGTTTTCCTACGAGCTCCATTGGGGTTAGTCGGTCGGCGATCTTTGTAAATCCGACAAAATCTGTAAAGAGCACCGAAACCGTTTTATAGGCTCTCGCACTGGCGCGGCCTTTATTTTTCAACTCCTCTGTGATCTCGTCAGGAATAATGTTCTTCAACAGTTTTTCGGTCTTGTCTTTTTCGATCTGGAGCAAACGCTGGTTTTCTTCCACTTTGTTTTTTTCCTTCTCCAACTGTTGTTTTTGTCGTTCGATCTGAATGTTCTGAGCTCGTATCTCACGAGTTCTTTGAGCAACCTTCATTTCCAGCCTCACTTGCTCTCTTCTTGCATCTTCAATTCGTTTTCGGATGAATAACCTTACGCCGATAGCCAATACTGCGATCACAATCAAAATAAACCACCAAGAAGCCCAGAATGGTGACACTATACTGATGTTTAATATCGCTGGTGATCCCCATGGTCCATCACCAATCCTAGCAAAGATTTTGAGCTTATATGTTCCCGAAGAGAGCGATGTGAAACGAAGTTCGTTCGATGATCCGAGTAATACCTCACCCTCCTCTGTTCCCTCAAGAATGTACTTATAGTTTACTAATTCAGGATTGCTAAGATCTGAAGACTGAAAGCGCACTGTAAAACTTCTCTGCCGGTACGACAATTCTAAAACATCAAGTTTTGAAAGGGGTTTTGTTAATGGAGAACCTTCTTCTCCAGGTTTCAACCAAGTCTTGTCTAATTTTAGTTTTGTGATCTTAACAACAACATCTGGGTTATGAAGGATCAGATTCTTTGGATCAAAAAAATTATACCCGTAAATACCCCCAAAATAGAATTCTCCATTCTTCGCTTTAAGATACGCCCCAAGATTGAACTCGTTGCTCATCAAACCGTCTACCTCTGTGTAGTTGATCGTTTCTCCTGAGAACCTGTTAAATCTGCATAATCCTCGGTTGGTGCTCATCCAAAGGTCTGTTAGTCCATCTTGAAGCACTCCATAGATCACATTGTTAGGAAGTCCATCTTTCTTTGTATATACTCTGGATTCCTTCGTTTTTTCATTCCAGTAAAGAAGTCCTGAACCAAAGGTTCCAAACCAATATTCATTTTTTCCTGTTTGACAGATAGAAGATAAGTAGTCCTTCGTGTGTTTCGTTAAATACGAGTTGTAGCGATAGGGAACAATCTTCAAGAATTCACCTTTTTCTTCCAAAACATTCAATCCGCCAGAACTGGTTGCGAATAAATATCTTCCTGAGTTATCCTTGATCCCTAAACGACAAACACCCAGGCTGATACTCTCTCTTGGGTTCTTTGGATTGTATTCGAAAACTTGTGTTGTTTTCTTTTTAATATCAATAAGAACTACACCTCCTTTTGTGGCCAGAAAATATTTATCCTTCTTATAGGGAAGTATGGTATAAATCCTTGTGTGTCGTTGTCTTGTTTCATCGTCTTTAAATCCACCAACTTCCCTAAAAGAATATTCGTATGGTGAGGTGATATTAAGTTCAAATAGGCCGTCAATACAACCTACTAAAACATGATTTGCATCAATAACATGTATTGAAAGCACGGTGATTTCTGCTGCTTCGAGATTTTTATTAGTGCCGTAAGAACGATAATATTGTTCGAATTTACCTGTATTTCTATTGAACCTAGAGATACCTTTATCCGTGCCGATATATAGATATTTTCCTGATTTATCCTCTCCAAAGCTCCAAACGTTGGGATTTGGAATTCCATGTTCCAAGTTTCCACTCGGCCCAACACCAAGGAATCCTTGATTCTTCGGATCAAAACTAGAAAGACCCCTGTCTGTTCCGACCCACATTGTACCAGAGTTATCCCTGAACAATACACTAAGGTCGTTGAATAAAATGGCGCTTTTCTGGAAGATGTCCTGGGTGCTCTGTAAAATTGTTCCGTCGGGACGTATAGAAAAAAGGCCTTTATTCACCGTGGCAACAAACCACGTGTTCTCTTCAGATAAATAGAACACATCAGAAATAGCCATAATCCCAAAAGAATTGTCTAATTCTTCATAGATGGGCTTCAACTCCTGGGTTGTGATCTCGTATTGAAAGAGTCCTTGACTCGTGGAAAACACAACCTCTCCTTGCCTAGCTTCTGTAATTTTATTTATGGTTAAGGGCAGGGATCCTTTTCCTGGTAAAAATAGCTGTTCAGCTTTTGAAGATGACGCCCCTTTTCGCCACAACCCTTTATCCTCCGTATTAATGAATAGGTCTCCACTTGAGGCCAACAATAACGACTGAACTTTTCTGGCGGGTATAAGGCCCTCTTGCTGAATGAATTTTTCTGTTTTGGTTGAGAATTTCAGGACGCCATTCCCTGTTGTTGCCAGCCAAATCTGCCCATCATTATCGATGTCCATACTTTCGATCTGAAGAGCAGCAGTTGTGTTAAGATGATAGGTCTTAAATTTTTCAGTGTTCGGATCATACTTGGTTAAACCGTTGGTTGTTCCGAACCACAAGGCTCCTTTTTGGTCTTTAAGTGAGCACTTTACATACTCGCTTTCCAAACCATCTGTTCCGTCGGAATTGAAGATCTCAAAGTTCTTTCCGTCAAATCGATTAAGACCATCTTGAGTCCCGATCCACAATGACATGTTCTCATCCTGTAAAATGCAGGTAACTGAACTTTGAGATAACCCGTCGCTGATCGAATAATTTCTAAATCGATAGGTTGTTTGCGCCCACGTCCCTTTGAAAGAAAGGAACAGTGCTGTAAGTAATAGCAGGCGCAATAATCGCATTTTTAAAACGCGTTCGGCTTAGCTGTATTCGCCGGAGCAGGTTGAATTGCAGAATTTTCAAGGTCTCTGTCAAACATATACATTCCACCTTTATCTCCTCCTATCAATCTTAACTTATCCAAGATCGTTCTGGCCAATGCCTCTTCTTCCAACTGTTCAGAAACATACCATTGAACAAAATTATGTGTTGTATAATCTTTCTCCTGTAAACAGATATCAACAAGATTGTTGATACTCTCAGTTACCCCTATTTCATGTTCAAGTAGTAATTCAAATACATTCTCAAGATTTTTAAAATCTCTTGGTGGCAACTCGATTGCAGGAATTAAGGCTCTTCCTCCACGTTCGTTTACAAACTTCACCAGCTTCAGCATATGAAATCTTTCTTCGTCTGAATGGGTGTACATGAACATTGCTGTACCATTTAACCCGTTGTTTTCGGCCCAAGAAGCCATAGCAAGATAAAACTGAGATGATGATGCCTCTTTCTGGATCTGTTCATTCAATGCTTCTTCTACTCTTTTGTTCATCATATTCAACTGTTTATTTTTTCAATAGCGCGAAAACACGCCATTCTTACAAATTTATCAATCCGTTTGCAAATCAAGCTGTTTGATAGGCACTTATTTCATTCGTTAAAGCTTAACTTTGGGAAATATGTCAAGAAATCAGAAAAAACACTCCGGAAAAGGAAATAAAATAGGTAAGTCGAACAAAATGAGGTCCTCATTGAGGCACATCATTCGAATGGTCTTTGATAAAAACCCTGAAAGCGTCCTTTCACACAAGCAGATCTGCGCCCTAATCGATGTGAAAGAAGCGGCCCTAAGAAAGCTTGCGTTTGATGTTTTACAAGACCTCAAATCAGAGGGATTTTTGCAGGGACACGGGCATGGTGTTTACTCGTTGAGTTTGGATGTTACAGGGGTCGAAGGAATTCTGGAGATCACCAACCGAGGAGCTGGTTTTGTAGTTACTGACGATGGAGAAGCAGATATTTATATTCCTCCACATGCATTGAGTCAGGCTCTTGCCGGTGATCGCGTTAAGGTACGAATCACAAAACAAGGTAAAAACAGATTGGAAGGCCAGGTAATTGATGTGGTTGAACGCGAACGAACTCAATTTGTTGGAACGATAGAGATGCATGAAAAATTTGCCTTTCTGGTACCAGATAATACTCGAGTTGGAACAGACATCTATATTTCTAAAGAAAAACTGAATGGTGCTAAAAATGGAGATAAGGCACTGGTTAAAATAACCGTTTGGCCTAAAACAGCCGGAAATCCATATGGTGAGGTTATTGAAGTTTTGGGCGCTACAGGTTCCAATGACGCTGAAATGATCGGGATCCTCTGTAATCTGGGCATTGATTACAAGTTTCCTCAAGAAGTATTGGAGGAAGCAGAAACAGTAGGCCTTGATCTTGATCAGGAAGAGGTTAAACGTAGACGGGATCTCAGGGATGTGACAACGTTCACCATTGACCCTGTGGATGCAAAAGACTTTGACGATGCCTTATCGTATCGTGAGCTTGAAAATGGTCATCTGGAAATCGGTGTACACATTGCAGATGTTAGTCATTATGTTCGTCCCGGAACGGCGATGGATAAAGAAGCCTTGAAGCGATCAAATTCTGTCTACCTGGTTGATCGTGTTGTACCAATGCTTCCGGAGCAGCTCTCAAATATGGCTTGTTCCTTACGTCCGAATGAAGATAAATTCAGTTTTTCTGCAATCTTCGAAATGGATGAAAATGGTAAGGTTTATAACCAGTGGTTTGGTAAAACCGTTATTCATTCTGATCGTCGATTTGCCTATGAAGAAGCACAGGAGATCATAGAAGGAAAAGAGGGTGATTTTAAGAAAGAGATTCTTGTTTTAGATAAAACCGCTAAAATTTTGCGAAAATCAAGATTAAAAAAGGGAGCGTTAAACATTGAGTCCGAAGAAATGAGGTTCCAACTGGATGAATCCGGACACCCTGTTGGGGTACTCATCAAGACATCGAAAGACGCTCATAAACTGATCGAAGAGTTCATGCTTTTAGCCAATCGAAGAGTGGCAACTTTCATTGCGGAACCAAGAAAGGACAGAGACACCATTCCATTTGTTTACAGGGTTCATGATAAACCAGATCTGGAAAAGATCGCGCTGTTCAATGTCTTCATTGATAAGTTTGGTCATAAACTGGACTTCACACACCCCGAACAGATCGCTTCCAGCATTAACAAGTTGCTTGAAGAAATCAAGGAAGAAAACGAATATTCTCTGGTTCAAACAATGGCCATCCGATCCATGGCTAAGGCGACATATGACACCGTTAACATTGGTCACTATGGTCTTGCTTTTGATTTTTACACCCATTTTACATCGCCGATCCGACGGTATGCAGATCTTATCGTTCATCGCATCCTACAGGAAGAACTTACTCATAAGAAACACCGATATGGAAATGAGTTAGATGATATTTGCAAACGTATTTCCAGAATGGAGCGTAAAGCCACAGAAGCGGAACGTGAGTCTACAAAATACTTCCAGACACTATATGTTCAAGATCACATTGGAGAGGTGTTCGAAGGAACTGTATCGGGTCTTGCAGAATTCGGAATGTTTGTCCGCATGGATGAAAACCACTGCGAGGGAATGATTGCAATGAACCAGATCCCTGGAGACCGATATTATTTTGATGCTGAGAAATACCGAATCATAGGTGCTAAGACAAAGCATGAATACAATTTCGGTGACAAAGTCATGGTGAAAATCTATGAGGTTTACCCACGTAAACGACAAATTGATCTGGAGTTGATAGAAAAATAAAAAGCTCCTCAACCCACAAGATTAGGGGCTAACAGTCATTTGGTAAGTCAGTCTTTTTTAAAGGTGCTGATTCCGAATGGTAAAAACAGAGGGCAAAAACGAACGAGGCTGGTTAAAACAAATATACCTGCCAACGCTAAAAGGATTATTCCAAGTGTCCCGCTTATGATGTTTGCTAAAAACAATCCGGCGATTCCACCTGTAATAACCAAACGAACAATTCTGTCTATGCTTCCCATGTTCTTTTTCATTGTAACAATTTAAAATCATTGCCAATCTCAGAACTCTGGTTTGTTTTGAATGTTACCGGGGTAACATATCACACCAAGCGTATGCGGTTGTTCAGGTCTTCTCGATAAGAGCCTCCAATTGGAATGATTTTTTTATCGTTTTCCAGTGTAAGGTTTGGAAACTCAATACTTGCTATTTTATCCAAGCGCACAATAAAAGAACGATGCACTCTAATAAATTCTGCAGTACCCATCTTATTTTCGATCTCTTTCATTGTTGAGTGGATCGTGTAACGCGTATCTGCGGTATGGATCACAACATAGTCTTTCAAAGCCTCAATGTAGAAGATGTCTGTGGTTTTCAGTTTTACCAGCTTGCTGTTGGACTTCACGAAGATAAATCCGTTTGTTGCTTCTTTGTTTTCGACAATTGAATACAACAAGTCTCTTTCTTTAATTATCTCTTGTTCTTTTCCGTGCTTATAGATCGCCATTTCAATAGATGTGTGAAGATCTATCTCTTTAAATGGTTTGATAATGTAGCCATAAGGCTCTGTTATCTTTGCCTTAGAAAGAGTTGATTCATCGGCATATGCGGTAAGAAAAACAACAGGAATTGAAAATTCATTTCGAATGATCTCCGCTGTCTGGATCCCATTCATGTCTCCTTTCAACATGATGTCCATAAGAACGATGTCCGGCTTGAATTCTCTTGCCAGACCCAACGCTTTTTCACCGGTTGCAGCCGCCCCGACCACATTATAACCCAGTTTATTCAAGCTGTGTTGAATGTCCTTTGAAACAATAGATTCGTCTTCTACGACAAGAATATTCGTCTTTGACATGTGTTATAGTTTGGCTTTATCAAATGTAATCAAATAATTTATACCCTTTGAGGAGTCTATTTGTATTTCCCCCTCGAGCTGCTCTACAAGTGCAGAAACGAGCTGTAAACCCAATGTATCACTATCCAAAGGATCAAATCCTTCTTTAAATCCTACTCCATTGTCACCTATTCTTAGAAGTACTTTGGTTTTTACTTCTTTTAAGGAGATGTGTATTTCTCCTGGTTTACCGTCAGGGAAAGCATATTTTAACGCATTGGTCACAAGTTCATTCACCATTAAACCACACGGTATGGCCTGATCCAGAACAAGTTCAACTTTTCCGAGTTCGGTTACCAAATCAATTTTTCCCAAACCTACACTATAGGAAGCAACTAAATTGTGGCTTAGGTTTTCGAGATACGCCGAGAAGTTGATCGAGGAGAAGTTGGTCGTTTGATAAAGGTTTTCGTGAATGATCGCCATTGAGCGAATTCTGTTCCTGCTTTCTTCAAGGATATCTAGAGTTCGCTTATCCTTCACAAAGGAGCTTTGAAGATTTAAAATACTTGAAATGACCTGAAGATTGTTCTTTACTCGATGGTGGATTTCTTTCAAAAGAACTTCTTTTTCTTTCAATGATTCCACAATCTCTTTTTCAGACTTTTTCTTTTCCGTAATGTCGTGCGCAACCAAGGAAATTTCATTGACAGCACCCTCGGCATTAAAAATTGGATTCAGGAATATTTCCAGCCAGATTTCCTTCTTTTTTGGTTTTATAGAAACCTCTATCTGCCTTGATTCTCCTTTTAGAACTATCTTTAATAATGACTTAAAAACCCTTAAGTCCGACTTTTGCAGAATACCTTCAAAAAACTGATCAAAATTATCCCCGGTGTTCATCTGCTTTTCAGCGAGATAGAAAAAATAATTCTTACAGTGCGTATTAAAAGAAGAGAAATTAAGTTGAGTGTTAAGAGTAAGTAAAAGCGTGTTAGATGAGCTATCAAAAATTGCATTACTTCTTAAAAACTGTTCCTGGAGTTGTTTCTCAGCTTTAATCCTTTCTTTGATTTCCGACGCTAATTTTTTATTAGTTTCCTCTGCAAGCTCCGCGCGCAACATTTCTTTCGATAATTGATGCTGAATGGATATGTCTTTCAGAATAACCATCGTTGCCTCTTTTTCCGCGAAATTGGTAGTTACAAATGTGACATCCGTAAGAATGGATGCTCCTTGCCTGTTGATGTGTAGTTGTTTTTGTCTGATTTTCTTTGTTTCAAGGTGATCCATGAAAGTCTTTGAAAACTCCTTTTGATCCGTCTCAATAAAAATATCAGAAAGATCTATTTCTTCTTTATCCAATAAGCGGTGTACCTCAGTGTTGGTATAAAGCACCTCATCATCAGAAATAATAATGATGCCCTCTGGGGTATTATCAAGTACAGATTTAAAACTCTTTCTACTCTTATCCAAAACCCTCATTGTTTCATTGAGCTCTGTTAAATCATGTATAATACATTGGTACGTGATTTTATCTCCTAAAACCATTTCTACCAAAGCCACTTCTGCTTCAATTGTATACAGATTTCCAATAAATTTCCAGTAGAATTTAGCATTCTTTGAGTTCTTTAATTTAAAGAGAAAGCGACCAAATTCTTTTTCTGATTCTTCCGTTTTCTCCATTGAGAAATCAAACAAACGTTTACCAATTATTGCATTTTTAGCAAATCCAAATAGTTGGATTCCTCTCCGATTCACGTCTATGATCTTATCATCTTCAAGAAGTAGAATTGCGTCATTAGATTCCTCATACATCAATCTATATTTTTCCTCTGATTGCCTGACAGCCATCGATGCTTTTTGCACTTCAGTTAGATCGATAACCGTTCCTTCTATCTGATCATTTTCTTTATCCAGGTACCAGTTAAAAATAAACCATTTAGTATTTCCGTTTGAAAGAGAAAAATGTGTCTGGAAGTTCTTTATATTATCTCTGTTTTGGATGAGGTCTAGTATTTCCTCCCATTCCTTCCTAATCTCCTCTCGAAACAATTTGGTGCCTTTTTTAAAATCACCTTCAAACATATCATAGAATGCCTGGTTGTAATCCAATAGATTAGATTCAAGATCTGTTGTGAACACACCCGCTTGATTTCGATAATATAGATCACGGTATTTCTTTTCCCTTTTTTCAAGTTCTTCTTTTTCCTTTTCTTCGTTGGTGACATCTGTTAATCTAACCAACCAGTAAAAGCCGTTTTTTAGTTCTAAAATGGTAATGGTCAGATCCAATGTATATTCATCTTTACCTACCTTTTTTTTCTTTATTGACCTAAACTCAGAACCCAGTTTCAGTTTCTTAATTTTTTCTTCTTCATCTTTGTTTATCTGCTCAATAAAATATTGGGTTAAACTCTTTTGACCACATCCGAAATATTTTAATACCTCTTCATTATTATCAACCAAATCAAATTCCCCATTTTTTACTTTAAATAGTAAATATCCAATCCCAGGATTGTTAACAATCTTTCTCAGATACTTGGAATAATCTTCCACACTATTGATCATTCGTTGTCTGGAAAGCAAAACGAGAATTGAACACATGGCAATAATGAGGATCATCCCAAAAATCCCACCTTTTGAAATACTGGTATGATCAACAACCTGAAACCCATACAAGATCAAACCAATGACAAAGAAGTTATACAGAATGGCAGGATACAGGCGTTGGCTTACGAACAACAAAACCGCATAAAGCGAATAAAAACAATATAAAGAGAACACGTCAAACCCACTCTCCAACAACTGTTGAAAAGCAAAGAAGGTCACAACGAAATAATGAATGATAATAATGTAGATCAACTTATTTCTTAGGGAATTGATCAGATAACAGATCAGCGAATACATAGGGAATCCGATGAAATTGGCTATTCCTATATAGAAATATACCTTTGGTACATCTGTGTCATAAACCAGATAACAAAAAATTGGGCTAAACACAAAAGAAGCAAACAAATGCAAAAAGGCTACGCGTTTAAAATCATTCTCTTTTTCGTAGTAAGGAACGAATTCGCCGGTTGCATTCACTATTTTGCTAAAGTTGATCAAATTGACACTTACTGATTTAGAACAAATATATGGGTTTACCTAGTCTGAAGGATGTCTTCCTTTTTCGGTAAATAAGATTAAAAAAGAATATTTTATAAAACATATTTATTCATTCTTATTAAGGTTGTTGATATGTTCGTAAATGACTTAACTATTCCTTTGATAAATGGTTATTCACTAAATAATTGTTGTTACAAACATTTTATAATCATGTTAAAATATTGATTTTTAATGGATTGTATATTTATTCACAAATGATTGAATTTATATTGTGTTAATTCTTTAATGAATGGATTCACTGTTAATCTGTTATTAACCGTATGTAAAAGTTATCTAAATATTCCTTAAACTATTGTAGGAACTTTCAGTTATTATTTGAATCTGAAATTATAATTGGAGAAAGCAAGGAATAGTTTTAAATTGATTTCATCGTTTATAAACAGTTTTTCTAAATAGTCTGTTAATTACCCCTATACTTAACTATCACATAATCAAACAAGTGTATTTTTGTTAATTTCTAGAATGTTTATATCTTGATTGAAATGTTCATTAAAGATACCTTTGTTTTGATTTTAAAATCCAAGATATGATAATTCCAATAGGTGCAGACCATGCTGGCTTTTCTTTAAAGGAAGAGCTGATCTCTTATTTAAAACAGAGAGGATATAAACTAAAGGATTTTGGATGCTATTCTGAGGATAGTATCGATTATCCTGATTATGCCCATCCTGTTGCAGAAATGGTTGAGAATAATCCTGGAATGCTTGGAATAATAATCTGTGGATCAGGAAATGGAATAAACATGACAGCAAATAAACATCAGGGGATTCGCTCCGCGTTGTGCTGGAAAAAAGAAATTGCCCAACTGGCACGTGAGCACAATGACGCAAATATTATTGCTTTACCGGCAAGGTTTATATCAACTAAACAGGCAATAGAAATGGTTGATACTTTTTTAACTACTTCTTTTGAAGGAGGGAGACACCAGCGCAGGGTGGATAAGATCAGCTGTTAATTATTCTGATAAAAGCGTACGAATAAGCTCTTCCGTGGTCTGTGTGTATTCTGTGTAATACTCACCTGTGCCTGGTCCGTTGAATCCTGTGTGGATCTTTTTAACGTTTCCAGCTTTATCAATAAATATTGCTGTTGGAAAAGAGATAATGTTATTTAGCATTGAAAATTGCGAAGCAGCAAGTCCTTTATTAGCAGATCCACCCACGAGAAATGTAAATTCCAGATCATACCTTTCTTTTAGCGTTTTGATCTTTTGAGATTGTTGGTTGAAATCATCTCCAACTTCATATCCTACAGAAATAATTTCCAAGCCTGATGAATGATATTTATCGTACAACTCTTTGAAATATCTTGTTTCATCCATACAGTTTGGACACCATGTACCCATGATCTGAATGATGGTTACTTTGTTGGTGAATTTTTCTTGTGGAAAGTTGAAATCATTTCCCTCAAGATCTTTCAATGAAAAGGAAAACTCCTCTTTTGAAACCAGATAAGTTAGGGAATCCGGACTCGTTAATTCGAATTTATCATTTCTAACTGCAGTCCAGTCGGATTGCCAGTGTTTTCCACTATAAAATTTACCATGGATATTTCCTTCTGCAAGATGTCCAGTGAATAGAAACGCATGAGAACCATCAAAACAAGATAGGTACAAGCTATCTCTAACAATGTTTCCTTCTAAAAATCGGTAATCTCCTGTTTCTGTAAGAAATGTTCCCTCTACGTAATTTCCCTGTGCTTGGAAAATCCCCGAAGCCTTATATACTGAAGGTGTACCCGGCTCAAAGTCACACTCCCACTTACCATTGAAGTCCGCTGGAATAAAATTACTGAGATAGAGTTGCGGACTTTCAAATCGATGTTTGTACCCGTAGGTAATTTTACACGGAATGGAGTAATTCTTTTTATTTCGATTAAACCAATGTCCATTTAATACCTTTTTACCCACTTTCAATACAAGATAAGAGTCAAAAGAAGGAAAATCCAACACAAGCGAATCATTGATTATACGATCAGACTTGAGTTCTATTTTCTCGTTTCCATTAAGAATAGTGTACTTATACTTCTTCTTGTCTAATTTTTGGATGGTGAGTTTAAAAGGAAGAGTCGTTGTTTCATTTATAGACAATAAACCAGTCCAATCACCGGTTTTGATACATAATGTGTTTACTTTGCTGGCAAAAGTGATTGTCGATAACAAAACACAAAAAAGTAAAATGAGCGTTTTTGCCATTAGCTGTTTGTCTTAGTGCGACGAAAATAGTAGTTTTTAAAGGTAATTTTATTCTTTGTGCAACCTTTTTCTAACAATACAGGTCTATCGGATCATACGAGCACTATGAATGATTATTCTTTGGTAGAAGAATGTGTTAGAGGAAATCAGAGAGCTCAGAAAACGTTGTTTGAAAGGTTTGCTCCAAAAATGCTGGCTGTTTGTCAGCGTTATGCAAAGGATATTGATGAAGCCGAGGACATACTTCAGGATGGTTTTGTAAAGGTATTTTTAAAGTTGGGTGCCTTTAAGCAACAAGGATCGTTAGAGGGATGGATACGGAGAATTATGGTGAATACAGCCCTAGATCAGATCCGTAAGAACGGAAGATTGTTGGGAGACACCGATGTGGATAGTGTTGAGTTTAAATTGGACTCTAACGATTATATCGTCGAGGGATTGATGGCTGAAGATCTAATGAAGTTGGTAATGAGTATGCCGGATGGGTACAAAACGGTGTTTAACCTTTTTGCCATTGAGGGGTATTCTCACGCAGAAATAGCAGAAATGTTAGGTGTGAATGAGTCAACAAGCAAGTCACAATATTCCAGAGCAAGAGCATACTTAAGAGAACGAATTGAAAAGATACATGGAAAACAGCGATAAAATAAAAGGTCTATTTCGTGAGCAATTAGGCTCTCATGAGGTTCCGGTTAGACCAGAGCTTTGGGAAGCTGTTTCTGCAAAAGTTGCCGCTGGATCTGTTGCTTCTTCTGGGATTTCCATTGTTTCTAAATTGATCATTGGTGCGGTTTCAACCGCAGCGATCGTCACAGGGGTTTATTTGATTTCCCAGGAGAAAGAAGAGATAAGTAAACCGGAGTCAAAGTCGGTAGTAGTTCTTCAAGAAGAGCGTTTATCTGAAAATAAGGAGTACGCTGACTTGTTTGATAATGATAAAAACAAAACTGTTTCTGTTGAAGAGAAAGAAAAGAACAAGAATCAGGAAAATCACACAGAAACGGTCGTTATAGACACCCTACAACCCAAGACAACACCAAGTTATACTCCTCTAAAAGAAAGAAAAAGAGAAGAAAAGACTGTAGTAGCCGAAAGCCAGGAAAATAAGGAGAATAAAGAGAAAGAGACTCGTGTTCAAGAAGAACAAGCTAAGAAAACAGGTATAAAGCAAGAAAAGCAAAGTATCGAGGTTGTATTACCAAACGTGTTTTCGCCAAATAATGACGGACAACACGATGAGTTTTTTATTGATTTTAAAGATTACGAAATACAGGATTTTAACATGGTGATCATGGATAAATCCAATAAGGTAGTGTATACTTCAAATGATCCTAAATTTAACTGGAACGGAATGGATTTAAACGGAAACCCTGTCCAACCAGGAACGTACTTATACTACTTTACAGGTGTTGTGAATGATAAAACACCAATCAGTAAGTTTTCATCACTTCAGATAATTAGATAACAACTGAATTATTTCTTTCGTTTTTTTCTCTGATAAATAGGATGAGCTGCAAAAGTGTCGCTGATCATGATTCGCTGTCTGTTCATACGGATGAACAACAAAGAAAGAGGGGGGCTTAACCTATATAAGTACTCCAAGAAGTAACCCGAAAAGCTTGAATAGGACTTGAATTTCCTTTTTTCTAGTTGGAGAATAATTCGCTTTACAGTGGTGTCCCTCGATAACACTTTAACATTGGTTCTTTTCGGTAAAATAACTATTTCGCCATTCGGAAGTATAATGTTTTTATCAGGGTCGTTTTCGGTAAACCCAGGAATATGTACCCCCACAAACACCCCTTTATCATACAATTCATTACTCAGACTTTCTGCAATTGTTGCAACTGCGCTCTTGGTTGAGGAATATAAAAAGTAAGAAGGCAGCCCAATTACACCTGCTAAAGAAGAAATAAACAATATGCCTCCTTTGGTTTTAATAAGTTCGTCCACAACTGCTTTAGCAGCATTTAGACCCCCAAAAATATTGACCTTATAGACTTCTTCAAAAAGATGAGGCTCCGTATCTAAAATCCCTCCCTTCGACGCCAGGGCTGCATTGTTTATTAGGTAATCTATTCGACTAAAGTGACTCAAAGTAAAATCTCTAAGTTCACAACAGAATTCATAACTAGAAACATCACCGCTCAATCCAATAGCATTTCCACCCCCATTATTAATAGTTTCGACAACCGAAGTCACTTTTTCCTGCTTCCTTGAATTGATAACAACCTTTGCCCCCCTTTTAGCCAGCATTTCTGCTGTTCGTTTTCCAATTCCTTGTGCAGAACCGGTAATGATAACAACTTTGTTATGAAAATGATCTGTTTTCATTCTTAAAGCCTTATTTCAGGGTGATGTTTTAGACTAAAAAACAAGTTACTTATAGACATGACCCAATGCATAATAATGACAGGTAAGATCATTTCTGTTTCTACTGCCACATACCCAAAGAACAGGCCAACAATGATTGAACCAATGGTTTCACCAAACCCCTTAGGAAGGTGTGCTGCAGAATATAAAGCTGTATTAAGTGCAATAGCTAAAGCAGGACCAAGAACTGAAACAAATGGAAACAACAAAAGAGATCGAAACAAAACTTCGTAACCGATCAGGTAAATTACCCAACCGGAAATTGCTTTCATGAAAATAATTTTGTTCCACTGTTTTGTTCTTATTTGTGGAAAATGTTTTTGGTGTTTTGGTGATTTAGATTGAAAATAAGCGAAGGGAATCCATAATATAGAGTAACCAATTATTAAATAGAGCGCAAGGGGTAACTTATCAGGTTTGATTATTAACCCCATTTCCATCTTGAACCAAGGATTTATATTCAGAATTTCTAGTGCGATAAATGGTAGTGTCCCCATAGTCAATGCGCCAAAAAGCTTTGAGTGAAACACTCGATTGGCATACCATTGATCTCCGATGTTTTTTTTCTGATAGAGAAGGTTAATTCTTTCTGAGATAGAAAAGAACCAATAAAGGTAAAAACACCCAAATCCAATGAGCAAATAAAGAGCTAATGAGGTGGTTGTTTCAGTGTTTAAATACATAGGTATCAAAAAAAAGCCCTTTCTTTCAAAAGGGCTCTGAGGTCTCGAGCGGATTCGAACCGCTGTACACGGTTTTGCAGACCGTTGCCTAAGCCTCTCGGCCACGAGACCATCTTGGTTGCAAAGCTATAAATTTTTCCGGAAGTAAATTACTCTTCTATGATTATTGCCACATTTTCGACATTCCCATTTATGGGAGGAGAAATTTTAGTGACCTTGACACGAACTGACTCTATCGATTGAAATGATGATTTTAACCGAAGAATAATTCTGTGTCCAACATGTTCAATGAGTTTAGAACGAATCTCCATTTCTTCCTCCACGATCTTATTCACAAAAACGTAGTCGATCGTTTTCTGTAGGTTGTCTTCTAGTGCCGCGTCACGGAAGTTTGTATTTAACATAACATCAATAACGTAGTTTCCCCCTATCATTCCTTCTTCATCAAGACACCCATGGAATGCATACAATTTTATTCCATTTACCTCAATTATATGTCTCATGCATTGATTTTCAACTGATTAACAGCATCTATTCCGGTTTGCATTCTTTGCAAGGATTCTTCTTTTCCAAGGTATTGAGAGATTTCAAACATACTTGGACCAGTACCCGTACCTGTTAGGAGTAATCTGAATAAAGGCAGAACAGCACCAACACTTATTCCTTTTGATTCAAGGAAGTCTTTGAATGCAACATCAATGTTTTCAGAATTGAAAGGTTCAATTCCTTCCATGTTGTTCATCCATTCATTCATTAAAGAAGTTGAATCCTCCTTCCATTTTTTCTGAACAGTAGATTCATCATACGAAGTTGGTCTTGAGAAAAGGTATGCTCCTTCGGTCACTATGTCACAAATGAAAGTTGCACGTTCTTTCATCATATGACAAATGTCTTTTAGCTGTTCATCAGACATCGGTTGTTCGATTTCAAGTTTGAGAAGTTGCGCAAGCTCTTCATCTGATTTTGATCTTAAGTATTGTTGCTGAAACCAACGTGTTTTGTCAGGGTCAAATTTTGCTCCTGCTTTGGAAACACGATCTAAAGTAAACACCTCAGAAAGTTCTTCCAATGAGAAAATTTCTTGAGTTGTTCCAGGGTTCCACCCTAAGAAAGCAAGCATATTAATGAACGCTCCAGGGAAATATCCTTTCTCTCTGTAGCCAGAATATAACTCACCCTCAGAGGTTGTCCAGTTGGTTGGAAAGACAGGAAACCCTAAACGATCACCATCCCGTTTAGATAATTTACCATTTCCATCAGGACGAAGTAATAGAGGTAGATGTGCAAATTGTGGAATATCCCATCCAAAAGCTTGGTACAATAAAACATGAAGCGGCGCAGATGGCAACCATTCCTCTCCCCTAATCACGTGGCTGATTTCCATTAAATGGTCATCTACGATATTCGCCAGGTGATAGGTCGGCATTCCATCACTTTTAAAAAGAACTTTATCATCAAGGTTATTGGTGTTTACAACTACCCACCCTCTAATAAGATCTTCAAAGCGCACATCGTGGTTACGTGGCATTTTCATACGTATAACGTATGGCGTTCCATTGGCCAACATCTCGCTTACCTGGTCCTGAGGCAGTGTTAGTGAGTTTTTCATGCTCATACGTGTTACACTGTTGTATTGCCAGTTGGGCATTCCCATTTGTTTTGCTTGATCACGCATTCGATCCAGATCTTCTGCTGAATCAAAAGCATAATAAGCCTTGTCTTCTGCAACCAGTTGCTCTGCATACGGACGATAAAGATCCTTGCGTTCACTTTGAACATAAGGCCCGAAATCACCACCAAGCCCAGGGCCTTCAGTTGGCATTATCCCACACCATTTCAAGGCGTCCATAATGTACTCTTGTGCACCAGGAACAAATCTGGTTTGGTCGGTATCTTCGATACGGATCAAAAATGTTCCGTTGTTCTTCTTTGCAAACAGATAATTATATAGAGCAGTTCTCACCCCTCCCATATGAAGTGGTCCTGTTGGAGATGGGGCAAATCTTACTCTTACTGGTTGAGTTGACATATTTGATTTATTTGACCGCAAAGATAACGGAATTAGCTGAATTTATTGATGTATTGAACGTACCGAAAGCGCCGGTGTATCGTTAAAAATAAATAAAGAGGTGGAGGTCTCGTTCTACTTCATTAACTTAGTAGGTTGTAGAGTAGATACATGAGTGCATACGATCATTTATTAGAGCAAATTGATGCTTTCATTCGAAAGTTTTACAAGAACCGTATGGTTCAGGGAATGATCCTTTTCGTTGGGATTTTTATCATGTCTTATTTGCTCGTAACAGTGCTAGAGTATTTCGGTAGATTCAATTCTATTGTGAGAGCTGGACTGTTTTTTAGCTTTATATTATTAAATATTGCGGTTTTAATTAGATTTTTTGTTTTACCAGCACTAAAGATCTATTCGTACGGTGAACGAATAAACCGTTATCAAGCGTCAGATATTATTGGTAAGTTCTTTCCTGATGTTTCGGATCGATTAAAGAATACACTACAACTTCAGGACGATCTGGATGCTCAGGTGGGTAATATTGAATTGCTCAGAGCAAGTGTAATTCAGAGATCATCGGAACTGGCGGTTGTGCCATTCGCATCAGCCATTGATCTAAAAGAGAATAGACGTTACGTAAAATATTTACTACCAGTATTTGCATTGCTGGTTGTGATTGGCGTGGCAGCACCATCGATGCTTACTCAAGGAACAGAGCGGATCGTTAATTATGACGAGGAGTTTAAGATTGAAGCGCCGTTTGATTTTGTTTTACAGACAAAGGATCTTACACTTGAAGAAGGTGAAGACCTTGATGTGTCATTGGAACTGAGAGGGGAGCAATTGCCAGAATTTGTATATCTGATTAGCGAAAATGGGAAGTTTTTGATGACCAGGAAAGCGAAGAACAAGTTTGAAGGCGTAATTAGAAAACCTAAAAGATCATCAGAATTTAAGTTTTTAGCCAATGACTTTGAAAGTGAACCGTACGAAATCAAGCTCGTTGGAAAGGCAATCATTGGCAAACTGGATGCTACCTTGAATTATCCTGAGTATTTAGGATTGAAGAACGAAACGATTGCAAATGCCGGTGATATGACTATTCCTGAAGGAACGACAATTGACTGGAATGTGATCACAAAAAATACAAGAAATCTCAGGTTTAAGATAGGATCAAAGCAGAGCTTATTCAAAACGAATGGGTTTAAACAGAGGAGTGTCATAACCGATGATACTCCGGTAACTATTTGGTTGAAGAGTAGCACGACTGATAAAACGGACTCAATGAAGTTTACCATTTCTGTGATCAAAGATGCGTATCCAACTATATCTGTCGAAGAACTTCAAGACTCTCTTTCTGATGGCCTTCGTTTCTTTTCAGGGAAGATAGGGGATGATCATGGGCTTAGGTCATTACAATTTGTTTATACGATCATTTCAGAAAACGGAAAAAAGAAAGAGCAAAGAATGAACGTACGATCTGTATCAGGTACGGATCAGCGCTTTGATTTTGCTGTAGACTTTAGAAGAGAAGAGTTAAAGCTTAAAGATAAGATTGAATATTACTTTGTGGTTTCTGATAATGATGCTGTAAATGGTTCGAAAACAACACGCTCAGCGGTTTATAATTATCAATTGCCGACGTTGGAGGAGCTAAACGAAACAAGGGATTCAGAACTTGAAAAAGCCAAAGAGGACTTTAAAGACTTATTAAACCGAACACAGGATTTCCAGAAGGATCTAAATAAGCTTAAAAAGGATGTTCTGAATTCAAAATCATCAGATTGGAATAAGCAGAATAAACTCCAAGAATTGAAGCAGAAACAAGAAGACCTTTTCAAGTCTCTGGAACAATTGAACAATGAATTATCAAATAGCCTAGAAGAGAAAAATCAGTTGAGTGAGGTAGATCAGGAGCTGTTAGAAAAACAGGAAATGATCGAGAAGTTATTAGAGGAGTTGATGGATGAAGAATTAATGAATCTACTTGACCAGCTAGAGGAATTAATGAAAGAAAACAATAAAAACGATCTAAAGGATAAACTGGATGATATAGAGACTACTTCAGATGATATGAAGAATCAGCTGGATAGAAGCTTAGAGATGCTGAAAAGGCTTCAAGTGAACGAAAAGATTGACGACATAGAGAAGGAGCTGAAAAACCTTGCCAAGGAACAGGAGGAGTTGAAAGAGGCTATAGAAAAGGATGAACTATCAAAAGAGAAGGCACAAGAGGAACAAGAAAAATTGAACGAAAAATTTAGTGAGCTCAAAGAGGATGTAAATGAGCTAAACGAACTCAATAAGGAGTTGAGTAATCCAATGGACATTGATAGTGCTTTTGATAAGGAGGAAGAGATTAAAGAAAACATGAAAGGTGCGAGTGAGGATCTTCAAAACAATAAAGAAAAGAAAGCAGGTGAAAAACAGCAGGGAGCAGCCGATGAAATGAAGAAAATGGCTGAATCGCTTGATGCGATGCAACAGAGTTCCAACAAACAACAACAGGAAGAGGATATCAATTCACTCAGAAATATTCTGGAGAGTCTTATGACGCTCAGCTTTGACCAGGAGGAAGTAATGTTAAGGTTCAAGAGGATCAATGATGCTGACCCTGTTTATAAGCGTTTAGGACGTAAACAAAGAAGAATAATCGATGATACTCGTCAAGTGAGAGATAGTCTAATGGCGCTTGCTAAACGACAGCCAAAAATCGCCTCTTTTATCGATAGAGAATTAAATTCGATTAAAAAGAATCATGATTTAGCGTTAGAGGATATTGATGAAAGAAGAAAGGATGCCCTGGGAGTTCATCAGCAATTTGTTATGACTTCATATAATAATCTTGCTCTTCTTTTAAACGAGATCCTTCAAAGTATGCAACAGCAAATGCAAAGCATGATGGAGGGTTCTGGAAGTTGTAATAATCCTGGAGGAAAAGGAAAGCCTAAATCGGGTAATTCTATGTCTACTGGTGATATGAAACAAATGTTGAAGAAACAGTTAGAGAATATGCAAAAAGGCATGAATCCAGGCGGTAATAAACCAGGGGACAAACCGGGAGAAGGTATGGGAAATAAGCCAGGTAGTCAGGGTCAGAATATGCTCGGATTAGGGAACAAAGAAATAGCTAAAATGGCAGCTGAGCAGACGGCTATTAGACAACGTTTGGAGCAGTTGCGCAATGAATTGAATAGGAATGGTACGGGGTCTGGGAATAAACTTAATCCATTGATCAAAGAGTTGGAGCAACAAGAAAAAGAGTTGATAAACAAGAATTTTACGAAGGAAACCTTGAATAGACAGAAGGACATATTAACACGTCTTTTGGAGAGTGAGAAAGCCATTATGGAGAGGGGTTTCGAAGAGAAACGTGAGAGTAAGTCTGGAAAAAACATCAATAATGGTAACCAAATTCGTTTTGATGAGTATAACCACGAAAAGTTGCGACAAATTGAGATGTTGCGTTCAGTGGACCCGAGTTTAAACAAGTATTATAGGGACAAAGCGAATGAATATTTCAATAGGCAACTTTGAGAATAACTCAGCGGTTGTATATGAAAGAAGGTTTTGTGTTAATTGAAGATTTGGAGATCGTTTCTACATTTCAAGAAATCCCGAAAGTGGAATCATTGGTAGATAAGGTTTGTTCCAGATTGGGTGTGAATGAGGATTTTTATGGAAATGTTCTGATTGCTGTTACCGAAGCAGTGAATAATGCGATTGAACATGGAAATAAAGGAGCGGTACATTTAAAAGTAGGTGTATCCGTAGGTGATAAGGAGGAGGAGTTTTGTTTTAGTGTAACGGATGCCGGATCTGGTTTTGATTATAACAACTTACCCGACCCTACTGCCCCAGAAAATATATTAAAGGAAAATGGACGTGGAATTTTCTTGATGAAGAATTTGGCGGATGATGTTGAGTTTGAGGAGGAAGGAAGAAAAGTGTCAATTTATTTTGTGAAGTGATCGATTTTGAGAATATAGATGCTGAAGTTCCGGGTTTTAAGCCGGAACTTTTTGTTTTAGGTTTAACCTCGTTAGTAAGTGAGGAGCACAAGCATTTAGGTACAATCACGGTTGTGTTTTGCTCCGATGAATATTTGTTGGAAATGAACAGGCGTCATTTGGACCATGATTATTTTACTGATATTATAACGTTCGACTATTGTGAAGGGGACTTGGTTTCTGGTGATCTTTTTATCTCGGTGGATCGTGTGTTAGAAAATAGTTTGAAAGAACAGGTGGGGTTTTTGAATGAGTTGGCTAGAGTGTGTGTTCATGGTGTGTTGCATTTGTGTGGATATGGTGATAAGTCATCATCTGAACGGGTAGTTATGAGAAAAAAAGAAGATCATTATTTGCGCCTTTTTTAGTTTCACGTGAAACAATCTCCTTTTACATGTTGTACTTTTGTTTCACGTGAAACAAAAAATTTCCAATGATTTCGAGTTATGATGTGATTGTTGTGGGCGCTGGCCATGCTGGTTGTGAGGCCGCTAACGCAGCAGCAAAAATGGGGAGCAAGGTTTTATTGGTGACAATGAACATGAACACAATTGCCCAAATGAGTTGCAATCCTGCTATGGGGGGGGTTGCGAAGGGTCAAATTGTAAGAGAAATAGATGCTTTAGGTGGCGGTAGTGGTTATGTGAGTGATGTAAGTGCTATTCAGTTTAGAATGCTTAATAGGTCTAAGGGGCCCGCTATGTGGTCACCACGAACCCAGAATGACAGGATGCGCTTTGCTGAAGAATGGCGATTGCTATTAGAAAGAAATCCTAATGTGGATTTTTGGCAGGACATGTGTTCTGGTCTATTGGTGGAAAATGGCAAAGCTGTTGGTGTTAAAACAAGTCTTGGCATGAATATTTATGGTAAGGCAATAGTATTGACAAATGGTACCTTTCTAAACGGGTTGATCCATATTGGTGAGAAGCAATTTGGTGGAGGTCGTGTTGGTGAGAAGGCGGCAACTGGAATAACGGAAGATCTGATTGAGCTGGGTTTTGAATCAGGAAGAATGAAGACCGGTACACCTCCAAGAATAGATGGAAGATCGTTGGATTATTCGAAAATGGAAATTCAACCGGGTGATGAAGTTCCTTCAAAATTTAGTTTTGGTAATACGGAGGCGCTTAAAGTCCAGCGACCATGTCATATAACGTATACGAATCTCGAAACACACTATTTATTGAGAGAAGGTTTTGATCGGTCACCGATGTTTAATGGGGCTATTAAAAGCTCTGGTCCGAGATATTGCCCTAGTATCGAAGACAAGATTAACCGTTTTGCAGATAGAGAAAGACATCAGATCTTTGTTGAACCAGAGGGTTGGAACACGGTTGAAATCTACGTGAACGGGTTTAGCACTTCTTTGCCAGAAGATGTTCAATATAAGGCGCTAAAGAGTATTCCGGGCTTTGAAAATGCAAAGATGTTTAGACCTGGTTATGCTATAGAGTATGATTACTTCCCCCCTACTCAGCTGAAGCACTCGTTGGAGACTAAATTAGTTGATAATTTGTATTTCGCTGGTCAAATCAATGGAACAACGGGATATGAAGAGGCAGCTTGTCAAGGGTTGATGGCCGGTATAAATGCGCACAGAAAGGTTCATGAGTTTCCGGAGTTTGTTTTAGGAAGAAATGATGCTTACATCGGTGTTCTTATAGATGACCTAATCACTAAAGGCACAAAGGAACCTTATCGCATGTTTACGTCAAGGGCGGAATTTAGAATTCTACTAAGACAGGATAATGCAGACCTTAGACTGACTCAAATTGGTTGTGAAATTGGATTAGCTGATGATTTATCATTGAAACGAGTTGAAAATAAAATAAGTGGTACGGATAAGTTAATTCGGGCAATGCGTAATATTGGTGTAAAGCCTGAGGCTGCCAATGAGCGATTAACGGTTCTTGGTTCGTCCCCGATCGATCAACAAGTGAAATTATCGTCATTAATTACACGACCATTTGTATCTAGTGATGATTTGAAAATGTGGTGCGAGGAGTTCAATAGTGTTGCTATGGAGGTATTATTAGAACATCCAGATAGTTTGGAACAGGCTGAGATCGTTTTGAAATACGAGGGATACATTCAGCGTGAAGAAGAAATGGCAAATAAGTTGAATAGGCTTGAAAACGTTAAGATTCCGGAAGAGCTGGATTACAGAGAAATGAAAAGCCTGAGTATTGAAGCGAAAGAAAAGCTTAGTAAAATTAAGCCTGTTACAATTGGGCAAGCTTCAAGGGTTAGTGGAGTTTCACCAAGTGATATTTCTGTTCTTTTGATTCATCTGGGTAGATAGTTTCACGTGAAACAAATAATATAGCAAGGGCGGAAAAATAAATTTTCACACTTTTTATTTTGGGTCAACCCAGTCTCCGTAGGCCTTAATTAGGCCAATTAATTCATTGACGGCCTCTTCTTCAGGCACATTTCTTTTTACGACTGTTTTTTCTTTATAAAGATTGATCTTACCCGGTCCTGTACCTACATATCCGTAGTCAGCGTCGGCCATTTCTCCTGGTCCGTTCACAATACAACCCATGATTCCAATTTTCACTCCCTTGAGATGGCTGGTTTCTTTTCTGATCTTCGCGGTTGTTTCTTGAAGATCGAATAAGGTTCTACCACATGACGGACATGAGATGTATTCAGTCTTGGATATTCTGGTTCTTGTGGCTTGAAGTATACCGAACGATGTGCTATTGACTAGCGAGTTTGGAACATTTTTTCCGCTCAACAAGAGACCGTCACCGAACCCGTCAATGAGTAATGTACCTACTTCACTTCCAGAATATAATTGGAAGGTTTCCGGGTCTTCTGTTTGTTGAATATTGTGAAGAAGAACTGGATTATTAATCTTGTTATTCGCAAAAATTAAATAGATATAACGACAAAGGTGTACATATTGGTCACTATGTGTGGTTAAAACAATGATCGCGTTCGGTAGATTCTTGATCTCCTCCGCTTCTATTTCTTCACAATGTACCCTGAAGAAATAGGGTTTATTTTTCTTTTCGAATAGGATCGCGTCATCGAATTTTTCAATCAATGCGTAGTAGCCTTTCTTGTCGGTGTACTTTTCTTTGAATAGTTCAAGGTCAGCGATAACACCGAGTGTGCCCGGTAATTCGAAATCAATTTTTGTTTTACCGACATATAAATAATCTGCAGCGAGATCATTAATGTGCCATTTATCCAGTTGAACGGAGTAATTGTATCCAAATGCAAACAAATTAGCAGGCGTGATACTTTCTTTGGCAGAGAGATCACCAATCACGACAGGGACATGTTTCCCCCCGACGTTTAAAATATCTGCGCTTTTACGACGCTCATATTTGAAAGGATCGAAAGGGAGCTTTAATTCGTTGTAAGGCAGAAAAGGTTCTGTGCCCAAATTGTCGAATTTGCTAACCAGCTTTTGAGCGACCGGAATTTCAAATTCAGGTTCTTCTGTCAATGAAACTCTAATGGTGTCACCAATTCCATCCTCTAATAATGCGCCGATACCAACAGCTGATTTAATCCTGCCATCTTCACCATCTCCGGCCTCGGTAACCCCAAGGTGAATTGGATAGAATTTGTTGTTTTCTATCATTTTGGAAACAAGTAAACGATAAGCCTGAACCATAACAAGTGTATTACTTGCTTTCATGGAAATCACAAGTTGATCGTAGCCGATTTTCTCACAAATATTAATGAATTCATAAGCTGATTCTACCATTCCTTGTGGGGTGTCGCCATATCTGCTCAAGATCCTATCCGACAAAGAACCATGGTTTGTGCCGATTCGAATCGCTGTTCCATGTTCTTTACAGATCTGAATCAATGGAGTAAACTTTTCTTCAATTCGTTTAAGTTCTTCAAGGTAAGTTTCATCGGTGTATTCGATGTGTTCAAATTTCTTTTTATCCGCGTAATTTCCTGGATTAACACGGACCTTTTCTACTATTTTGGCAGCAATTTCCGCAGCATTTGGAGTAAAATGTATATCAGCAACCAAGGGTGTATTATATCCTAGTTTTACCAATTCTTGTTTAATGTTTAGAAGATTTTCTGCTTCTTTTTTACTCGGAGCCGTCAACCGAACAAGTTCACAACCAGCATCGATCATTCGAATCGATTGTTCAACAGACAGTTTTGTGTCCATTGTATCCGCAGTTGTCATGGATTGAACCCGAATAGGAATGTCACCACCAATTGCTGTAATTCCAACCTTTACCTCTATTGTTTTTATTCTTTCCCGATGATAAGGATTGTTGCAAAAACGATTGATTACATTGCTGTTAGTGAGGTTTTGGTCCATTATTGATGCTTTCGTTTAAAACAAAGGTATTGAATTTATGTTCGAAGTCATTCAATAGGAATGTTATACTGATAATGAGAAAGGTGTGGATTTAACAATTAAGAAGCGTACCTTTGTGTTTTAACAATGAATATGGGATTAAAACCAATTAGATACACCGGCACCCATGCCGAAGATTTCAGTAAGGTTCTGAGACAAAGAGTGAACAATTACTTTAAAGAAAGGAATATTTCAAAACACGCGAACAGTCAAATGTATTTGAAAACAGCAGTTATGCTTTGCTTGTATTGGGTTCCTTTTACATTGATGCTGACATTATCACTTCCTTCGTGGGTCAGTATTTTGCTTTGGCTCGCAATGGGTATTGGGTTAGCAGGAATTGGGCTTTCAATTATGCATGATGCAAACCATGGAGCTTATTCGCAGAACTCAACTGTTAATAAATTGGTGGGTTATACATTGTTAATGTGTGGAGGAAGTGACCTTAACTGGAGAATACAACACAACCTGTTGCACCATACATACACCAATGTTCATGGCCATGATGAAGACATTAGCCCTGTTCCAATATTGCGTTTTTCGCCTGACGCAAAAAGACTAGGAATACACCGTTTTCAACATTTATATGCTTGGTTTTTTTATGGATTGATGACATTCATGTGGATTACAAGCAAGGATTTTACACAAGCGATTCGATATCACAAAAAAGATTTACTGAAATCCCAACATACAACGTTGACCAAGCATATTCTTTTTCTAATCATTTTTAAAGTAGTTTATCTCTCCCTATACATTGGGCTTCCGATCTATTTGACTGACATGAGTGTTTGGTTGATATTGGGTGGGTTTTTCCTGATGCATTTTATTGCTGGGTTTATTTTGGGAATTGTTTTTCAGCCAGCGCATGTGGTTCCTGTGTCAAATTATCCTGTCCCGGACCCAACTGGAAATGTGGACGCTGATTGGGCAGTAAGTCAAATGCTGAACACAGCTAATTTTGCAAGAAAGTCAAAATTATTGTCATGGTACGTGGGTGGCCTGAATTATCAGATCGAGCACCATTTGTTTCCGAGTATATGCCATGTCCATTACAGGAATATATCTGAAATAGTGAAGGAAACAGCAGAGGAATTTGGATTACCATATTATGATTACCCGACTTTCTATGGGGCAATCTTGGAACACGGTAGAATGCTGTACAATTTAGGGCATTTTGACAACGCGAAGCCGATTTACGCTTGAATTCAGAGGAATTCAGAGATTTTTGCATTAAGCTACCATTTGTTACGGAGTCATTTCCTTTCGATGAGACTACGCTTGTATTTAAAGTTGGAGGGAAAATGTTTGCGCTGATCGATGTGGATCATGCTGTTTCTTCGAATTTGAAGTGTGACCCCGAAAGAGCAATTGAATTAAGAGAGAAATTTAACGCTGTCCGACCGGGTTTTCATATGAATAAACAACACTGGAATACCATAACCTTTAATGAGGATGTTGCTGATGATCTTCTTAAAGAGTTGATACTTCATTCCTATGAATTAATTTTTTCCTCATTACCTAAGAAGCTGAAGAATGAGCTTGAGATGGGATAAATACATTTGGTCTGTACGATTGGCAAAAACGAGAAGCTTGGCAACCGAGCTGATCAGTAAGGGAAAGATCAAGGTAAATGGCCTTGAAATAAAGCCCTCGAAAGAACCTAAGACAGGAGATATAATCTCTGTATCCAGAAATAATGCGATCTTTTCCTATAAGGTTGTTCAGCTGCTTGATAAACGAGTCGGCTCGAAATTGGTGGCAGAATATATTTCCGACATCACCCCTACAGAAGAGATCGAAAAATTTCGACAATACCAGATCGCTCAAAGCAACTACCGTGATTACGGGACAGGAAAACCATCCAAGAAAGACCGCAGAGACATTGAAGGTTTCATGAATGATTGGTAAATTTTTTACCTGGCTGTAACTTTTTATTTGTTAGTGGGTCTTACTGCAAACGTTAACGAATTATCCACAAAACAAAAATGAATGTGAAAAGAACAGCTTACACAATCGCTTTTACAATTCTAACTGGAATTGTTTCTGCACAAACTGAAAATGTTCCTGATACAACACGCTTCAATTTAAAGAGTACTGAAATACTGATCATCGACCATGCAGGTCATGATGAGAGCGATGATGACATCGATACAGCACCGGACTCAAAAACGAAAAGAAAGCTCGAAGCACACTGGGCAGGATTGGATTTCGGTTTTAATATGCTTACGGATGGTTCTTTTGGAACCTCCTTCGCGGACCACCCTTATTGGGAAAACGATCCAGCAAGATCAATGACGTGGAATCTAAACCTTTTAGAACACAAATTTGGCATCGTAAAAGAGTATGTTGGCATCACAACTGGACTTGGTTTCTCTTGGAACCAGTACGCGTTTAGCGATAACTACATTTTAAGCGCCTCTAACGACACTTTAATTGCATTTATTGACACGGTTAATGTGTACTCAAAAAACAAGCTTAAAGCATCTTATTTAACTGTCCCCCTTCTTTTGGAATTCTGTACTTCTGCGAACAACGATAAAAGCTTTTATCTGGCAGCTGGAGTTGTAGGTGGTGTGCGCTTGACTTCAAAGATCAAAAGAGCAGGTGAGTTCGATGGTAAAGAATTCAAGCAGGAGTTAAAAGGAATTTATGGTTTGAATCCATTTAAGCTTGATGCAACAGCAAGAATGGGATATGGATCATGGGGCGCATTTGCTACCTACAGCTTGATGCCTTTGTTCGACACAGCAAAAACAACAGAGGTATATCCATTGACATTTGGACTTTCATTGAATTTTTAGTTCGTACATAAGTTAAGTTAGGTTGAAAGGCTGTCCGTTATGGTCAGCCTTTTTTACATAAAAAAAGGGCTGACCGAAGTCAACCCTTTCTAAATATCGTTAGGGATATTATTTCTTAACTACGTTGAACTGAGAAGTTCTTCCGTCTTCCAATACAACATTGAAGATATAAGCTCCGCTGTTAAGATCAGCAACATTGATCTGAGCTTTTCCAGCAACCAAAGAGATTGTGTGAGAAGCAACAGTTCTACCTGCAAGATCAGTAATGTTCAATGTAGCTGAACCTTCAGCGTCCATAGCAACAGTTACAACATCAACTGCTGGGTTTGGATATGCAGAACCTTCGATAGAAGCTTCCTCATTGATTCCTAATTCAGCAGCGTTGAAAACACGAACACCAATTGCAGGAGGAACATCAGATCCAAATCCTACCGCGAAGTAAGAACCATCATTTCCTACTGGTGCTACTGGTTGCAAATATGTATCAACATTCCATGTAACATTTGATGTATTGTCAAAACCTAAGAAAACTTCTTGGTTCACCGTTTGAACACACGCTAAGTAACGCTGGTTGTCCTGAAGAGCAACCTGGTTAGCGAACTGTCCGTAAACTGTTTCTCCTTGAAGGTCGCTAGGATAGTAGTAATACCCACTAGCAACTTCATTCAATGTCCATGTATTTGCAGGAAAGTTAGCGTCGTTCAAATCTGTGAACACATCATCCCAAGTGTAAAGGTATAATCCCATTTCTTCACCGTCTAGAGTTAGACCAGAAGCAGTAGAAGTTACCGCCGAGAAGTAAAGCCCATCAACTGCCAAACGACTTGCGTTAGGATTGTCAATTACAATACACGCATCAAAAGTAGTGGTCCATGTTCCTGGTTGATAGAATTGGTTTCCATCAGGAAGCCCCGTAGTAGCATCCAATTGAACAACAGAGTAGATCTCATCTTGAATAACGAAATCAGCTGAATAAGTGTTATCACCATCATATTCATCAGTGGCACCATTCAAATCAAGTGTATACGTTAAAGTATAACGTCCTGGAACGTGAAGTGGGTTAGCAGGATCAAAATCAAAGTTTGGTAAAGTTACTGTTCCTCCAGACCAAACATCTGCTGAGTCTGCAGTTGTTGAAGCAGCGTTCAACGTGAATGCAGAAGTAGTGTTGTTGTAAACCACCCCTGAAGGACCAGTAATAGTTGCGTTTAACGTTACAGCTGATTGAGCATTTGTTCCATAGTTATATACTCTTGCTCCTAATTCAAAACTATATTCACCTGCGTTTTGAGCCAATTGAGAAGGAAGACCACCCAACTTAGAAATTAGAGGTGCTTGCCATGCGTTAGCAAGGATACCAGCATCATCTCCATAAAGACCCGTTTTGTTTCCAATGAACATTTCTACCGGTCCGTTACCCATTTCTGTAATAAGCGCCTCTCCATCTGTTGTTGAGATCATTACTACAGGAATGTTGTTCACAAGGCTCGCTCCATCGTTACCACCAGCCATACCAGCGGGTGCACCAGAGTGGTTGATAATGATAACCCCAACAGCTCCTGCAGTTTCAGCATTAAGAGCTTTGGTACCAAATTGGCAGTCTGCACGATATACAACTGCAATTTTACCTGTAAGATCGTTAACTAACGCGTTACAGCCTGCCAATGAGTTTGGGAACCCATAAGTGGCGTTATTCCCTGTTGTTCCATCATCAACAAGCATAAGCTCTGCCTGAACAAAGTTTCCAGGGATGTTAAGGTCCAATGTTGTCCAGTCTCCCCCAGCTGGATCAGCCCATGTAAATTCATAGTTTCCTTGAACTGAAGCAGGAGAAATACCTGCTACAATCGCCTGTCCATATGACAAGAATCCGGAAGCTACCACTACTAAAGAAAGTAATAATTTTTTCATAAGATTAAATTTTGGTTGCGCTAATATAATACAAAAATAATTTATTGATTTTGTGAATGTAAACGTTTTTACCCATAAATAGGTTGAAAAAAGGGATAACATTTCTGCTATCCCTTGCAAATGAGGTATTTTGAAAATTAATCTTCGTTGGAAAGAGCTGCGGTTAAAAACTCTCGATTCATGCGCGCGATGTTTTCCAGTGAGATACCTTTTGGACATTCGATTTCACAAGCTCCTGTATTTGTACAGTTACCAAATCCTTCTTCGTCCATTTGGCGAACCATGTTCAAAACACGATTTTTTGCTTCAACTTTTCCTTGAGGAAGTAAGGCATACTGTGAAACTTTCGCACCTACGAAAAGCATGGCTGATCCGTTTTTGCAAGTAGCAACACATGCACCACATCCGATACAAGCCGCAGCTTCAAAAGCCTTATCAGCATCTGTCTTAGGAACAGGAATTGAGTTTGCATCGATCGTTCTTCCAGATGTGTTGACAGAAACAAATCCTCCTGCTTGCTGAATTCTATCAAAAGCACTTCTGTCTACAACAAGGTCTTTAATAACCGGGAAAGCTGCAGATCTCCAAGGCTCAACGTAAATAGTATCACCATCTTTGAACATTCTCATATGAAGCTGACAAGTTGTAATACCTGTATCTGGCCCATGAGCTCTTCCATTAATATATAATGAACACATTCCACAGATTCCTTCACGACAATCGTGATCGAATGCGATCGGTTCTTTTCTTTCATTGATCAGCTGTTCGTTCAACTGGTCCAGCATTTCAAGGAATGAACTGTCAGTGGAAACATGATCAAGTTTGTATGTTTCCATACTACCCTTTGCCTGAGAATTTTTTTGTCTCCAGATCTTTAGGGTTATATTGATAAACTTTGATGCCATATCTAATGTTTTTCTGATTGAATCTAATTACTTGTAGTTTCGAGCTGCGATCTTGATGTATTCATACTTCAGATCTTCTTTATGAAGCTCAGACTGGTTAATGTCCATTCCTTTGTATTCCCATGCTGCGGCAAACTTGAAGTTTTCATCATCACGAAGTGTTTCGCCTTCTGCATCCTGATATTCTTCACGGAAATGCCCTCCACAAGACTCTTTGCGCTGTAAAGCATCTCTTGCCATAAGTTGACCTAACTCAAGGAAGTCAGCAACACGAAGTGCTTTTTCCAATTCAGGATTTAACTCATCCGCATTACCAGGTACATAAACATCCTTATAGAACTCATCACGAAGAGCGGAGATTTCTTGAATGGCTTCATTCAGACCTTGTTCGCTTCTTGCCATCCCAACCTTGTTCCACATGATCAATCCAAGTTTTTTGTGGAAATGATCAACTGATTTAGAACCATTATTTGTTAAGAATTTCTGGATCAAATCTTTTACTTTCTTCTCTGCTTCATCAAATTCAGGAGAGTCAGTAGGAATTTTACCTGTTCTGATCTCGTCTGCTAAATAATTGGAAACAGTGTAAGGAATAACGAAATATCCGTCTGCAAGACCCTGCATCAATGCAGAGGCACCAAGTCTATTTGCTCCGTGATCAGAGAAATTTGCTTCACCTGCAACAAAACACCCTGGAATTGTACTTTGAAGATTATAATCAACCCAAAGTCCACCCATCGTGTAGTGAACCGCAGGATAGATCTTCATTGGCGTTTCATATGGATTTTCATCGGTGATCTTTTCATACATCTGGAAAAGGTTCCCGTATTTTTCTTCTACCCATTTTTTACCCAATTCGATGGTCTTTTCTTCACTTGGATCATGATCTCCCTGAGCGAAAGCGGCTTGTTTTCCTTTTGCCTTTATTTCAGAGGCGAAATCAAGATAAACACCTTCGTTTGTATCATTTGCTTCTATTCCGAATCCTGCATCACAACGCTCCTTAGCCGCACGGCTTGCAACGTCTCTTGGCACAAGGTTTCCGAACGCAGGATATCTTCTCTCCAGATAATAATCACGGTCTTCTTCTGCAATTTGAGTTGGTTTTAATTGACCTGCTCTGATCGCTTCAGCATCCTCTTTTTTCTTAGGCACCCAAATTCTTCCTGAGTTACGAAGCGATTCGGACATCAATGTCAGCTTTGACTGGTTCGTTCCATGAACGGGAATACATGTCGGGTGGATCTGTACATAACAAGGGTTCGCAAAATAAGCCCCTTTTTTATGCGCCTTCCAAGCTGCGGTAACGTTACTTCCCATTGCATTTGTTGAAAGGAAATACACGTTTCCATAACCTCCAGATGCTAAAACAACGGCATGTGCAGAATGTCTTTCGATTTCACCATTTACCAGGTTTCTTGCGATGATCCCGCGAGCTTTTCCGTCAACAAGAACAAGGTCAAGCATTTCGTGACGATTCAACATTTGAACGCGACCTAATCCAATCTGTCTTGAAAGAGCTGAATAAGCCCCCAACAATAACTGCTGACCAGTTTGACCTGCAGCGTAGAATGTACGTTGTACTTGGACGCCTCCAAAAGAACGGTTATCAAGCATACCACCATATTCGCGCGCAAAAGGAACTCCTTGAGCAACGCACTGATCAATGATGTTTCCTGAAACTTCCGCTAAACGATAAACATTCGCTTCTCGCGCACGATAGTCTCCTCCTTTGATCGTGTCATAGAACAAGCGATAAATGGAGTCACCATCATTCTGGTAGTTTTTTGCAGCATTGATACCTCCCTGTGCAGCAATTGAGTGCGCTCTTCTTGGTGAGTCCTGAAAACAGAAAGCTTTCACATTGTAACCCATTTCTCCAAGAGATGCCGCGGCGGATGCTCCTGCTAAACCTGTACCCACAACGATCACATCGATCTTAGGGCGGTTATTAGGCGCAACCAACTTTAGGCGGTTCTTATGGTTGGTCCACTTTTCTGCTATTGGACCCTCTGGTATTTTAGAATCTAGAATTGACATAATCTGAATATCTTGATTTCTATTTATTCATGAATAATAAGATCGGAATGATCGCAAACAAAGCCGGAACGATGATTGCAAATGTCTGTCCAGCCATCTTGATCATCTTATTGTAAGCCTTGTGGTTCAATCCTAATGACTGGAATGCCGACGCAAACCCATGCCATAAGTGGAATGCAAGTACCATCATAGCGATTACATAAAACAGAACGGCAAACAATGCCATCTCGTTCTTTTCAGGAACCCCATCTTTTGTTTTGTCCTGTCCAAAGAATGAAAGAACAACAGAATGAAGATCCTTATAACCTTCACCCCTTTTCAAATTGACTTCTTTCAAGTAAAATTCCGTTCCGTTTCTCACTTCCATTGCCGCTGGCATTTCACCTTCACCTACGAATGCAGAAGTTGGAACATAATCACCGGTGTGGGTGATGTAAAAAGTTTCTTCCGCTCCGGATTGAGGGTTTGCCACAACCACTTGATGAAGTGGCATTGGATCTGACGAAAATTTCATTTTCCACCAGAAGTTGGCCATGTGCGTAACGATAAAAATCAGGATCAAACTGCCTAAAAGCGCCATGTATCTTGATGGGGTACTTGAGTTTGCTCCCGGATTGTTATATGCATAAGGTACCGGTCGTGCTTTTTTGTTTTTGATGGTTAATAAGAATCCATCGATCGCATGGAATAAAATGGATAGATAGGTAACATACGATAAGACCTTCACAAAAGGATTGTGGGTCATAAAATAAGCATACTCGTTGAATGCTCTTTTTCCTTCTTCTCCTGTGATAAAGATCAATTGAAGGTTTCCTAAAAGGTGACCAACCAAAAACAGACACAGGAACAAACCTGTTAATGCCATCCAGTATTTTTTGGCGATCGATGATGAAAGAATAGCTGAATTACTCATACATGTAAAATTTCTTGTTTGAAATTATCCCCGCAAATTTAATAGATGGAACAAATTAGTGGGATTTTGGTTCTTATTTAGATTCATTATAGATAGCAATAATCAGTCAAAATTAAGTCTGGCGCCTTCTGAGTTGACATGAAGATTACATTGTCTGCCAAGGATTAGTGCCTGGTTGTCAGGGATATGACCAGCAGGAAAATTAAAACAAATTGGTATTTTTCGATACTCCAAATGTTCGAGGATGATCTCTTCCAGATTTTTTCCAAATGGAATAGCTGTGTCTTTCATATCCGTCATCCCGCCCACAACGAGACCAGAAATTATTTCAAGAATACCTGATTTGCGGAGAGTATGAAAAATTCGATCTATGTGATAAAGCTGTTCGGAAAGATCTTCTATGTACAGAATGCAGTCCGAATAATACGGACGATCATCAGTAGATAGCAAGCTAAACAGGATGCTCAAATTACCTCCGATCAATTTACCTGTTGCTAAACCGGGTTTATTGTTTTGGTTTGTCGGTGAGGAAACACTGTATGGTTCTCCTTGTAAGACCTTGAAAAGGGAGTCCAGTGATTCGCTGGAATTTTCTTGATAGTTTAAAGGCATCGTAGCGTGTAAACTCTCAATCCCGTAACGTTGCATTCTTTGGTGGAATACGGTTACGTCACTGAATCCAACCATCCATTTTGGTTCACGGATGATCCCGGCCCATTGAACACGATCGACGATCCTGACACATCCATAGCCTCCTCGGGCACAAATGATCGCTTTTACTTCCGGGTTATCTATCGCCTTTTGAAGGTCAGAGGTCCTTTGAGCGTCTGTTCCTGAAAAATAATGGTGATTTCCTAAACAGTGCTCGCTTACCTGCACCTTGTACCCTTTCGATTCAAACAATTCCTTGGCATAATAAACATGTGATGATTCAATTGCTTTGGCCGGTGCGATGATCATGACAAGGTCACCCGGTTGAAGTGCTTTGGGTTTAGAGATATCTGGCATGTTCCAAATGTAATATTTTGAATCCGGTATTTAAAGTTGAAACCTGTTACTTTTAAAATTGGTTACTTTGGTAAAAATAAAACCGAATAGGGCATTTAAATTATATGAAATACCCAGAGCAAAAACACATACAACGAAAACATAAAAAATGATCGAGCCTTTTACTGATGAGTATTTTATGAAGCAAGCGCTTATCGAGGCTCAGAAAGCATTTTCTGAAGATGAGGTTCCTGTTGGAGCTGTGGTTGCATTTAAAGGAAGGATCATAGCAAGAGCGCACAACTTTACTGAGCACTTGAATGATGTGACCGCCCATGCAGAAATGCAGGCAATAACGGCGGCAGCCGAAAGCCTTGGCGGGAAATACTTAAAAGGATGTACACTATATGTAACATTGGAACCGTGTGCCATGTGTGCCGGGGCCTTGTATTGGTCGCAGATTGATAACATTGTATTTGGTGCGGCAGACCCTAAAAGAGGAGCAGGAAGGTTTGGCAACGAATTGTATCATCCACAAACAAAGATAACTGGTGGAGTTTTGGAAAAGGAATGTGGAGATTTGGTGTTAGATTTTTTTAAAAATAAACGCTCTTGAAAATAGGCAGCATAGTCTTGTCATGGTTAATTTCAGTGATCGCTGGAAGTGCGATTTGTGGCCTTTTATTGGGTGAGCCAGTCGCCATTTTGTTATTTGTACTTGTTTCAGGTTTGTTTTCACTTCCTTATCTGGCCGTCATGATCTTATTCAATCTTTGGAAACACCCTTTTTGGCTCATTCAGGTCATGCATGTTTTTTTGACATTGTTCACCGGCTTTACCATTTTTCTTTTTGAGCGCAGTTCTTTCAAATACTTTTATGTACTGTTGATCTATTTTGTGTTTGGAGTGATTGCTCAGACCTATTTCTATTTCAGAAAGCCTCTGCAGGAAACGTATGTTAATCCAGATATTTTGGATTCATAAAAAAGGCGGACATTACCCGCCTTATGTTTTAAACAAATAAATGGATGACCCAGTAAAAAATGGCAGCTAGTAATGCACTTACAGGTATTGTAAGGATCCACGCCCAAAGTAGGTTGATAGTTACGCCCCAGCGAACAGCACTTAGTCGCTTTGTTGCCCCCACGCCAATTATCGATCCTGTAATCGTATGCGTAGTTGAAACAGGGATTCCGAACTGGCTGACCGTGAAAAGAGTCAAAGCACCTGCTGTTTCGGCACAAACACCTTCAAGAGGAGTTACCTTGGTGATTTTGGTCCCCATTGTTTTTACGATCTTCCATCCACCCATCAAGGTTCCTAAACCGATCATTAAATAACAACCGAATGCTATCCAGAAAGGCATTGTTTCAGATTTTACTTTTGTTTTGATCTTGTGCCCCGCGAGAAGTTCAAATTTGTCTGGGTCCGTTACCTCTTTAAAAATGACGGCCTTTTTGTAGTTTGAGTTTAACGCCTTGTCGTTAAAGATGGTGTCGTGAGTAGATGCATCATATAGAATGTCTCCATCAGAGTATACGGTTAAGTTTTCAAGTTTTTTCTTTATCTTTTTAAACTTGGGAAAAGTTGAGGCGCCTGAATAGTTCGGGTTCAATTCTTCTTCATGATAGATGATCTCCTGCGAATTAAGATCCAGTACATCATCTCCTGCAACATACATCTGTACCCCTTTGTATTCACCATAAAGAGGTTTGAATTTCTTGGTTTTACCGGATTCATCCTTGAATTCAATCTGTACGACCTCAGCAACAGTAAGATAACTTGGAACCTCAGAGTCTGTTTTCCCATCCCTGGCCATATTTCCATATACCATCAAGGCAGCACAGATAATCCCCATTACTTTTTGTGAGTCTGCCCCACCATGACCAAGAGAAAATGCTGCTGAAGAAAGCAATTGTAGCTTCTTATGCATGTTAGCTTCTCTTACGGCAGATGGCTTTTTCTTGTTGATTGCCTCGAAGATAAAGTAAGTGATAATGAAAACAGTAATCATTCCAATGACAATGTACATCATGATCGGCTTCATGTCATTGAATTCAATCATGTACATCATGAAATAAATAGTGATCGCCGTTAGGATAAAAATTACAGACATCTTTTTCCAAAACGATCGGCTTATGGTCACAAGGGCAATTAGGAAGGCAATAAATCCTCCGATCAAGGGCGCTAAAAAAATAAAAAGAATGACCGTTAAGATTTCAGCGGAAGCTATAACACTAAAGCCTGCATGAGCGACAGCGGCCCCGGCAAACCCTCCAATTAATGTGTGCGAGGAGGATGAAGGAATTCCCAGCCACCAGGTTAATAGATTCCAGAAGGTTGCTGCCAATAGGCCGGCAAGAATAACCCAAAGGTCGATTGCACTGCTATCCACAGTTTTAGCAACGGTATTACCTACGCTCATATCGAAAACCCAAAAAGCGATAATATTAAAACCCGCTGCCCACACCACTGCTTGAAATGGCGTTAAGACTTTAGTTGAAACAACTGTGGCAATGGAATTCGCAGCATCGTGAAACCCATTGACAAGATCGAAAAGAAGCGCAATAACTATTACAATGATCAATAAAGTGAGCATAAACAGAATGGTTAAAAGTGAATAAGAACAGTTGGATCAGGCGTATTTAACCACGATCGATTCAATTACATTACCTGCGTCTTCACACTTATCGGTTACATTTTCCAGAAACTGATAAAGTTCTCTCATCTTTATTAATTCCTTAGCGTCAACATCCGAGTCAAATAGCTTCTCGATACACATGTCGAAAATATCATCTGCAGTGTTCTCTGCGCTATTAATTTTAATAACACACTCAATGATTTTTTGAGTGTTTTTGAGATTTCTCAATTGTTCTACAGCCTCTTTAACCGCGATAACGGCTTCGTTAATAGCATTGGCGGACTTCTGAATTCCTTGATCTGAGGTAGGTTCAATTCTGTAAAAATTGATTTTTTTACCGGATGCATAAATATAGTCTGCGATATCATCAAGCGCCGAAGCTAAACTGTGGATGTCTTCCCGATCAAACGGAGTAATAAAATTCTTGCCTAATTCAAGAAAAATTTGATGAGTTAATTCGTCATTTGCATGTTCGAGATCTTCCATTTCTTTGATCAAAACATTGCGTTTTCCGAAATCAGGTTCGTTCACCAAAGTGACGAGTAATTTGGAGAGTTTAACCAGGTTTTCACTGGCGTTTTCGAATAAGGTGTAAAAGACTCTGTCTTTAGGTAAAAAGAACTGAATTAACTTGTTTGCCATGGCGATCATTATTAAATGAATTTCATAGCAAATGTATTAGAAAGGACTAATCGGAATATCGTGAATTGATATAATTAACAATTTGGTAATCTACCAAAAAACAGCGTTGTGAACCACTGAAAAACAGGGTTGTATATTTTGATGATTACTCTATCTTAGTAAACTCTGCTGGTAATTCAACCTCAATTTCATAATCCGGGTGCTTGCTGTGTAAAAAAGCAATCATATTATGGATTTTATCCATGTGAGTACCATCTGTGATTTTGAACGTTAATTCACGAACAAATTTTTTGTCATCATAGGCGAACTCAATTCCTGACAATTCTGCCATTGGGGCATTATTATAGGAAACAATGTTTCCTGAAATTGAAAAACCGTCTGTTGAATAGTTTTTTAAAACATCACATGAATAGAAGCTTAAAGTTACTAATGCCGCAAGTGTATAGAATAAGATTTTCATAGCTTTCTTGTTGAATTACAATATCCAAATTAATGTATTTTTTGTGAACCACAGTTAAAACAAGCGTTACTTTTGTGTTATAAAATTATTGGAAAATCGATTTTCCAAATTAATCGCAAAGAATAATTGCAAAACACGGCTGATATAATTTGTGCAATTGCTACTCCTAATGGAACCGGAGCAATTGCTGTAATAAGAGCTTCGGGTAAGGGTTCAATAGAGCTGGTCGATCAACTTTTTTCAGGAAATTTAACTGAAGCCCAAAGTCACACCCTTCATTTTGGAACGTTAAAAAATGAAAGAAAGGAACTTATTGATGAGGTTTTAATTTCTGTTTTTCACGAAGGGAAAAGCTTTACGGGTGAGGAGAGTGTAGAGATCTCTTGTCATGCATCTCCATTCATTCAAAAAGAAATCCTTTCTATGGTCCTTAGAAGTGGTGCCCGTGTAGCAAACTCCGGGGAATTTACCATGCGGGCATTTATGAATGGGAAACTTGATCTTTCTCAGGCTGAAGCCGTTGCTGACCTGATTGCTTCAGAATCAAAGGCCTCTCACAACATCGCCCTCAAACAGCTGCGCGGTGGATTTTCGAATAAATTGAAGGAATTAAGGGAAAAACTAATTCACTTCGCATCGATGGTGGAGCTTGAACTGGATTTTGCAGAAGAAGATGTAGAATTTGCCGATCGAACTGAGCTTAAGAACCTCGTTGATGAGGTAATTAACTACATAACGACACTGGCGAATTCATTTGAGCTTGGGAACGCGATAAAGAAAGGGGTTCCGGTTGCAATTGTTGGAGCACCGAATACCGGAAAAAGTACCTTATTGAATAATTTGTTGGGAGAAGACAGAGCAATAGTGTCTAATATTGCTGGAACCACAAGAGATGTTATTGAGGAAACCATCAATATTGAAGGTGTACTATTTCGGCTGATCGACACTGCAGGGATCAGAGATAATGCGGAAGAAATTGAAGCGCTGGGGATCCAAAGATCAAAGGAAAAGATTGTTCAGTCATCCGTCGTATTGTGTATGTCTGATCTTTCTGTTGAAAATGATCTGGCGAGAGTAAAAAGCTGGGCAGAGGAAATCAGAAATGAATTCCCAGACAAAAAAGTGTTGATCGTCGGAAACAAAATTGACCTTTCGAAAGACGAGGCAAGTGAAGATGTTTTAGTAATTAGCGCAAAAGAGGGCTCCAATATTGATACTTTGAAAAAGAGGATCGTTGAACTGGTGGTCGGTGATCGAGATCTAGATCAGGACATCATTGTCAATAACTCTCGTCATTACGAGGCATTGCTGCGCACCAGAGATGCTTTAATAAAAGCGCAGAACGGTTTGGTCAGCGGAGTAACCGGCGATTTTGTGGCGATGGATATACGTCAAGCGATGTTTCATTTGGGTTCGATAACCGGAGATATTTCTACGGATGACCTTCTTGGTAATATCTTCAGTAAGTTTTGTATTGGGAAGTAAATGATTAAGTACGTTCAATTGATCTTTATCCTTGTACTAGCCACAAATCTGATGGCACAAAACATGGATATTGTTTTTCTCAGAAAAATCAATGTTGACAGAAACACAAAACTGGACCAGGCCTTTATTGTGATTACTAATTCTGATTCACCGGTAAGCTTAGCGGTTCCGAGTGGCTTTCTAATTGCTGGATTAATAAAAAAAGACAGCACGTTGATCAATAAAGGGCTATACATAGGAGGTTCTTTAGTGGTGTCATCCATAATAACAACGGGCTTGAAGTATAGTATTAAAAGAGACAGGCCTTTTGTTACTTATCCGGATATTGTGAAGCTTTCACCTGCTGGAAGCCCTTCATTTCCATCGGGACATACATCGATGGCTTTCAGCACTGCTACATCTTTAAGTCTTGCTGTTCCTAAATGGTATGTTATCGTTCCAGCTCATCTTTGGGCGGGAGCAGTGGGTTATTCCAGAATGCACCTAGGGGTCCACTATCCTTCGGATGTTTTCTTTGGTGCATTGATCGGATTGGGAAGCGCGGTCGGATGTTTTTATCTCAATAACTGGCTTAAAGAAAAGCGTAATAAAAAGAGGGAAGATGGCCTCAAGTTGTAGTGGGCAACATTTGGAGGTTGTTGGAAAATGAGTATCTTTCGTTGCGCAAGTTGCTATTCAACAGACATGAACGCTACTCAATTGAAAAAGATCTTTTTAATGTTCCTAACATCAGGAATATGTACAACCTCATTTTCCCAGGGTTATCAGGTAAATTTCCAGGGACAGAAACAACAAGGTATGGCAAGTGCAGGCACCGCCCTTCCGCAGGATGCGAGTACTGTATTCTTTAATCCGGGTGCGGCTTCTTTTTTAGAAAAAGGATCTATTGAAATAGCCATGACTCCTGTTTTTGGCAACACTTTATTTGAAGAAGACAGCACGGGTGTTACAGGGAGAACAAACTCCCCAATGGGAAAACCCTTTTCAGTATACGCACTGCTTAGAAACAAAAAAGTCGAAGCGCTTTCATATGGAATAGGGATCTATACTCCTTTTGGAAGCACCATTCAATACGAAGATGGTTGGGTAGGGAGATTTGCCTTGACAAGACTGGAGCTGATGTCCATTTTTGTACAACCTACGATTTCGTATCAGCTCAACGACAAATTGGGTATAGGTGCCGGATTTGTTTATTGCATTGGAAAGGTGAATCTTCAAAAAGATATTCCGGTCATTGATCAAAATGGAGAGTATTCTCATGCGGAACTTTCAGCGTCAGCGAGTGGTATGGGGGTAAACGCTGGGGTGTATTTCAAAGCAAGTGAAATACTAAGTTTTGGATTAACATACCGATCCAAGGTAACCATGGGAGTTGCTGATGGCACAGCCGAATTTACGGTGCCTGAAGCCTTGGCACCCAATTTTCCAAATGGAAGTTTTTCCTCAGAGCTACCATTACCACAAGTGATCACTTTGGGTGCTGCATTCATGACAAACGAGAATTTATCAATTGCTGCCGACATCAATTACATCGGTTGGAGCGCCTACGATACGCTTGCCTTTGATTATGTAAACAATACAGAGTCACTTGAGGATACAAGGTCTGCAAGAAACTACGAAAACACTTTTGCTTTTCGTTTGGGAGGTCAATACAAGGTAAGCGATCTGCTCTCTGTGAGATTGGGTTTGGCGTACGGGATGACTCCTGTTCAAAACGGGTATGTTACTCCTGAAACTCCGGATGCCGACAGGATAAGTTATACGGGCGGTCTTTCATTGAATCTTCATGAGCATTTCGATATAGACCTTTCTTTACTATATACCCATGTTGAGAGATGGGATCACAATTTAGAAACTAACCTTACCGGTAAATACACGACAAATGTCGTGGCCCCGGGATTTGCACTTCGTTACAAGTTTTAACATGAGAACAAACTGGATAATTGTTTTTAGCGCACTTGCAGTAACGTATTCCTGCAAACCAAAGAAAATAGAATCGGACTGGAATTCAGGAGAAGCAAACATGGCTGCTTACGTTGCGATTGGTGGGTCTTCAACGGGGGGTTACATGCACGACGCGCTGACTTATGAGGGCCAACAAAATTCTTTGGCTGCCATCTTAGGCTCCCAATTTGAAATGGTCGGGGGGTCACCAATGGTTCACCCATCTGTTGCATCGTCGAGTATTGGATGGAGCCTGACAGGCGCCTCGGTTTTAGAGCTTGGGTTTAAAACCGACTGTAATGGTACCACCTCTTTGTCGCCCGTCAGAACTGGGCCTACCGGAGACGCAACAGTGTTAAATAACATTTATTCGTCGACCAATAGAAACTTTGGGATTCCATTCTTGTCTTCTCTGAAATTGAATGATGCTTCATACGGAGATCCCATGAATGGAACACACAATCCGTTTTTTGCACGAATGGCATCCTCTTCATCCTCTTCCATATTAACGGACCTATCAGCAACGAATATGACTTTCTGCTCGATACAAGTAGGTGTTGATGAGGTGTTGGAGTATGCCAGAAAAGGAGCCTCTGCGGGCAGCCTTGCTCCTGTAAATGGATCAGCTGGATCTGGATTTACCGGAAGTATTCAAGAATTAATGGATCTTGTGGAAAGCAAAGGAGCAAAAGCAGTCGTCGCTACAATTCCAGACGTGATGACCATGCCTTATTTTACGACGATTCCATATGATGGTCTTGATCTCGATGCTGAAAGCGCGGAGTCACTGAATCAGATCTATAATCCGATCGGGATCAATTTTGTGGTTGGTAAAAATGCCTTTATGATCGAAGATCCAAATGCAGGGGTTTTTGGCGTAAGACAAATGGTTCCGGGTGAATTGTTATTATTAAATGTGCCGCTGGATAGCGTTAAGTGTTATAAAATGGGCTCAGTGTTCCCGCTAAGAGATGAATTCATTTTAACACTGGATGAACAACAAGAGATCAGAACAGCAGTTGAGGGATACAACGAATCATTAGTAAACATGGCAAATTCGAAAGGTTTTGCAGTGGTTCGAGAAGATTATTTCTATAAGTCTTTTAGCGCCGGAATGGTATACAACGGAGTATCCTTAAACGCTCAATTTGTTTCAGGAGGAGCCTACTCACTTGATGGTTTGCGCTTAAATCCAAGAGGAAATGCGCTTTTAGCAAATGAATATATTCGAGCAATAAATCAAAAGTATAATGCAAGGATCCCTTACGCAGATCCAATTAAATACAAAGGGATAGTTTTCCCATAATTTCAACTTTAATAACCCGCTAAAACAATAAACATGATTAAAAAAGCACTTTTTTCTTTTGCTATGTTCAGTCTGGTTTTTACGGCGTCAGCCCAGGAACCATGTGCTACAGGTAGATATGCTCAGGAAATGTTCAGCAACGTGACTACCACAAGCGACATTGTTTATGGAGCCAACCTGAATTTTAACGGATCAACAAAGATCTTGAAGCTTGATTTTTATGAGCCAACAGGAGATGTTGAACCACTTAGACCACTGATCATTTGGGTCCACGGAGGAAGTTTCCTTGGTGGAACAAAAACAGATGGAGACATGGTTTCTTTATCCAATCAGTTTGCCAAGATGGGGTATGCATGTGCATCCATTGATTACAGAACTGGCTTTTTCCCAATCGACTCAGCAAACTCTGTGAAGGCCGTTCTTCGTGCGGTGCACGATCTTAAGGCTGCGGTCAGATATTTCTATAAGGATCAGGCTGATGGAACAAATACATATAAAGTAGATACGAATAACATCTTTATCGGAGGTTCTTCGGCGGGCGCTATCACAGCATTACATTATGCATATTTGGATAGAACTTGTGAACTTGCTGATTATTTGGGACAAACATACCTTGATCAGCAGGGGGGAACTGAAGGGATTTCAGGGAATCCTTGTTATGGCACCGAGGTTAAAGGGGTGATCAATCTTTGTGGGGCATTGGCTCGTTATAAGTGGCTGGAAGCAGGTGACGTTCCATTTGTATCCCTTCATGGAACCAACGACGGTACGGTTGGATACAATCGCCAGATTGTGAATCCTGGAGTTCCTCTGATGTATTTGGATGGAAGCCGTATGTTGTACGAAAGAGCGAATCAAATAGGCGTTCAAAATCCATTCTATACTTTTTATGGTGCAGGACACGTTCCTCATGCGAGCTCAGCGCAATACATGGATACCACTGTGAATTTTGTTCGCGACTTCCTTATAGACCAATTAGGATGTACAAACACGCCGCTTCAAGCAGAAAACGCGCCAGTCCAAACAGCAACATTGTATACACTTGCTGATTGTACAACAAACACTGAATGGACAGCTTGTACTTCATTGGGAGAAAATGAAATAATGGATTATTCTTTCAACCTTTATCCAAATCCAGCCGTTAATATTGTGAACCTGGAGTTTGCTTCAGAAGAGGAAGTTGACGCGGAATTAATAGATCTTTCAGGAAGAGTAAGAATTAAATTTGAAAAGATCTCAAGCGGAACGGATTTGAATGTAAGCGAACTGGAGAATGGGGTATATTGGTTAGTTGTTAGCTCAGGAATGGGTCAACAAAGGACATTTAAACTGGCAATCCAGAAATGATAAGATTACTCACTTTTTTAGTTTTAAATTTCGGGGCTCTGTATATCGGAGCCCTTCTTATGGGTGGAAGTCCTGCCGAAAATGAATGGTATCAATCGTTAGACAAGGCTCCATGGACTCCACCAGGATGGATGTTTGGGGTCGCTTGGACAATTATAATGATTTGCTTTAGTATCTACATGAGTGAATTATCGGTCCGTTATTCGGGTAAAAAATTACAATTACTGACACTGTTGTTCAGTGTTCAATGGGTTTTCAATGTAAGCTGGAATCTGATTTTTTTTAATTTTCATCTGTCTCTTTTTGGACTAATCATTTTATTGATTTTGATCTTTCTTTTACTCGTAATTCATTTCAATTTTGCCAACGCTCGGCGTGTTTTTATCATAACACTTTTACCGTATTTGATATGGTTGTCAGTTGCTGTTTCGATGAACTTTTATATTCTCATTAGAAATTGATAAGTAAAAAGTTAGTATTAATATTTGTTGATAAAGGCAACCACTCGTTGATAGTCTCGTTTTGAATATGTATTTTCGTTCATATTATAACTTAGGCCCACTGCTACGATGTTCAAATACTTGAAAATTGTTATTCTTTTTATTTCCTTGAGTGTTGTGAATTTGGTGTATTCCCAATGTGCAATAACCTCAATCACAACAGTCTCAACCCCATATTGTGTCACAGGATCTAACCTTTATTCTCAAGAGATCATTGTTACTTACAACAACCCACCAGGCGGGGGAAGTACCACACTAAACGTAAATGGTCAACCATTTGCCATTACAGGAAGCCCTCAAACAGTGGTTCTTCAAAACTTGCCAACGAACGGTTTACCTGTGAATGTTTCAGCATCCTTTTCCTCGAATCCAGGATGTAATTTAACAGTAAACAACTTATTTACAGCTCCAGTGAATTGCCCTGGAAATGTTCCCGATCAAATCAATCAATTCGGGGGGTGTGATTTTTCAGATGACAATGGATTGGAATTTTTTTACTTTGATTATTCTTCTAATCCTGATACTGCATCCACCGCTGTACTTCAATTTGTAGGAAACCAAGGAGAATGTTGTGGTTTACCAGCGAATAACAATTGTTATTTGATGGAGCTTTATCTTAACCCGGATAGTGAGGGTATATCGTTTAATTTCATAAGCGGCCCATCTGGATCCTTGACGATCTATCAACCATGTTCAGGAGGTGTAGGAACCTCTTATGGTTTAGGGGAGATTATTTGTGTAGACGGAGTAGGGCCTCATGAGTTTATGATTTGTCGTACGGGTCTCGCGAATGACTATTATCTTGATGTAGTTTCTTATCCAACACCAACCGGAACAGGAGATTTAGGTGTTACTGAGGGTTGTTTTATTGATCTAAGTGTGGCTGGGTTAAACCCTGCTGGTGTGGTTTGGACCTCTATATCTCCCGGAGCTACAGGTGCATGGAATAATCTTTTATCAGGAGGGTCAGCGAATGGTATTTCAGGTGTTCCATATGCATCAACTACAAATGGAGGAAATTTAACGACTGGAGTGGAAGATGTGGTTGTAACGCCTATTTTGGGAAGCCCGAGTGTAGTTACTTATCAGGTTTGTGGATATCCATTACTTGGTTCTGTGTGTTCGAATACCCCCCCTGTTTTATGGTGTGATCAAACGACAATTACTATTTACCCTGATCTATTTGCTAATGCAGGACCCGATATAGCAATTTGTGCTGGAGCAGCTCCAGGAACAACTGTTGCCTCTACAGCTACGGCTATTGGTGGCACCCCTCCTTTCACGTATAATTGGCAAGGGGTCTCCGGTGCCGCAACAGGTTATAACAACACGATTGTTTCTTCCAATACAACCCAAACTGTGAACTTATCATTGATAGGAACATATACCCTTACAATAACAGATGCGAACGGTTGTGCTACTGCAACAGATCAGATGGTTATTTATAATTACGACACGGATATAGAGGCGTTTATTACATCGCCCGCAGTTAGTGTTTGTTACACGCCTACCCCTACGATAAACTTACAGGGATATGTTTCAGAGACGAATCAAGGGGTGTGGACCGCGTCAGTTCCAGGAACTTTTTCGAATGCGAATGTTGCTTCAGGGGTAGCCCCTGGAACTGCATCTACTTTTATACCGAATGCAGGTACTACAGGAACGGTTACACTAACGCTTACTCCTACGAATACGCTTGGCTGTCCTTTTATTCCGGCAACATTTAACGTTAATCTTACGCAATTTACAACAGCACTGAATGCTGTGCCGACCAACATAACCTGTAATGGGTTAACGAACGGATCAATTGACTTAACCGAAACACTTGGCAGTCCATCTTATGCTACGTCTGGTTATTCTTGGTCTAATGGTCCGACTACTCAGGACATTTCCGGTTTAGCAGTAGGTAGCTATACCATTACGGTTACGGACGTTAACGGTTGTACTGGAACAACTTCTGCCAGTATAACCCAACCTACGGTTCTTTCAACAACTGCGAGCACAACCAGTAATTTTAATGGTTTTGGCGTGAGCTGTTTTGGTTCTTCAAATGGAACAACAGGATCAACACCTACTGGAGGTACAGCACCATATTCTTATAGTTGGAACTCTACCCCAGCACAAACGACACAAAATGCTACAGGCTTGCCTGCTGGAACTTATATTGTTACTGTAACGGATGCTAACGGTTGTACAGCGACTGCGACAACGACGGTCACGCAACCTACAGACGTTACCTTGACATCTGCAATGACTTCGAACTACACAGGCTTTGGAGTGAGCTGTTTGGGATCTGCGGACGGGGCAGTGAGCAGCACACCAGGAGGAGGAACAGGAGGATTTGCGTATTCATGGACCTTGGTGCCACCAGCAGGAGTTGTATCAACGGCTCAGAACCCATCTGGTCTTGCTGCTGGAGATTACCAGGTAACGGTAACCGATGCAAATGGCTGTACTGAAACGTCGACAATTTCCATTACCACTCCAACGGATGTGACCCTTACTGCGGGAACAACCAGTAATTTTAGTGGTTTTGGAGTAAGCTGTTTTGGATCAACGAATGGAACAACATCTTCGACTCCAGGAGGAGGAGCAGGTGGATTTACATATAGCTGGAACTCATCACCTGTTCAAACATCTCAGAATGGAGCAGGTCTAACTGCCGGAACGTATACAGTAACAGTAACTGATGCGAACGGATGTACTGAGACGGCAACAACAATTATTACTCAACCAACGGATGTTACTTTAACGGCAGCAACAACAAGCAGCTATGCAGGATTTGGAGTAAGCTGTATTGGATCGAGTGACGGAACAACATCGTCAACACCAGGTGGAGGTGCTGGAAGTTTTACTTACAGCTGGAACTCATCACCTGTTCAAACATCACAGAACGGAG
>Ga0102814_10000035_pt1 | contig 85297 bp, 68 predicted proteins | sample ColrivemetaGS741_FD_79112 | JGI IMG/M metagenome (GOLD analysis project Ga0102814, IMG submission 79112) | Estuarine microbial communities from the Columbia River estuary - Flood tide ETM metaG S.741 | ecosystem: Environmental > Aquatic > Marine > Intertidal zone > Estuary | place: USA...
GAAATTCTAATTATTTGAAATTTTGGAATGGATTCTTTTAAAATTTATAATTTGAAATAATTAAAATAATATTCTCTATTTAATTGCGTGTTAATTTTTCTTGTGAATCAATAAAAAGAGGCAATAAGAATTATTCTTTTGGTTTAAAAAAGTGGAGAGGATTTAAGGGGTCAGAGGCCTTAAGTCCGTTACATATTTTTTGTTATTAAAATAATTTATTCATTAACATTTAAATTGGTTTAGTACTATTCAAATGACGAAATGCTGTAAGGTTGATGTATTCACCAGTAAAAAATAGTATTAAAGAATTACTAATCTTTTCAAATCAATTCTGGTGTGTCAGAATTACTGCCTAGAATTATGCAACAAATATGTTGTAGAATAGCGTTATGTTAGCGGGAGCCGGGAAGGAGCCCGCTTTTTTTGCTTTGTCCCTTAGGATTGGTAATTATTTTACTTTTCACAATAATCTTAGGTTATAGTTTAGCCCCGTTCATAAACCAAATCATATTTATCATTTACAAACTTATAATCCGAAGTTTGAAAAAAGCACATCATTATCTTTAATATTCTATCAGATTTGATCCATAATTGTTAGTATAAAAGTTATTCTGAGCAATTATAAATAGTGACTGTTGTTGAAGTGAATTTTGTAGAGGATAGTAATAAATATCTCAAATGAAATCGATTAATGGTAGATAATATTATTTATAATGAGATTAAGGATATTAAATTTTGCTTTTTCTTAACAAATTATTTTGAATGAGGGAATTATAATGTCAATAATAATACTATTAATAAATTCTTTTAATAATTGTGATTATTCTGACATATAATAATTTGTTATACCTATTTTTTCGTCTAAATTTGTTAGACATTGATGAAAAACCAAATTACAAATTTAAATTATGGGACAATACATTATTTACATAATTCCAATTTTTGGGGTTGTGGCATTGCTTTTTACATTTTGGAGATCTGTTTGGGTAGGTAAACAGGAAGTTGGAACTGAAAAAATGGCAAAAATTGCCAAACACATTTCAGATGGGGCAATGGCCTTTTTGAAAGCTGAATATAAGGTTCTTTCAATCTTCGTGATTGTAGTGTTTGCATTGTTAGCTTTAACTGCAGATCCTGTAAAGTCTTCCTGGATGATCGGGGTATCCTTTATTATTGGTGCTATTTGCTCTGCCCTGGCCGGATTTATCGGAATGAGAGTTGCTACTAAAGCAAATGTCCGGACAACGAATGCTGCAAGAGAAAGTTTAGGTAAAGCGCTTGAAATTGCTTTTAGTGGAGGTTCTGTTATGGGGCTTGGCGTTGTTGGGCTTGGTGTTATTGGCTTAGGTTCTTTGTTTTTAATTTATTCCGGATTGGAAAGCTGGAATATTCATAAAGTTATTACTGTATTGACAGGTTTCTCCTTTGGAGCTTCATCCATTGCCTTATTTGCTCGAGTAGGAGGTGGAATATATACAAAGGCGGCAGATGTTGGAGCTGACCTGGTTGGAAAAGTGGAAGCTGGGATTCCTGAGGACCATCCTTTAAATCCTGCAACAATTGCTGATAATGTTGGGGATAATGTTGGTGACGTAGCGGGTATGGGTGCAGACCTTTTTGAATCTTACGTCGGATCTATCATTGGAACAATGGTATTGGGTGCCGTATTCATAAATGTGGTTGGATTTGAAGAAGCCAATCAGTTCAGTGGATTAAATGCAGTATTGTTGCCTTTGACACTGGCAGGCGTTGGAATCATTGCTTCTATCATCGGTACGTTCTTCGTGCGGGTAAAAGAAGGGGGGAATCCACAAAAAGCATTGAATACCGGCGAATTCATTTCAGCCATCCTTATGCTTATTGCAACGTATTTCATAGTAAGCTGGATGTTGCCTGAAAGTTGGTCATTCGAAGGAATTGATTATACGTCCAATGGTGTTTTCTTTGCTGTTATCATAGGATTGGTTTCTGGATTATTGATCGGTCTTATCACTGAATTCTATACCGGAACCGGAACAAAGCCAGTTTTGAATATTGTTAAAAATTCAGTTACGGGTTCAGCTACTAATATCATCTCCGGCCTTGCAGTTGGTATGCAGTCTACTGCTATTCCAATTTTGATCCTGGCTTCAGCGATCATTGGTGCTTATCATTTTGCCGGATTATATGGTATCGCAATTGCCGCAGTAGGTATGCTGTCAAACACAGGGATCCAGCTGGCAGTTGATGCGTATGGTCCTGTTTCTGATAATGCAGGTGGAATTGCTGAAATGGCGGATCTGCCAAAAGAAGTTAGAAAAAGAACAGATAAATTAGATGCAGTAGGAAATACAACAGCTGCGATCGGAAAAGGATTTGCAATTGGATCTGCTGCTTTGACCGCACTTGCATTATTTGCAGCATTTATGCAAACTGCAGGTATTCAATCTATCGATATTTCAAAACCAGTTGTTATGGCTGGATTATTATTGGGAGGTATGTTGCCATTCCTGTTTTCTTCACTTGCAATGAGTGCCGTTGGAAGGGCAGCCATGGATATGATCCAGGAAGTTCGAAGACAATTTAATGAAATTCCGTCTCTTAAAGCTGCTCTAAAAGCAATGCGGGATAACGAGGGAAAGGAATTTGACACCTGGTCTAAAAAAGATCAGGATGCATTCCATGCTGCTGAAGGAAAAGCAGAATATGATAAATGTGTTGATATTTCTACAAAAGCTTCCATTCGTGAAATGGTATTGCCGGGTATGATCGCAATCCTCTCACCAGTTGCCGTTGGATTTTTAGGCGGAGCAGAAATGCTTGGTGGTTTGCTCGCTGGTGTAACCACTGCAGGTGTTTTAATGGCGATCTTCCAGTCCAATTCTGGTGGTGCGTGGGATAACGCTAAAAAGATGTTTGAAGAAGGCGTGGAAATTGACGGAAAAATGTACCATAAAGGATCTGATGCTCATAAAGCAACAGTAGTGGGGGATACGGTAGGTGACCCTTTTAAGGACACTTCAGGCCCTTCCCTGAATATATTATTGAAATTGATGGCGGTTGTCGCATTGGTGATTGCTTCTATGCTATAAAGAATATTTAATCCTCATAAAAAAGGGTGGCTGTTTAGTCACCCTTTTTTTTATGCCCGCCTCACAACAGATAAATATTTATTCAAATCCCTTTTTTGAAATAAAAACAGAGATCCAATTTTAATTTTGACACTTGTTTTTTATTGACAATTGGAAATATTTATACTGTTTTTATTCTTTGCAAATTACACAAGCTGTTCAAAGTGAAAGCCTAAAGAACAATACATATTAAATAAATATAAAATATTTAATAAAAAGTTTTTTAGTTAAATACATATTATATATATTTGCCATATGTATTCAGCTAGTAGGCGAATATTAGATGAATATTTGATGTTGTATTCCCAAAATGCAGCATGTATCCAGAACAGTAACAAAAGGTAAACCCAAACTGATTTGAGTTGATGGTTGCATAGCATCAATAACGATTTTTGTTTCTGTAAATCATCACTGAAGTTACTTTTTTTTAATAACTAAACTTTTTGTCTCATGAAGAATTCTATTCTTTTAATTAAGAAGAGAAAAGTCGCAAAGAAAACTATGGGCATTTTATTTTTTCTTTCCTTTTTTCTTTTCAATACCAACTCAGTTTTGGCGCAATGTTCTCTCGTTGCAGAGGACTTGATCTCAGCTGCAGTTAACGAAAACTGTGAAGCGGTTATTACCGTAGATGCAGTTTTAGATGGTAATGTGACTTCCTGTCCGGGAGGTGATTTTACTGTTTATATTTATGACGGGCTTGACCTGGTCGCATCAGGAAATCCTGCTGTGATTCCGGCTGGTTATACTAATACTTCTCTCAATGCTGTTGTTCGGGATGCGATCAGCGGAAATGAAAGTAATGATTGCGTCGTAAATGTATTTGATAATATGGTACCTACGATTGCTTGTTTTGAATACATCAATGATGCCATTGGAACAATTGAAGCTGCGGCAGACACATATGACAGAGCTGCAGATGGATCCAATGCTATTTTGTGTGCTCTGGCAGCAGATCCAAATGACAATGTCAGATATGACGTTCTACAAATAGAAGTTACTGCAAGTGCTGCATATACTTTTGATTTGGTTGGAACGGCACCAGTTGACGGATTTTTCCTAGCATTTTATAAAGACGAATTTAATCCATTAGATGCTTGTAATAATCTTGTAAATACTGATTTTGGTGCAGCACCTTCAATGAGTGTTGGATTGGTAACGGGTCAAACCTACTTTTTAGTAACAAGTATGTATTCCAATGCTACGCCAGGTGAATTTGATTATTCTTATACTGTTAATAATGCAGCAAATGTACAAGTAGCTGTTCCTGATTGTGATTATACTTTCTATAGTTATGAAAATTTTGATCAGAAAGTGATCATTAAAGGATATGACAATTGTGCTGCTCCTAATATCGTTTTGGTTAATCAACTCGTAACTGAAAATAACTGTCAGTTGGGATTACCAGATGATCAATTAAGATTTATTGACAGAACTTATAAAGCAGTTGATCAGGCAAATCCAGCTAATGAATCCACTTTAATAAATGTAAATATTGAGGTATTCAAAATCCCTGACTTTATTTACTTCACTCAGATTTTTGGACCAAATGACTTTTTGGTGGCTAATGGAAATGCAATTTCCTGTGATGCGGATTTCGAATCTACCGTAAATGGTTGTTGTGATGAAACCGGATTTCCTGTTCCAGGAGATGTTGGAGGACCTGGAAATCCAGGCGTTCCTTATTTGGTTATTGATGGAGTAGTTACTTCATTGTTGATGCCAGACCTTCAGAACAATCTTTCAGCCAGCTTTATTGATATGGATCTTTCAACACCAAATCCTGATTGCGTTAATAAAGTACTTAGAATGTGGACAGTAACTGAATGGGGCTGTGATGAAAGATCACCTAGAATTTTCTTCCAGGAGATTGAAGTGGCAGATACAGACGCTCCTGAACTGGTTTGTCCTGAAGATGATGTATTAACTACCAACGTAACTGGTACATTTGAAAATACTACATTTGGAACAGTACATTGCGGGGCTTTATATACTTTCCCACTTCCTTTTGTTTCTGACAATTGTCAGACAGACCTGGAATGGAATATCAATATTTCAAATGACAACAATATTCCTATTGAATTTATTGGAAATGTATCTCTGACAAATTCAATTACAACTGAGCTTCCTTTGGGAGTAAATACTATTTATTATGATGTGAATGATGGTTGTGGAAACGCTTCATATTGTTCTTTTATAGTTGATGTACAAGATTTTACACCTCCGGTTGCTATTTGTCAGCAGTTTACTGTTGTGGCTTTAACCTATGATGGAGAAGCAGATGTTCCTGCATCCTCTTTTGATAGCGGTAGTTATGACGATTGTCAGTTTGACAGAGTTGAAGTAAGAAGAATGGATCAGGGTCCTGCTTTCTTAAATGCTATAACTGTGGATTGTAATGATATTGCAGACGGCGTGGTAGTAATCATGCGTGCTTATGATATTTTTGGAAATTACAGTGATTGTATGGTCAATGTGGTAGTACAGGACAAACTGGATCCAACGATCGAGTGTCCGGATCCAATCACAGTTGATTGTGACTATTATTTCGATATTAATAACCTTGATGCTTATTTTGGAGCACCAGTTGCTTATGATAATTGTCAGGTAGAAATTACAACTTCAGTTGTAAATACGATTGACGAATGTGGAGAAGGTACATTGGTAAGATACTTTACAGCTACTGATCCTGACGGCAGAACAGATGAATGTTCACAGACGATCACTTTCGAAAATACACACCATTTTGGAACAGGACCCGGCAATTACTATGACCCTAATAATAGTTATGGTGACATTTCATGGCCTGTTGACAATATGAATATTGTAGGATGTCTTGATCCTTATAACTTTGCTTCAGACAGTCCGCTTCATCCAAATCAATCCGGATTCCCAATTTTGAACGAGGATGTATGTGACCTGGCTGGACCAGCGATCTATCAGGATGAAGTATATGTTGCTAATGATGGAGATCAGGATGCAGCAGGTGCTTGTTTCAAAGTGATCAGAACCTGGAAAGTAAAAGACTGGTGTAACAGAGTAAATGGTGTTTATGCAACATGGACCTATGATCAGGTTTTAGTTGTAAATAATTATACCTTGCCTGAATTCAGTAGAATTATTCCTGATACGACTGTTTGTACAATAGATGAAGTTTGTGTTGATGGATATATTGGATTGAACCTTACAACTACAGATGAATGTACTGCTGACGAAGATATGAAATGGCAGTTCAAGATCGATTATTTCAATGATAATGCGATCGATGTATATGATTATATATCTCCGGTATATAATGGAAATTCATTGGATGCTTCTAATGATTACGCTATAGGTACCCACAGAATTCTTTGGACTACATGGGATCAGTGTGGAAATAAAATTTCACAGGAACATTTGTTTACAATTCAGAATTGTAAAAAACCTACACCTATTTGTTTAGTAGGCTTGTCAACTGATCTGACTCAAATGCCTAATGGACCAGCTGCAACAATTTATGCTGAATATTACAATGATAATTCTTATCATACTTGTGATTATCCGTTAGCATTCTCTTATAGTGCTGATTTTACAGATAACGTCAGAACGTATGGTTGTGCTGATATTGGTTTCAATGTGGTAGAAATGTGGGTAACTGCATTCCTTCCTGATGGATCGATCACACAGGATTTCTGTATTACTGAAATAGAGATTCAGGATAATTTTGATATTTGTCCTGACAATATGCAGTTTGTGTCTGTTGCGGGTATGGTTATGAATGAATTACAGCAACCACTTACAGGTGTAACTGTCGAGTTGGATGGAAGTGAGTTCATTGATGAAATCACAGATGAAAGTGGAACGTTCTCTTTCCCTGAAATGATTTCAGGAGGTAGCTATGATCTGCACCCAACATTGAACAATAATTTTTCAAATGGTGTATCAACACTTGACTTGATCCATGTTCAAAAACATTTACTTGGATTAAAAACAATTGATTCCCCTTATAAAATGATCGCAGCTGACGTAAATAATGATCAAAAGATCAGTGCTTCAGATCTATTGGATTCACGTGAATTGATACTTGGAGTATCACAATCGTATACCAATAACACATCATGGAGATTTATCAAAGCTAATTACGAATTCCAGAATGAGGCCAACCCACTAACCGAGTCTTATCCAGAATCTGATCAGATCAATAATATTCAGGAGGATATCAATACCCAATTTATTGCAATTAAAGTTGGTGACATTACCAATGATGCCAGTCTGAACGGACTGCCGGTAGTAGAACCAAGAAATAATAATACATTACAACTGGATCTGGATGCTGTACAGTTAAACAGCAATCAGGTTGAAATCCCGGTTTATGCCAATGATTTCAATCAAATCAACGGATTCCAGTTTACATTGAACTATGACAGAAGTGCCCTGGTATTTACAGGCATAGCTTCAGGAGCTATTAATTTAGGTGTGAATAATTACAATGAGACACAAGATGGAAATGTCGCTGTGTCCTGGAGTAAGGCACTTGCTTTGGATATCACTGATGATGTTGAATTGTTCAGAATCAGATTTGATGTTAAGAAAGTATCAGAATTACAGAATGTACTGAGCATTAGTTCAGATCTAACCAGAGCAGAAGCGTATGATGCAGATCTGAATAAGATGAATCTGGAGCTTAACTTCAGAAACTTAGAGAAGGCAGGTGAGTTTACTTTATATCAAAATTCACCCAACCCATTCTCAGAAAGCACTGTGATCAGCTTCTTCATGAAAGAAGCAGGCGTAGCTACTATTAGTATTTATGACCTCAACGGAAAAGTCCTGAAAGTTATGGAAGGAGATTTCAATATGGGAACTAACGCTATTACTGTCACCAAGTCAGATCTACCAGTCAATGGAATGTTGTACTATCAGTTAAATACTGATAATTTTAGTGCAACTAAAAAAATGATCTTTGTGAAATAATCCAGATATAATTAAAGGATTGAATGATCCCCTCTGACTTTGCGACAGAGGGGATTTTTTTATTTATACACATATATTTTTATTAATTTATAGAAAAAATATTTAAAAAACACTAATAATCAACGTAATACAAATTGCATAATATTAATATTTAAAAAATACCATACCCAATAATGAAATTCATATTATTAATATCCATATATTTGCCTTGTATTAGTATTTAATCTAATATGTTTTAAGTTGAAAACATTGTAGGTATGTATTATTAAACTTTATGATGTTTCAATGTATAATGAGAAAACAACCAATCCAATCTGAGCTTATTCTTACCTGAATAAGAGATAATAGAAACTATACTGAAGATCCATCCGGATGCTATTGAGAAATTGCCTACTACGATTTTTCATTTTGTCATACCTGGTTGGAAAAGGAAATACAGTATTTCGATACTGTTGAGCTATTTGGTTTGTGCACTTGTCACAACCATATACCATTATTTTTTTGATAATTAATTCTAAAACAATTTTCCTTGGGATTTAAGTGCCTTAAACGAATTGTGCTTTGATTCCCATAACAGTATTAAATAACTAAAACTTAGGTTGAAATGAAGAAAACGATTTTTACTAATCCCAGGTGGATTACAGGGTGGCTTTATGCCCTGACCTTTCTTACCACCTTCCTTTTTAGCGTAAATGACGCTACAGCACAATGTACTCTGGCAGCAAACGATATGGGATATCTTTCAATAGATTCTCAGGATTGCGTTTCTGAAATCACAGCGGATATGATTCTTGAATCACCACAATCTTGTCCAGGCGCGATCTGGCAGGTACGTGTATATGATTACAATGGTGTTCCACTCCATGTTCCTGCTGATAACGTAGTAACTTCTGAACAGATTGGTCAAACTGTAATGGTACAGGTGACGGATTTGAATTCTGGCAATATGACCCCTTTTATCCCTTTATTAATATTGGATAAAATGGCTCCTTACTGGGAAGAGTGTCCAATAGACACAGTGGATATTTACTGCTATCAGGAAGATAATTATCAGCCGGTGGCTTATGACGCCTGTGATACCAGTAACGTAACTGTTATTATTACAAGTCAAAACATTAAATCTAATCCTTGTCTTGAAAATGATGACTGGACCAATGATAATGTAATGAGAATTGTTGACCGGACTTTTGTAGCTTATGATAATTCAGATAACTATTCTGAAGAATGTCATGTTACTTTAAGGGTAAATACAATTCCTGAAGATTCGCTGAACAATTCATTGTTCTTACAATTTCCAATAAATAGAACTATACTCGGAAATAATCCGATTTCGTGTTCTGATAATTTTGAAAGTACTGTTAATGGTTGCTGTGAAGAAACAGGATGTCCGACTCCTGAATTCTCCGGTGTTCCTTTCCTAAGGATATTTAATGAAATAACTACTAAATTTGATACAATTGAATTGTATCCTGGTGGATATATACCTTGTAATATGTCTGCATCTTACGTTGACTGGCCTGAAAATTCTTCAGATCAAGGATGTGTAAAGATTTTCTATAGAATGTGGACCGTGATGCAGTATTCCTGTGATAATAACTTCTTTAAGACGATTATCCAGAAAATTGAAATTGCAGATGATAATGATCCTTATGTGCTTATGCCTGCAAATCAAACGATAACTACGAATACTGAAGCGCAGTTCCAAAATACAAGTTTTGGTACAATTAATTGTGGCGCTACTTTCTCATTTCCGGTTCCTGAAATGGGTGATGCTTGTGCGGATCAGTTAGAATGGGATATTTCAGTAATGAATAATTACATCCCTATTGAATTTATCAACAATTGTGATCCTGATAACCCTCCTTTCAGAGCACTTCCTTTAGGAGAAAATACGATTACCTATATTGTTTATGATGCTTGTGGTAATTCAGACCAGGGTACATTTATAGTTTCAGTAGTTGATTATACAGCACCTGTAGCGATCTGTCAACAATTTACGACTGTAGGTTTGACCTATGATGGAAGAGCAGATGTATTTGCTCATTCATTTGACAGTGGCAGTTATGATGATTGCAAACTTGATTATATCGAAGTAAAAAGAATGGATGATGGAGCCGGATGCGGACTATCAACCGGAGATGGAGATGTATTTAAAGACTATGTAACTTTCTGTTGTGCAGACATCGGAGAAGCCGTGATTGTACAATTCAGAGTATGGGACGTAGCTGGTAATTATAATGAATGTATGGTTGAAGTGACCGTTCAGGATAAATTGCCTCCGGTAATTTCATGTCCTGATGACTTGACAGTCAACTGTGATGTATTCTATAATACAGCATTTATGGGAGACTATTTTGGCAATGCTACAGCTTATGATAATTGTGAAGTAGAGATTACAGAAGAAGCAGAATTCGAAATAGATCAGTGTGGAATTGGATACGTGTTAAGACATTTCACTGCCACTGACCCTGATGGAAGAACTGCATTTTGCACACAACGGATCGATTTCGTTAACAACGATCCTTTCTACATCAATCAGGCATTTCCTGAAGATCCTAATGATGATATTAACTGGCCATTGACCTACCAGGGTACTGGTTGTATGAATCCAGCGGATTTACACCCGGATGTAACAGGTTGGCCGGAATTGCTGGAAGGTTCTTGTGATCTTGCAGGAGCAACTTATAACGATGATGTATTCTTCTTCAATGATAGCAACCAGGATGCTTCTGAATCTTGTTTCAAAATTATCAGACACTGGAAAGTTATCGACTGGTGTCAGAAAGATATGTATAACGGCAGTGTGTATATGTCCTGGTATTATGACCAGGTAATCATGGTTTCCGATCCTGATGGTCCGACTATCACCAGCGATTGTGAAGATAAAACTGCTTGTACCTATGATCCGGATTGTCTCGACGGATACATAGAACTAACAATGTCCGCAACTGATGTTTGTACCGATGCTGATGAACTAAGATGGTTCTACAAAATTGATTACTACAACGACAATACCTATGGCTCTTTCGACTACGAATCAGGTGTTATTAATGGTGCAAACGTGCAGGCTCTCGGAGAAGATAATAATGGAGAATTTCCAATAGGAACACACAGAATTTACTGGACCGTTTGGGATCAGTGCGGCAATAAATCTACTTGTGATTATGATTTCACAATTATGAACTGTAAGCAACCAACACCTTATTGTCTGGAACACATCGCAACGACTTTGATGGACACAGGTGATGGCAATGGAACGATTACTGTCGTAGCTTCTGATTGTGCACCATGTTGTCTGGAATCATATCATGCATGTGGTTATCCGGTAGTGGTCTCTTTCTCAGCAGATATCAATGATACTTTGAGAACGTACACTTGTGATAACTTAGGCTACAACGAGATCCAGGTATGGGCAAGTGCTTTATTGCCAGATGGTAGTATTACACAGGATTACTGTATTACAAAAATTGAAATTCAGGATAACTCAGGCGTTTGTGACGGAAACAATAGTGGTCTGGTACATATAGCAGGAACTATTTCAAATCTCGAAGGAAACCCAATAGCCGGCACTCAGGTAGAACTTGAAGGTAGCGAATTGGCTCCACTAAATACAAATGAAGAAGGAACGTACTCTTTCTCTACTTCAGGAAATGGTAACTATAGCGTGATACCACATAAGGATGGTGATGATACGGAAGGTGTAACGACACTTGACCTTATCCTTATACAGAAACACTTACTTGCATTAAAAGAGATTGAATCTCCTTATACCATGATCGCTGCTGACGTTGATAAAAATGGTAAGATCAGTGCGGCTGACTTATATACGTTAAGACAATTGATTCTGGGAATCAATGAAACTTTCAGTAAGACAGATTCATGGACTTTCGTAGATGGTGCTTATGTTTTCTCAAACCCACAAAATCCGTTTAACGAAAGCTTCCCGTCAACTTTTGCTCTGAATAACCCACAGATGGATATGGAAGTAAATTTCGTAGGTGTCAAAATGGGAGATATAAACAATACTGTTGGCCTTGATGGTGGAACAGATCTGCTAAACAGAAATATGGATGCTTTAAGCCTGGTTATGGACGAGCAAACATACAATGCAGGAGAGATCGTTAGTGTCCCTGTGTACGCTGAAAACTTTGATGCGATCAATGGATTCCAGCTTACTTTGAATTTTGATGTTGAAAATCTGGAATTCATGGAAGTTGAGAAAGGAGCTTTGAACCTGGGAATGAACAACCTTGGATTCACACATATCCAGGACGGATTCATCAATGTTAGTTGGAGTGAGGCAAATGCCTTGAACGCACAGACTGAAAATGTGTTATTCACACTTTATTTCAATGCGCTCAATGCTTCAGCAGTGAGTCAGGATATCAGCCTGAAGAATCAGTTGATTTCAGCAGAAGCTTATAATAGTGATTTGAAAGTGATCGGTGTGAACCTGGACATCAGAAACAAAATCGAAGTTGGTTTTGCTTTGTTCCAGAATACTCCGAACCCATTTTCAAACACGACCAGCGTAAGCTTTAATTTACCTGAAGCAGGTCCTGCTATTTTGAAGATCACAGATGTAACTGGAAGATTATTGAAATCAGTGAATGGTGACTTTAGAAAAGGAATCAATACGATACAAGTGAAGAAATCCGAATTGGATGCTTCTGGCGTACTTTACTATCAATTGGATAGCGAAGGACATACAGCCACAAAGAAAATGGTTGTGATACAATAAAATAAAAAATGCACCCCGGTTTTGTAGTGACTGTCGGGATGCACAAAAATATAAGTTTACTGTTTTTGGGATGGATCCTCTTCAAAATGTTGAAGAGGGTCTTTTTTTATTAAAGGCCTTATCTATTTATTCAATAATAATCTTGCCCCAACGCTTAATAAATCACTTTATACTATAATATAATTGTCAATCAACTATTTTTGCACCCAATTATGGCAAGAATATTAGGAATAGATTACGGTGCAAAGAAAACAGGAATTGCAGTTACGGATCCTCTTCAGATCATTGTAAATGCATTGGATGTTGTCGAAACTTCAAAAATATTTGAATTTTTCAAAAACTATTTTGCATTGGAAGAGGTTGAAAAGATTGTGATAGGACAAGCTTTGCATGCTGATGGCAATCCGACCTCCATAGAATTGAAAACGCTGGTGTTTATTAAGAAGTTTAAAAAGGAATTTCCAGACATTATTATTGACCGGCAGGATGAATACAGAACTTCTCAGGAAGCAAAGGAAATTCTTTTTCATAGTGGGATGCCCAAAATGAAAAGGAGGCAAAAAGGGATGGTTGATAAAATTAGTGCCGTATTGATTTTGCAAAAATATATGGGGCACATTGATTAAAGCATGCATTTTAAAATATGAAGCCGGGTGAAATTGCCTGTTTAATCCCGGAAAAACATTATTCTATAAAATACAATTCACAAATTTTTAAATGATATTACCAGTATACGTATTTGGACAACCGATTCTGAGAAAAGAAGGTAGGTTTATTAAGGAGGAAGAGATGCCTGAAATAAAAATCTTGATTGAAAATATGTGGGAAACCATGTATGCAAGCCATGGGGTTGGCCTGGCAGCTCACCAAATTGGCAGGGATCTGAGATTATTCATTATGGACTCTGTTCAGGTGGAAGAAGATATGGATATGGGGAAAGGATTTAAAAAAATCTTTATTAATGCTGAGAAGATAAGTGAAGAGGGTGAGATATGGACATTTGAAGAAGGTTGTCTTAGCTTTCCTGAGATTAGAGGTAATGTGGATCGCCCCTCTAAAATCACGATAAAATACCGGGATTTGGATTTTGTGGAGCATGTTGAAACGTTTGATGGGTTTAATGCGAGAGTGATCCAGCATGAATATGATCATACCATCGGTGAACTCTTTATCGAGAAATTCAAACCGCTAAAAAAACGTTTATTGAAAAAAAGACTGGATCTGATCAAAGTAGGAGAGGCTAAAGCCGGATACCCTACGAGACCATACAGGAAATAAATATTATTTTCTGCCAAAATCAGCAGGGATTTCACCCCATTTTTCAGTGTTCCACTTGAGGATCTTATGATTATAATTATTGTTTTTTAACCAAAGAACAGCCCGGTCGATCAGTTCAAATATGGCTTGGTTTTTTTCAGTAGGCTTCAGATTGGTTTTTACCTTTTTGTTTCGGACCCAGCTCATGGCCGTTTTTGAATCAGAATAGATCGTTTGTGGTTTTTCAGAAAGCTTATTGAGATATGCAAGGGCATGGACAAGCGCCAAAAACTCTCCGATGTTATTCGTTCCCTGTTCAAATGGGCCCTTGTGAAATAACTCAGTTTTGTCAGAGGTGGTCACGCCTTGATATTCCATCAGACCCGGATTTCCGCTGCAGGCAGCATCAACACAAATGCTCTCCCATATGATCTCTTCCCGGAATGCAGTATATTCTTTTTTATCCTTTTTTGGACCAAAGGAATAATATTGATCATAACTTGACCGGAATGCTTCTGTTGCGGCCTCCTTTGTAGGGAATGATTTATATTTTGCACTTGGATAGCCGGAGATCTGAACCTGACATTCTTTCCAGGTCTCGTAGATTCCAGGTGATTTACCTATCCACACCACATAATATTTACTACCCTTTTTTGCCATGACGCAAATATAGTTATTCTGATCTAAGATAAATGTCAAAATTGGAAGTCAGAAATAACTTTGGGTCGTTTTATTATAATATAATATTGGTCAAATTTCCGACTTAACCAGGATTGGTGTGCTTTTATTTGACATGAATTATTTCAAATATGATTTGACTCGGTTCATAAATGTATATTTGCCCAAATATTTTTTCGATATGTATATAGACACTCACGCTCATTTATATTTGAAACATTTCAAGGATGATATTGAAAAAGTCGTTCATGATGCAAAGATGAAAGGGGTAGATCATATATATATGCCCAATATTGATAAGTCTACCACCCATCACATGCTTCAATTAGAAGCAAAATTTCCAGACATGTTCTCTTCGATGATGGGGGTACACCCAGGTTCCGTCCGGGAGAATTATCAGGAAGAACTCGACCATGTGGAAAATGAGCTGAAAACGGGTAAATACATTGCAGTGGGCGAAATTGGAACTGATCTTTATTGGGAGGACAACAAAAAGTTCAAAAAGGAACAGATACTGGTTTTTGAGCAGCAGATCAGTTGGGCACTTGAATACGATCTGCCAATTATCTTACATGCCAGAGATTCACTGGATCTCACTATAGATATAGTAAGTAATTTTCAGAATGGGAAACTAAAAGGAATATTTCATTGTTTTATCGGGGATGCAGATCAAGCAGAAAAAATTATGGATCTAAATTTTCTGATGGGAATCGGAGGGGTAATTACATATAAAAATTCAGGACTTAAACCGGTCGTAGCTGAAATTCCCAGTGAATACATTGTGCTTGAAACAGATGCACCTTTTCTGCCACCCATACCACATCGGGGAAGAAGAAATGAAAGTGCTTTTTTACCGCTGATTGCACAACATATTTCAGAGGTTCAGAGATGTAGTATTCAGGAAATAGCTCAGATAACTACCGCAAATGCTAAAAAATTATTCGGTGGCGAATAATAAAGGTAGAATTATCTTCTATTGAAATAATTGTAGAATAACAAATAAAAAAGTTAACCTGGAGTAAGCATTTTGTTATTTTGATTCGTTATCCTTACATGTTAATGCAGATATTGGATAATCAATAATAAAATGTCTGGGAAAAAGCAAATGTTTTGAAATTTACTACAGAGCTGAACATCAAAATATTATAAAACTATAAAAATTGTAATAAGTATTTTTATTTGTTTTTTGGTTCAATTTGAATCTAATTATTTTGATTTAAGGCTTTAATTTTTAAATTTTGTGCTCATTGGAGAGTTGGCCGAGTGGCTGAAGGCGCATGCTTGGAAAGCATGTTTACTCGCAAGGGTAACGGGGGTTCGAATCCCTCACTCTCCGCAAAAAATATATTTTAACTTACAATTCTTAAATATTTATTTATATTTTTAGGTTTATTTTTTAATTGATTAAATAATTATTAACTATAAAATTATGCGAAAATTACTTGTATTTTTAGGTGTGTTTATGACAACGGCATACATGAATGCTTACAGCTTGATGGCACAAGATGAGAACGTAACCATGTTTCAAACCCTCAAGGAAAAATTTATCGAAGGTGACTGGAAATTCATGAGTTTCGTATTGATAACTTTAATACTAGGTCTTGCTTTCTGTATTGAAAGAATCATTACATTGAACGTAGCCTCAGCAAACGTTGATAAATTAATGGCAAAGATCGATAGCCACCTGGCCGATGGAGATCTTGACGCTGCAATGGAGGTTTGTAAATCAACCCCTGGCCCAACAGCAAGTGTACTATATGAAGGACTGAAAAATGCACCTGACGGCCCAGAGGCTGTGGAAAAAGCAATTGTTTCTTATGGCTCTGTTCAAATGGGACTTTTGGAAAAAGGATTGGTATGGATTTCATTATTCATTTCAATTGCACCGATGTTAGGTTTCATGGGTACAGTAATTGGTATGATTCAGGCTTTCGATAAAATTGAAGCAGTAGGTGATATTTCTCCTACAGTAGTTGCCGGAGGTATTAAAGTAGCCTTGTTGACAACAGTTTTCGGTTTGATCGTTGCCATTATTCTGCAGATCTTTTATAATTATATCATTTCTAAGATTGATGGTATCGTAAATAAAATGGAAGATGCTTCAATTACCTTGGTTGACGTTATGGCCAAAAATGGTGTATTTAAATAATTTGCAAAAACGATAATTATGTATAAGTTTTTAACCAAAAATGGGCAGATGCTCGCTGTTGGTGTTTCCGTTTTCGTTATAGCAGTCTTTTTGATTACTACGATGGTGGGAATGTCAAGTGCCGGGTACACGTCCTCAACGAACTTAATAGACTACAAATCTGAGATTACTTTTTTTGATCTTGGTTTGTATTTGACCATTGGATTGTTAATAATTGCTGTGTGTTCATGGTTGTTATTTGCAGTATATCAATTGGCATCAAATCCTAAAAAATCTCTGAAGTTTATAGTCGGAGGTGCTGTAATTTTTGCAATTTTCCTCGTGTTTTATTTTATGACAGATACGGCACCCACAGGAAGATTAGCAGAACTGGTATCTAAAAACAATCTTTCAGAAAGTGTGCAAATGCTCATTTCTGGTGGCTTGAATACTGCTTTGTCTCTTGCAGGAATATCAGTTGTAGTGATGCTTGTTTCAGAATTCATGAACATTTTTAAATAGGGAATTATGGCAAGGAAAAGTAGCAGAGATAGATTGAATAATGAAGTGAATGCTGGCTCAATGGCTGATATTGCCTTCTTGCTGTTGATTTTCTTTCTGGTAACGACCACCATTGCAGAAGATAAAGGGGTATTGGTTTTGTTACCACCCTGGTCCCCAGAGGTTCCTGATATTGTAAGATTGAAAGAACGGAATGTTTTTTCAGTTTTGGTAAACGCAAATGACCAATTATTGGTCAGAGGGCAGGAAATGCCTATAGGGCAACTTAGGACTACAGCAAAAGAATTCATTATCAATCCTTTAAAAAGAGAGACTATGTCTGAAAGCCCTAAAAAAGCGATCGTGTCGTTGAGAAATGACAGGGGGACGCATTACTTTAGGTATCTTGAAGTATATAATGAATTGAAAGCAGCTTATAATGAATTGAGAAATGAACGGGCGCAACAACAGTTTGGCAGATTTTTCGATGACCTGGATCAGGATCAAAGAAAAATGATCGTGAATGAAATTCCATTGATTCTTTCTGAAGCCGAATCCACAAGTTTCGGTGAAGAAGATAAGTAACTTAAAAAATGATATAACAAATGAGTAAATTTGAAAAAAAGAGAGGTAAAAATACACCTGGTATTTCCACATCATCTTTACCGGATATCATCTTTATGTTATTGTTCTTCTTTATGACGGTAACTGTGATGAGAACGGGAGAGATCAAGGTTGCGATCACCACACCTAGTGCCTCTGAATTAACAAAACTGGAACAAAAATCACTGGTTAGCTTTATTTATGTGGGCCGGCCTCAGGTACAATACCAAAGTGAAATGGGTTCAGCACCCAGAATGCAGTTAGGTGATAAATTCTCAGAATTGTCTGATATCAGGTTTTTCCTTGAAAAACACAAGTTGAAACTTCCTGAAAATCAAAAGGCAAAAGTAATTGCTTCAATGAAAATTGACAAAGACATTACGATGGGAATCGTTTCAGATATTAAAGATGAACTGAGAAAAGCAGGACAGTTGAAAGTCAACTATTCAGCTAAGCGAAAAAATTAGACAAGTAATTTTCAATATACCGGTTTATACCGGGATACGCTTGCAGGATAACAGATCTATACGATTTGTTATCCTGTTTTTTTTTGCCATAACTTCAAATATTAATTTATATTATGAATTTTATTCATATATAAATCGATTTTCTTACTACATATATAAATATTTGTTATATTTGAGTTCAAACAGTTAAAAACGACATGATCAACCCCAATTTGGATGCAAGCGGTTCTTCCTTTTCTTCTGAAGAAAAGCAAGTGGAGAAAGCTCTGCGACCAAAAGAATTGGGACATTTTAAAGGTCAGAAGCGGGTAGTTGAGAATCTGGACGTATTCATTAAGGCAGCAAAACTCAGAAATGAAGCGCTGGATCACGTATTGCTGAATGGCCCTCCGGGTTTGGGAAAAACAACCCTTTCTTACATTATCGCAAATGAACTGGATGCTAATTTGAAACTTACATCCGGTCCTGTCCTTGAAAAACCTGGTGATCTGGCTGGCTTATTAACAAACTTGGGTGAAAGAGATGTTCTTTTCATCGATGAGATACACAGACTAAATAATGTGGTTGAAGAGTATCTGTATTCGGCTATGGAAGATTTCAGGATTGATATTATGATTGATTCCGGACCAAATGCCAGGAGTGTGCAAATCAATCTGGAGCCATTTACGCTGATCGGAGCAACTACCAGAATGGGATTGCTGACAGCACCAATGCGGGCAAGATTCGGAATTACATTTCATCTGGACTATTACGATGTTGCCACTCTAACAGGAATTGTTTTCAGAAGTGCTAATATTCTACAGGTTGATATTTCAGATGAAGGCGCACATGAGATCGCTAGAAGAAGCCGAGGTACACCGAGAATAGCAAATGCATTATTGCGAAGAATGCGGGATTTTGCCCAGATCAAAGGAGATGGCTCGATTACAAAGGAAATAGCTGTTTATGGTTTGAAAGCGTTAAACGTAGATGAGTACGGATTGGACGAAATGGACAATAGAATTCTCACTACGATCATTCATAAATTTAAAGGTGGCCCCGTGGGCATATCTACGATTGCAACAGCAGTTGGAGAAGAAGCGGGAACCATAGAAGAAGTATACGAACCCTTTCTGATTATGGAAGGTTTCATTCAAAGAACACCCCGAGGACGTGAAGCAACAGGTAAAGCTTACGATCATCTTGGGATTACAAAATCAGATGGGGATCTGACTTTGTTTTAAACGAAAAATTCAGGTTTATTGAGATTGGTTTATTGATGGGGGGTGAGAGCCCCATCTTTTTTTTACCCTCTCCGGTGTAAAAATACTGAAGGACAGCATCTCATGCTAAAAAAATAAGGTATTGCCTTGCAAATAAGGAGAATTAAATTACCTTTGCAGACCAAATTTTTTTAATAATTAAAAACAACGAGATGTTTGCAATAGTAGAAATTGCCGGTCAACAGTTTAAAGTGAGTGAAGGTCAGGAGATCTTTGTCCACCGGTTAGACGCCAAAGAAGGCGATAATGTCTCTTTTGATAAAATCTTTTTAACGGAAAATGATGGCAAAACCACAATTGGTACGCCTACCGTTGAAGCTGCAAAAGTAGATGCTACAGTACTTAGCCATGTAAAAGGCGACAAAGTAATCGTTTTCAAGAAGAAGCGTAGAAAAGGATACAGAGTAAAAAACGGACACAGACAATCTTTTACAAAAATCAAGATCGATTCAGTTAAGGGATAGATCATCAACTTAAAAATCAAGTAAAATGGCACATAAAAAAGGAGCGGGTAGTACGGATAACGGACGTGATAGTAATAGTAAAAGACTAGGCGTTAAATTATTTGGCGGTCAATTGGCTTTAGCCGGAAATATTTTGATCCGTCAAAGAGGTACAAAATTTCACGCAGGAAATAATGTATACATGGGTAAAGATCATACCCTGCATGCACAGGTTGATGGAATCGTTGATTTTACAGTTGGAAGAAAGAAGAGAACTTTCATTCATATTCTTCCTATTGTTGACGAATCACAAGATGTAGCACAAGGACTGGAAGATATCAAAAATGCGGTAAAAGCATCAAAACCAGCAGCACCGAAAGCTGAAGCAAAACCTGCAAAGGAAGCTAAAAAGCCGGCTGCAGCAACAACCGAAGGAGATGATCTGACTAAAGTGGAAGGTATCGGACCAAAAATAAAAGAAATTTTATGGAATGCAGGTTTGACAACTTTTGCTATACTGGCTGAAAAATCAGCTGATGATGTAAAAGAAATATTACTTGCAGAAGGAACAAGATATAACAGATTTGATCCAACAACCTGGCCAGCACAAGCTAAAATGGCTGCTGACGGAGAGTGGGATAAACTGAAAGCTTGGCAGGATGAATTGAATGGCGGAAAAGCTTAATGATCATGCTGTTTTAGAGAAATATTATAGGGCGTCTTTTAGATGCCCTTTTTTATTGTCCTGTTGAATTGTATTGTCATTAATTAATTGGAAAAGAGATTAAATATTGTTTTATAAAAATAAATCTCAGTTGTTTTTTAATTGTTACTATTCTATATTTACATAAAATCCAAGAAGCCATGATTAAAATACTTTCCGAATCGAATAGCATTGCCAGCGAATATATGGCTGAAATGAGAGATAAGCAGATTCAACAGGATAGACTTCGGTTCAGACATAATGTTGAGCGTTTGGGCGAGTTGATGGCTTACGAGATCAGTAAAACATTCAATTACAGTGCAAATGATGTTGAAACACCCCTTGGCGTGGCTTCGGCAAATATTTCAAGTGATAATGTAGTGATTGGTTCAATTCTTAGAGCCGGGATACCGTTTCACAATGGGATGCTCCGAATCCTGGATAAGGCTGGAAACGCATTTTTTACTGCTTACCGGAAACATCATAAAGACGGTTCTTTCGAAATTAAAATGGAATATATGACCTGCCCTGATCTTCAGGACACAGTCTTGATCCTTGCAGATCCAATGCTTGCAACCGGAGCCTCAGTTGCCCGGGTATTGCAGTCTATTAAAGAATGTGGAATTCCTTCTAAAATTCATCTGGCTTCAATTATTTCATCAAGATATGGTATAGAATATATGGAAAGGCATTTTCCGGATGTTCAACTCTGGACCATTGCTATGGATGAGGAATTAACCGCTAAATCCTATATCGTGCCGGGCCTTGGAGATGCTGGCGACCTTATGTTTGGACCAAAAGTTCAGGAATAAGCAAAATCTCAATTAATTCAAGATCTCACTTAATTATTATAGATTGCAATATTTCAGATCGCTTTATTTTCAAGGAAAATAAAGCAAAAAAAAATGCTGCTTTTACAATCTTATTTCAGTAAAAGCAACATTTTGGAACAACAAACATCCGGTACGCTTATTTAGTAGCCGCTCGGATAATTGTTGTTTCCTGTATCCAGCAAGGAACGAGAAAGCTTTCCCCAACCTTATGTGTTCTCTGAAATATATCCTCAATGGATGGCATGTATTTATTGTATTCTTTAATTAGCCTGTTTGCTTCATTTGATACAGAAGGATCAATTTTTTTAGCATATTCAAATTTGTCGATGGCAGGCCAGGTTACGATCTGACTGTCCCAGCCTCTCCCCGGCCCACAAATAGGCCCACTGGAAGCATATAGCTTTCCAATTAGAATATAGGGTTCACCCCAATTGGATTTTAAGGTAGCTGCCTTTAGAGCATATTTTCTTGATTCCGGAAAATTGCGGATGTCCCCATAATATATTTTTGAAATGACAAAGTTGTATTTTGCTTTTAATTCTATGTCTTCCGTTGAATTTATGAATTCTTTAAAATTGTCAATTGCCTTTCTGTATTTTCCATCGTTATAGGCCAGATATGCACTTTTAAGAGGCCCTGGGGCAGGTGGCGGAACATAACAGGCTGAATCCTTGACCGCAGCTATTTCCATTAGCTCAGGCTGATTTTCTGGGCAATTACCAAAATGTAATCTTCGATAGGTCAGATTAACCACCTCACAGTCATCCGGTGATTCCTTAAATTGTTTGTAGTATTTTTGTGTATAGTAATCACAGTCGTAAAACCCTTCTACTCCTTCAAAATTTGCCAGGATATTGGGGGCATAATCATTGATTACCTCCCAAGCCTGGTATTCTGTTTTTTTGCAATGTTTAGGGCCATAATCCAGTACGTTTATCAACTCATAAGCATAATGTCTTGCTTCATCCAAAGTGATCAGACTATCCGTAAAACGCTCGTATAATATTTTTACAAATGGGTTGACAACAAAATAGTCTGTCTTTTCCCGCTTACCATCAATAGCTTTTTTAAACAATTCATAAATCGTATCAGGCTTTGCAAATTGTGAATAGTAATAGTAATAATCGAAGGCAAGTCTGCCTGAAATATACGCTTCATCACCAAAACACTCTACTCTTTTATTGTAAACCCACTCGATCGAATCTACCCAGTTTCTTTTTTCAGATTCGGTTTCCGCTTTTTCATAGAAATGTTTAAAGATCCTTAATCCATCTTCAAAATGATATTGAACCCTGCCATTCGAACCAGGAGCCGTATGCATCGCTTTTTGCCAGATGGGATAGGCTGCTTCAGGGTTGTTCAACTTCATCTGATCCCGGTATAAAACAAATGCTGTTTCTATAACATCTCTGTTTTTCAGGTCATCGAATGTTGTACAAGTGGTTTTTCGCTCTTCAACAATGATTTCTTCTTCTGTTGGCTCTGTAATTACCTCTTCCTTGGGAAGTTTTTCAATTGTTTTTGGAGTGCAGGAAATTAGAAAAAACAATCCTGCTACTATAAATAATGAATTCAATAAAAATGTCCGCATGATATTAAATTTTGTATATGTAAATTTAATAAATTCTGCTCATAAATGTTTTTTAAATTTCTAATTGATAGGTCGCAATTAAAGTAATTCTTAACCAGGAACATAATAATGGGTAAAAAAAAAGCACGACCTCCATGTCGTGCTTTTTAAATATCTTATAATCTCTATTAATTTGAAAACCGCAGTCTGACTTTTTCACCGATCCAACACTCAACAGTCAGTACATCCCCTTCCTTTAGTCCTCGCATAAAACCATTTTCCTGAGCAGGCATTGAGCTGTAGAGTTTATTCAATCTGCTTTGTGCCTTTTCAGCTGATTCGCTGTCAATGGATTTTGCGTAAGCATATTTATCTATTGCAGCAAGAACGGCCAATCTCTGATTCCATGAATCCCCGCAATCTCTCGAACTCTTGGTGTACATATCACCGATCAGAATGTAAGGTTTGCCCCAGTTAGGTTTTAATCTAGCTGCTTCTCTTGCATTATTTCTTGCACTGTTTAGTTGGTTTAATTGTCCAAATTGAACCGAAGCCAAAGTAAACAGGTAATTAGCCTTAATTGAATCAACTTCTTCCTGAGCGATGGCCGCTTCAAATGCATCTGCCGCTTCTGAATATTTTTCTTCCTTGATCAGTCTGTTTCCTTTCAAGGCAGGATTCTTTCTTTCCAGTTCCGCCGTGATTTCAGCATTTTTTTCAGTTGCATATTTCTTCCAGTTCGAATCAAGTTCCATTAAGAATTCGTCATCGTCAGGACAACCTTCTTTTTTAAGAATGATCAGAATTCTTTTGATTACCTCAGGCTCTTCAATATTTGCTTCATATTCTGCTCTGTATTTTTCTTTGAAAAAATCACAGTCGAAAATATCGCTTTCAATCTTGGTAAATGTTGCATTCATAGATTGTTTTGCCTGGTCATAATAAGCGCTGTATGTTTTATTATTAGCAATATTATAATCAGCAATTTCATTTACTCTTATATAGAATTCCCGTGCTTGTTCAGCAGAGATCTGCCCTTTTTCAAATCTATAAACGATCATATTTGCAATAGGTGCAAAAACTATATATTCAGAATCATTGCCTGCTAAATCCAAACTTTTTTTAAGAACATCACAAGTTTGAGTATACGGAGTTCTCAATTCATAAAACATATCATATGCCTGTCTGCCAAGAATGTATCCGATCTTTTTATCATAACAATCGTCCGTTGCACATTTTAAAATGATTGATTTTGATTCGTAACAGGCCACAGCTTCTTCATAGAGCCGGATTATATTAGCCTTATATTCTTTTTTTAGATTTTCATCCGTAGTGTCTTTGATTTTCTGCTTGTACAACTTAATGCCATCCATGTAGTGGTAGTCTCTTAACCCATCTGCAGCCGGAGCAATTTCGAAGGTTTTTTTCCAGTATTCAAAAGCAAGTTTAAAGTCATCTGTTTTTAAAGCTTGTCTATAAATTGAATGTGCATTTTCGGCATCTTCCCGCAAATTTGAATCGTTCCAGGTCTCACATTGACTGAACGAAACATCTGCAATAAATAATAATAGAAATAATAAAATCAATTTTCTAAATAAAAAATTCATATAAAAGTTTTTTGTATAACTAATTCTATCTGTTGACTAGTCGCTTAATAATATCTTCTCTTTAAAAACCACTCCTGGTCATTAAAAGTTAATCCAATTCCGAGTTTAACAAAACTTTCACTTATCGTTCTATCTCCAAGAGTCTTACCGATTTTAAGTGAAAAGTCTATGTGAGAAGTTTTTCTTTTGAATACAAATGGGACACCCAAACCCAGATTTAGTGCTGCCTCATTAAATTGCTTGTCATTTTCAGACCTGCTGTCTGTCTTGTAATAAATACCCATTCGGTAGTGCATTCTTTGAAATGGGTTGGTATATGAAAAATGATCCGGAACATAATCTGCGCCTATAGAAATTTTATAACTATCGAGCAATTCATCTTTAGATAGTTTTAGTTCATTGGTATATTGTGACCAGAAATTACTTTCATAATTAAGACCTACCATGAATTTCTTGCCATGTTGATAACTGATTCCTGCACCAATTTTTCCAGGCAGGGTTCCTTTACCTTCAATCTGTTCCTGGTAATATAAGGTGTCAATTTTCTTGTTACCCAGATTCAGATTTGCAATCTCTGCCGCACTATAAATATCTCCTCTCGCATTGAAGGAAGTTGAGCTGTTCCCATACAAACCGAAAATAAGTTTGTTTGCCTGTGTATTTTCATCATCTTTCAATAATGATTTGTTCAGGGTAAGACTGTAGGTAACACCCACATTATAGATAAAACCATTTACATTAAATGATTGTCTGAAATCATCGTTATAGGCAAATGGGACATCAAGGAAATAGACAATGCTTCTGTAATTGATATTTCCAAATAAGTAACCACCATTAATCCCAAAAGCAAAGTCCTTATACCTTCCACCAATCCCGGTGATAAATTTATAAGTGCCTCCATCACCGACGTAGCTCCTTTCAATACGGCCTTCATCCGGATGGTCTTCCATGGATAAGATATTATAACCTACAGTCGTATGCGGTTTTAGTGCAAAAACCAATCCCAGGTCATAGGTTCTTTTCACTCTTTCCAATGCATCATTGATCGGATTGATAAGAGGTAAACCCAGCGCAAAGTAATTGAGGTTGCCGCTGTAGACATTTCCAGATTCTGAGGCACTTTTTAGATTGCCGTATCTTGCATCAAGACCAATTTCAAAAGCAGCTGACTGTAAATAGCTATAAGAAGCCGGATTGGTCAGATTAATATGCCACGGATCCAAAGTGGTCGCACTCAGGTCTCCCATGCCTTGACTGAAAAAGAAATTATCATTGTGCAAATCACCCAGCCCAAATCTCGAATATGGCGAGTTTATCTTTGGTTGAGCTATCAGATTGAAAAAGAAAAAGGATAATATTATTGATAAAACCAGTGTTTTTATTCTATGCATTATGTTTCAGTATTTGATTCAATCCAATAGGGATCAAATTTTGAACGACAAATATCTTAGATTTAAAGTAATCTACAAAATAAAAAGCGTCTCCACCTGTTAAAATAACCCTGGAGTCGCCGTATTTTTTCTCTAACTGACTAATAAACGATTCAATTTCGTAAAACGTACCTCGAATTGAACCATTTTGAAGTGCTTGAGTTGTGTTTTTTCCTAAAATATCTTCAGGAATTTCCATTTCTACCAAAGGTAAATTAGCCGTATGGCTGTTCATTGCCCGGATTCTCATTTGAATGCCCGGGGAAATATTGCCTCCCAAAAAACATCCATTAGAATCCACAAAATCATAAGTTATACAAGTTCCGGCATCAACTATGATTTTTCCCTCATCAGGATAAAGAAATTGTGCTGCAACTGCTCCTGCAATTCTGTCCCTGCCGAGTGTCTGGGGCGTAAGGTAGGCAATACTTATTGGAAGTGATGTCAGATGATCCAGTTCAATATATAATTTGAGCTCTTTTCCAAAATTGCGGATACTTTCGGGTATGCTTTTTCTTGTGCTTGACACGGCCATTCTGCCAATTGGAAACAAATGAAAAATTTCTTTCAGTTTTATTTCAAGTTCAATTTCATTGCAGGCAGACTGATATACTTCGTTCCCAGCCATAAAAACGGCCATTTTGAAACGCGTGTTACCAATATCGATACACAAATGAAATTCCTCTCCGGTCATCCAGTATAACTATTAATGTTTAAAATGTCTTGTTCCTGTAAATACCATCGCCAAACCGTTTTTATTACAATAATCAATACTCAATTGATCTTTAATGGATCCGCCCGGCTGGATGATCGCAGTGATACCGGCTTCATGTGCTAATTGAGCACAATCCGGAAATGGAAAAAATGCATCAGATGCCATTACCGCTCCTTCCAGATCAAAATCAAAATGTAGTGCCTTTTCGATGGATTGCCTGCAAGCATCCACCCGGCTGGTCTGACCATTACCAATTCCGCAAAGTTGTAAGTCTTTTGCGATGGCTATAGCATTTGATTTAAGATGTTTGACCAGCTTATTGGCAAATAACAAATCTTTGATCTCACTTTCTCCCGGTTCGGAAGTGCTTACGTTTTGTAGGTCAGTTGCTTTTTGAGTAGACCCATTTGTATCCTGGACGATCAGTCCGTCAAGTAATTGTTTGTATGTTAATTTACTTTGATTGAAATGAAGGATCTTCAGTAAAATTCGGTTCTTTTTCTTGCTGAGAAAATCTATGGCTTCCATCGAAAAGTCAGGTGCGATCACCACTTCGTAAAAGATTTTGTCGATCTTCTCTGCCGTTTCCAGATCAATCGGTGTATTACTGATGATTATTCCGCCAAAAGCGGAAACAGGGTCACCCGCCAAGGCAGCATCCCAGGCAGCACTAACCGTGTTCCTTGTAGCCAAACCACAGGGATTGGTATGTTTTAATATTGCCATTGTGGGTTTTTCATCCAAAAATTCGGACATGAGATTTACAGCGGCATCAACATCAGTCAGATTGTTATATGAAAGATCCTTGCCGCATATTTTCTTAAAACGACTATCCAGATCCCCGTAATAAACAGCAGACTGATGTGGGTTTTCTCCGTATCTGAGTGGAACCGGATGCTGTACCATTTCTGTAATGGTCGGAAAATCATTGCCTGCAAAATATTTATAAATGGCCGTATCGTAATGCATGGTCACACCAAACGCTTTTTTTGCGAAACCCTTTCGTTCGGCAAGGTTACTTCCACCTTCATTTTGTGCAAGTACCTGTTCCAGATCAGCATATTCATTTTGAGAACCGACGATCAGAACGTCATTGTAATTTTTTGCTGCAGCCCTGATCAGGGATACCCCTCCAATATCTATTTTTTCGATGATCACGCCCTCTTCATTCGTCTCGGCAACTGTTTTTTCAAATGGATACAGATCAACAATAACCAAATCAATGGGCGGGATCTCATACTGCTCAAGCTGAGCCATATGGTCAGCTTCTCTCTTGGCAAGAATGCCTCCAAAGACTTTTGGGTGAAGTGTTTTTACACGTCCATCCAGAATCGACGGATAACCTGTAAGGTCTGAAACCTCCTCTACTGGAACCTTCATTGATTCAATAAAAGAATATGTTCCGCCGGTTGAAAGTATTCTAACATCAAATGCAGCCAATTGATGGATGATTTTTTCAAGATTATCCTTATGGTAAACTGATATGAGAGCAGTTTTGATCTTTTTCATGGTTGAAATTGATATTATTTTGAATGTGCAGCAAAAATAGTCAATTCCATTTTCAATGATGGTATATTGGAAATGAAATTAGTCAAGTAGATAAAAAAGCCTGTATCCCATAAATAACGTTACACGATTCATTTCTTGTATGCTTCATTATTAAACTTATTTTGGAGGGCATTGTTTATATTTTTGATATGCATCTGAAAATTAGATATACATTTTTCCTTCTGTTGTTTCTCTGGATACAAGACCTGAATGCTCAGTCAGTGTATTATGTATCTAATTCCGGAAATGATCAGGAAAAAGGAAATCTGGATCAGCCCTGGAAAAAGGTTCAATTTGGCCTTGACCAGTTGCTGCCGGGAGATACTTTGTATGTCAGAGCAGGCATTTACAATGAGAAACTTCGAATGGACCGATCCGGTAATGGGGATGAATTTATCATGGTGTGCGGCTTTCCGGGGGAAACGGTGGTTTTAGACGGGGGCGCTTCTGATTCTTCAGTACCTTTAATGTCTATTGAAAATCAGAGTTTTATCCATTTTAAAGGATTTGAATTGTCAAATAATTCTGGTGGGGACGGACGCGCCGTTCTCGTTAAAAACAGCAGCAATATCATCATTGAAAATAATGTTATTCATTCCAATGATATTGGGATTCATATTTTCAATGTTGATATTGATAACGATCATATTGACAATCAGATATTAAATAACAGGATCTATACCAATTCGCAACAGGCATTGATCATTGGTCCTCAATCTTCAGATACTTATCAGGGTCTGCAAAAGGGCTTAATTATCAGGAACAATAGTTTTTTTCAAAATGACCAATCGAGAAAAGGGCTGGGGGAGTTGATGGTTTCATTCTGTCACGAATGTGTTTTTGTGAACAATATAGTATTTATGCATGAGCAATCTTTTGTTGGTGAAATGCATGAATATTTTTATGATCTTAGATTTGATTACAATGGATATTATGCTGCTGATAATTCTGTTTTACCTGGTTTTGAATGGAATGGGACGTTTTTCCCCGGTCTGGATTTGTTTCAGGAAGCAACCAATGAAGAACCAAATGGAATTTATGCACATCCTTTATTTACGGATCTGAATGTCACTGCGCCGGATCTGCATCTGAGTCCGGCTTCTCCCATGATAGAACGGGGTGATAATTTAATGGAAATTGGACCTGGAGCCGTGGATATTGATGGTCAGAATCGTATCAATGGGTCGATAGATATAGGTGCAGATGAATATTATCTGAACTTCATCATTTGTGCTTTGGGTATTTTTGATGCCAGTTTGGAAAATGATAGGGCGATCCTGGAATGGTCCGGTACCTGTTATTCAGAAAATGGTGGCAAATACCAGATCCAACGCTCAAGAAATTCAATCGATTGGGAAACCATCGGGGAAGAATTTTCGCAATTTGATAAATTGAATACTGAAGTTACATATACTTATATTGATAATACCCCGCTGGAGGGAATCAGTTATTACCGGGTTCGTTTTATTGATGATAATGGTTCGTTCACGGACTCTAATCCTGACGTGATACAATATGTTAAAGAGAAAATATTATTATATCCCAATCCTGCCAGCAACCAATTGTTTGTTCTGGCCGAAACCGAAAATCAAGAGCCGGAGCTGTATATTATTTATGATATTCATGGAAATGTTTCCACCCTTTTGAATGGATCAGATAAATGGATAGATGTAAGTTTCCTTGAAATGGGTCTTTATTATTTTGTCGTGAGCTTTAACGGTCGCCGGGTCGTTAAGGAGTTTGAAATTATCCGATAAGGATTATTAAAGTTGAAGTGGATTATTTTTTGTCATTTAAGGCTCTGAAATCAAGTATGTTTCCCATGTTGTAGCAAACTCTGCATCTCGGCTCATATTTGTCCTTTTCTCCAAGTACAACGGTTTCTTGTTCCGCTGACAAACGATAGGAGTGCGTTGCCAGGTTGCCACAATGCGGACAAATGGCATGAACCTTGGTTACATATTCAGCTTTTGCCATCAGAGCAGGAATTGGCCCAAAAGGTCTTCCTTTAAAATCCATGTCGAGACCAGCAACGATCACCCGAATTCCTAAAATGGCTAGTTTTTCGCAAACCTCAGGAAGGTCCATGTCAAAAAACTGAGCTTCATCAACACCTACGACATGTATGTCGCGGTCCACTTCAAGTAAAGTCCGGCTATTGGCTATGGGCGTTGAAGGAATTGAATTTTCATCATGTGAGACAACCGCATCTTTGTCATAACGAACATCTTTTTCTGGTTTGAATATAGAGATTTTCTGATTAGCGAACTGGGCCCTTTTCATCCTGCGGATCAGTTCCTCTGTTTTACCTGAAAACATAGAACCACAGATAACCTCAATCCATCCACTCCGCTGACCCCTAAAAATTGGTTCTAGAAACATGTTTTTATAAATTGAAAATAAATTACTCGAATATTCTTGTGCAGCAAAAATATAAAAATTGATAGTCTAAGATAGTAAATTACCAATAAATTAAAATATCATTTATTTTTATATGATAATTCAAAATTCAAATTTTTTAGTCAGGATGAACTTTCCTATTTATGTCAATATTCATAACTTAGCCGGGCGTTAAAAGAAAAGATGTTTTCAATCAAATAAATCGGGGAATTGTATAGTTCTATTACAATTGGTTTAAAAAAAAAGAGATGGATATTAAAAAATTTGAAGTTATTCTCAAAAAGATCAACACACTCAAGCAAAACATTGATTTGACTGGGGAAGAGATCTCAACTCTTGAGCTTGAGTTGCTGAAGAACTATATTAAAAAACTATACGAAACGGTTACTCCTGAATTGGCAGATGACGATTTTGAGGTATCCAAACCTAAGAAGAAGCGTAAAAAGAAAAATAAATCTAAAAAAGAGGTTGAAGTTGAGTACGAGGAGGAAGAAGAAATTGATGAGGAACCTGCGCCTGTAATTGAGGAAACCAAAGCTAAAACGCCGGAAAAAAAAGTTGAAGAAGCTGAACAGATTTCAGTAGAGGAAGAGCCGGTCGTTGCTCCCGTGCAACATGATGAAAAATTACTGGCATTATTTGAAGAGGAATCATCTTCTGAATTGTCACAAAAACTCAGTAAAACGCCTATAAAGGACATGAGAAAATCCATGGGCATCAATGAGCGAATATTTACGATCAATGAATTATTCGGTGGGGACAAGGAGCTTTTTAATAACTCCATGGGCAGCCTGAATGAATTTAATTCTTTTGAAGAAGCCAAAGATTTTTTATTGGCTAATCTGGCTACTAAATTTGAATGGGCCAAACCTGTGAATCATAAGAAGGTGCAGCAGTTTATCAAATTGGTTAAGCGCAGATATGCCTGATTCATTTCATAAGGAAAATTGACCCTAAGAACTATTTCCTGTTAATTTCCGTTTTATGGTTATGATTAATACCGAAAAACGGCTTATTTCTGCCGTCAAAACTGCGGTTATCCCGGTGATGTTTATCTGGATAATTCATTTCGTTAAGCTAATTGGCAACTTCCAATGGGGAAGATTTGGCGTATATCCAAGAGAAACTGATGGATTAGCTGGTATCGTATTATCCCCGCTTATACATGGGGACTTTCAACATTTATTTTCGAATTCCATTCCCATCTTTTTTCTGGTTGCGCTCATCTTGTTTTTCTACAGGAAAGTAGCACTTATCAGTATCACTGCGATTTATCTTATTACCGGGTTGCTGGTTTGGTTGTTTGCAAGGGAGGGTGTATACCACATTGGTGCAAGCGGAGTTGTTTATGGTATGGTTTCTTTTGTCTTCTGGAACGGTGTTTTCAGAAGGAGTATGAAAGCAATTATTCTTTCACTTGTTATAATTGTTATGTATAGTGGTTATTTTGCCGGTATTGTACCCGGACAGGAAGGGATATCTTGGGAAAGTCACCTGATGGGTGGATTAACGGGAATTCTGGTATCTTTTCTATTCAAAAATAATATTGAGGAAGATGAAGTGGAGCATGATCCCTGGGCCAATGATGACTATACCCCCAGAGAATATCTTCTGGACAGGGATTCATTTGAAAAAACCCGGGAGCAAAAAAGAAATGACCAAAGCGGGAATAGAAATGATAACTGGACGTATTGATCAGGTTTCCAAATGATCATCTGGTTCGATATGCATTAAAACATCGGCTATTTCGGGTATTCTTTCCATCAAGGCATCTTTAAGGTTATGTCCCAGAAGATGGCCTTCTCTTACACAGATGTCGCCGGATACGATCACGTGTAAGTCCACATAATAGTTCATTCCAGCTTTTCTGACCAGACATTTCTCAGTGCCAAGGATCCCTGGTACATCCATCGAATAATCCTTAATCTGGTCCATTATTTCGCTATGTACGTTTTCGTCCATAATTTCCCCCAATGCAGGACGGAATATTAAGAAAGCATTGTAAATAATAAATGCTGCAGCCACCAGTGCTGCATAGTCCTCAGCTGCTTCAAATCCCGGTCCCATAAAAATAGAAATACTGATTCCTATAAAAGCCATTAGAGAAGTTATGGCATCACTCCTATGGTGCCAGGCATCTGCCTTTAAAGAGGTACTTTTTGTTTCATCACTTCTTTTATTGACAAAGCGGTAGAATAATTCCTTAATCAGAATAATTCCTGCCAGGATCAATAATGTGTAAGACTCAGGCGCTTCCTGCGGACTTGAAATATTCTTTATACTTTGGATGGTAATGATAGTGGCTGAGACCAATAAAAAAACCACAACAATAAATGTGACCAATGGTTCTGCTTTTCCGTGGCCGTAAGGGTGATTCTCATCGGGAGATTTGCTGGAATATTTGAGTCCCAGAAAAACGATCAATGATGAAAAAACGTCGGTCAGGGATTCAATGGCATCAGCAATAAGTGCGAATGAATTGCCCAATATTCCTGTGATCCCTTTGATTAAAGCCAGGGCACCATTACCAAATATACTAACAAGTGAAGTCCGAATGGCCTTTTTACTGTTATCTTTCATATGGAATGAGATATAACATTTTAAAATTTGAGCTTACTGAGCGTGCCAAATAGTTGTTTGAATGAGTCAATAGCAAAATAATCAAGCTGAACCTCCGGAATAACAAAATCACGGGACCGGCAAACGTCAATATCATATGGAATATGATTTACGCCCTCCTCAAATACGTGATTGGTTTCGGCAGATGAACTAATAATGCCTGCACCATAGATCTGAACATTTCCGTGTTCCTTGATCAATCCGAATTCGATCGTATACCAATACAATCGCTGAAGTTGCTTAACGATATCGTCATTGTCCCAATGTTTAACACCAATTGCCCCGATTTCCTGTGTAAAATTTGAATAATCTTCATTCATCAGAAGTGGAACATGACCAAAAATATCATGAAACATATCAGGTTCTTCAAGATAATCCATTTGGTTTCTTTTGCGCATCCATGTGGATGAACAAAATCTCTTTTTTGATAGAAACATAAAGAAATCCTTGACCGGGATCAATCCGGGAACAACTTCGATTGACCAACCCTGGCTTTTCATCAGCTCTTGATTCAGGTCATCAAAACGAGGAATTGATTTTTCGTTCAATACTCCTTTTAGCTCTTCGATGTAATCAAAATAATACTGATGTACCTTGCCTTCCAGATTTACAATTTGCCTGTTAAAAAGCAGTTGCCAAACTTCGAAATCCTCAGTTGTATATTTATTGAATTCTTGTTTCATACAATTTTAAAATTAAAGTATTTTTTAAGTATTCGTTCGGAATTAACAAAAATAAAAAAAAACCGCGAATATTCTCATTGGCGAACAATTTACAAAATCATTTTAATGGCAGCCTGAACATGTTCCTTAGTTGTGTCGATAATGGGCAGATCTACATGTTCCTGACGGATCAGTAAAGGAATTTCAGTGCAGGCTAGAACGGCACAATCCGCTCCTTGTAATTTAAGTTTTTCAATTATTTCCAATAATTTTTTCCTCGAATCTTCTTTTATAATGCCTTTAATTAACTCATTAAAAATCAGGTCATGGATAAATTGTCTGTCTTCCATTGAGGGAATGACCGGATCAAGTTGATACAAGTCGCGCAGGCGTTTTGCATAAAAATCACCTTCCATTGTATACCTGGTTCCCAGCAATGCCGGCTTTTTTAAAGCTTTATGACGTATCGTTTTTCCGGCTGCATCGGCAATGTGTAAAATAGGAATATTCGTCTTGCTTTGGACTTCATCATAATATTGATGGATCGTATTTGCACATAATAAGATCAAATCTGCTCCGGCCTTTTCAAGTCGTTTAACGGCAGAATGCATCTCATTCAGGATTAACTTAGTTTCACCGGCTGCCTGCCATTTTTCAATGCTTGCAAAATCTACCGAATAGATCAGGCAATTGCAGGAATGAAATCCTCCGAGACTTTCGTTGACCCTTTCGTTTAATAAGGTATAATACAGGCTGGTTGACTCCCAGCTCATTCCGCCGATCAATCCGGTTATTTTCATGTTCAGAAGGAATTAATGTCGTAAAAAGAACCGCTTTCATAGGTATCGTTATCCATCATTTTCAGGATTTTGCCTGCAATTTGATCTGTAGATGCCAGCAATCCTTTTTCTTTGAAATCCCTGAATTGATCAATTCTTTCGAAATCAGATTTATTGCTATTTCTGATATTTACCTGCATATTGGTATCCACGACACCAGGCCCAAGGGTGATGGATTTGAATGAGGGGTGGTCCGCATGTTCCAGTGCTATTATTTTTGAAAACATTTCAAGACCCGCTTTACTAATGCAATAGGCGCCCAAACCATGGATGGGCTGAAAAGCTGCCCCTGAAGAAATGTTTAATACCCTTATTTTATTGATCACGGGTTTCAGGTCCTTCAGTAAATGGCTGGTCAAAGCCATAGGACTGATCAGGTTTACCTGAATCGTTTCTTCCATAGTTTCAATTTCGTTCTCATCCATCTTTTTAATATTTCCGATGGTCGCCGCATTATTGATGATCCATAGTTCATGAAAATGCTGTTTGTATAAATATTTTGAAATCTTAGTTGCCAGTTCTGCGATGTCACTGATCTGACTCAGGTCGAAGGGGAAATTCATCAGATGGTTCAGATGATCCTGCTCGATGGCGTTCCGGTTTATTGAAATAACACGTACCCGATTGCTGACAAAGATATTTTGAATGGCTTGTCCGATGCCTTTGCTTGTGCCTGTTATAATGGCTATTCTATTCATTATTTTTAATTGAATTTATGAATTTTCCACGAAAACTTTAAATTGATCCAGCCATTTTTGGCTTTGTTTTTTAAACATGCCAGGTAATAAAAAGGCCATCGCTTTGACCAAAAAACCAGTAAATGAACTGTAATGAATTGTTGCGGTCCATCTGGTTTTATTTTCTGACAATGATTCAAAAACATTATGCATTGTATTTACGGTCGTTTTTGATTCATACTTAGCCAGAAACTCTTTTGGAAGCTTGTTCTCTAAAATGATTTCAACCAGATCTATTTTTCGTTTGCCCATCAAATACTTCATTTTGGTTCGGGTGCCAACTTCACCGGGATGGCCAAATATCATTTCAGAGCCAAGATATCCATCCTGCCATTTGGAAAGATTTTTTTCATCCTGCCATAATTCAACGACCTTTTCTATTGGTTGATCAATATCTACACTTATGGTAAAATTCATTTTTATCATTAATTATACTATGCTGAATTAAATTTCAATTCTATATGAAGGATTAAAAATATTAAAGTTCATTAATTGATAAATATAAGCGATTGCTTAAATTTTTACGAAGTACAAGTTAAGTAATTCCTTATCATCTCCAAACAAAATATTATTCTCAAATTGGAATCCCAGTTTTAAAAGCAAAGCAATGGAAGCTGTGTTTTCAGGGGTAGAGATTGCTGCTAATTGATCGAGCCCAAGGTCATCTTTTGCATGCTCCATTATTGCAGTTGAGGATTCAAAACCAAATCCTTTTTGATAATATTCTGGTAGGAATGCAAAACCCAGGTCTATATGCTCCAGATCGTCTCGCTTAACGAGGCCACAAGTTCCTATGGGTAGCAATGAATTCTTTTGAATGAGTAGGTAGAAGCCGAAATTGTGATCAGTATAACTTTTCATGCTCCCATTCTCAAGATAGTTTTCAGCATCCTGGATCGTTCTTACATTTCTGTCACCTATATACTTCAGCCAATCAGGAGAATTCATAAGTGATAGCAGGAAGGGTGCATCAGATATAATAAATCTACGGATGATCAATCTCTCTGTTTTTCGGATAATCATAAAATATTACTTGTTGTGATGTAATTTTTAATCCTTTGAATCTGGTATCTTATTGGTGAAGTTACGATTTGATTAACTATTAAATTATTTTTTATCAGCTGTTTTTAAATCAATTTCCCAAATTGTCAACCATTCCTTTTTACAAAATTTAATGTTCAAAGTCAGTCAGTTGGGTTTTTGAAAATGTAATTTAAAATTGTGTTTTGAGGGAATAAAATACGAAAGGAATAGGATAATCAGGCCGGCAGTTCAGATTTCCGGAAAAGGTGGAGTCGTAAAATGAAATGAAATAACAATGAGATACAAGCCATTATATTTATAATGAGTGGGTTGCCTCATTCATCAGATGCATTTGGAATCTGAAAATCTACATACAATAGTTCCATAAAACCGGAAATGTAAATTTGGGCTTTTTTTTTAGTTAAAGCTTGCTTTATATTTGTCTTGAAACCAAATTTATTCACCTGTTCCGGACATTGCTTAATTGCCGGAACTTAAATTCAATGTTATGAATGTATTAAAAAACAATGTTCAACTGATTGGACATCTTGGGATGGAAGTGGAAATAAAAGACCTGGATTCCGGAAATAAGGTAGCCAATGTCAGAATGGCTACAAACGATTATTACACCAATGCAAAAGGAGAAAAAGTAGAAGATACTCAATGGCATAATCTTGTAGCCTGGGGTAAAATAGCTGATTGGATGAATCAATTATTAACAAAAGGCAGTGAGGTTTTGGTTCAGGGAAAACTGGTTCACCGGAACTATGAAACGGAAAAAGGGGAAACCAGGTCAGTTTCTGAAATTATCGTACGGGATTTTATGAAAATAACTCGTAAAAAAGAGAACGAATAGGCATAACTAACCCTATTGTTTTTTAGAGTGCTAAGGGTTGAAATGCATCATCCAAATTGTATGTGAGTGATTAAAAAATGTATGTTTTTTTGACCCTTAGTATTTGTTTTATGACAGGAAGTTGTTCTGGCTTAAGATGGTAAATTTGTATTTTCGTTTGAATGAAAAATATCACAACGGCTGGGCTTAAAGAAGAGATGTCTTTCTTTTTATACTCTGAAATGCAGTTGATTTATACGAATTTCTTGCGTTTATGTACCTGGGAATTTTAGTACCTGGAAATTTAATGTCCTAAGTGATTATTTTATGAATTGAGTTATATTATTTGAACGCCTTGATGTGCGACAATAAATGATTAGATCCAAACTAAAATTTCATGCAATTTTATTTTTTTGCTGATACTGAAATGAATAGTAAGCCCAAAAAGGTAAGCAATCCATTGACTGCCAGAATAAAAAATCCAAAAGTGAATCCGTTAAACCAGAGTTTTGAATTGGTATCCAGTACATAAGACAATAGGGGAGCCAGAACTGCGATCAGAATAACCCATTTGTCTTTTATGTTGCGTTTGCTGAGCATTCCAAAGGCGAACAGACCTAAGATTGGTCCGTATGTGTACCCGGCGGCTTTGAATAAGCCATTGATCACCGCTGTATTATTTATGGCATTGAAAATCAAAATGACGGTGAATAAAATGAATGAAAAGCCAAGATGAACTATAATCCTTTCTTTTTTCTTTTGTTTTTCAGAGCGCTTGCTTTTTTCAAAATTCAGAAAATCGATACAGAAAGAAGTGGTCAGTGCGGTCAGGGCTGAATCTGCACTCGAATAAGCTGCGGCGATCAATCCGATGATAAAAACAATCCCTATTCCAAAAGGAAGGTAATTCATTGCAATGAGCGGATATAATTGATCGGTTTTGTCAGGAATGGGAATTCCTTCCTGTGCCGCAAACAGATAGAGTAAAGCGCCGAGGCTAAGAAATAATACATTAGCCAAAACAAGGATGAAACTGAAAGTGTAGATATTTTTTTGTGCTTCAGGAAGGGTTTTACAACTTAGGTTTTTTTGCATCATATCCTGATCCAGACCAGTCATTACTATGGCAATTAGTGCTCCGCTAAGAAATTGTTTAAAGAAATTATTCGGATCCTGCCATCCGCCTTCAAAGAAAAATAGTTGGCTGTAATCACTTTTGTAAACCAGTTCAAAAGCGCCGATGAAACTGGTATCCATCGCTTTTCCGATATAAATGATCGTTAGGATGACTGCGGTGAGCATGCTGATCGTTTGAAGCGTATCGGTCCAGACAATTGTTTTGATCCCACCCCTGAAAGTATAAACCCAGATCAGAATTATGGTTATCCCGACCGTGACGGGAAATGGAATTCCTATTGGGGTCATCAGAAACATTTGAAGTACGATGGCAACCAGATACAGTCTGAAAGATGCCCCGATGATCCTGGATAACAAGAAATAAAAGGCTCCGGTTTTATATGAAAAAGTACCAAATCTTTTTTCAAGGTAGACATAGATGGAAGTTAGGTTCATCCGGTAATAAACCGGCATAAGTACATGGGCGATAACCAGGTAACCCACCAAATAGCCGAAAACCATTTGCATATAAGAAAAACCCTGATTAACAGCACCTGCGCCTACCACACCGGGGATGGAAATGAAAGTTACACCAGATAATGAAGCGCCGATCATACCTATGGCAACCAGAATCCATGGTGACTTTTTACCTGCGATGAAAAATTGATTATTATCTGCCTTCCTTCCGGTAAGTTGAGATACGAGGATCAATAATCCAAAATAGGATAAAACGATTACCAGGATTGTGATTGGTGATATATTACTCATGCATCAATTTTATACAAAATTAGTGTAGAAATCTAAAATTGCTAATATTGTTAAAATTAATTAGTTAAGGAAAGCTTCAGAGAATCAATCAAATTGATTGCGTGATCATAACCTATTTGATACATTTCTTGCAGGTTTTTCTTGCTGATAATGTTGTATCCTCCAATTTCTTCCGGATTGATCAGCCAGTCGCACAATCGGGCTTCTGTTTCCGCCTTGGAGTGAATGTTCAATAAAAAAGCCCGGTCCAGCACATGTCTTGTATTTTTGATCTGCTCTCTTGTTTTTACACCGGGTGCAGTGATCAGGACACCCAATATGTTTTCAGTTTCTTTTCTGATTTTAGAAACGGGGAAGACATTGATAATGCCACCATCAGAAAGCATTTGACCATTCATTTCAACGGGCGTAAAAATACCGGGAATTGCACAAGATGCAATTACGCAGCTGGTAACAGGGCCGTTTTCGTGTTCAACAAGAGTTCCTTTGACCAAATCCGTAGAATACACTTTTAATTTTTTATTTAATGCTTCAAACCGATCATCGGGAAATAGAGGAGCAAGATCTTCGATGTATTTATTGGATTCAAAAAAACCGGGATGGTTGATGGTTAGTGAAGGGTGGGAAAAAAGGGAGGTGTGTTTGAAAAAATAATAGATGTCATCAGCAGAATGATTAGCCGCGTAAAGTGCACCCACCAATGCTCCGGCACTGCAACCTGAAATTATATCCGGTTCAATTCCTGATTCCTCGAGTGCTTTAATCACACCAATGTGTGCAGCGCCCCGCGTGCCACCGCCTGATAAGGCCAATCCAAATTTATATTGCATAATATAACTCTTTGATATGCAAATGTCGATACAATAATGATGAAAAGCAAATGGTGGGGTATACTTCTGTAAACGCAAAAACGCCGACTCGTAAGTCAGCGTTTTTGTTTAATTTAATCCCATGAACAATTGAAAAAAATAGAAAACGAAAGGGTGAAAATTAATTTATAGTAAAACTCAATCTAAAATCTTTTTTGAATTGGTTAATAGGAAGTTGCAAAACCTTGTTTGCAACTTACTATTAACGAATTATAATCCCATGAACATATCCATTAAAATTTAACCAATTTCTTTAAACCGGTGCTTTAATTATGTTTGATAATACAATAATACGATGAGTTAATAGCCGTATCAAATACAAAAACAGCTTAATGTTACATATAAAATATATTAATATGATGTTAGAATTTTATAAATAACAGATATACAATGAATTAGGTGTGTTGGTTGCTTTGTTAAATGCAGAAATTGTGAAAATAAAAACTAATTTTGAGTAAATTATTTCTTTTATTTTTATGTATTTCCTGTGTTTTTTCATAATAAAGTTGCTCCGAATTAAATAAATAGGATGGAAGAGGGTAGATTTTGCGATAGTTTTTCTTTTATGAGATCATCAGAATCTGTCTCAAAATTGATTTCTTTCAACCATTTTTCATAATCTATGACACAATTCATGATCCTGCTCCCCCTGTTCCGGAAATCAAAGTTATGATCAAAATCAAGCATTATTTTATTCTGACTGCCAGAAATCAAAATGTCTTTCTCTTCCTCCAGTCCGTAAGCAATGCTTGCTTTTAAAAAATAAAAGCCTTCCGTTTTGCTGATATACATACTATCCGGGTTCTGATACAATGGATTTGAAGATGGAATATTACTCAGATCTCCAAAGTTGATCGAATCCTTTATTCCAAAATCAAAAGCAGTTGCTTTATAGAGGTCTGCATTTCTGAAATTGCCCAGAACGTAATCATCTGTTTTGCCCAGTTTTATTTTTGCAACAGGAAATAAGTGATTGAGAAACTCAGTTTCACCATTCGATTCAATCCCGACTTGTATGGTCTCTGTTGTTTTGGATTGTTGATGTTCAGATCCGTTTTTCAGAGAAATATCGGTCAGGAAAAATACCAGAGACCGGATCCTGATATCACCAGATTGAGGGTGGGAGATGATTGAGTTAGTATCTATTTCAATTTCGCCATACAAATGATTGATGGATAAAATTAAATCTGAGTATTTACAACAATCATTTTCACAATCGATGTCAGCCTTGACATCATAGTTACTGGCATTGATATCCCTGCATCCTTCCGGAGAATCATAACAAGCAGTCCATGACAGGCTACAAGTAAATAGTAAAAGGAAAACTGATATTCTATAAACCATTTGTTTCTACAATTTTTCTGATCGTCTTTTTTACCTGAATGGAAAAATCCTTGTCCAGGATCCAATTGGCATATTGCTTGTCTTTTTTCAAAACGTCAAGCACTGTCTCATTGATATATTTACCGAAATTGAATGCAATTTCTCCTTTATCATTGTATTTGAGCCTTTGAGTGACATCGATAAGTTTCAGGTCATTGGTGAAATCATGGATCGCCTGAATGTCATTTTTTACTGGCTTTTCAGTTTTGTTGCCATCATTGTCAAAATAATCCTGCTCTTTATATTTTTCCAATTGTCCCTTAAAAACATCTACGGTAGCCTTAACATCTATAAGTGCATCATGTGCGTCCTCAAGTTCGAGATTGCAATAAAATTTATAAGCTGCTTTTAAGGTTCTTGGTTCCATTTTATAAAATAACCGCTGAACATCGATCAGTCTTCTTTTTTCAATGTCAAAATCAAAACCTGCCCGATGGAATTCTTCCATCAACATTGGTATGTCAAATCTGTTTGAATTATATCCTGCCAAATCAGCATCCCCAATAAAATCAAAAATTTCCTGGGCAACCTGAGGGAAGATCGGTTTATTTTTTACATCTGCAGGCGTAATCCCGTGAATCTTCATCGATTCTTCTGAGATGGGAATACCTGGATTTATCAACATTTTTAGTTCTGAAGGTTCAGCTTCGTTCTTTTTATATTTAATAATGGCTATTTGAAGGATCCGGTCCTTTAAAACATTAAGTCCGGTTGTCTCTACATCAAAAAATATAAGGTCTTTACTTAAGTTAAAATTCATCATCTTTTTATTCTAAACGCTTCAAAATTATTTAAATATTTCACTTGGAATTCACCTTCCTCGGTATATACAAAACAGGCATCCAAACTGGATTCCTGCCCGATCATTTTACTTGCTTTTTCTAATCCCATAACCATGCAGGCAGTTGCCATCGCATCTGCCTCAGCGCAAGTGGGTGCAATGATCGTTACACTCAGTAAATTGGATCTTTCAGGAAATCCACTTTTGGGATTGATCGTATGCGAAACTTTCCTGCCATTTATCTCATAATAATTCCTGTAATTGCCGGATGTGGCAATCCCGTGATCCGATAAGGAGATATAATCGATGGATTCTGTCATGCTGCCTCCTTCTTTTGGCGTATTGATCCCGATTGACCAGGCATTTCCTCTTGGATTTAAACCTTTGATGCTCATTTCACCACCGATATCAACCAGGTAATTGTGAATGCCCTTACTCTTTAAAAAATCTGCTATGATGTCAACGGCATAACCTTTAGCCACGCTGCTGAAGTCAAGTTCTATTTTGGGATTAGATTTAATAAGTTCAATACCGGTTTCCGTTTTAGTTTCTGATATCTTATCTAAACCGACATAACTCGTAATTTCTAGAATTTGAATACTGTCAATATTCATAACCTGATTTTTACCCGAATATCCAAAACCCCAGTAATTCACAAGTGGCATGATCGTTGGATCATAATATCCATCGGATTTTTGATAGATCTTTTTACTCAATAAGTAATTGTCAAGAAAGACTCCCTGTTCAAGTACCATCCCATTTTCGCCGGTGTTGAATTTTGAAATGCTCGAAGCTGGGATATAGGTTGAAACTTCCATATTTATTTCCAGAAGAATAGAATCAAATTCTAATTTGAAATCCAGAGTATCGCTATAATTGATCCGGTAGTAAGTTCCCATTGTTTCCCCTTCAACAACATGATAGATACCAATGACAGCTTGATTATTATTTTGCTCTGCTCCTTTACATCCGGCAAACAATAAGAAAATGGAAATTAATACTAAAAATCTCTTCATTACATGCTATTTAATAATGCCTTCTTCTTTCGCTTTCTCTCCCGCACCATGTAATTGTACCGGGCTTGGTTTTTTTCTGATACGTATATTGAGGAATTCTACAATTAATGAAAATGTGATCGCAAAGTATAAGTAACCCTTTGGTATGCTGCCAATCTCCTTGCCAGCGATTGTTAAATGCGCCAGATGCCCACCTTCCAGAATCAACATAAAACCTATTAAAATCAAGAATGACAATCCCAGCATCTGTAAAGTTGGATGTTTATTAACAAAACTACCAACAGGATTGGCAAATGCCATCATAATAATTACAGAAAAGATTACGGCCACCATCATGATGATAAGCGCGCCATGAATCCCTGTGGTCATACCAACAGCGGTTAAGATCGAATCAAAGGAAAAAATTATATTGATCATGGTGATCTGGACAATTGCATTGGTCAGGCTGATTTTTTTTTCAGAATTGGATGCATGATGTTCCTCCCCTTCCAGTTTACCATGTATTTCGGTAACACTCTTATATAGTAAGAACAGGCCTCCGGCGATCAGGATCAGACTTTGGCCCGTAAATCCGGCATGAATTCCTAATGAATCTATTTCAAACCAAGGTTTGTTCATCGCAGTGAGTATCGAAATACCCAATAAAAGGAAAATCCTCAATCCCATGGCTAGTATCAAACCAATATTGGTTGCCTTTTTTCTAAGTTTTTCAGGAAGCTTGGCGGCTGCAATCGTAATGAAAATGATATTGTCCACTCCCAGTACAACTTCAAGAAAGCTAAGAGTAAGTAAACTCATCCACACCTCTGAACTCGCCATGTCCGGCATTGCAAAAGAAATCAGATACATAAAGATTCAATTTGAATTAATATATTATATTTATTTATTATCGTCTTTCGGTTTATTATTTCTTGATTTTGGGTTATTAGAACTATTTCGGTTCTGTGGTCCGCCATCCCTTCTTTTTGGCCTTTGATTCTGTTTTATGCCTTCCTGTTTGTTTTGTTTTGGGTTTTGCGCGCCACCTTCGGGATTATTTTGTTTTGGGTTTTGCGTTCCGCCTTCCGGGTTATTTCGCTTTTGTGGTCCACCGGCCCTTCTGTTTTGATTTGGATTCTGTGGTCTGCCATCCCTTCGGTTTTGCTTTTGCTCAGGATTGGTTTTGTCAATTCCCTTTTGGGCAGCTTTATTTTGCGAAGTAGAATCATTTGTCCCCCGATTTACATTTTTATTCCTTTGATTCTTATTGCGCCTGTTTTTGTTTCTTGATTTTGATTTTACATCAGGTAATTCAATCTGGCCAGTGACAGTTTCATAATCAACATCTTCTTCAATATCTTCTTTGATGTATTGTACAACACCCAGGGAATCAGGCTTTTCACCTCGTTTATTCATTTCAAGAATATCCCCAATGTCATTTTTGTGCAAGGCAAACAATTTGTTTATACCAGATTCATCTTTAATACTATAAAACAAAAGACCTTTGAAAATATCCATTTTAACCAGATATGCAGTTCCTTGTTTTGTAAACACTCTTTCTGCATCTTTCGGAAATTCCGCAAGTGCTTCCATATACGTATCCAGTTCAAAATTAAGACAGCATTTTAGTCTGCCGCACAAACCGGTAAGTTTGGATTGATTGATCGCCAGATTCTGATACCTGGCTGTTTCAGTGGTAACGGATGAAAAATTAGTTAACCAGGAAGAGCAGCAAACTTCCCGTCCGCAGGATGCAATGCCTCCGATACGGGATGATTCCTGTCGGATACCGATCTGTCTCATTTCGATCTTTACCCTGAATTCTTTGGCATATAATTTAACGAGCTCCCTGAAATCTATCCGGCCATCTGCCGTGTAAAAGAAAGTGGCTTTCCTCTTGTCGCCCTGGTATTCCACATCTCCAACTTTCATGTCAAGTTTTAAAGAAGTAGCAATTTCCTTTGCTTTTTTGAGGGCACCCCGTTCCATTGCACGGGCCTCTGTCAGTTTTTCAAGATCTCTTTGTCCGGCAATTCGCTGAATATTAAAAAATTCTTTATCAGATTTTACCTTTTTTTTCTTCATCTGAAGTCTGACAAGTTCTCCCGAAAGACAGATCTCGCCAATATCATAGCCGCTTCCCGAGCTAACTACCACCCAGTCGCCTGTGTGAATATCCAGATTATTTTGATTTCGAACAAAATCCTTTCTTGCACCGTTTTTAAAACTTATTTCATAAATGTCAAACGGAAACGGATCATCCGCCATTTTATCTTCAAGGTAATCAAAAGTATCTAGTTTGTTACAACCGCCTGAAGAACAGCAGCCACCTTGTTTTTTTTCCTTTACTTCCACTTGTATTACTGTCTCACTTCTCATATATATATGTGTCTGTTATATTTAACAATAGTTCATACCGGAACCTTATTTTAGGTTTTATTTTCCAGTCATGAGTTTATGCAAAGTTAATGAACTGTTTATCATTTGCAATTTAACATTTGCATTTCTCTCGCGATTCCTAATGCAATCATTCAATAATGCAGTGATTTGAAACAATTTCTCATGGTCTATCACAGCTTTCAAATTTTCCAGAATTTGAAATGACTCATCCGTCAAACGGATCTCTTCTCTGGGCAATGAATATGACATTAAAAACTGCTTAAATAGCTTTAAACCATACTTGTAAAAATATATTTGTTCGTGATTACTCTTTTTAAGGAACGTTTCAGACCAATTGATTATATCTAAGGCATTTCCTTTAAAGGAAAGTCTCAACCAATCAAAAACTTCAGCGTAAACATCGGTTTGTATATATTCGGACAATTTGATCATTTCATGCATATTGCCATCTGCCAATTGTACGATTTGATCTTTTTTTAATGGATCAACTTCCATTTTTTCTGAAAGATACAATTTTAAATCATCATCCGTGAAAGGAGGAATTTTTACAACCTGACATCTTGAGATGATGGTACTTAATATTTGATCAAGATTCTCTGTTAAAAAAATGAACACAGAGTTTTCTGGCGGTTCTTCTATCAGTTTTAGAATTCGGTTGCCCTCTTTCTCCATTAATTCTGATTGCCAGATAATGCTTATCTTTTTATTCCCCTCGTAGATCCTCAAACTGAAATTTTTGTTCATTTCGAGCAAGGATACTTTGGGTATATTCGCTTTTTTCTTAGCACCCTCGATCTCATCCATCCAGTCATTCAAGTCAAAATAGGGGTGCATCTTGATTCTCTCGCGCCATTTTTCATAGAAAGCAGAACTTGGCTGACTTTTTGTGTCCTTTGAATAGGTTGGGAAAACATAATGTATGTCAGGATGGATCAATTGGAAGGACTTCCTACAGGAAGGACATTCGCCACAGGAGTCACCATCTATGCGGTTACGACATTGAATGTAAGCGACTGTTGCCAGAGCCAAAGCCAGCTTTCCACACCCTTTCTTACCGGAAAATAATATTGCATGGGGGAATCTGTTTCTTTCTATGAGTGACTTAAGATAAGTTTTCGTACCCTCCTGACCATATATATCTTTAAATTTCACTCGCTTAGTTTCTGTTTTTAATTAATGTAAACAATGCGCCTACCCATCTGTTTCTGAATTTGCTAATGTTGAAATATGGCGTCCTTTTTCCGCCAAATGACCTGAATACCCGTTCAACATTTTCAATCATACTTCCCTCAAAATTATAATTATCCACCTGTTTGGAAGCAATTTTGATGGATTCCCACAGCAATAGTTTCATGCTGTCATTTTTCAGGATCGATTCATCCATTCCCAGAACCAGGCTATAGGCACAATCTTTGTCCCAAACCAACAACATCGAAGAAGCAAAATTACCATTTATGTCTTTTGCAGAAAGAATTATTCCTTGATTTTGATCGGTTAAGTCCTTAAATAATCCTTCTAAAAAGTCCTCGGTCATTTTAAAATTCACCTGCTGCTTGCTCAGACTTTTTTGTAAGTTTGTAAAAAGTGATCGGGAATCATTTTCCTGGATTATTTTATATTTTTCTGCTGATTTGGCTAGTTGTCGCTTTAGTTTATTGTCAAAATTAGCCTGGATTGCTTCATGGTCTTTAATGTGATGCAGCAAATACGTATATCTTGTTGTTTGCTTGTAATTATCCCAGTAAAAGGGGTACCAGTTCTCAAACGAAGGATGAAAGCTCACATTAAAATAGCTGCAATGATCATTGAGCTGATCTTTTAAATCTCGGATAACCCGGGTTTCAAAAGAATATTTTGATGTAATGCTCGATAAATTGGGTGGATAAAACAATAAGATACCCTGATAAGGGCTTAAAAAAGGATTCGAAATGACAGACAGGGTTTTCATTTTACTTTTGTAAAAAGGTAAAACACCTATTATGTTCTCTCCCTTGTCTGTAGATAGAAAAATGTCCCAATTGTTTGTTCCACAAACCGTATCGAGCCACCAGGGTTGATAGAAAATTGGTATATTTTCATTTTGCCTGACAAAAAGATCGTATTTTGCTCTTCGTTGATTTGGCAAATTTCAAGTTTTTATGTGAATAATTAATTTTGCTAATATAATTCAATAATACAAAACTGTTTTTATATAATTATTGTTTGACTAAATAAATGCCTATGCGAATTTCTGTTTTCAGAAAAACCTATTTTAATGCCGGACACAGGATATTCAATCCAGCCTGGGATGATCAAAAAAACCTTGAAGTATTTGGCAAATGCAGCAATCCAAATTACCATGGACATAATTATGAATTAGAAGTAAAACTGACGGGAGAAGTAGATCCTGAAACTGGATTTTTATTTGACCTCAAAAAACTTCGTGACATTGTTGAAGAAAATATCATAGAGAAATATGATCATAAAAATCTGAATCTGGACGTGGCTCCTTTCGATAAGGTAATTCCGAGTTCTGAAAATATATGTTTTGAAATATGGAAGATACTCAGAGAAATTATCGACCAGAAATTCGAATTACAGGTTCGACTCTATGAAAGTCAACGCAATTACGTAGAATATCCTGCATAGTTTTATGCAGGATACGTCTCATTGTTTTTAGCAAAAGCTGAATTCAAAAAACAAGCATCAATTGTTTTTTTTGGACCTCAAAACTATGGTTGGACATATCATTTCTTCCAGAGAGATGCCTCCGTGCTGAAATGTATTCTTGTACAGATTATTATAGTAGTTGTAATTATTCGGATACAAGAAATACTTGTCTTCTTTAGCGAAGATGTATCTTGTACTGACATTCGGTGTTGGTAATCCGGCCTTTTCAGGTTGACGGATCTCTAGAACATCCTTTTTATTGAACTTAAGGTTTTTTCCCGCTTTATATCTCAGATTTGTGGTAGTATCTTTATCCCCCACGACTTTTGAAGGATTGTTGACACGGATGGTTCCATGATCCGTCGTGATGATTACTTTGACATCCTTTTCACTCAATTTCTTCAAAGTATTAAACAAAGGAGAATTTCTGAACCAGGAAACGGTTAATGACCGGTATGCTTTTTCATCTCCTGCCAATGCTTTCAAAACATCCATTTCTGTTCTCGCATGAGACAGCATATCTATGAAGTTATATACAAGAACGGTAAAGTCGTTTTGCAGATAGTTGAAGGCATTATCTTCAATTTGTTTGGCTGCTTTTGTATTTAATACTTTTTCGTATTTAAAATTAACGTCCTTTTTGAATTTTCTCTTAACCTGTTCTCCAAGTAATTCGCTTTCAAAATTATTTTTACCCCCTTCTTCAAAATCGTGTTTCCAGAATTGTGGATATCGGGTTGCAATTTCATCGGGCAAAATTCCGGCAAAAATTGCATTCCGGCTGTATTGGGTCGCTGTCGGTAAAATACTGTAAAAATATTCCTCTTTTTGTTTTGTGAAAAATTCGCTCAAAATGGGTTCAATAACCTTCCACTGGTCAAATCTCAGGTTGTCAAGTAAGAAAACAAAAACAGGTATGTCATCTTTCATTTCAGGAAAGACAAAGGTATCAAAGACTTGATGTGACATTACCGGGGCTTTTTTACTTCCATCCATCCATTCGAGGTAATGTTTAAGGATGAATTTAGAAAATTCGACATTAGCTTCATTTTTTTGCATAGCCAGAATATCCGACATTTCTGAAACATTATGTTGACTGATCTTTAATTCCCATTTTATGATTTTTAAATAAATATCCTTCCAGGTTTCAAAATTTAAACCACTATTGATCTCCATCAGAATATTCCTGAATTCCTGCTGGTAATCCGTTGCCGTTTTTTCACTGACCAATCTTTTATTATCAATGATCTTTTTCAAACTAAGCAAAATCTGATTTGGATTTACAGGTTTGATAAGATAATCGTTGATCTGGGCACCAATGGCTTCTTCCATGAGGTTCTCTGCCTCATTTTTTGTGATCATTACAACCGGAATATTAGGGTTGATATCTTTTAATTTTTCAAGTGTTTCCAGACCAGTTATCCCGGGCATGGATTCATCAAGAAAGACTACATCAAAATCGCTATGGGTTTCTAATAATTCCAGCGCGTCATGACCATTACTAACCGTCACGACCTTATATCCTTTTTTTTCTAAAAAGAACAACTGGGGCTTAAGCGTATCAATTTCATCATCCGCCCAAAGAATTTTAATTTCATCCATAAATTTTATTTATTTAATTATTAGCAAACAAAATATCACTTGACTTGTGCAAAACAAACGATTTTTCTTTCCATTATAGTACTTTTATTTCAATCCTTTGAAATAAACCAAATTTCATTGTATTTTATTGGCTACTAATTTTATGAAATTGCAACTAACTAGAAAGAAAAAGATCTTCAACGATCCGGTTTATGGTCTAATCAATTTTCCTCATGGAATTTTATATGATCTGATCGACCACCCATTTGTTCAGAGACTCAGGAGAATCAAGCAACTTGGCTTGACAGATTATGTCTATTCCGGAGCAAGTCACAGCAGGTTTAATCATTGTTTGGGGGCCCTGCATTTGATGACTCAGGCTATTCAAAGTTTGAGATGGAAAGGCGTTGAGATCTCCCCTGAAGAATCTGAAGCGGTCAGTATCGCAATTCTGTTACATGATATTGGTCATGGTCCGTTTTCGCACGCCCTAGAAAGAATCATTCTTCCCTATCCTCATGAATCAATTTCTATTCGGGTGATGGAAATATTGAATGCTGAATTTGAAGGGAAACTAAGCATGGCAATTTCCATATTCAAAGATGAATATCAAAAAAAGTTCCTGCATGAATTAGTAGCGAGCCAACTGGATATGGACAGGATGGATTATTTAAATCGGGACAGCTTTTATTCAGGGGTGGTTGAAGGCATGATCGGCTATGAACGGATCATCAAAATGTTAAATGTCGTTAATGATAAACTGGTCGTAGAGGAAAAAGGCAGTTTGTCTGTTGAGCAGTTTTTGATGGCCAGGAGGATGATGTATTGGCAGGTTTATTTACACAAGACCGTTTTGTCTGTTGAAAAGATGTTACTTACATTATTCAAATTTATTCATGATAAGGGGGATGACAGTTTTTATAGCTTAATGCCGGATTCCCTTGTTTATTTTTTCAAAAATTATAAAAATTTTCTTCATCCGGATAATGTTACCGATGAATCCATCATTAAATTTATGGAACTCGATGATTCTGAGGTATATATATTCCTAAAAAATATCATTAAAAAGAAGGATGGCATTCCGCAATTGCTATCTCGGGGAATCATAGAGCGTCATGTTTTTAAAATTATTTTAAAAAATGAGCCCATTTTAGGTGAGTTTAAAAATAACATCCGTCATAAAATTGAAACTGAAATGAATGTGGACCCAGAAGGGGTCGATTATTTATTGATTTGCGGAAGTGAAACCAATGAAACTTACACACAGAATGTTGATGAAATCAAACTTTTACTGAAAAACGGTAATGTTGTTACTTTGGAAAGTGAAAAAGATTTACATGTAAATTTGAAAAAAACTGAAAAGTTTTATCTGATTTATCCTCGTAGTATAGTACTGAATGATATTTAATAAACTTAAACTTGAATTTAATCATGCGTAAATTTTTATTTTTTTTGATAGTAATCATAGCTTCTACGGCTACGGTTTTTTCTCAGGATTTGCCTGAAAATCCTGAAGCGGGCAAATGTTATGTAAGGTGTACTACACCAGATGTTTGGGAGACACAACAAGAAACAGTTGTTGTTATGCCAGCTTTTAACAAAATTGTTACGAATCCTGCTATTTACAAAACAATTACAGAAAAGGTATTATTGAAAGATGCAAGTTACAAATTAGAAATTGTTCCTGCTGTTTATGAAACAGTAAAAGTTCAGGTTCTTGTGAGAGAAGCAAGTCATGAACTTATCCTTATGCCTGCAGTATATGGTACAAAAACAGTTACATATACTTCAAAAGAGGATGCAAATGCTCTTTCAGTTGTAAAAGCGACTTTTGCTGATAATTCAAAGCAAATCATGACGAAATCACCTTCTGCTGTTTGGCAATTGACCATCAGTGAAGAAAATTGTATTTCTGATAATCCAAGTGATTGCCAGTTCTGGTGTTACAAAGAGATTCCTGCAGAATATGAGAATGTGCCTTATGAGACACTTAATAAAAATGCTTATACGGTAAAATCACCTGTTCCCGGTGGTCAAAAAACGTATACCTACACGGTGATGACACAGGCGCCAACAACGAAAAAGATTGAGATTCCTGCAGAGTACATGACTGTTGAAAAAACTGTTTTGAAAACACCTCCAACTACCAGAACTATTGAGATTCCTGCTGAGTACACTACGATCTCGAAAGTAGTATTGGAAAAAGATGCATGGGAGCAAGTTGAAAATGTACCTGCGGTAAGCAAGACCATCTCTAAAGAAGTGCTTGTTTCAAAAGGTGGATTAACGGAATGGAAAGAAGTTGAATGTGAATTGATCAATTACAATCCACTTCCGATCAACTGGAACCTGAATAGTGCTACTTTGACTGGTTCAGCTAAAAAGATCATTGATAATACATTGATGCCTATATTGAAGGATGGAATGAAAGTAGAACTAGCTTCTCATACAGATTCCAGAGGTTCAGATTCATTCAATCAAAACTTATCTGACAGAAGAGCAGAAGCGGTAAAGGATTATCTAATTGCAAAGGGGATCAGCCCTTCACAAATGGTTGCAAAAGGATATGGTGAAACCAAACTAAAAAACAACTGTTCAAATGGTGTTCAATGTACTGAAGCACAACATTTGACTAACAGGAGAACGGAATTCAGAGTACTGAATAACTAAATTAAGACGTAATTATATACAAGAGCCACTTCGGATTGAAGTGGCTTTTTTTTTGCTAGGAACAGTTAAAGTTGAGGTGTAGATAAATATCGATTTTACTTCTTTTGATTTTTTAATTCTGAATGCGTTTTTTTCCAAGCTAAATGGTACATTTGTTGCTGAATTTTAATTGAAATTTAAATAGCAAGAATCATTATGCAAGATATAGTTTTTGATCTTATACAAAAAGAATACGAAAGACAGTTCAACGGCGTAGAATTGATCGCCTCTGAGAATTTTGTAAGTAAGAACGTACTGGAGTCAATGGGAAGTGTACTTACCAATAAGTATGCGGAGGGTTATCCCGGAAAGCGATATTATGGAGGATGTGAGGTAGTTGATGAAATAGAGCAGATCGCCATTGACAGATTAAAAGAGTTATTTGGAGTAGAATATGCGAATGTGCAACCACACTCCGGTGCGCAGGCGAATTCTGCTGTTTATCTGGCGATGATGGAGCCAGGAGATACATTTATGGGGTTTGATCTTTCACATGGTGGACACCTTACACATGGGTCAGCTGTGAATTATTCCGGAAAAGTATACAATCCGGTTTTCTACGGTGTAGAAAAAGAAAGTGGCATCATCGATATGGATAAAGTGGCTGAAGTAGCCAGAAGAGAAAAACCAAAATTGATCATTGCAGGTGCTTCAGCCTATTCCAGAGACTGGGATTTTAAAAGGTTCAGAGAAATTGCAGATGAGGTTGGTGCTATCCTGATGGCAGATATCGCACACCCGGCTGGTTTAATTGCAACTGGCGAGCTCAATGATCCTGTGCCTCATTGTCACATTATTACAAGTACTACGCATAAAACACTGAGAGGGCCAAGAGGTGGTATTATTATGATGGGGAAAAACTTTGATAATCCCTGGGGTCGAATGACTAAAAAGGGGAATCCAATCAAAATGTCTGCTGTTTTAAACAGTGCTGTATTTCCTGGATTCCAGGGTGGGCCTTTGGAACATGTAATTGCTTCCAAAGCTGTTGCCTTTGGGGAAGCCTTAACCGATCAATACAAAGTATACATCAAGCAGGTCATGAGTAATGCGACTGCAATGGCTCAGGCTTTTGTTGACCGAGGTTATAATATTATTTCAGGGGGTACAGATAATCACCTGATGCTTGTTGATCTTCGAACGAAAAACATTACCGGGAAAGATGCTGAAAATGCATTGGTGAGAGCAGACATTACGATCAATAAGAATATGGTTCCATTCGATGATAAGAGTCCTTTTGTAACCAGCGGAATGCGAATTGGAACCCCGGCTATTACGACAAGGGGAATCAAAGAAGCAGAATGTGCTCAAATTGTAGATTGGATGGACTATATCATCTCTGACCATGAAAATGAACAAAAAATCAATCAGGTTAGAGCTGAAGTAAATAAATTTATGAAACAATTTCCGCTATATCCGGAAATTTTATAAGAAAAAAGAAAGCAGCCTTGGCTGCTTTCTTTTTTTCAATGAATTTGTGCTATCAATGCCTTTTATTATAGTGTTTCTTATTTCTGTAATAAAAATCATATTCATCATCTCTGCTGGTTCCATTCCTATGGTCATATTTTTCTGAATTTCTTGAATTCAACCGGTGATGTCTGTTATAAAGATACTCATCCAATAAGCGGTCGAATTTGTACATGTGTTTTCTTATTTTGGATTCTTCCCTGTTATTTAACCTTCCGTTTCTCCATGCTTTGCGTTTTAATTTATCGATATAGGCCAGCTCATTTTCGAGATGTCTGACTTCTTTTCTGGTCAGATCTCCTGATCTGATACCTTTCTTTATTTTTTTCTCAATTCTGATATCAGGTCCGGAATCGTCTGCGCAATTGAATGATCGATGTTGAGCGTCTACACCATAAAGTATAAAAACACTCAAAAGGGTCGCGATAATAAATTTTGCTTTTTTCATATCTTTTGTATTTTAATATATAGACTGATTGAAATGATGCAAGGTTAATTAAGCCTGGTTCATTTAGGTGAAATTTAACGTTATCTGTTCAGATTTATAATTCTATTAACATTCATGCTTTCAGTTTTATGGTTAATACGAAATTTTAATGAGGGAATCTCCTTATATTGCAAGCTGAAAATTTATGAATATGCCCAATAAAATATCAGTGCTGAAGGACCTTTTTGATCAATACCTGGCGCAACAAAAAATGACAGATAATCCTGAAAATTTATATCTGCCTATAAATTATATTATGGAATTGGGTGGCAAAAGGATCCGGCCTGTTTCAGCGATGATTGGCTACAATGTTTTTAAAGATGATGTTGGGCTTGCTCTTCCGCTTGCCTATGCTTTAGAGATCTTCCACAACTTTACACTGGCACATGATGACGTCATGGATGTAGCTGAAATAAGAAGAGGCAAACCTGCGATGCACATTGCATATGGCCTGAATAGTGCCATACTTTCCGGTGATGCCATGCTTATTTATGCTTACAGGTACATCACGGCATGCAAAACGAGTGCAGAAAAAAAAGTACAGTTGATCAATTTATTCACGGATACGGCTATTGAGATTTGTGAAGGTCAGCAAATGGATATGGATTTTGAGCAACTGAATGAAGTAGCGCTTTCAAGCTATTTATTAATGATAAAGTTGAAAACAGCTGTTTTACTGGCTGCCAGTTTAAAATCGGGCGCCTTACTTGCCGGGGCCTCGGATAAAGAGGGAGATCACTTTTATGCTTTTGGTTTAAATATTGGACTTGCTTTTCAAATTCAGGATGATGTGCTGGACCTCTATAGCGAAGCGGTTGGATTTGGGAAAAAGCTTGGTGGTGATATACTCCAAAAAAAGAAAACCTATTTATACTTAAAAGGGCTTGAACTAGCCTCTGCTGAAAAAGCCGGGGATCTGATTGAATTATATAATTCAGATAATTTCCCAAATGAAATTAAGATAGAAAAGGTGCGGGCTGTATTTGATGAACTCAATGTAAAAGACCACGCTATTGGATTGATGAATGAACTTACCGAAAATGCTTATGATCACTTGAATGCATTGGAGATTGACAATAGTAAACTGACTGAACTAAGAAGACTGGGTGAAATGTTATTAGCCAGAAAATCTTGATAATCATAGTTTTTATATTAATTTAACTTATTCCCCAGAAAAATTGTAATTTGTATTAATTATTCATAAATCTTCTGCTTAAATTTATTTGTCAGAGATTTTGAATTGGATTTTAAATAAATTCTTAAATATTTAAAAATGAAAAGATTAGTTACATTTTTGGCGATAAGCATCCTTTTTATTTCATTCAGTGAGGCACAGGATGCAATTACTACGCGTGAAAAGATTCAAAATCAATTTTCACTTCCACAGATTCAGAAAATGGTCAAGGAAGCCTCCATGTTAAAACAAGAGGTTAGATTTTGTCAGGAATATTTTACCTGGGATGATTTAAGTGGTGAATTCGCTTATTCAGGCGAAGCAACCATGGTTATCGACATAGATAGTCCAATAAAAACACTGACGATAGAATTGACAACCATTCAAGATGGGGACGTACAGGAGCTTAGATTGGTTAATTACTGGACATTCCAGGAGATTGCATTTAATCAAGATCTTCAAGGTGACTCTACGCATATTTTTATTGGTGACGGATTGGGTAATTTTCAATTATTTTCAAGAACCATTAATCACTTCAACGGAGACCAATTATTTTTAACTGAGGATTATTTCGATTATACATTGTTTGGTTTACCGATTGGAATGGTTTTATCTGAATTGGTCCGGTATGGTTATGATAACAATAATTATTTGATTTCAAAGGCGACAGATGCATTTGATTTTAATGCTTTTTCTTTGGTTTTTTCCGATTCCATAAGGTATACAAATAATGGGATAGGCCTGCCAATTGAGCAGTTTGAATATACAGCCAATTTTTTGTCAGGAGCAGTTGAACTAAATTCGAAAACGGATTACACTTATACTGCTTCAAATTTGCTGGAATCAGAATTATATTATTTTTACGATGTTGACAAGTGGGTAAAGTCTGACAGAGATTCTTACACTTATGATGGGTTTAGCCGATTGTTGACTGAATTTACAGAAGGTACTATTGATGACGGATTGAGCTGGACTCCTTATGATCGTTCCCAATATGATTATCAGTCAAATCTGGCTTTTGGTATTTATGATAGTCAGATCATACAGGAGTATATTGATGATGTATGGGTGAATTCAGAATTAAATACTTATGAGGACTGTACTTCTGGATTAAGTAATTTATCTAAAATTGAATTTGATGCCTGGATGAATGGGAATAAATTGCAATTTAATTTACCCGATGCGAACCTTGGGGGAAATGTGCAAGTTTATGACCTGAGCGGGAAACAAATTTTTAACAATAATTACCAAATAATTCCGGATGCAATAGAGTTAGCTGATCTGGCGACTGGTATTTATATTGTTAATCTAAGCAACAATCAATTTTTAGGGGTTCGTAAGTTTTTTAAAAATTAAAGCCCATTTATCAAAATGGCTTTGTTATAATTAAAAATCCTTTTCCGGTATACAAGATCCGGGAAAGGATTTTTCTTTTTTATATTAAATGAATACAGCATAATTAATTAAAAATTTCGAAAATACCTGCTACTCCCTGACCGCCGCCAATGCATGCCGACACCATTCCATATTTTTGTTTTCTTCTTTTCATTTCGTGGATCAATTGAGTGGTCAGCTTTGTCCCGGTACAACCCAATGGGTGGCCGAGTGCAATGGCGCCTCCATTCACATTGACTATATCAGGGTTGAGACCTGCTTCCTGAATTACAGCCAGTGCCTGTGCCGCAAATGCCTCATTTAATTCTATTTGTTCAATTTGGTCCAGTCGCAGATCTGCCTGAACAAGTGCCTTCGGAATCGCTTTAACAGGCCCAATGCCCATATATAAGGGATCCACACCCGCAACCGCATAGGATTTTAGACTTGCCATTGGTGTGAGGTCAAATTCCTTTAATATCTTTTCACTAACAATCAGCGTAAATGAGGCACCATCTGATGTTTGGGAAGAATTTCCAGCCGTTACAATACCATTTCTTTTAAATACTGGCCGTAAACCGGATAACGCTTCAAGACTTGTATCCCTTCTGACACCATCATCTGTATCCACCTCCATCGAATCAGATTTTCTTTGATCGTTTTCAACATAAATTTCATTGACAGTGAAGGGAATGATCTCATCCTTGAATTTACCTTCATCTATTGCTTTTCCAGCTTTCTGGTGTGAGGCCAATGCAAATGCATCAGATGCTGCTCTTGAAATATTGTATTTTGAACCCACGGCCTCTGCCGTAGTACCCATTCCAACGAGATAATCGGGTGTAAATGCAGACATATTATAATTTGGAGCAAATTTATAACCTGTCATGGGAATCATGCTCATGCTTTCTGTTCCTCCAGCTATATAAACATCGCCCATACCGGATCGGATCATGGCTGTCGCCATTGCTATGGTTTCCAGACCTGAACCGCAGTATCGGTTGATGGTGACGCCAGGTGTATTTTTCCCCAAAGATAATAAGGCAATCTGCCTTCCAATCTGGAGTCCTTGTTCTCCTTCAGGATTGGCACAACCGACTAAAATTCCATCAACGAGGGAAGGATCAATCTCAGGCGTCTCTTTCATGAGTTCCATGATCAAATGGGCAGCCAGGTCATCGGATCGCGTGTTCTTAAATGCGCCTTTCCCTGCTTTTGTAACTGCTGTGCGAAATGCTTTTATAATATATGCCATGCGAATTATATTAAGTTTAATTTCTTAGTGGTTTATTGAATTGCAACATGTATTGAATTCTTTCCTGGGTTTTAGTTTCACCCAGGAGGCTTATGAATGCTTCTCTTTCGATGTCAAGCAGGTATTGTTCACTTACATACTGTGGAGATGTGAGATCCCCACCACACATTACCTGTGCAATTTTATTAGCGATCAACGCATCGTGTTCGCTGATAAAATTTCCGAGTTTAAATTCATTAACTGCCGTGTAAAGTGCAGCCAGTCCTGAACGTCCAAGCACCCTGACTTTTTTAGCTGAGGGCGGGACATATGATTCAGCGAGTTGCAATGCTTTGTTTTTTGCTTCATGAATGACCCAGGGAGCGTTTAAAACAACTTTATCCCGTTCAGGAAGAAGGTATTTCATGTCAAAAGCCATAGGTGCGGAGGTCGCAACTTCAGCCATGGCTATCGTCTTGAACATTTCAGTCAATTTGGTCGTTTCGATTCCGCCTTTTTGGATTTCATCAGATAAACGAAGAGCAAATTCTTTTGTTCCACCACCGCCAGGTAACAATCCAACACCCGCCTCAACTAATCCGAAATATGATTCGGCAGCAGCAACGACAGCATCGGTGTGCATCGAAAGTTCAACTCCGCCACCAAATACATAACCTTGTGTGGCAGTTACGACCGGTATTTTAGAATACCGCATTCGCATATTTACATCCTGAAAACCGGCGGCCATGTCATTCAGTTTATCCCACTCTTTCTGATAGGCCAACATAGCTACGAGCATGAGGTTAGCGCCTACTGAAAAGTTGGGGGAATTGTTTCCGATCACGATTGCTTTCCAATGCTCTTCTTCAGCCAGATCCAAGGCTTTGTTCATTGCTTCCCCGGTTCCTTCACCAATTATGTTGTTTTTGGAATTGAATTCAAGACAGATAACGTCATCACCAATGTCATAAATGCGTGCTTCGGTATTCTTGAAAATCAGTTTTTCTTTATAAGAATGCAGTTGAACGGTATATTCAGAGCCAGGAAGAATCTTATATGATCTGCTTTCTATATCATAAACGAACTGTCTGCCATTTTCAAATTTGTAAAACTGACTGCAGCCGGATTGTAGCATTTCATCTACCCAATCCGGTATCAGATATCCTTTATCTTTCGCCAGGTCCAATCCTTTTTTTACACCGATCATATCCCAGTATTCAAATGGGCCAGCTTCCCAGGCATAACCAGCTTTCATGGCATCATCTATACTGAATAAACCATCGCTGATCTCAGGAATTCTTGAGGCAGCATAACTGAAAAGTGAGAGGAAATAAGCCTGAATAAATTTACCGCCAATATCTTCATTTTCAAAAAAGGAATTGATCTTTCCATTAAGGTTGTCAATCTTTTTTGCTGTTCTGACAGAGTCAATTTTTACTTTGTTTTTTTCTCGATAACTCAGGGTTTTTAAGTCGAAAGCAAGAATCTTACTTCTTCCAAATTCATCTTTTTCATCTGTTTTTTTATAAAATCCCTGACCTGTTTTATTCCCAAAAAATCGATTCTCAATTAAATGAGTGAGGTAGGGCAGGGCCTGACTTGATTTTTTTGATTGAAGGTATTCGTCTTCAGGACAATTGTCAATGACACTTTTAAGAACATGCGCTCCAACATCAATTCCAATAAGATCCTGAAGTCTGAAAGTCCCTGTTTTGGGTCTGCCGATTGCCGGACCGGTAAGGGCATCCACGGATTCAATATCAAGATCAAACTGATCGGTTAATTCTATGAGTTTTGTGATAGAAAAGATCCCTATACGATTTGAAATAAAAGCTGGCGTATCCTTACACAAAACAGTTTGTTTGCCTAAAAATCTTCTCCCAAATTCCATTAAATGATCGATGATCTCCGGGGCGGTTTCTGCGCCGGGAATAATTTCCATCAGTCTTAAATATCTGGGTGGATTGAAGAAATGCGTTCCCAGAAAGTGTTTTTTGAAATCATCGCTTTTCCCATTTACCAATTGGTGAATGGGGATACCGGAAGTGTTTGTAGAAATGATGGATCCAGGTTTTCTGAAAGTTTCCACCAGATCGTAAAGAGTCTGTTTTATTTTCAAGTCCTCCAAGATTACTTCTATGATCCAGTCATATTCTGAAATTCTGTGCAGGTCATCTTCAAAATTCCCTGTTTGAATATTTGAAACCAGACTATTCTTGAACAAAGGAGCCGGTTTAGATTTTATGGTTTTTGCAAGAGATTCATTGACCATCTTATTGCGAAAATCCCGGATTTTCTTTTGTGTATTGTTAAGTCTGGGGTCTATCATGTCCAGCAGCAATACTTCCATGCCGGCATTTGCAAGATGGCAGGCGATGGCGGATCCCATAATTCCGGATCCAAGAATTGCCACTTTTTTTATTTTGCTTTTCATAGCCTAAAATTTTGTCCATTAAATATAAACAAATAATCGTTATTGACTTATTGTTGAAATGCTTGTTTGTTTATCAGTGGGTGGTTGTATAATAGAAACACTGGTTACAATTATTCTTAATTTTACGGATGGTAATATATATAGATGAAGTGGATGTAAATTTTAATTTTGTTATATATTGGGGAATCAATCTGCTTTCATCGAACATGGTTTTGGTGTTATTATTAATGAAATATTAAATGAAAATGGAATTTCAGGAAATCGTTGACAGTATCAGGAAAAGGGCTGAGAAAAATGTGCCCATCGGTGATTCAGTTAAATTTATTCTCGATGAATATTGCATTCATGTGGATGGCAGTGGAGAGAAGAATGTCGTAACTGAAGTGAATAAAGAGGCAGGTTGTACCATTACAACATCCTTAAAAACAATGGGAAAAATAGTTGAAGGGGATCTGAATCCAATGATGGCGACAATGACCGGCAAAATTAAAATTTCAGGCAATATGGGATTGGCTATGAAACTAGGTTCATTGATCTGATTCACTCAATAATTTATCTTTTATTTCACCTGAAACTGACACATCTGTGATGTGAAGGAATTCTTCAATTTCCTGTTCAATGTATCTGGAGGTTTCACGATTCATATCTTCAAGAATTCGCAACTCATCGCCTTTGTTCTTTTTTAAATACAAGCCATAAGCAAGTAAAGGTTTATTGTTCACCGTTCTGTTTGTTTCATATTCTTTGATATAGAGTTGTTTGATCTCGTCAATTTGAATATTATGTTGCTTCCAGGAAAGAAATTTCAGGGGTTTATGCCTGATCTGTAATTCATTTTCGGTAATAGTGATATATGTTTTGTTAATAAGATTAGCAAGGAATATATAATTGAGCAGAATGGCACCAATGAAGAAAAACAAAGAAAACATCACAACAAAAAGTGATAGACTATAAATACCGGCAATCAGGCCAAGGGTTGAAATTATTCCGAAGGAAGAGGCAAAAATAAAGTCAAATTTAATTTTATCTTTTTTTGCAGCTCTGAACCAGGATGTGGAAATTTCAAAGCTCGTTATAAGTTTAAGTACATCTGTTCCATCCGGAACCAGGTAAATAGGATGTCCCATTCTCCTTTTCTCAAATTCTGTGTCTTCCGTTGAGAAAATACTGTTACAATTATCACAGCTTGTTTTTGATCCCTCATTTAGTTCATTTTCATTGAAATAGATCTTTTCTCCACAAGTAATGCATGCCATTGCGTCCTGATATTCCTTTGTTAAGCTAGTGGGTTCTTGTTCACCTTTCATAGTTGAATCTATTTTTTTCGATGTTTATCATCTTTTTCATGGTCTTTGTGTCGAGTTGACCTTCTGCTGTCAATGCACCTTCTAAGGCCACATAGCTGAAAAGAGCTCCTTCAAAAAGACATCTGACACGGGTAATTGTCCCTTTGTTTCCCATATTAAAGGCTATTACATTTTCAAAATGCTTATTAAAAGGTAGAATTCGTTCATTGTCCCTTGAGCCGTGACTGAAACATGCGATTTTTACCAGGTCGGCGCCCAGAGATTTTGCTTTTATCAACACATCAAAGAGTTTTTGATTGGTTGGAACTGAATGGAAATTATGATAGGAAATTATCAATTTAGTTTTCTTTTGTTTTTGAATTTCTTCAAGAATTGATTGAATGAAATGCGCTTCATTATCCAGGTCGACATCCACCCAGGCAGCGCCATTTTGAATGGCAAATATCAAGAGATCCAGTCTTTTATGATCGGTATTGTTTTCATTTTTTCGAAAAGTAAAAATCAAATCCCTTTCGAGCTGAATAAGTTGTAAGATCTCATCTTTTCCAAAGCCTGAAAGATCCAACCTGACCTCCGCCATGTCATGATCTTTTATGGCCTTAATGGCCTGTTCTATATCGATCTTAGCTAAACTAACACACAACATTTCTATAGTACTTTATGAATTAAATTAATCAAATCAGAGAAAGTTAATTGTATTACTTTCGCTTTGCCAACAGCTTCAAGCATGATAAAATCAATAGCATTTCCTGTTCTTTTTTTATCTTTTTTAATCGAATTCACCAGCGTTGCAATATCTGTTTCAAGCTTAACCGGAAGTTGACAATCCAGTAGCGTTTCCTGCAATATATTCAAATCATATTGACTTAGGAAATCCAACTCTACGGCAATTTTTGCTTCGATTAGCATTCCAATTGCAACGGCATTACCATGTGCAATACCAGATTCTCTTTCGATTGCGTGACCGATCGTATGTCCGAAATTTAATATTTTTCTGATACCTTTTTCTTTTTCATCGCTTTGTACAACGGCTATTTTGATCTTATTTTGCCGATAGATCAATTCATTTAAGAAGCTTGCATCTTTAGTTTTAAAAGCCTCTGTGTTTTTTCTAAACCAATAAAAGGAATCATGATCATATATAATAAATTGCTTGATCACTTCTGCAGCACCACTGATGTATTCATATTCAGTCAGGGTATTGAAAAAGAAGGGGTCATTGATGATAAATTCCGGTTGGTTGAATGTCCCTATGATATTTTTATACCCTGATAAATTCACCCCGTTTTTTCCTCCGATCACGGCATCTACTTGTCCAAGTAAACTGGTTGATATAAAGCCAAAATCAATCCCTCTCATGAATGTAGATCCAATGAATCCGGTTATATCGGTAACCACACCTCCACCGAATCCTATAATTAACGAGCTTCTGTCTGCACCGGCATCCAATAATTTCAAATAAATATTTTCAATTTTGGTGAATGATTTACTTTTTTCACCGGGTGTAATTATTATATATTTTCTATTTTTAAAAAATGAAGGGTAAAATTTAAATAGATTTTCATCCGTAATGAAGAAAGCATCATTGGAACGATCAATGTTTTTGAGAATATCTGAATAATTTCCAATAAAAATATCGGATGTGTGCCCTTCGGTTTTCAGAGAGAAATGATATTGCTGATTTTCTGTCATTCGGTCATCAGATTTACTTGTAAACTTATCATTTTTAAATCAACTTAGCGAAAATATAATATGGACGTAAGTTAAAAATAATATATTAAATAGATTTAGAGCTTTTCTGAACAAAATCATACTAAAATTGCTTAATCATTATATATGAAGAAAGGGAGTTTTTTAAGTAAGTGGTTACCAATAACGATGAAAGAGGTTACTGACCGAGGTTGGGAACAGTTGGATGTCATTTTGTTCACTGGTGATGCCTATGTGGATCACCCTGCATTTGGTGCGGCGGTGATCGGGCGTTTGATAGAAGCGGAAGGTTACAGGGTTGCGATCGTGCCACAACCCAACTGGCAGGACGATTTGAGGGACTTCAAAAAGATGGGCAGACCAAGGTTGTTTTTCGGAGTCACTTCCGGATCAATGGATTCAATGGTAAATCATTATACCGCAGCCAGGAGAAGAAGGTCCAATGACGCTTATACCCCTGGTGGTGGAGCTGGTTTCAGGCCGGATTATGCCACAGAAGTTTATACAAAAATTCTTAAGTCGATATACCCGGATGTTCCGGTTGTGATTGGAGGTATTGAAGCTTCTCTTCGTAGGGTGACTCATTATGATTATTGGTCAGATAAACTGAAACCAAGTATTCTTGTTTCCAGTGGTGCCGACCTTTTATTGTACGGCATGGCTGAACAGGGTTTGGCTGATCTAATGAAAGCGATGGAACAGAACATCCCTTTTGATCAGATAGATTTTTTACCTCAATCATCTTATTTGGTGGCTGAAAGGGAGGATCTTAAAACACATAATGATTGGGTAGATGTAGAATTGAATTCTCATAATACCTGTTTGAAAAATAAAAAACTCTATGCTGCGAATTTTAAAGTTGTGGAGCAGGAGTCCAATAAAGTGCATGCAAGAAGGATCCTTCAAAAGGTTGCAAATCAAATTCTGGTGATCAACCCACCTTATCCACCAATGGATGAAAAGACAGTTGATCGTTCTTTTGATCTTCCATTCACGAGATTACCTCATCCGAAGTATAATAAGCGAGGAGCGATACCTGCCTATGAAATGATAAAATTTTCTGTCAATATGCATCGGGGATGTTTTGGTGGATGCAGTTTTTGTACGATCTCAGCACATCAGGGCAAATTCATTGCCAGTCGTTCGGAAGAATCCATCCTGAATGAAGTTAAGGAAATCGCTAAAATGGATGATTTTAAGGGATACATATCTGATTTGGGCGGACCTTCTGCAAATATGTATAAAATGAAAGGTAAAGATCCTGATATCTGTGCCAGATGTAGTAGTCCAAGTTGTATACATCCGGTCGTATGCCATAATCTGGATACGGACCATACACCTTTGCTGGATATTTACAAAAAAGTCGATGAGCTTCCTTCAATTAAAAAGGCTTTTGTCGGAAGTGGGATCAGATACGATTTATTGACAAAGAGTCATAATAAAAGAGGCAATGATTCATTGGCAAAATATATGGATCGACTTGTCAGCAGGCATATTTCAGGTCGGCTAAAGGTGGCACCTGAGCACACTTCTGACGATACGTTAAAAATTATGAGAAAGCCTTCTTTTATGCATTTTCATAAATTTAAGGAAGAGTATGACAGAGCGAATAAAAAGCATGGACTGGCACAACCTCTGATTCCCTACTTTATTTCCAGCCATCCCGGAAGCACGGAAGAATCCATGGCCCATTTAGCACTGGAAACAAAAGATATGGGATTCAGACTGGAGCAAGTGCAGGATCTTACGCCTACACCAATGACTGTTTCTACGGTTATTTATTATTCGGGGTATCATCCTTATACTCTTAAACCTGTTTATACAGCAAGAAAACCCATTGAAAAAAAGAATCAGCATTTATTCTTTTTTTGGTACAAGAAGGAAAACAGACATAAGATTATGGGTAAGTTGAAAGCTTTAGGTAGACTGGATATGATTGAGAAATTTTATCCTTCCGGGAAGAAGCATTCGTCAAAAAGAAAATCAAGATAAAAAAAAAGACCTCCATTTAGGAGGTCTTTTTCCGATCATAATATTAATAATTATCTGATGAGCGTTATATCACCAGTATAGCGGAATTCTTTGTTTTCTTTGGTTACAACTACGATATCATAGACGTAAACGCCAGGTAGTAAAGTAGTAGTACCAAAAGTGCCATCCCAACCAGCTTCTTTGTCATTTGGTGCGAAATTCGCTTTTTCGAATAACAATTCACCCCAACGATCATAGATTCGCATGGTTTTGATAGATGTTACACTATCATCAGCTTTAATGTAGAATTTATCATTTTTATCATCCTGGTTAGGTGAGAATACGTTTGGAATGTAAACATCCACGATTTCTTCAAATCTGATAGTGAAGCATGCCGTTTCTACACAAGAACCATTATTGTAATCCACATCAACACATAGTACGGATTCAGCCAAAATATCACTTACTTCTACACTTGGTGCATTTACAGCCAGGGTATCCCCATTTTGGAAATGCCATGTATAATTTGCTCCTGTTGGCTGAGTGTCAAATGTTAAAGTGTAAGTAGAACCTTGTTTTTCTTGCAAAACTTCAAGTCCATTGATCTTTGGAACCACCAATGAAGGGTTCACCAGGCTAATCTGTGTGCTGGCATTACACGCATTTTCATCTGTAATCTCAATTGTGTAATCTCCAGGGCCCAGCTGGTCAACAGAAGTTTCTGCATAACTTGTTCCATTTATCAGATAAGTGAAAGGCGCTGTTCCTGTATTCGTATTGATTGAAATTGTTCCATCCAGCATATCATTACATGATGGGTCAGTCGAATTCACGTCAAAATTTACTTCAGGGTAAATTGTCAATACGTCAGAGAATTCGTAATAACAATTATCCAGATCATAGTTCAGCGTGAACAGATGATCACCCGGAGTAAGCTGGCCAAGTTGAAGTACACCATCAGTCGTTCCGATATTATTTCCGGACCATTGCAAGCTGCCACCAGTTGCACCCACGATATTTTCATTTAAAGTCATTACTGAGGAGGCCTCATTTTCGCAAACAGAGAATGGTAATTCATTTATGGATAATTCAACAGAAGCACAATCCAATGTCTCACACTGAATAGAAGTTGCAATATTAGGACAACTACATTCACTGACGGCAATAATTTGCACGTCCACCTGTTGTGCCGGATCCATATTTAAAATGGTAATTTGATTGTCAGTTGTTTCTTCTAATAAACTTCCATCAACGAATACCTGATAAGTTGCAGCACAGTCCACTTTTGTCCAGTTTAGAATGATCCTGTCTGTATACGGATCACAAGAAACGGTTGGTTCTATTAATTCAGGTTCAACCTCAACTGTATAAGTGATCATTTCTGATTCACAGATGTCATTGGTTACATACAAACTAATATCATATGCTCCCGGAACGGTCCAGAATGCTTCCTGTATTGATTGACTGATCTGTGAAACAACGGCAGATTCGATATCCCAGATATATTCAAAAGTCGGATTGTAATTATTGATGGTAATATTCACACGGTCAGTAATACAAATTTTTGCTTTGTCTACTGAGAAATCAGTAACGGGTTGTTCGAGAACGGTTATAACAAAACTCGTATCTATATCACACGAACCTTCTGCATAGCTATAGGTAATCGTATGTGTACCAGGTCCGGCAACTTCAGGGTCGAACAGACCGGAATTACCACCAATACCATTTCCTGACCAGCTGGTTACTCCCGGAATCTCTGCTCCGGTCAGATCGGCAATAAACTGAATTGGAGAAACACCAGCTTCCAAACAGATGGAATCTATAGTTGGCGTAATATCTACAGCAAAGACGGGGCAGGGTTTAGCTTCGCAATCTTGACTGCCGTCAATATTTGCACATATTCCACTATTAATTCCTTCCAGTGTAAAGTGAACATTATCACCTTCAGAAAGATTATAGACTGTCCATGAATTTACATTCAGACTATCTATTAACACACCATCGATAAAGATCAAATAGCCTTCGATCTGGTCGTTATTTGGCCAGGTGAAAATGATACTGTCAACAGTTGATTCGCAATCGACATCAATATCCGGTAATGCTTCTTCAATGTAGACCATTTTGGTAACTGTCTCAGAGACACATCCATTTTGACTAACTTCAAGGCTTATGGTTTTCCAGCCTTCACTCAGCCAGTTTGCTGTATGTTGAGCCAAACCTGTACCTGTTATGTAATTTGCATTATCAAAGGACCAGGTTGCATTTCCTCCAGGTGTATTACCTATGTAATTCAATATCACATTATCTGTATTACATATTGAGTCAGTTGAGATTGTAAAATCTGCTGTTGGTTCTTCGAAAATATTTATAACGGCCTGATCATTAAAGGTACAATTGTCAACGGTGTAATTTAGTCGGATCTGGTGTGTACCAAATCCCGCTGAATCAGGATGAAAAAGTCCAGTCTCGCTATCGATAATACCCTTGCCGGTCCACCATGAATCACCCAGGCCAGCTGGAGATAAAATATGGTCCAGAATAAAAGGAGCACCGCCACCAGTGTAGCAAATTGTTGTATCTTCTATAAAAATATCTAAAGTTACCGCTGGGCAATCCAATGCGTAACAAGTTATCGTATCAGAATAAGTGGGTGGACATAATCCATCATTTAAAGCAGAAACAATGATACTTACTGAATCCAGAGGATTCAATCCGGAGACGGTATAAGTATTATCCAGCTGAGAACCCGCTGTACCTTCAATTAATTCTACATCATACCCTTCAGAGTTCAAAATATCGTCCCAGGAGAAAATGATTGAACTTTGATTTGATTGACAACTAACGAAAGGTTCCTGGATAGGTTCTTCCAAAGTAATCATTTGAGTTTCCAATGGAGAAATACATCCATTTTCTATAACAGTTAATGAAACATTTTTAGGTCCACTGCTATTCCAGGTTAAGACATAAGGTCCGACACCCTGATTATTGTTGCCGGAAGTATCGATCCCTCCACTAAATACCCAATCAAACGAGGCATTGTCAGTGGCTGTTCCTGTATAAGTAATATCGGCCAGATCGGTCAGACACAATTCTGATGGAAGTGTAAATTCAGCATTTGGTCCGGGGCTGATTTCAATGATTTCACAAAGTGGTTCAGAAACACCACAATCATTCTGAGCCTGAACGCATAATTCGCCACCATCACTTCCTGTCCAGTCTATATATAAAGTGGCATTGATTTCATCCACATAAGCATAATTTACATCATTTGGATACGTCCAGATATAAGTATTTTCAAAGTTGGGGTCAAAAACTGAATATGTAAGTGTATCACCTACATTATTACAATATGCCAGAATCCAGTCACTTTGTTGTGCATCTAAAGGAAGAAGATCATCAAAATAAAGCTGTTCGCCATCATCTAAAATATAAGTGCACGAAACGCCATTTTTTGTGAGAATCACTTCCGCATTATAAAAGCCTTCTTCTGTAACAATAATACTATATGGTGCGGTCGTAATCAAATCGCCAATTGGATCATTGTTTAAATACCATTGTACCTGAATATCTGTGATATCTTCCGGGTAAGGTAAAACGTTTAGCACATCATACCTAAACTGTTCATTCCCAATACAAATTGGTCCTTCGATCAAGGCAAAATCCAATGTCATAAATGTAGCTGAAAAGTCGACGAATTTATCACAGCCATTGTTTCCTCCATTATCAATAGTGATAGGTTCATTTTCAATATTGTATGTAAACGTATTTCCAAAATAATCAATGATGTCGCCATCACAAACCAAAGTGTCAACTATAGCAGTTTCATTTGGTAATTCGATTATTTCGGCTGTTTGTTCATAGGCACATCCATATTCGTCAGATGTAGTAGTAACATGTGTGCCGGGTGTATTTATAACACCGCCATCCCAATCTTCAGGTTCATAACCGTCTATTTCAAGGTCATTGGCACATACCTCAAATTCACCTAAGTCAACATCGTCGACTGCTTCTACATTTACGGTTGTGCAAACAGTTTCTGATACGTGACAAACATTTTGACCGTATCCACAAATCTCATAAGTACCTTCTGTGAAAAAATCAATTGCCACCGTTTGGTCTGTTAAAGTTTCATCCACAACGCCATCGATGGTCCAGACATAATCAACTGCATTTTCACAATCATCAAGGGTAAAATCTATTGCTGCTCCCAAACAAATGTTATCGCAATCACCGTCCTCATCTGAACAAGAAATACCAGTGGGGTTATCCACTTCATAAAACCCACCCCCAGATACGATTTCAATCCAATAGGTACAAATAGTGCCATTACAGCCATCTATAAAAAAGAAATAATCTTCACCAGGTGTAAGACCAGTAATATTCACATTTATGTCACCGGGATTTTCGCAATCCGGTTGACAAACTACACTTTCACTGAAAGTACAATCCGTATATACTCCATATTGAATTCCGATTTGTTGTCCACCACCAACTGAACAATCAGATGCATGTAAAATTAAGGTAACATCGTCATCAGCGGCGACAAAGGCAAACCATGAAGGGTTATGCGCATATCCACCTGAGGGACATAATGGATCAGGAATGCCAGGATTCCAGGGTGGTAACATTTCAGTACAATAATCGTGTATATCTTCAATGTCACAAAGTATATCGGCTTGCTCACAATTTGAAGCTGGTTGCTGATCACAATCTTCCGGTGGCTCAACGAAATAACCAGCATCGATTGTGAAATTATTGATTCCTGATTCAATTGTAAAAAAATCAGAAATGGCTGCATCACTGTCTACTGAATTATCCCCTCCGGCTTGAAAGGGTGATTCAGTATAGGAAGCTGGTGTAGTAAAAGTAATCTGGTACTCGCCTGGAGGAACATTATCAAAAATATAAATTCCTGCAGCGTTTGTTGTTCCTGTAGCACTTACAGCTTCACCCCAACCAGTCGTACCATTAATTTCAACATCGACAAAAGCAAAACCAATTTCAGCGCCACCATCTTGAATACCATCCGTATTCAGATCTTTCCAGGAAAAATCTCCAACTCTTGTTGGATACCAAAATCCGGCATCAACAGAATCATCAGTATCTCCTGATTCGTAGGTATATGCTGGCGTGTTGCCAGTTGTAGGATCAGGATCACTGTCAGCATCTTCAGTAGTCATATCAGGACCAGTTAGAAAATATCCTGCAATTCCAAAAAAGAGAGAGTATTCTCCAGGAGAAAGTTCAGTAAATTCATAGATGCCACCTGCCCCTGACGTAGTGTTGTATATAAAACCATCAGAAGTTCTGGTAGCTCTAACAGTTACTCCTTCCAGACCAGGTTCCCCTTCTTGAATACCATTACCATTTGTATCTTCCCAGCACAAATCTGAAATAGTAACAAAAGCATAAAAGCCACAATCAAAGTCCTGATATGTATCACCACTTTCAACATCGATGGTTCCAGTTTCCCCTGTTGTTGGGTCTGCATCACTGTCCTCGTCGTCTGCACCCTGATCTTGAAAGGTGATCGCATCTGCTCCTCCAGGCAAAGTAAACGTTACATAATAGGTCCCCGGAATCACATTTGTAAATTCATAAAAACCGGTCCCATCTGAAGAAGTCGTCATTGTTGCTATTGGATTGCCATCACCGGCTGTCCCATCTAAATCAACTGAAACACCACCTATCGGAGTCCCATCGTCTTGCAATCCATTTCCATTTGTATCCATCCAGGTATAATCCCCGATCGTGGCATATTCGAAAAATCCTGCATCCATGTTATCCACAACATCATCACTTTCCACCGTAAAACTTGCAGTAGTACCCGAATTAAAAGTAATTTGATTATCTATATCGCTGTCTGAATTATCATCACCACCTTGATCCTGGAAAGTAATGGCATAAGGGTCTCCACCTGCATCAAAATTAAGCGTGTACTCACCAGGAATTACTTCGTCGAATAAGTAAGCACCTGTTCCATCCGTAGTAGTTGTGGCTGTGACAGCATCGCCTGCGCCGGTTAGTCCGTCCAGCGTAACCGTAACATCTGCTAATCCGGGTTCACCATCCTGAACACCATTAGCATTTAGATCTTCCCAGACAAAATCACCAATAGATGCAAATAAAAAGAATCCTGCATCAACATCTGTTATTGCCTCAGCTACGGCAAGGGTCATTGTTACCGTTTCTCCAGTACTCTCATCTGCATCACTATCTATCGTTTCATCTCCACCCAAACCTTCTGCTGTAAAATTATAATCACCTGTCAGGACAAAAGTTACGAAGTAATTGCCAGGGGCCAAATCTTCAAATGTATAATCTCCATTGACATCAGTAGTCGTAGAAAGACTTGCAGCCCCATCTAAATTAACAGTTACCCCAAAAATTCCTGTGGCGCCATCATTTTGAATTCCATCCCCATTCAAGTCCTCCCAAACGGTTCCAGCTATGCTTGGCGGAGCCAAAGCAAAAGAAGGATTTAATATGAAACTGCTACCTAAAGTTGATTTAGAATGACCCAATTGTGGTTGGAATGCTAAATTCATCAATAAGAACATTGAGAATAATAATTTCAAATTAGCTATTAATGAATTATTTAATTTGCCTAACAGGTAGTTAATTTTCATTTTTAAATATTTAATACCGAAATTTTAAATAATAGATAATATAATTTTTTCCATAAGAAAGTATGGTTAACCGAACTGAACAAAGCTAAAAAAAACTCTTATGATTACAAATTAACCTAATCTATAAGAATTAATTTTTCCTTCAATTTCAGTGTTTTACTTTTATTCATATTCTGTCAAAATTAAAAAGCCTTTGGAATTTCAAATAGAAGGTTTTTCATAAGAACAGATACATGAAAAGACAAAAAAGTTGTATGCATTATGCCATTAATTCCTTCATTCGCACATCCCTCACTGTTAGTTATATATTATTAAAAACCGTAAATAATTTTATCTTTGCCAGCAAATTCGATGCATGGCCAAAAGTTTGAAAGATATTACCCCTTATGATTCCGGCTCAGCTAAAAAGGATCAGGTTGCCACTATGTTTGATAACATAGCGCATAAATATGATTTTTTGAATCATTTTCTGTCTATGGGTATTGATAAGCGATGGAGGAAACGTGCAATTCAACTATTGAAGGAAGTTCAACCTGCTTATATACTTGATGTGGCGACTGGAACTGGAGATCTGGCGTTTTCTGCCGCAAAGGCACTTCCAGAGGCAAAAATCCTGGGTGTGGATATCTCGAATGAAATGATGAACGTAGGCAGAAAAAAGGCCATTCAAAAGGGACTCGCTCAAAGAGTCGATTTTTCATTGGCTGATTCGGAAAACCTTCCTTTTGAAGACGAGACTTTCGATGCAGTCATGGTTGCTTTTGGTGTAAGAAATTTTGAGAACCTTCAAAAGGGTCTGGATGAAATGAATCGGGTGCTAAAGACAAATGGGAAAATATTTATTTTGGAATTTTCAAGGCCGAGAATGTTTCCTTTTAAGCAGTTTTTTGGTTTTTATTTCAAATATATACTACCGGTCATTGGGAAGATCAGTTCAAGGGATCCTCGGGCTTACAAATATTTGTTTGAGTCTGTTCAGGCCTTTCCCGATTATGAAAATTTTCTGAGTCTTATGAAAAAAGCTGGATTTAATTCCAATAAATGGGAAGCCCTGTCGTTAGGTATTTGTTCAATTTATACTGGAGAAAAATGAAGAGATATTTGATTTTAGTTATTGTGATGTTGAGTATGCTACCAGGCTTATTTTCACAGGGATCCTCAAAAAAGTCCTTATATAATTTTTTATACCATAAACAAAAGCCCTATTATTTTGGGATTTCACTTGGATTGAATAATCATAATTTCCTATTGAATAAATCAAGTCATTTCATAAATAATGACAGTATCAGTGTGGCTGAACCAACAAGGGGCTTTGGGATGCATGTACAGATGATCGTTAATCTTAAAATTGGGCAGAGCTTCGATTTTAGATTACTGCCCGGATTTAGTTTTGCTGACAGGAAGATAGATTATACATCTACTTTTTCCGTGGACGATGATTCGAGCAAAAGGATAGAATCCGTTTATGTAGAGGCACCATTTTTGATCAGATATAAATCTACTCCCTACAGAGATATGCGGATGTTTGGTGTTGCAGGTATGAAGTATACTTATGATGTAAATAATAATTCAAGGGCGAGAAATAATCAGGCTTTGATCAAAATATCTCCCCATGATTTTCAATTTGAAATGGGGGCGGGTATGCAGTTTTTCTTCCCATTCTTCATATTCTCACCAGAAATGAAAGTTTCATCTGGTATTGGAAATGTATTGCTTTATGATCATAATCTCAATGAATCAAAAGTTTTAGAAAAAGTATTGACCCACGTCTTTACCATTTCTTTCCATTTTGAAGGATAAAAAAATGGCTTGATAAAACGGATCCTTTTCCTGAATGCCATTAAATTTTCTTACTCTGTATTCCTGAATTGCATATCATTATCTTCAAAGTTGAAGGATAATTCTTTTATCAAACCAGTGGAATCACTAAAATAGTCTTTCATCATTTCATATTCCTCCTTGAATGTGGGACATGCATAATGCGTTTCTGAAAGTCTGAATATTTTTTTTCCAAAATCAAATTCAATATATAAAATCGGTACTTTGGCTTTTTTTGCGATCAGCCAGGACCCTGTTTTTAGCGTTCTTACTTTTGATCTTGTACCTTCTGGCGTAAAGGTTATTGTGAAATTTTCATTTTCATTGTACAGATTAACAATACTATCTGTAAGGTTGAATTTTTTCTTTTTGGGATCTCTTTCAACAGGGTAACCTCCCATCCATCTGAAAATAAATCCAAATGGTGGTTTGAACATATTCCCTTTCATTACAAAATTGGCCTTGAATCCAACACTATTCCTCAACAATATTCCCATTGGGAAATCCCAGTTGGAAGTATGATGAAAAACAATTATAACCAGTTTTTTTTCGTGATGCGGATATTGACCTTCTATTTTCCAGCCTAATATTCTAATAATGGCACTCGAAAGAAATTTAAACATAAGTATCAGTTATAAGTTATTAAAACCAGCTTTTCGTACGTCTGGTTCTCCTTCTAGTCGTTGTTTTTACACCAAGGACACCCAAAAGTCCCCTGGTTAATTCACGGGCTACGGTTCGTCCAATTTGTCTTGTAGTGGTGCTGGTTAATATTTTTTCCAGTTGACTTTTTTCTCTGCTTCTGCTTTTTCTGACCGTTTCTGTTTCTTCAAAATCACGATCTAAATTCGCTTTTCTTTCTTCATCCCTGGCATCTTCCAGTTTTGCACTTAGTATTTCATAAGCACTTTCCCTGTCAACCTCACGGTTATATTTACTTATCAATTCGGAGTCTCCAACGATGTCATCTATTTCCCTTTCTGTCAATACATCCATTCTGGATTGTGGAGCCCGAAGGTAAGTATGTACTAAAGGCGTGGGAATACCTTTTTCGTTTAAGGTAGTTACGAATGCTTCACCTATTCCCAGATTGGTGATCACCTCATCTGTTTTGTAAAAATCAGATAGCGGGTAATTTTCGGATGCTTTAACTATTGCCTTTCGATCTTTCGCTGTGAAAGCCCGCAATGCATGCTGAACTTTTAATCCAAGTTGACTTAAAACCTCATCCGGAATATCATCCGGGTTCTGAGTTACAAAAAATACCCCAATTCCTTTCGATCTGATAAGCTTTACAATCACTTCTATTTGTTCAAGCAGTGCCTTGGATGCTTCATCAAAAACCAAGTGTGCTTCATCAATGAATAAAACCAATTTTGGCTTGTTTACATCTCCTGCTTCAGGAAAAGTGGAATAAATCTCAGCCAGCATTTGTAACATGAACGTGGAGAACAATTTTGGTTTGTCCTGAATGTCTGTCAATCTCAAAACAGAAACGACGCCTTTTCCTGCTGCGTTTTGTCTGCTAAGGTCACTCACGTCAAATGAAGGCTCTCCAAAAAAGGAAGTGGCACCTTGCTGCTCAAGTTCAACGATCTTCCTTAAAATGGTTCCCAGGCTTGATGAGCTCATATTGCCATATTCTTCTTCCATCTCAGCTTTTCCGTCATTGCTGATGAATTGCATGACCTTTTTGATATCCTCAAGATCCAGTAATGGAAGATCATTATCGTCACAATATTTAAAAATGACAGCAATGATTCCACTTTGTATGTCATTTAATCCCAATATTTTTGAGAAAAGAACAGGTCCGAATTCTGAAACTGTCGCTCTTAATCTGCTGCCTTTTTCATCGGATAAAGAAAGGAATTCAATTGGACTGGTTCCGGGTATAAAAGGCAATCCTATTTTTAAATGACGTTCGTCGATTTTTGGATGTCCCGGACTTTTTGCTGCGATTCCACTCAAGTCACCCTTCACGTCCATCACCAGAGAAGGGACACCAAACGCAGATAGCTGTTCGGCTATGATTTGTAGCGTTTTAGTTTTTCCGGTTCCGGTGGCTCCGGCAATGAGTCCGTGTCGGTTAAACATTTTTAATGGAAGCCTTACAAAGGTTTCATGTTGGGTTTCACCGTCAAGCATTGCGCCCCCTAATATGATCGATTCTCCCTTAAACTGATAACCTTCCTGGATTTCTTTTAAAAATGATTCCTTTTTGGACATAGATGAAAATTTGTTTGTGTCAGAATACTTTGCCAGTATCAAACGGTTTGGTACTCACATTAATAATTGTTGAAAATAACAAGGAGTAAAATAAAAAAAAAGTGACCAATTGATTGACAACTGATCACTTTTTTTATTTTTTTATTAAATGCTTATCCCTGAGATTGCAAAGGGATATCAATTATTCCGTCTCCTGCTGAACCTACCATGAACGTAGTTGCTATACTTAAAGCAAATAAAGCAATTGCCAAACCCCAAGTAAGTTTTTCAATAAAATCAGTTGATTTTGCTGCTCCAAACATCTGATTAGCGCCTTGTCCACCAAATGTTGCATCAATTCCTCCTCCTTTTGGGTTTTGTATCAAAATGACTACGATCAACAATGCACTAACCAAAGCGATCAAAACTACCATGAAAGTTACCATATATTAATTTTTTTTCAGATTCTCAATAATTCCCGCAAAGTAAGTACTTTTTTTTGGATTTTTCAAACTTAATTTCTTATACATTTCAATTGCTTCCTGCTTTAATCCCTGTTTTACATAGATTTCGGCAAGTGATTCGCTTAAAATGGCATCCTTTAGGTTCGTGTCAAGATCCTCAAGTGGCTCCATCGATGAATCCAGATCATCTAAATCTTCCAATTCAACTTCAGTTATTGGTGAAATTTCTGCATTTTTATTCAGTAACCAAACCGTAAAGTCATTTTGAATATATTTATCAGGTTTTACTTCAGGGATTTTAGTTTTATTTTTTGTTTCAGGTTTTTCCTCCCTGATTATCTCTTCCTTTTTTTCTAGCATCTCCTCTTTTGGTTCAGGCAACACCGGCACCTGGTCAGGTACGGAGATTTCATCTGGCTCTTTGTCTACTTCTGCAAGGTTAGTTATTTCCTCTTCTAAAACAGGTGCTTTTTCTAGAGATTCTTCAGAAGGATTTTCTTTTTGTTTCTTTTTATTTGATTTTGCACCGATTACATTATTGTCTTCAGATAAAATATTAGATAATACAACTGCAGGGTTATTTGCCTGAAACAAAGCAGTTCTGAAATTCTGGTTGTCGACGTGTCCGGATTCAAGAAATTGTTTTTTAGCCATCACAATAGACAACAAGTTGCTGAACGGATGTTTGGTCTTCAATTCCATCAGCTGCTCCCAGTCCGCTTTTCTCAAAGCATCGTGGTCTTTTAGCAAGACTTCTAAATTTATCTGTTTTGGCATAGATGACAAAGATAAATTATTAATAATTAAATCATAAAACTGTGCCTTGAATTTGATTTTCAAACTTGCGTATAACTTTTGCCTGTTTTTTGGACGCCAGTGTTTATGAATGATAAATGAAACAATCACAATGGGTTAGGAAGTTTGCCTTTCATTCTTTATTATTTTTAAGGAAAATAAAAATTGTAAATGGTCAGCCAGGTAATATTGGTTTTAGTTTTAAATTCTGTTTTTCTTTATTATTAATTTATTCACGCTTGATAATTAGGGATAAATTCAACTATAATAGCGCGAAGATTCTGTACAAGCCTGCTATTAGAAAACGTTTCAGAAACTTTCCAATATTTAGTTTTAAACGCTAATTGATTGTATTTGACTGAAGAGAAAGGGGATTACCAGTTGCTGAACGCCTTATTGATCACTGCATCTATGATCTGTTCATAGATTTCTTCAATCAAGCCATCCTGAACATCTGAGAGGTTCACATCCCTGTCAAAGTTGGCATAATCTGAAAAAGTGGACTCCCAATTCTCATCTTCGTGAAGAACATTTGTATAGTTGATCTTAATTCGGATCTCCAGTTTATTGAGAGAAGCTGTATTCTGACTGTCTGTGGCTGTTGAAACAACGGAAAAACTTGTGATGGTCCCTTCGAAAATGATATTGGGGTTTGATTCATCCAGGAACAAACGAGTATCTGATTGAATTTTTTGTTTTAATGCTTCAGTAAAAGTCTGATTAATACTACCCGGGGCATTGGCTCGCAAACTAAATTCTTCGACATTGAATGATTTCACATCCGGTTTTATCGAAATATCCTTAAATGTATAACAGCCAAAGCCTGAAAACATAATTACCAACAGAATAGCTAATGCTCTTTTCATATCAATTGCTGATGTTATATTGTTTAATTTTTCGATACAATGTTCTTTCCGAAATTCCCAATTCATCGGCAGTTTGTTTCCGTTTTCCACGGTGTTTTTCAAGGGCTTTTGTAATCAGGTCTTTTTCCATGTCTTCCAGATTCAGATTTTCCTCTACTACCTCGGTTTGATACCGATCCTGATCCTGCTGGTTCAGAATGATCGGCCGGTCATTGTTCTGTTCATAATCATCTTCATAATGTAAATCATCATCCGAAGTTGTTTCCCTGAATTGTTTTTCAGGTACTTTGTATTCTTTTAGTAAGATTGGATTGGTTCTCAAAACTTCAGGAACTGAAAGGTCATTGGCTTTAATCATTTCAAAAACCAGTGATTTCAAGTCGTTGAGATCTTTTTTCATGTCCACCAGAAATTTAAACATGATCTCCCTTTCAGCCATGTTGCCTTCATTGAAATCCTTTGAGTCTTGAATACTCGGTAGGTTCCGCTTTCTGATGTCCGGAAGAATTTCAATTAACTCCTCTGCAGAAATGATCTCATTTTCGGCCAATACAGATAATTGCTCAACCACGTTTTTAAGCTCACGAATATTTCCCGGCCAGCTGTAATTTTTGATATAGATCTTTGCCTGGTCATCAATGTCAATGGTTGGGGAACCGTATTTTTCTGAGAAATCCCTGGCGAATTTTTTGAATAATAATAATACATCATCGTTTCTATCCCTCAAAGCAGGAACCCGAATTGGAACGGTATTCAATCTGTAAAAAAGATCTTCTCTGAATTTTCCAACTTTTATTTTATCTTTTAAATCAACATTCGTGGCTGCAACTACCCGAATATCTGTTTTTCTGACTTTGGAGGAACCAACTCTGAAATACTCTCCGGATTCAAGGATCCTTAAAAGAAAAGACTGTGTGTCAAGAGGCATTTCTCCAACCTCATCCAGGAAAATTGTACCTCCATTCACCGTTTCAAAATATCCTTTCCTGTCATTCGTGGCGCCCGTAAAAGCACCTTTGTCATGACCAAAAAGTTCGGAATTAATCGTTCCGGCAGGAATTGCCCCGCAATTTATTGCGATAAAATCATTATGCTTTCTTGGGCTGAGATTGTGAATGATCTTGGAAAAAACTTCTTTACCAACACCACTTTCACCCTGAATTAAAACGGTTAGTTCAGTGGAGGCAACCCGAATGGCAGTACTCAATGCTCTTTCCAGCAAATCTGATCTGCCGATGATATCAAACCTTCTCTTAATACTCTGCAGATTCATGATTTTATATTTTATTCAACAATAACTCCTTTCAACGTAGCACTATTGACTTCCAGTACTTTAACATTAACGTAATCTCCTTTGTCGTATTTGCCGATTTTTGGAAAAACGATCATTTTATTTTGCGAATTTCTTCCTTTGTGCTCATCACTTGATTTTTTGGAGTCTCCTTCAATCAATACTTCGTAGGTTTTTCCAATGTCAGCCAGATTATGCGCAAGGGATAATTTATTTTGCAGCTGAATGATGTCATCCAACCTCCTTTTCTTTGTTTCTAATGGCACGTCATCTTTTAATTTTCGGGCAGCGTAGGTCCTTGGTCTTTCAGAATAATAGAACATATAGGACATACTGTAATTAACCTCCTCCATGATGCTTAAAGTGTCCTGGTGCTCTTCTTCAGTTTCAGTACAGAATCCTGCAATGATATCTGCAGAAATTGTTATATCAGGAATAACTTCATAGATCTTTTGTACCCGGTTGAGATACCATTCACGGGAATAGGTCCTGTTCATTAGTTTGAGGACCCGACTATTTCCGGACTGAACAGGTAAATGGATGTAATTACATATGTTGTGGTATTTACCGATGGTGTAGATCACTTCATCCGTGATGTCTTTTGGGTGAGAAGTTGCAAACCTGACTCTGAGCAAAGGACTGACATCCGCTACCATCTGCAGTAATTTTGCAAAGCTTACCAACTCATTATTTTCTGGATTGGTCCATTTATAACTATCTACATTCTGTCCAAGCAAAGTAACTTCTCTGTATCCTTTTTCGAAAAGATCAACCGCTTCTGCTACAATGGAGAATGAATCCCGACTCCTTTCTCGACCCCTTGTGTAGGGAACAACACAAAATGAGCACATATTATCGCAGCCCCTGGTAATTGAAATAAATGCGCTTACGCCATTGCTTTCAAGTCTTACCGGTTCAATGTCTTCATAGGTTTCTTCTTTGGATAGCAATATGTTTATTCCTTTATTGCCATGTTGGGCGCCTTCGATCAATTGAGGAAGGTCTCTGTAAGCATCCGGCCCGACAACAATATCAACCACCTTCTTTTCCAATAATTCATCCTTTAGTCTTTCGGCCATACAGCCCAGAACGCCTACTACCAGATTAGGATTGGATTTTTTTGCCTTGTTATAAATAAACAGTCTCTTTTTAACGGTATCCTCTGCTTTTTCCCGGATGGAGCAGGTGTTTACTAATATCAGATCTGAATCCTCCATGGAAGAGGTCGGAGTATAACCTTGTTTGGCGAGGATGGATGCAACGATTTCAGAATCATTGAAATTCATCTGACACCCATAACTTTCTATGTATACTTTTTTGGGATTATTGTTGGGTTGAATGATTTCAAATACTTCACCCTGTCTGCTTTCGTCCAATTGTTTTTTATCCATATTGTCTTTGAACATTCATAAAATTTTGCGCAAACTTACATCATTTATGGCTGAATTGCTACAAAAGGGTGACAATATGTCGCTTAATAACAGACAGGTATCTCAATAATTTGATTGAAATACCTGTCTGATGATATAGTGCAGAATTTTATAGTCGTTTTACCACAATTGCAGAAGCACCACCACCACCATTACATAAGGTAGCACAACCAACTTGTTTTTGTTGAGAGCCAAGTGCATGAATCAAGGTTGTAACAATTCTTGCTCCGGATGCACCCAATGGGTGGCCTAATGAAACGGCACCTCCATTTACGTTCACCTTGGCAGGATCGATCTTCAGCATTTTATTGAAAGCTAGCGTAACAACAGAAAATGCCTCATTTACTTCAAATAAATCAGTATCCGCAAGGGTCAAACCAGCATTTTTTAATGCCAGCGGGGCAGCCAGTGTCGGAGCTGTCGTGAACCATTCAGGTTCATGCGCCGCATCAGCGTAAGACAGAACTTCTGCTATCGGAGTCAATCCATATTTCTGGACGGCATCTTCGCTGGCAAGTATGAGCGCTGATGCGCCGTCATTTATTGTTGAGGAATTTGCGGCAGTTGCGGTACCATCTTTTGTGAAAGCAGGTCTCAATGCCGGAATTTTCTCAAACATTACTTTTTTGTATTCCTCATCTTCATTCATAAGGATCGGATCTTTTTTCCGTTGAGGAATTTCAACAGGAATGATCTCTTCACTGAATGCGCCACTTTCTGTAGCCTTTGCAGTTTTCTTGTAGGAAGCAATTGCAAATTCATCCTGTTCTTCGCGGCTAATGCCATGAACCCTGGCAGTTTCGTCAGCATAAATACCCATGGCTTGTTGACCATAAGCATCCAGCAAACCATCCTTTTCCAGACCATCTATCAATTGACCATTTCCATATTTATATCCCCAACGGGCTCTTGGAATATAATAAGGGATATTTGACATACTTTCCATTCCTCCGGCCACTACGATATCGTTAATTCCCAATTGTATGCTCATTGCTGCAAACATGATTGACTTCATTCCTGAGGAACAAACCTTATTAACCGTTGTACATGGGGTCGTGTTTTTTAAACCCGCTTTCAGTGCTGCTTGTCGGGCAGGCGCCTGACCCAGATTTGCCTGGACCACATTTCCAAAAAATACTTCCTGAACCTGTTCGCTTTTAATATTGGCTTTCTTCAATGCCCCTTCAATTGCTTTTGATCCGAGATCTATCGCTGAGAAACCTGATAACTGACCTCCAAAACTACCTAGAGGAGTCCGCACGGCAGATATAATAAATGTTCTTTTCATATGTATATAGTTGATTTGATTCAGCTTTTAAAGGTAGGCCTTTTTAAAAGAAAGTCCAAGGAACGTCAAGCGATATTAACAATATTAAACAGAGATAATAATCAATCTCGTGGTCCTCAGAATATTACCATTTTCATCAAGTAAGCTAATAAAATATGTTCCTTTTGGCAAGAAGCCAAAGTTTTCTTTGATTATGGTTTGACCTTCAACATCAATACCTCGCTGCCAGAGTTTTTTACCAATTATGTTATATATGGCAAGTGAATACTTTCCAGTCTTATGCTTCGACACATATACTTTGGCAATATTATAGGTTGGGTTGGGGAATAAGATAAAATCACTAAATCTGGAATCCAGATTTACTGCTTTAATTTCAGGAATTTCGGATTGATAATCAATCGAGATCATCTGCCCTTTTTCATTTATTTTGATCCTGGCGGTATAGGATTTATGTTCTTTGGTATAAAATTCATAAAAGTTGGCACTAAGCGGGTAGGGGAAGATCTTTCGGATCATTTTTTCATCAAAATAAGTTATTGCCTTTTTAGTTTTTGAATCAAATAATTTGATGGTTGTGTATTCAGTAACGCGTATTCTGTTTGCCATCAATTTTTCAAGAGGCAAAATTAATTTTCCCCAGGCATCGGATGTCCTGTTGATGGTTTTAGTCCCCTCAATTGTAATTTGCTTTACTGAAAATGGCAAATCCGCCTGAATATCTACAGGTAAAACGGTTCTGTCAAGATCATAGCTAAAATGCACCCGGTTATAAGACCTTTCACCATAAGAAAGAGAGTTGGGGTTTATAATAATGCTTTTATCATAGTATACCGGTATTACATGAGCAGCGTTTGGGCCTTGCCACAGAAAGCCAATTTCCTCCAATCCCCGGTCACTGTTCATTAATAAAGTTGAATTATTATTTCCTCGGTCGAAAAAAACATGATCCGTTTGGTCCAGTTTGGCATAAAATGCGGAGCGCTTAAAATTAGTTGTGCTGAATAAAGGGGATTCAAGCCTACGGAGATCCCAGATCTGGTTTTCTCCACCATTCATGTTCAAACCGCTATTTGCTATGTCTTTAAGATAGACTAAGCTGTCACCCTCTGAAGGAAAGACATGCCTGTCAAATGTAATTTGCGCTGGCAAAACATACCAGGAAATAAGGAGGATCAATATGTTAATTATTCTGTCCAGTCTTTTTTAAGTGTTTGTAATTGTACAAATTTAAAATACTCTCCATTTTTATACATCAATTCTTCGTGATTTCCTGCTTCAATTATTTTTCCATCCTGCAAAACAATAATCTTATCTGCCTCCTGGACTGTTGATAAACGGTGTGCAATAATTAGAGCCGTTTTATCTTTCATTAAAATTTTCAATGCCTGTTGCACTTTTTTCTCAGATGCAGAGTCCAGTGAAGAGGTTGCTTCATCCAAAATAAGGATGGGAGCATTTTTTAAAACAGCCCTTGCAATGGCAATCCTTTGTTTTTGACCTCCACTCAATTTATTTCCCTGGTCTCCAACAAGTGAATTATACGTCAAAGGCAGCTCATCCACAAATGAATCAATGTTGGCAATTTTGGCCGCTCCCTTTATTTGTTCAAGACTCTTTGCTTGCATTCCAAACGAAATGTTTTGTCCGATAGTATCATTAAATAAGATTGAATCCTGCGTTACGATCCCGATTATTGATCTTAAATCCTGCAAATTCAGTTCTTTAATAGAGATGCCATCAATGAGGATTTTACCCTCATTATAATCCATAAATCTCGGCAGTAAGTCTACTAATGTAGTCTTTCCAGCTCCGGAAGCGCCTACAATTGCAATCTTTTGTCCTTTTTTTATTTCCAGAGATATATTTTTCAAGACTGGACTTGCTCCATCCGGATACTGATAACTAACACCGTGGAATTCAATTTTTTCTTTAAGATCTGAAATGGATATACCGTTCGGATTTAGTTCAACCGGATTCTGTATGTTGAATATTTTTTCAAGTCTTTCCAAAGCCGCGTCCCCTTTTTTATAACTGTAAAAAGCGGCTGAAAAAGATTTGGCAGGTTCAATAATTATGAAAAAAGCATAAATGAATGCAAAGAAAGTATCCGGGGATAATTTGTCTATGAATACCAGCCTTGCTGCATAATACATTAGTCCGGCTATGACCATAACAGCCAAAATTTCAGCCAGGGGAGAACCCAGGTCTTTACGCCATAGGATACGGGTCAATAAATGTTTGTGGGAATTATTGGTCTTTGCGAATTTATTTTTGAGAAGTTGATTGGCATTAAAACTCTTAATGATCTTATTGCCGGTAACGGCTTCATCCAGGATGGCCATCAAATCACCAAGTTTTTCCTGTGCTACTCCGGATTGCCTTTTGAGCGTTCTGGAAAGGCCGCCAATGATCAGGATCGTAAAGGGTATCATTAA